>Ga0299906_10002058_pt1 | contig 16945 bp, 13 predicted proteins | sample RVTome_14_FD_200259 | JGI IMG/M metagenome (GOLD analysis project Ga0299906, IMG submission 200259) | Soil microbial communities from uranium-contaminated site in the Upper Colorado River Basin, Wyoming, United States - RVT145D125 (version 2) ...
CGCCGGCGGTATCGGGTGCAGTGGGGCGGCGGCGTCGGCTACGTGCGCCTCGCGCTGCGGCACGGGTTGTCGATCGTCCCCGTTGCGGCGGCCGGCGCCGACGACGCCTACATCGGACTGAACGACGCGGAGCCGCTCGGCCGGCGGCTCGGACTGCCGCCCGACTGGACCTGGGTGCCCTGGCTCGGCCTCGGACCGCTCGGGCCGTACCCGCTCTCGCCGCCGTTTCCGGTCCGTATGCGCCAGCTCGTGGGCGCGCCCATCGACCCGCGGCGCTACGGCGAGATACGCCTCGACGATCGCCCCGCGTTGCTGCGTATCCACGTCGACGTGCAGCGCGCGGTGCAGGACCTGCTCGATCGGGCCCGCGGGGCCGCCCCGACCGTGGGGGTCGCGGCATGACGCAGCACGGAGAGGAGGCCTCCGGGGATCGGTGGGCGGTGATTCTCGGCGCGTCGGCGGGCAGTGGCGCGGCCATCGCCCGCGCCGTGGCCCGTGATCCCGGTCTACATGTCTTCGGCGTCCACCGGGGCCATTTCCCCGACGACGCCACGGCGCTCGAGGCGGAGGTCCGAGCCCTCGGGCGCCGGGTCGTCCTGCACGTCGGCGATGCGGGCGATGCCGACGGGGCGGCCACCGGCGCGGCCCTCGTCCGCGACGTGGCCGGTGCCCGCAGCGTCGGGCTGATGGTGCACTCGCTGAGCGGGGCGTCGCTCGGCCATTTCCTGTCGCCGCCCGGCGAGGCGCTGAGTCCCCGACAGTTCGAGAAGACCTTCAATTATCTGGCGCACTCCTTCGTCTACTGGGCGCGCGCGCTCCACGAGCGGGACCTCCTGGCCCCGAGCGCGCGTCTCCTCGGACTGACGAACCTCCTGCACGACTCGCTGTTGCACCACTGCGGTCTGATCGCGGCGGCGAAGGCCGCCTTGCAGATGTACGTGCGTCACCTGGCGCTCGAGCTCGGGCCGCACGGCCACCGCGTCAACCTGCTCAAGTTCGGCTCGATCGTCACGCCCGCCCTGGCCCGCATGCTCGGTCCGGAGGGGGTCGTCCGCCTGGAAGGCTCCATGCGCGAGATGATTCCGGCGGGGCGCTCGTGTACGTTCGACGACCTCGGGCGGATCGTGGGCTTTCTCGCCCGCGACGAGGGCGAGTGGTTCAACGGGGCGACCATCGACTACACCGGCGGGATGACCTTGCGGCTTCTCGACATCATCCTGCAACCCGAGTAACGGGAGAACATGGCCAAGATCGATACCATTCTTTCGGACGAGCAGCTCGAGACACTACGCAAGGGCTACAAGCGGGGGGCGATGACGGCCATTCTCAGCGGGGGGCTGCCGGGCCTTGACGAGGACACCGCCGCATACGTCGGGGCGGTGCGCGACCAATTCTACGAGCGGGCCCCTCGGCAGATGCACCCACAGCATCGCGAACGGGTCCTCATCGGGGTGCTGGTGTCGCGCGACGCTGGCCTCAACCTCGCTCTGCACGTCTACATCGGTCTGATGGAGCGGCTGTCATCGCACGACATCGCCGACATCATCTTTCTCTCGGGCATCTACACCGGGGTGGACTGCATCAGCGATGGCCTCGACACGGTGACGAGGACCCTGGACGTGCTCTCGCAGCTTGCGTGCAAGAACCGATGCACCGCCGTGCAGGTGGCGACGGAGCTGCGGGCGGCCTTCAAGCCTCCCCGCCACACGATTGCGTGTTCGTGACCCCTCGCCGTTCACGTGCCAGGCGACGGCATGCGGAAGGTGAGGCCGTAGTAGTAGCGGCTCAATTGCTCCGAGACGACGTCCGTGGCCCCAGGCGGCAGATCGCCGACGGGGCTCGCGGATTCGCTGGCGTAGAACGTGAGGGCCCGGAACACGAGGCGGTGGAACGGCGACGTGCGCCAGGCGGGGTCGAGCTGTTCGTCGACGACCAGGATCGGGGTGCCGGGCCGCGCCACGCGCGCCATCTCGGCGAGCCCGCGGCCCGGGTTGCCGTAGCCGCCGATCCCGCCGACGTGGAAGACGCGATCGAAGCAGGCATCCGGGAACGGGAGGGCGTGGGCGTCGGCGAGCAGCAGCCGCACGGGACGTCCCGGATCCTGGGCGAGGCGTCGACGGCAGCGCTCGAGCATCCCGACGCTCAGGTCGAGCCCCCAGATCTCGACGTCGCAGTACGGGGGCAGGTCCCGATCCAGCAGCGACAGATTGGCGCCCGCGCCGATTCCGACCTCGAGGATGCGCAGGCGCTCGCCGGGAATGGGGCGGAGGCTCGCCAGGTCCAGTCGCGTCATGTACCGGTCCCGGGCGGCGCGCTCGGACGTTCCCTGGAGGGGTGGGAAGAGGGCGCGCGTCACCGGGTCGTGCAGCGGGGCCAGCCAGTCGTAGAGCACCCGCATGAAGCGATCGGCGCGCTGGACCTGCGCCTCGCTCACCAGGTGCGGCAGGCCGTCGCGCACCGGCCAGCGCGACCCGCACTGGGCGCAGCGCAGGATCCCCTGGTGGAGCTCGTCACCCGCCAGGGCGCCTTCGAATGCGAGCGGTCCGCGGCATCCGGGGCACGCCAGCGTGCCGGCGTCCGCAACCTTCATCGATCGCGGTGGTCTGATAGCGGCGTCGCCTCTCGTTCGCAAGCCGCTGGGGCATAGCCGGATGCACTGCGCCGTCTGCGACGTCGACAACGACCCGGGGGCTCGCTTCTGCAGCGGGTGCGGCGCGGCGTTGGCGCAGGTCTGCACGGCCTGTGGCCGGGGCAGCAGTTCCGCCGCCCGCTTCTGCAGTGCCTGCGGCCGGCGGCTGTTGCCCCACCCGGCGGCGATCGAGACCGGGGCCGTGCCGGAGCGGCTCGCGGGAGAGCGGCGGCAGGTGACCGTCCTGTTCTGCGACATCGTCGGCTCGACGGAGTTGGCCGCGCGGTTCGATGCGGAGGACTGGCAGACGATCAGCGCGAACTATCAGCGCTGCGGTGTCCAGGCCGTCGAACGCTTCGGGGGCCACGTCGCAAAGTTCGTCGGGGATGGCTTCCTTGCGGTGTTCGGCCACCCCGTGGCCCACGACGACGACCCCGAGCGCAGCGTCCGGGCGGCGATCGCGATCCTCGATGCGCTGACGTCCTTGAACGTACGGCTCGACCGAGAGTACGGCGTGCGCCTGGCGGTCCGGATCGGGGCGCACACTGGTGAGGTGGTGATCGGGCAGGGAGGCGGGGAGGTGACGGAGCTGTTCGGCGAAGCGGTACACGTTGCGGCCCGGGTGCAGCAGCTGGCTGGGCCGGACGAGGTGCTGATCACCGGCCCTACGTGCCGACTCGTCTCGGGGCTCTTCGTGATGGAGGAGGGCGGCGCGCACACTCTGCGCGGGATCCCCGACCGGGTCACGCTCTATCGGGTGTTGGAGCCGAGCGGTGCTCGCGGCAGGTTGCAGACGGCCGGGGCCCGCGGGTTGACCCCGTTCGTCGGGCGCGACGTAGAGCGCGCGCTGCTGCGGAGCCGCTGGGACCGTGCGCAGGACGCGCAAGGCCAGGTCGTATTCATCAGCGGTGAGCCCGGGATCGGGAAATCGCGCCTGCTGCAGGTGTTCAGGGAGGACATCGCCGACTCCAGCCAGACGTGGATCGAGTGCGCGGCGTCCTCCTACCACGAGACGAGCCCCTTCTTCTGCGTGATCGACATGCTCCAGCAGGGGCTTGCCCGCCAATGCGGGGACTCGACGGACGCGTGGCTGGTGCAGCTCGACCGGGCGCTCGCCACGAGCGGTCTGAATCCCGAGGAGGCCGTGCCGCTGATCGCGGGTCTCATCGGACTCGCCACTCCCCCGGGGCGGTATCCGACTCTCAGTGGGTCGCCGGGGCAGCAGCGGCAGCGGCTGCTCACCGTACTCGTCCATTGGGTGCTGGGACTGGCGGCGATTCAGCCGGTGGTCCTGGTCGTCGAGGATCTGATGTGGGCCGATCCGTCGACCTTGGAGTTCCTCGGACTCCTCGAGCAACAGGCCGCGACGGCGCCCGTCCTGCTGCTGTACACCGCCCGCCCGGAGTTTCGCTGTCCGTGGCCCGCGCGTTCGCACTTCACCACCGTGGCCCTCAACCGACTCACCCCGCGGGAGGTGCGCCAGATGCTCGGCGCCGCGACCGACCTCGCCGCCCAGCCGGATCTGGTGCAGACGCTGGTCGCGCGGAGCGACGGCGTCCCCCTGTTCGCGGAGGAGCTGACCCGCCTGATGCGGGACGCGACGGGGCGGTTCGTGCAGGGCGCGATTCCCGAGACGCTGCAAGATCTCCTGGCGGCCCGCCTCGATCGCCTGGGCCCGGCGCGGCGGGTGGCGCAGATCGGGGCCGTAATCGGGCGCGAGTTCTCGTACGAGCTGTTGCGAGTCGTCGCCGGCTCGGCGGTGCCCGATCTCGACACGTCCCTCACGTCACTGGCCGCCGCCGAGCTGCTGCACGTGCGGGGGTTCCCGCCTCATGCGACGTATGTCTTCAAGCACGCGCTCATCCGCGACGCCGCGTACGGCTCGCTACTGAAGAGCCGTCGCCGGGAGCTGCATGTCGCCATTGCGCACGCGCTGACCGAGCATGTCGCCGGGGCTGCCGAACGGTCGGCGGAGCTGCTCGCGCACCACTATACCCAGGCGCGCGACGTCGAGTCCGCGTGGCGCGCCTGGCAACGGGCGGGCGAGCTGGCCGTGGCCCGCTCGGCGTTGTTCGAGGCGGCCGATCACTTCGACACGGCGCTCCGCTTGCTCGAGTCCCTGTCCGATACCGCCGCACGGCCGCAGGAGGCCCTCAACCTGCAGGTGCGGTTGGGGCAGGTCCTGGCGGCGACGAAGGGCTACGGAGCCTCCGAGGTGACGGAGGCGTTCGCGCGCGCCCGTGAACTCGCCCGACAGCTCGGTGGCACGCCGGAGATCATCTCCGTGCTCTTCGGCCTCTGGTCGTCGATCGCCGGGCAGGGGGAGCTGCGCGGCGCCCACGAACTCGCGGACGAGCTGCTGGCCGTGGCGGAGCGCTCCGGCCTGGTGGCCGAGACGGTCTGGGGACACCTCGCCCACGGGATCAACCAGTACTCGCTCGGTGACGCGACGGCCGCGCGAGAACATCTCGCGCGGGTCGTGGCCCTCTACGGAGCGGGCGAGCGACCGCCGAGCCCGTCCGATCCGGGTGTCATGGCGCTCAGCTACGCGAGCGTCAACTCCTGGATGCTGGGGCTCGTCGACGAGGCGCGCGCCCACAGTCGGGCGGCGCTGGAGCTAGCCCGGCGACTCGGCAATCCCTTCGCGGACGCGTGGGCGGGCTTCTTCACGGCGGCGCTCCACGTGCTCCTCCGGGAGCCCGAACGGGCGCTGGAACACGCCGACCCGCTCATCGCCCTCTGCACCGAGCACGAGTTCCCGCTCTTCGTCGGCCTGACGACCATCGTCCGCGGGGTGGCCATCTCCCAGACCGGACGGCACGAAGAAGGCGTCGCGGAGCTGCGCAAGGGCATCGACCTGTATTCCGCGACGGGGCAACGGGTCGCCCGGCGCCTGTACCTGTGCTGGCTCGCCCAGGCCTATGCGGCGGCCGGCCGGGTCGAGGACGCCGCCGCCGCCGTGGAAGAGGCGCTTGGCATCGCCCCCGACGAGCGGCTGTTCGAGGCCGAGCTGTATCGCGTGCGGGCCGAGGTGCTCGTTCGGCGAGGGGCCCCGGCGACGAGCGCCGAAGCGGACTTTCGCATGGCACTCGAGCTCGCGCGCCGGGGCGCCGCCCGCTCGCTCGAGCTGCGCGCCGGAATGAGCTGCGCACGGTGGCTGGCGGGGGTGGGACGCGTCGACGAAGCGCGAGGAGTCCTGCGCGAGGTGTGCGCCGGCTTTCCCGACCGGCTCGCCGCGCGCGACGTCGAGGAGGCGAGAGCCCTGCTCGCGGACCTGTCCACCTGACGAGTGGTCGGGGGCGGGGCCCCCATGAGGCACTCAGCGACGGCGCAGCACCCCGAGCGTCCTCGTCGTCGGCAGCTTCTCGAAGTCGCCCGACCCCAGCGCGCGCCGGTAGATCTCGATCGGGGCCTGGCCGCCCTCGGCCGGGTCGGGGAAGAGATCGTGGATGGCGAGGATGCCGCCGGGCGCCACCTTGGGCGCCCAGCACTCGTAGTCGGTGTGCGCGGCCTCGGGGCTGTGGCCGCCGTCGACGAAGACCATGCCGAGCGGCGTCTGCCAGACGCGGGCGGCCATGGCGCTCGAGGTGACGAGCAGCACCGCGTGCGACTCGAGGTCGGCGCGGTGCAGCGTGTGGCGCAGCGCCCGCAGGGTGTCCATGCGCCCGATCGTGCCGTCGAGCAGCTCGGGGTCGTGGTACTCCTCGCCGGGCTGGTGCTCCTCGGAGCCGCGATGGTGATCGAGGCAGATCAGCACGCCGCCGCCGGCGCGGGCCCCCGTGCCCAGATAGACGGAGGACTTGCCGCAGTAGCTGCCGATCTCGAGGATGGGGCCGACGGCGGCGTGGTCGCGTGCCAGGGCGTAGAGGCGGAGGCCCTCTTCGTCGTCGAGAAAGCCGCGCGCCGTGCGTGCGATGGCGTGGGCGGTCGGGTCCATGGGCGGCCGGTCGCTCACGCTTTACCTTCAGCGAGCAGCGGGTTGTCGCGGCCCGCTCGCGTCGGTACCGGCTCGCCGGCGAGGTCGGCGCCCGCCTCGAGGCAGAGCAGGCGCACCTGACCCTGCGCGACCACGCGGCCGTCGTCGTCGGTGCACACCGCCTCCCAGAGCTGCGAGCGGCGGCCGCGCGTGAGCGGCGTCGCGCGCACCTGGATACGGCCGGCACGCGCGGCGTGCACGAAGCTGGTGTGGTTCTCGATGCCGACGACGCCGCCGAGTCCGCGCGCCACGGCGGCGAGGCCCGCGCCCGTCGAGCAGGCCGCCTCGACCATGCCGCAGTGCACGCCACCGTGTACGATGCCGTACGGCTGGCGGTGCTGCTCGTCGATCACGTACTCGGCGACGATCTCCTCGGGCGTGGCGCGGACGAAGCGCAGGGCCATGGCGCGGTCGTAGCCGCTCAGGTGGGCGTTCAGGCGCGCACTGGCGTCCGGCATGGAGTCGGGCTTCGGGGCGCTGCTCATCCGCGCCCTCTTACCCCACGGCCGGGCCCGTCACCACCCACGCCGGCACGCCGCAGTGCCCCGGGGCGGTCAGTCGTGGAAGCGGATGCGGTCGGGCCGGGTGTACACGTTCAGGTGTGGCGGCCGCAGGAAGCCCACGAGCGTCTGCGCGCTCTCGGCGGCGAGGCTGACGGCGAGGCTCGAGGGGGCGGAGACCGCCGCCACGATCGGGATGCCGCCGGCCAGCGCCTTCTGGACGATCTCGAAGGACGCGCGCCCGCTCACGAGCAGCACGTGCGCGCCGAAGGGGAGGGAGCCGTCGAGCAGCCCGACGCCGAGCACCTTGTCGACGGCGTTGTGGCGGCCGATGTCCTCGCGGGCCAGCAGCAGGCGCCCGTCCGTGTCGAAGAGACCGGCGGCGTGCAGGCCGCCGGTGCGCGCGAAGTCCGGCTGGGCGGCGCGAAGCCGCTCGGGAAGGGCCAGCAGCACCTCGGCGTCGACGACGGCGTCGGCCGTGGTGGGCGCCAGCCGCCGGTGCACGGCTTCGATCGTCGCCTTGCCGCACAGGCCGCAGCTCGACGACGCAAAGACGTGCCGCGTGAGGTGCGTGAGATCGACGGCGACACCTGGGGCGAGCCGCACGTCGATGACGTTGCGCAGCGCCCCGCCGGGCGCTTGCCGGACGTCGGCCAGGTCGTCACGACTCGCGATGAGCCCCTCGCTGAGGAGAAAGCCGACGGCCAGCTCGCGATCATGGCCGGGGGTGCGCATGGTGACGCTCACCGGGGCGCCGGCGACGCGAATCTCGAGAGGCTCCTCCCCGGCGAGCAGGTCGTCCGCCGCCGTCGGGGGGGCGCCCGCCGCCGAACGCCACACGCGCGTCGTTTCGCCGCCGCTCACGGCACCGCCCGCTCGACGCGTGCGTGCACGTTGTAGTCGGGCACGCCGCCCAGGCGGTCGACGACGCCGCGCGGGATGAGGACGTTGCCCTCGGGCCAGTGCACCTGCAGGTTGCCCCGCGCGATCGCCGCGAGGAAGACGCGCCCCGCCAGCCGGCCGTGGTCGCTCACGACGTCGACGGCGTCGCCGCCGCGCAGGTGCAGCGCGCCCGCGTCGTCCGGGTTCATGAAGACGGCGTCGCGGGCGGCGCCGGTGAGCGGGTCGACGTCGGCGTAGAGGAGCGTGTTGAACTGCTTGCCGCGACGTGTGGCCAGCGCGAACGTGCCGGGCGGGCGGCGCGTGTCGGGGAGGGCGACCGGCGCGAAGTGCGCCTTGCCGTCCGGGGTCGGGAACTCCCAGCCGGCGCACAGATGCGGTCCGCCCCACTGCACGGCGTCCCCGGTGTCGCGCAGCCGTTCGATACCGGCGTAGAAGGGGACGACACGGGCGATCTCCTCGCGAATCGCCTGCCCGGTCTCGCAGCCGAGCACGCCTGCCCGCTCCGGATGGGCGGCGCGCGCCACGTCGAGGAGGATGCGCCACTCGCTACGGGCCTCGCCGACCTGGCGCGGGATCTCGGGGCTGAAGACGATGCGGCGCTCGGTGATGGTCTCCGTGCCGCCGCCTTCCTGCTCGTAGCGGGTTCGTGCGGGGAGAAGCAGCACGGCCTCGCCGGCGTCCAGCAGCATCTGGTCGGTGACGATCACGTCTTGGTGCACGCGCAGCGCCGCGCGCTCCATGGCGCGGGCGACGTAGTCCGGGTCGGGCAGTGTGCGCAAAAAGTTGCCGCCGAGGCAGTAGAGGAGGTCGATCTCGCCGCGGGCCGTCGCCTCGACCATCTCGGGCGCCGTGAGACCCGGGCGATCCGGCACCGCGAAGCCGTACGTGGCCGACAGGGCCCGCGCGCCGGCCGCATCGACGCCGCGCCCGCCGGGGAACGCGGTGGCATAGGCCCCCATCTCGGCGCCGCCCTGCACGCCGGAGTGGCCACGGATGGGCATGAGCCCGCAGCGCGCGCGCCCGACCCAGCCCTGCGAGAGCCCGAGGTTGACGATCATCTGCACGGCGTCGCCGCCGAAGGCATGCTGCGTGATGCCCATGCTCCAGACGAGGACGCCGGTATCGGCTTCGTGCACCAACCGGGCGAAGTCCTCCATGCGGGCGCGCGGGAGTCCCGCGGCCGCCTCCAGCGTCTCCCACTCCAGGGCTGCGGCCGCTTCGGCGAGCTGCTCGAAACCCTCGGTGTGGCCGTCGACGAAGGCGGCGTGTCGCCAGCCGCGCTCGGCCAGGATGCGGATCACCCCATAGAGGAAGGCGATGTCCCCGCCGACCGCCACGTCGTACCAGTCGTCGGTGATGTCGGTGCCGAAGAGCGCGCTCGTGGCCACGGACGGGATCCAGTAGCGCGCCATGCCGGGCTCGCGGTACGGGTTCACCATGACGACGCGGGTGCCGAGTCGCTTGGCGGCGTGCAGGTACTTCGTGGTGACGGGTTGGTCGTTCGCCGGGTTGGCCCCGAAGAAGACGATCAGGTCGGTGCCCCACCAGTCGCGATAGCTGCACGTCGTCGCGGCCACGCCGAGCGCGTGCTTCATGGCGCCGGTCGACGGGGAGTGGCAGAGGCGGGCGGCGTTGTCGACGTTGTTCGTGCCCAGGAAGCGCACCACCTTCTGCGCGACGTAGTACGTCTCGTTCGTGACGCCGCGCGAGGTGAGGAAGAAGGCCAGGCGGTCGGGGGCGCTGCGGCGGATGCGGTCGCCGATCAGGGCCAGGGCGTCGTCCCACGAAACGCGCCGGAAGCCGGCGTCCCCCGGTCGGCGCAGCATGGGATGGGCGAGGCGACCGAGTGCCCGCAGCTCGTGATTGGGTCGGCCGCGCAGGGCGGCCACGGCGGCGAGTGCGCCGGGCGCCATGGCCGGCATGGTGTTGAGACGCAGCAGGTTGAGCCGCGTCATGCACAGGTGGACGCCGTCCATCGTCCAGTCGTGGAAGCCGGCGACGCCGAGGGCGCAGCCGTCGCACACGCCGCGGCGCAACACCTGCCAGGCGTAGCCGAGATTGTCGCGGTTCTCCCAGGCGATGCGCGCCATGTCGCGGAAGTGCCGCGGCTTGGTCTGGCCCATGCCGAACGGCACGGCGCGGCGCAGCGGCCCGGCGGCACCTGAAGCGGGAGGCATGGCCATCGGCGTGCGCACGATAGTGCAAGGGCCGCGCCGGTCGTCAAGCACGGCGGTGGTTGCCCGGCCGTCGCCGGCGTGCTCAATCACCGTGGCGCGGCATGCAAGGCGATGGGCGGGGAAACGTGGCGCTCGCCGCCGGGGTGATCGTCGGGCTCGGGCTGGCGATGGCGGGCCTGGTCGACGATCCGCTGCCGGGCGCCGGCCTGCCCGCGGGCGCGGTGGCGGTCGTGAACGGCTCCGTCATCGCCGCCGCCGACCTCGACCGGGCCGTCACGGCGCTCGACGCCGACCGGCGCACGCCGGCGGACGACGCGGAGCGTGCGCGACTGCTCGACCGCCTGATCGAAGAGGAGTTGCTCCTGCAGCACGCGATGGATCTCGGCCTGGTGCGCCGCGACCCGCGCATCCGGGGCCAGCTCGTCGCCGGCGTCGTGGAAGCCGTGGTGGCGGAAGCCGACGCCAGCGAGGCGACGGACGAGGAGCTGCGCGCGTTCTACGAGGCCAATCGCGGCTACTTCGTGCGCCCGGGGCGACTGCGCGTGCGGCGGTATCGGATCGCCGGCAGCGACGAGGCGGCGCGGGTCCGGGCCGACGAGATCACGCGGGCCCTGCGGGCGGGGCGCACGCCTCCCGCGGCCGACCAGGCGGCCATTCCCGTCCCCGATGCGCTGCTCCCACTCGCCAAGCTCCAGCAATACCTCGGGCCGGCGCTGACTGCGGCCGCCGGGCGACTCGAGCCCGGGGTCGCCAGCCAGCCGATCGCGCAGGGTGGGGCGTGGCAAGTACTGCAGGTGATCGAGCGCGAGCCCGACGTGACGCCGCCGTTCGAGGAGATCCGGCCGGCGGTCGAGGAGGAGGCGCGCCGGCGGGGCGGGGAGGCGGCGCTGCGGCGCTATCTGGACGACCTGCGACGCCGCGCCGTGGTCATCACGCGGACGCGTCCATGAGGACACGCGCCGGCCGCCTGCTTGCGGGCCTGGTGGCGCTCGTCGCGCTGGACGCCGCAGCGCACGGGCGCAGCGTCTCGCACTCGCGCTGGTGGCTCACCCCCACGGGTGCGCGCGCCGAGGTGCGCCTGGCCGCCCGAGACGCCGCCCAACGCGGCCTCGGCGATCCGGGCGCCTATGCCGCGACGCGGCTCGTCCTGTCGGTGGACGGCGTGCCCTGCGAGGCGGGGCGGCCGGGGCCGCTCGCGGCCCCGGCCGAGTGGCTGGCGTTCGGCTGGTCGCTCGCCTGCCCGAGCGGCGAGGCGACGGTCTTGGAGAACCGCCTCTTCGACGAGGGAGCCGGCGCGCGCCTGCACTTCGCGCGCTTCGAGCTGGCGGACGGTACGCGGATCGAGCGCATGTTCGGGCCCGGCGACGTGCGCGAGACCGTGACGGCGCCCAGGGAAACGGCGCGGGACGAGGCGGCCCCGGGCTTCGGTCGCTTCGTGGGGCTGGGCGTCGAGCACATTCTCTCCGGCTGGGATCACCTCGCCTTCCTGCTCGGGCTGCTGGTGCTCGCGGCCGGGCTGCGCGACGTCCTCGTCCTGGCCACCGGCTTCACGCTCGGTCACAGCGTGACCCTGGCGCTCTCCGTGCTGGAGGTCGCCCGCCCGCAGCAGGCGGCGGTCGAGGCGTTGATCGGGTTCTCCATTCTCCTCGTCGCCACCGAGAACGTCTGGCAGCTCGGCCGCCGCCGCGTGGCCGTGCCGGCGCTCGCGGTCGGGTCGCTGCTCGCCCTGGCCGTGCTCCATGCCGGCGTCGTGCCCCCGCTCAGTCTCGTCGGGCTGGCACTCTTCGTCGCGTGTCACTTCGCGCTGTTGGCGCGCACGGCGCGGCCCGCGCGTGTCCGGGCGCTCGTGGCGACGGGCTTCGGCCTGGTGCACGGCTTCGGCTTCGCGGGCATCCTGCACGACCTCGCTCTGCCGCGCCCGGCGCTGCTGCCGGCGCTGCTCGGCTTCAACGCCGGGGTCGAGGTGGGGCAGCTCGTGGTGATCGCGCTCGTCTGGCCGGCGTTTCGAGTCCTGACCCGGGCGCTTCCCGGCGCGGGGGAACGGCGGGTGGCGGAGGTGACCTCGGCCGGGCTCGCCGCCGTCGGCACGTTCTGGTTCGTGGGCCGCCTGTTCGGATAGAAGGACGGGATGAGTGCTCTCACCGGAATCCGGGTTCTGGAGATGGCCGGTCTGGCGCCAGCTCCGTACTGTGGGCTGATCCTCGGCGACTTCGGCGCCGACGTGATCCGTGTCGATCGCGTGGGTGCGCCGGGGATCGACTCGCTGTCGCGCGGCAAGCGCTCGATCGCGCTCGATCTGAAGCAGCCGCGCGGGCTGGAGACGTTGTTGCGGCTGGTGGAGACGGCCGACGTGCTGCTCGAGCCGTACCGCCCGGGCGTGATGGAGCGTCTCGGCCTCGGGCCTGATGTCGCCTGCGCGCGCAACGCGCGGCTCGTCTATGCGCGCCTCACCGGCTGGGGGCAGACGGGCCCGTACGCCACCATGGCCGGGCACGACATCGACTACATCGCCATCTCCGGCGCACTCGGCACCATCGGGCGCCGCGGCGACAAGCCGCTCGCGCCCATCAACCTAGTGGGCGACTTCGCCGGCGGGGGCATGCTGTGCGCCATGGGCATCGCGTTCGCCCTGCTCGAGCGCGAGCGGTCCGGGCGGGGGCAGGTCGTCGACGCCGCCATGGTGGACGGCGCCGCCCACCTCGCGACCTTCCTGTACAAGTTCCGCGCCTCGGGGATCTGGAAGGACGAGCGCGGCACCAACATCCTCGACGGCGGGGCCCCCTTCTACGACACCTACGAGACGAAGGACGGGCAGTACGTCGCCGTCGGCGCCATCGAGCCGCAGTTCTACGGGGCGCTGCTCGCGGGCCTGGGGATCGCGCCCGACTCGCTCCCCGGGCAGATGGACATGGCGGGCTGGTCCACGGTGCGCGAGCGTTTCACCGAGGTCTTCAAGACCAAGACCCGCGACGAGTGGTCGGCGATCTTCGACGGGACCGACGCCTGCGTCGCCCCGGTCCTGGGGCTGGGTGAAGTGGCGGACCACCCGCACAACCAGGCGCGCGGCCTGCTCATTCCGGATGCGAAGGGCGCGCTCGAACCCGCCGCGGCGCCGCGCCTCTCGCGGACGCCCGGACTCGGCACGCGGCCGCGGCCCAAGGTCGGCGAGCACACGCGCGAGGTGCTGCGCGAGGCCGGCTTCGGGGACGCGGAGGTCGCAGGCTTGGCGGAGGCGGGGGCCATCGGCTGGTAAGGTGGTGCCCTCGGGGCGGGCACTGCCCGCGGGGTCAGCAGGGGCGCCCGCCGAGATGTCCGGGTGCCGGCGCGTTTCGCGCGCGGCGGGTCGGGCACGGGGCATGCATTGCCCTGCATGACCGGGATGCAGGAGCAGGCCGTCGTGTCAGCCCCGCTGCAGCGTGAGCTGCAACTCCTGTACGACCGGCATCGCGGCAACCGGGACGGGGAGGTGGCCTCGTACATCCCGGCGCTCGCCGCGGCGGATCCGCGGTGGTTCGGGATCAGCGTCGTCACGACCGACGGCCACACCTACGAGGTGGGCGACACCCGCCTGCCGTTCACCATCCAGTCGATCTCTAAGCCCTTCGCGTTCGGGCTCGCCATCGAGGACCGGGGCCTCGACGCCGTGCTCGGCAAGGTCGGCGTGGAGCCCTCGGGAGAAGCCTTCAACTCGATCAGTCTCACCGCGGACACCGGGCGCCCCCGGAACCCGATGATCAACGCGGGCGCCATCGCGACGACGGCGCTCCTCGGCGGCACGTCGGCATCCGAGCGGTTGGCGCGCCTGCTCGCGATGCTCTCCGACCACGCGGGTCGGCCGCTGGCCGTCGATCCCGTCGTGTTCGAATCGGAACGCGAGACCGGCCACCGGAACCGGGCGATCGGGCATCTCCTCCGGAACTTCAACGTCCTCACCGAGGATCCGGAGGGCGCGCTCGACCTGTACTTTCAGCAGTGTTCGGTTCTCGTCGACTGCCACGACCTGGCCGTCATGGCCGCCTGTCTCGCCAACGGCGGTACGAACCCGCTCACCGGCGAGCGGGCGTTGCGCCCCGACGTCGTGGCCCACGTGCTCAGCGTGATGACCACCTGCGGCATGTACGATTACGCCGGCGAGTGGGTGTTCTGGGTAGGCATGCCGGCCAAGAGCGGGGTCACGGGGGGGATTCTCGCCGTCCTGCCCGGGCAGCTCGGCGTGGGGGTGTTCTCCCCTCCGCTCGACGAGCGCGGCAACAGCGTCCGGGGGGTGCAGGTGTGCCGCGAGCTGGCCGGCGCGCTCGGCCTGCACTTCATGCGTCCGGCCCGGCCGGTCTCGACGGCCGTTCGTCGCGAGTACGACCTCACCAAGGTGGCCTCGAAGCGACGGCGCAACGGGCGCGAGCGGAGCTGGCTCGATCAGGCCGGTACGCGCGCCCGCGTGTACGAGCTGGCCGGTGACCTCGGGGTGCCCGGCATCGAGGTGGTCGCGCAACGCCTGACGAAGGCGGCACCGTCGCTCGATGCCGCCGTGCTCGATCTCACCCGGGTGACGCGCAGTGACGACGTGGCGGCCCGGCTGCTGGCGCATCTGGTCGTCGCACTCGACCACGAGGGCACGTCGCTGGCCGTCGCCGGGGGGCATCGCCATGCGCGCCTCATCCGGCAGCTCGAGGAGATCCTGCTGCGCGCCGAACGACAGATCCGGGTCCGCACGTTTCCGGACGCCGATCGCGCCCTCGAGTGGTGCGAAGGCCTGGTGTTGCGCCTGCGGCCGGACGCCCCCGACGGGCCCGGCGCCGTGCCGCTGCGAGACCACGATCTCTGCGTCGACCTCACCGAGAAGGAGCTCGGCGCGCTCGAGCGCGTGCTGACCGCCCGCGAGTTCCCGCCCGGGGCGCAGCTCCTGCGCCAGGGGGACGCATCCGACGGGCTCTACCTCCTCTTGCAAGGGGACGCGAGCGTCAGCATCGACGTGCCGCCCGGGCGGCGGCGCCGGCTGGCCACCCTGTCCGCCGGCATGACGATCGGCGAGCTGGCGCTGGTCGACCGGGGCCCGCGCTCCGCCGACGTCTACGCGGACACGACGGTGACGTGTCTCTTTCTGCCGCTCGACGCCTTTGACGAGCTGAGCCATTCGCACCCGTCGATCAAGATCAAGCTGCTCCGGACGCTCGTGCGTTCGGCGGCCGGCATGGTGGCGCGTCTGAACGACGAGCTCTCGACGCTCGAGCCGTAGCGCGGGAGCGGCCAGCCGAGGCTCACCACCCGCCGAGATCGGCGGCCCGGGCGCGGTGGTAGGCGGCCTCACCGAGAAAGGCGCGGTCGAACATGGCGCGCCGGAACCACAGGTGCAGGTCGAACTCCCAGGTGAAGCCGATACCGCCGTGCAGCTCGATAGCGGTGCGGATGGCGCGGTCGTAGAGATCGGCGAGATGTGCCTTGGCCAGCGCCGCGTGGCGTTCGGCCCGGTCCTGGATGTGGTCGAAGGCGTGCGCGGCGTACCACCACAGCGAGCATGCCGGCTCGAGGTCGGTCACGAGGTCGGCGAGCTGGTGCTTCACCCCCTGGAACGAAGCGATGGTGCGGCCGAACTGCTCACGCGTGAGCGCGTAGTCGCGCGTCATCTCGACACAGCGCATGGAGCCGCCGTAGGCGTCGGCGGCCAGGAGGACGAGGCCGGCGTCGCGAACCCGCGCCGCCGCCGCGCGCCCGGCGGCCAGCTTCGTGGCGGGCGCGCCCGCGAAGCGCACGCGATCGACGCGGCGGGTCATGTCGGTGCCCTTGAGCGCAGTCACCTCGACGCCGGGCGCGGCCCGCTCGACGATCCACAGGCCGGGCCCGTCCGCGTCGGTGGCCGAGACGACCAGCGCCTCCGCGACTGCCGCGGCCGGCACGAGGGACTTCTCGCCCGTGAGTGCCCCGCCCTCGACCCGCGTCGCCGGTGTCTCCGGGTCGACGTCCCCGAGGCGTTCGGGAAGCGCCACGGTGAGCAGGGTGTCGCCGCTCGCGAGCCTGGGCAGCCAGCGCCCGCGCAACGCCTCGTCGTCGCAGGATGCGAACGCCACGGCCGCCATCGTCGCCGCAAGGAAAGGGCCCGGCGTGCAGGCGCGTCCCAGCTCCTCGGCGGCGAGGGCGGCGTCCAGAAGCTCGAGGCCGGCGCCGCCATGCGCTTCGGGGATCATCAGGCCGGCCACGCCCATCGCCGCCAGGGCGCGCCACAGCGCGGGGTCATGTCCGTCGTCGCTCTCCATGACGGTGCGCACACGGGTGGTGGGACACTCCGTGTCCAGAAAGCGACGCAGCGACGTCTTGAAGAGAAGCTGGTCCTCGGAGAGTCCGAAATCCATGCCCGTCAGTCCCGCTGATCGCGCGGCAGGCCGAGGCCGCGCTCGCCGATCACGTTGCGCTGAATGTTGGGGGCGCCACCGCCGAGGGCGAGGCCGTAGTACCACATGTAGGCGGTCGTCATCATGCCGAGAAAGGGCGCCGTCGGCTCGCCCGGGGCGAGCAGCGCATGGTCGCTTTCGACGTCCATGGCGAGCTTGGTGATGTCGTACGTGAGCGTCGACGTGTGCAGCTTGGTGATGAGGCCCGCGAGCCCCGGGTCCTGGTCGCGCGCGCTCGCCGTGAGCAGGCGGTAGCCGTTGTATTCGGCCGCGAGCAGGCGCGCCTCGAGGTCGGCCAGGCGGTCGCGGATCACCGGGTCGTCGATGGCGCGGCGCCCCCGCACTTCGGTCGTCTGTGCGAGCATGAGTACGCCGTC
>Ga0299906_10002059_pt1 | contig 16940 bp, 8 predicted proteins | sample RVTome_14_FD_200259 | JGI IMG/M metagenome (GOLD analysis project Ga0299906, IMG submission 200259) | Soil microbial communities from uranium-contaminated site in the Upper Colorado River Basin, Wyoming, United States - RVT145D125 (version 2) ...
ATCAACAACCCGCTGACCGTCATTATCGCTAACACCCAGATTATGGAGATGGAAAAAGGACCCATTTCGCCCGATTATCCCACTCTGAAGTACATTCTGGAGGCAGGCGCCCAAATAAGACAAATCGTCCAGAATTTACTGGATTTCTCGACTCAGGACAGGTATGACTGGTTCGAGACAAATATTCAAGCGACGATTGACGATGCCCTGACCCTGGTCACTCATTCATTACATCAAAGCAATATTGACGTGGTGAAACGAACTGAAGCGATGCCCCCAATTATCGCCAGCGCCAGCCATCTCAAACTTTTGTGGATGAATTTGTTGCTTAATGCCCGCGACGCGATCTGTGCCAATGGTGGGGCCGGCACCATCGAAATCCTGGCCGGAGCGCAGGATGCGCTCCAGGTCCAGGTCAAATTAGTAGACAACGGGGCCGGCATTCCCAGTCAACATCGAGACCGTTTGTTTCATCCATTCTTTACGACCAAATCGACCGGCAAGCATTTGGGCCTGGGGCTTTATACCTGCCGCACCATCGTCGAAACCCACCAGGGTCAGATCGAGATCGACAGCAAACCGGACTCGCCGGGCACGATCGTGACCGTGACTCTACCGACCTATCTTACTGAGGCGCGCGGATGAGACCCGACCTTGACCCCAATGAGTCGAACCAATTCTTCACCCTGTCACTCGATATGTTGTGTGTGGCCGGGTTCGATACTTATTTCAGGCAGGTCAACCCGGCCTGGGAAAAGGCCTTGGGTTGGACTGGTGACGAATTGCAAGCAAAACCTTATCTCGAATTCATTCACTCCGAAGATCGCCGGGCGACCCTGGCCCAGGCCCGGAACTTGATCGGCGGAGCAGACGTAATCTACTTTGAGAATCGCTACCTGTGTCGAGATGGATCGTATCCCGTACTATCGTGGCACACGACCTCATTCCCGGAGGAACAGTTGATTTATGCCGTCGCCCGCGATGTGACCGAGCAGCGCCGTATCGATGAACGATTTCAGAAAATATTGGAGACAGCGCCGGATGCGATGGTGATCGTCAACTTTGTGCGTGATGGCGCTGAGGCGCTGGAGTTTATATTTGGGACCGGCCAATACGCCGGGCGAAGCCTGAAGGACGGCCCGAAGGTGATTTTACTCGACTTGAAGCTGCCAAAAGTTGACGGGCTCGAAGTCTTAAGGAAGCTCAAAGCCGACGCTCGCGCAAAATCGCTCCCGGTGGTCGTGCTGACCTCGTCCCAAGAAGATCGAGACATTATCGAGAGTTACAGACTGGGCGTCAATAGTTATATCGTCAAGCCAGTCGAATTCGAACAGTTCACCCAGGCGGTGCAGGATTTGGGTTTTTATTGGCTGCTGTTGAATCAGATGCCCGGCTACAAAGAGGAGCCCTAACCTATATGGTTGATCACCTCCGCCTCCTGATTCTGGAAGACCGGCCGGCTGACGCTGAGTTAATGCTGCACGAAATTCAACAGGCCGGGTTCGAACCCGTTTGGCATAGAATTGACACCGAAGCGGACTATCTGGCTCACCTGGACCCCGCGCTCGACGCCATCCTGGCCGACTTTACCCTGCCTCAATTCGATGCCATGCGTGCGCTCAAACTGCTGCAAGAGCGAGATTTGGATATCCCGTTCATCGTGGTGTCCAGCTCGATCAGCGACGAGGCTGCGGTCGAATGTATCAAGCAAGGGGCTGCCGATTATCTCCTCAAAGATCGTCTGGCCCGGCTGGGACCGGCACTCAAGCAGATATTGAATCAAAAACGTCTGCGTGATGCAAAACGCCGCAGCGATGAGGCGCTCCAGGAAAGCGAACGACGTTATCGCCGTCTGGTCGAATTATCGCCCGATGGCATTGCCGTCTACAGCGAGACCCGCATCGTCTTTGTCAACAAGACCGGGGCCAAACTGCTGGGTTCGTCTAAGCGTGAGACTCTAATCGGCCGATCGATCCTCGATTTCATTTGTGTCGAGGATGGGGACTGTATCGACCCGGAACAGCAGATCGAAACGTGGACCGCGACAGCCCAACATGAGCAAACGTTTATTCGGCTGGATGGCAGCGTCATCGACGTCGAGGTTGAAGCTGTGCCGCTCAGCTACCAGTCAAAACCGGCCGTGCAGCTTGTCTTTCGCGACATCACCAAACGTAAACAAGCGAAAGCCGCGCTCCAGCGACAGTTCAAAGAGTTATCTGCTCTGCACGCGGTGGCCACCGCCGGAGCTGAAGCCACCCATGTTGACGAACTGCTCGAACGAGTTACCCGGATCATTGGCCAGATGCTTTATCCGGATAATTTTGGGATTGCGCTCATCGACAAACCGGTCAACCTGCTGCGGACACATCCTTCTTACCAGGGGTTAGACGAAGATGGCCGGGAGTTGGCGTCGCCCCTTGAGCAAGGTGTCACCGGACAGGTCATCGCCACAGGCCAGTCTCGAAGGATTCCGGACGTGACCCGTGAGCCAAGTTATGTCGGTATATATCCGGACATGCGCTCTGAGTTATGTGTGCCGCTCAAGGTCGGCGAACAAATTATCGGCGTCATCAATGCCGAAAGCAAACAGCCTGATGCCTTCAATGAAGCCGACGAGCGTTTGTTGATGACGGTGGCCGGGCAGTTAGCTACGGCGATTGACCGCCTTCGCTTATTCGAGACAATCCATCGCCGGGCCAATGAACTGGAAGCCCTGGCCGAGGTGTCCTCGGCCCTACGCAAAGCACCCACCCGGGCCGACATGTTACCCATTATCCTGGACAAACTGTGCCATCTGATCAAATCCGATGGAGCCGCTCTGTTTATACGCGATCCGGCTACCCAAGAGGCCGTCATAGAATTGAACCGGGGCAGCGGTACCGATGTGACCGGCCTCCGGATACCGCCCGGACAGGGCATCGGCGGTCATGTGATCGCAACCGGCCGGCCTTACCTGACCAGTGACATCCGCAACGATCCCCATACTTATCGCCCCGATCGGGTTGATGGTGTCCAGGGCGCCGCCTGTGTGCCTTTAATTGCCCTGGAGCAGACAATCGGAGCGCTGCTAGTGCGCCGGAGGTCGGATATTACGCCCGACGAACTAAGGCTAATGGTGGCCATGGCCAACACTGCCGCAAACGCCATCTACCGGGCTACGCTATATGAGGAAACCCAGCGACATCTACAGCGGCTGGCTGCACTTCGTCATATCGACATGGCGATCAACGTCAGCACCGAGTTAAGCGTTATATTCAAGCTGCTGCTGGAACAGGTCACAGCTCAACTCAATGTCGATGCGGGCTGCGTGCTGCTCTATGACCCGGAGACCGAAACCCTGAATCACGCCGCCAACTATGGCTTCCATTTCGGGGCGATTACCGCCACCTGCTTGCGGTTAGGGGAAGGCTATCCCGGCCGGGCTGCGCTGGATCGCGAGACCGTGAGCATCTCTGACCTGGCGCATGCTCCCGATTTTGCGCGAGCCGGGCTGCTAACGCAGGAAGCGTTTGTCGCTTATTACGCTGTGCCACTGCTGGCTAAAGGACGCCTGGAAGGTATTTTGGAAATCTTCCATCGCGCGCCGCTTCAACCCAACCCGGAATGGGTTGACTTTCTGGAAGGTGTGGCGACCCAGGCCGCGATTGCCATTGAAAACGCGCAGCTTTTGGCTGAATCACGCCGCCTGCTTGATCGCACCCGCCGGCAGGCCCGGCAGGTCGATCAGATTTTGGATACGGTCCCCGAAGGCATGCTGCTGCTGGATGCTAAGCAGCGCATCGTCTTAGCCAATCCGTTGGCCCGGGAGTATTTACCTATGCTGACCGACATGACTCTGGGCGACATCCTGACCCAGTTGGCCGGACGTCCGCTAGAAGAACTGTTACATGCACCGCCCGAAGGGTTAGGACACGAGTTGGAGATCGCTGGCCCGCCATCCCGGATCTTTGAGGTGGACGCTCGAACCGTGGAGACCGGTCCGCAGGCGGGCGGCTGGGTCATGGTCTTGCGCAATGTCACCCACGAGCGGGAGATTCAGCAGCGAGCTCAACAACAGGAACGGCTGGCTGCGGTCGGTCAATTGGCCGCCGGCATCGCCCATGATTTCAATAATATTTTGACGGTCATCATTGGTTTTGCCGAACTGGCTCGCTATTACCACGATATCGATACGCGACTCCAAGAGATTATGGACCGGATCATCAAGCAGGGCAAGCAAGCAGGCGACCTGATCCGCCAAATTATGGATTTTGGGCGACAATCTGTGACCGAAAAGTATTTTGTCGATCTTGTACCCGTGGTCCATGAGCACATCAGTCTGCTGGAACGTATCATTCCGGAGAATATTCGGATCGAGCTGGATATCAAGCCCGGTAAATATACGCTCAAGGCCGATCCAACCCAGATTCAACAAGTATTGACCAATCTGGCGGTGAATGCCAGAGATGCTATGCTCGATGGTGGAACGTTAATTTTTGAACTATACCTGGTTACATTCACCCCAGGTGAGCGGTTACCCTGTCCTGATCTATCGCCGGGTGAATGGATTGCGCTGGCTGTCTCCGACACCGGCAGCGGCATCGCGCCTGAAATCATGCCCCACCTCTTTGAACCCTTCTTCACCACCAAAGAGATCAACGAAGGAGCCGGTCTGGGGCTGGCCCAGGTTTACGGCATTGTCAAACAGCACGGCGGTGATGTTGAAGTCAACAGCCGCCCCGGCCAGGGCGCCGCTTTTACCCTGTATTTGCCGGTCTCAACCAAACCTGGAGCGGGGAGACTGCAACCTGTCTCCAGAAATGTACCGGCCGGGAATGGTGAACTCATCCTGTTGGTCGAAGATGACGTGGTGGTGCTAGATGTCATTCAACGCTTGTTATTATCCCTAAAGTATCAAGTGATCACGGCCGGGAATGGGCAAGAAGGTCTGGCTATCTATGAAAACCACCAAGCTGATATCGCCCTGGTGCTCACCGATGTAACCATGCCCAAGATGGGTGGGGTGGCCCTGGTTCAGGCTTTACGAGAGCGAAATCCGGATATCAAAGTCGTGGTCATGACCGGCTATCGCTTAGAAGCTGAAATCAAAGGTCTGTTGTCTCAAGGCTTTGCAGCGCGTTTGCAGAAACCCTTGACCGTCCAGCAAGTAGCCCAGACCGTGCATCAAGCCCTAAAAGGATCGATAGACTGATTCATGGATAAGACCAAACCCGCTACTCCACTCCACATTTTGATTCTTGAAGACCGGTTGGCCGATGCCGAGCTAATGGCCTGCGAACTGGGTCAGGCCGGCTTTGAGCATGAGTGGCAGCGTGTCGAGACCGAAGCGGACTATATTGCCGCGCTTCAGCAAGCCGCCGGTTCCGGCTGGACGATTGACGTTATCCTGGTCGATTACACCCTGCCCCAGTTTGATGCGGTCCGGGCGCTCCAATTGCTGGAGCAGGAGAAACTGGAGATCCCGGTCATCATCGTCACCGGCACGCTCAGCGAGGAGGCAGCCGTCGAATGCATCAAACAAGGCGCCGCCGACTATGTCCTCAAAGAGCATCTGGTGCGGCTGGCGCCGGCCGTTCAACAGGCCCTGACCCAGAAACAATTGCGCGATGAAAAGAAATGGGCCGATGAGTCGCGTCAGGAAACCGAAGAACGTTATCGCGCCCTGGTAGAATTATCACCCGACGGGATTGCCATCCATATTCAGGGTCAGTTTGTTTTTATCAACTCGGCCGGAGCCCGCATGATCGGCGCAGCCAGTCCACAAGAGCTTATCGGCCGGCCGATCATTGATTTCGTCCACCCGGATTTTCGTGAAATGGTTATGGATCGGGTCAAGGAAATGATCACCGGTCAGCCGGCTGGCCTGATCGAAGAAAAATATCTTCGACTGGATGGCAGCACTATCGACGTAGAGGTCGCCGCCACGCCTTTTTCCTTTGAGGGCACACCCGCGATCCAGGTTGTCTTCCGCGATATCACCGAGCGCAAGCGAGCCGAGTCTGAAATCCTACAGCGAAATCGGGAACTGCTGGCGCTGCAATATACCGGCGCAACCATCGCTTCTAGCCTGGACCTGGCCTTTGTGCTGGAGTTGGTCACCCGCGAAATAGCCAACTTGTTGGGGACCGAAGCCTGTACTATCTCAGAATGGAACGAAGCCGGCAACAAGATCAGGTCCATCGCCGCCCATGGTTTGCCTGAACAGGCCGATCAAACCACCGCCGTTCAGGCTTCTGACCTGGCCTATCATCCTGAAATGAAACGGGTTCTGGTCGAACAGCAGTTCCGACAATTCACAATCGACCAACCCGATCTTGATCCGAGTCAACAGACTTATATGGCAGCCAACCATATCAAGCTCCTGCTGCTGCTGCCGATGAAATTTCAGGATCGTGTGGTGGGCCTGGTCGAAATACGGGATACGAGCAGCAGAATGCCATTCAACGACCAGGAGATTCGTTTAGCCCAACTTCTGGCCAACCAGGCTGCCGCCTCGATTCAAAATGCGCGCTTACATGCCGAAACAGAACGGCGGGCTCAACAATTGACCGCGCTTCATGAATTGGATCGAGCGATATCGGGCAGCCTGCGCCTCGAAGATATTTTTCACAGCCTGACCCATCATACCACCCGCCTCTTTACATATGACCGAATGACAATTGCCTTGCAAGAAGGAAAAATGCTGCGGGTGGTTTTTGTTAAGGACAACGGCGGAAGTACGCTGCCTGCCGGGACAGAGTTGCCTCTAAAAAATTCGGCAGCCGGTTGGGTAGCGACCCAGGGCCAACCCCTGCTGCGCCACAATATCGCTTCAGATAGACCTCCGGCCGAAGATGAGACCCTGGACGATCAAAAGCTCAAAGCGTTGATGATCGTACCCCTGCGAGTCAAGGGGTCAGTCACAGGCACCTGGGAAATCGCCAGCCAACAAATGGCCGCATATGATCCGGATGATCTCCAAATGGCTCAATCGATGGCCGACCAACTGGCTATCGCCATTGATAATGCCCGTCTGTACCAGCAGGCCCGGCAAGAAATTACCGAACGCAAGCAAGCCGAAGAGGCCCTGCGCCAGAGCGAAGAACGCTTTCGGCACGTTATTAGCTCGATCAGCGATCATATCTATGTAAGCCGCATCGAACAAGACGGGAGCTGGACGAATGTTTATGTCTCACCCAATGTTGTCGAATTAACCGGCTACCCTCGAGAAAAGCTTATGGCTGATTGGCATTTTTGGACGTCAGACGTGATCCAGCCTGATGATAGAGCCACGGCAACGGCGCAGCGGGAGCGGCTGGCGAATGGCCAGGATAGCGAAGCGGAATATCGCCTGATCCGTGCCGATGGTCAGGCCCTGTGGGTGCGGGACAGTGCCAGAGTGCAGAGTGAAGCGGACACAACAAAGATTATCTACGGCGTTGTCGGCGATATTACCGAACGCAAGAAATATGAAGAAGAATTGGCCCGGGAACGAAGCTCTCTGGCCAAACGGGTTGAAGAACGCACCGCCGAATTGAGCGCGGCCAACGCTGAACTGGCTCAGGCGGCTCGTCTCAAGGACGAATTTCTGGCCAGTATGAGTCACGAACTCCGCACCCCGCTCAATGCCATCCTGGGCATGTCTGAAGTCCTGCGCATGAGTATTTATGGAGACCTCAACGAGAGCCAACTCGATGCGCTGGATCATATTGAGACAGCGGGTCGTCACCTGCTGGAACTGATCAACGATATCCTTGATCTCTCTAAAATCGAGGCCGGTAAATTGGATCTGGTGACGGGCCTCATGGAGGTGAACAACATCTGCCAGGCCAGTCTGCTCTTCATCAAACAGATAGCCCATAAAAAACAGATCAAAATTTCATCTGTCATCGATAGCAGTGTTGATCTGCTTCAGGCGGATGAGCGCCGCCTGAAACAAATCCTGGTCAATTTATTGAGTAATGCGGTGAAGTTTACGCCGGAGGGTGGCCAGGTTGGCCTGGAAGTTGAGGGTGATACCGATCAGGGTGTGGTTCGCTTTAGCGTTTGGGATACGGGCATCGGCATTTCGACAGAGGATATGCAGCGACTTTTTAAGCCCTTTGTCCAAATTGATAGCAGTCTTTCTCGGAAACAGGGCGGCACCGGCCTTGGCCTGTCCCTGGTTTACCGGCTGACCGAGCTGCATGGTGGCAGCGTCACCATGGAAAGTAACGTGGGTGAAGGCAGTCGTTTCACCGTTTCGCTACCCTGGACATCTAGCAGCGACAACGAGGCTGTCGATGACCGGAAGACATCAATCAGCCTGCCTGCAACAAAACCACTCGAGCTCGATCAGCATTCATCGGCCCTGGTCTTGTTGGCTGAAGACAATGAAACCAACATTATGAGCGTCCGGGATTTCTTACAGGCTAACGGTTTCCAGATTATCGTCGCTCGCAACGGGGCCGAAACCATCGAGCGGGCGCGAACCGAGAAACCGGACATTATCCTGATGGACATCCAAATGCCCGGCATGGATGGGTTAGAGGCAACCCGCCAACTGCGGACCGACCCCGAGCTAGCCAGGACGCCGATCATCGCTTTAACATCGTTAGCCATGCCCGGTGATCGGGAACGATGTCTGGCTGCCGGCGCAGATGACTACATGAGCAAACCCATGAGTTTGAAACGACTGGTCGAAATGATCAAGACCCATTTACAACCATCTGAAATTATGAATACTTAATCAACATAACGAAATTTGGAAGGAATCGCATTTATGAGTCAAACAGGTACCATCCTTATTGTAGATGACCTTCTTGCCGTCCGCGAGGTCCTGAGTGGACTGCTAACCGGACAAGGCTACGACATGGTTTTCGCCGATAATGGCCCGGAAGCATTGTCCAAGGCCAAAGAAATTATACCCGACCTCATTCTTTTAGACGTGATGATGCCCGACATGGATGGATTTGAAGTATGCCGGCATCTGCGTACCGATGAGCTGCTGGCTGAAGTACCGATTGTCATGGTCACCGCTTTGGACGACCACGACTCGCTCTTGCGCGGCATCGAGGCGGGGGCAGATGACTTTCTCTCCAAGCCGTTTAATCATGCCGAGCTGCGGGCACGGGTCGGGACGATCATTCGTCTCAACCGATATCGCCGCCTGCTAGCAGCCCGAACCAAATTCGATTGGGTCGTCGAGCAAACCAAAGATGGCTATCTGGTGATCGACGATCAAGACACTATCCTCTATGCCAACCCTCAAGCCCGGTTGTACCTGGGCCTGCCGGCCAGCGGCGATGACCTGAGCGCAGCTACGTTTTTGGACCTGGCGACCCAGCAATATTCTTTAGAACCACAGATAGCCTGGGAGACCTGGCCAGTACCATGTCAGCCGGCGGTTCCGTCGCCGAGATACCTGGTACAGGCTGAAACCCCGACCGCTCAGGCCTTTTGGCTGCAAGTTGAAACCCTGGCTCTACCTCCCGGTTCGGGCGAAGGCCGGGTTATCCATCTCAGTGATGTAACCCTACAAGTCACTCTACAACGCGACATCTGGGAATTCCAGGCTATGGTCGCCCACAAGCTCCGCACCCCAACGACGAGTATCTATTCCGGCCTGCACTTGATGGAAGAAGAAGATACCAGCGCCTGGAATGCCAGCACGGTCAAGCTGTTCGATATCATTTGCCGTGGGGCGGAACGCTTATATCATGAAGTTGAGAATATTTTGGAATACCTCCAAACCCCTGATCTGGCCGGTCCCGGCGCAGGTTTCAAACTGGCAGCCTTGCAATCACTGACCCACCGGCTTGGTCGCGATCTAAAGTTGGAGCCGATAACAGTCCATATTGCGACCGAGCTAAGCGAAACGCATCTGGCCCTGCACCCGCAAGCTGTTGAATTGGTGTTGTGGGAGATCTTTGAGAATTCAAGAAAATTCCACCCGCAAGAGTCACCTAAAATAGAGATTTCGGTAGCCTTGGCTGAAAATAAATCTGTCTTGCTTCAAATTAAGGACGATGGAGTGCATCTTTCACCCGAGCAGTTGGCCCAGGTCTGGACGCCGTATTATCAAGCCGATAAATATCTAACGGGTGAAATTGACGGCATGGGGCTGGGGCTTTCGAAAGTAGCCCTGCTCCTTTGGAATGCCGGGGGCACATGTCGCATCTTTAATCGATCCGATTTAGGGGGCGTCGTTTTGGAACTCATTCTACCTTTAGCCGGCGCGTGATTCTTTAAATAATCTTGAAAACTTAAACAATACTGAGAGAAACATGACCGATAGCAGCACCATCCTCATTGTCGATGACCAATTGAGCGTCCGAAATATTTTGCGGGCATTGCTGGCCAAGCAAGGGTACAATTTGGCGTTTGCCAACAATGGTCAGGAAGCCCTCAGTCAAGCGGCCGAACTTACCCCGGACCTGATCCTCCTCGATGTCATGATGCCTGATATGAATGGCTTTGAAGTGTGCGAACGTCTGCGCGCCGATCCACACCTGGCTGAAGTGCCGATTATGATGATCACAGCCCTGGATGATCCCAAATCTCGGTTGCGGGGTTTGCAGATGGGGGCCGACGATTTTGTCACGAAACCATTCAATGGGATCGAATTACTGGCCCGGGTGCGCACCACGACGCGGCTCAACCGCTATCGCCGTTTGTTGCAAGAACGAGCCTCTCGCCGCCAGGCCGAGGAACAGATTCACCGCCGCAATCGCGAACTATCACTGCTCAACCAGGTTATCACGACCACAGCATCGACTTTAAACTTGCAAGAGACCCTGCATGTCGCTTGTGAAGCCCTGGCCAACGTTTTCGAATTGGCCCAGGTCACGGCCATATTGCTCGATGAAGAGCGGTCGAACATTTCGACGGCGGTCGAATGCTCGGCCCGGGACTCAAGCCATCCGTCTGGAAAATCCCTGATCACAGATCGTAACACGATTAATGCCGAGATCTTAAGCTACCTCATTGAACATCAAACCGTTCTCGAAATTACTGCGGATCAGACTGAGCCCCACTTGAGCCAAATCTATAGGTTGATGCAGGCGTCTGGATTTAGCTTGCTGCTACTGGTCCCGATTCTAAAACGAGATCAGGTGGTTGGCCTCATCGAACTGGCGAGCCTGGACTGCCGGCATTTCAATGATCACGATCTTACATTGGCTCAAAGCGTGGCAACCGCTATTGGTCAAGCCATGGAAACGGTTCAACTCCATCAAAGCTTGCAGCATCACGTCGAAAGCCTGGAAGAGATAGTCGCGCAACGCACGCGCGAGTTGGAAACAGAACGTGACCGGACTCAATCGATCCTGCAAGCGCTGGGCGAGGCCGTTGTCGTCACCGACCTGGTCGGTACGATCCAGTACACGAACCCGGCCACGGCGTTATTGACCGGCTTTGACGGTGAGGATTTGCTGGGGCAGACCTATTGGCATTTGTGGCAATATGCTCAACAACCGGCTGAGTTGGATACTCAGCTCGAGCATTCCATTCACTCCGGGCAAACCTGGCGTGGTGAGGTCATCTTCAAACGCAAAGATGGTTCCGCCTATGATGCTGCCTTGACGGTAGCGCCGTTGTTTGCGGTTGATCAAGACCGGCCTATCGGGTTTGTCAGTGTACACCGCGATATTAGCCCGCTAAAAGAAGCTGAACGAGCCAAAAATAAATTCGTGTCCAATGTGTCCCATGAGTTGCGCACCCCCCTATCGGTCATTACCCTCGTCACCGACAACCTGGGGACGCTTTATGATCGCCTGGACGATCCCCAACGCCGTGACATGATAGGCGACATCCAGAAGCACACCCAGGTTCTCAACGATCTCATTGGCGATGTCCTGGAGCTATCACGCATTGATAGCAATCAAACTTCCACCAATCGAAAGCGGCTCAATCTGGCCCAACTGGTTCGCGAAGAGATTGACAAACTCTTGCCCCTGGCTAAGGAAAAGTTCCAAGTCCTAAATATCCTCAGCCTCGACGACGTTCCTATCTGGGGGCACGACGGCCAGTTACGGCAAACCATCCGCAATATTCTTAACAATGCGATCAAATACACGCCAAATGAAGGGCAAATCAGGTGTGAGTGTCAGGTTCTGTCCCGCACCGATGGTTGCCGGACTTCAATTGCGGAGCCGGTCTCGGACCGACCTCGCCCTACAATGTCCTCTGGGAAAGCAATTACGAACGATTGGCCCGGCCACGATACGCTGCCCGATGCTCAGTGGGCGGCCCTGAGGGTGGTTGACACCGGTATTGGAATCGAGCCAAACGACTTACCCCGTGTCTTCGAGCGTTTTTACCGGGTCAAAGCGCAGCGGAACATCCGAGGTACGGGCCTGGGCCTGCCCATCGCCCGGGAACTGATCGAAATGCATTCAGGTCATATCAGGGTCGCCTCCATCCCGGGCAAAGGGAGTACGTTTGCCATTTATTTACCGTTGACTGAATAAGGGGTCAAATGGTGGAACCGATTGCTTCAATCTTGGTCGTTGACGACGAACCGGATTTATTAAACCATATTGGCCTGGCCCTCGAGGCAGCAGGATACAGGGTGCTCAAGGCGAATGATGGTCTTGAAGCCTTAGATTGCTTGCAATTGGAGCCTGTGGATTTGATCGTAGCGGACATCGCCATGCCGCAAATGAACGGCTACCAACTATACGAACAGGTGCGCGAGCAGCGAGAGTGGACCATGATCCCCTTCGTGTTCCTAACCGCTCGTACGCTGGACAGCGATATTCAATATGGCAAGACGTTAGGCATCGATGATTACTTGATCAAGCCCATTCGTGCTGCCGAACTTCTGGCTACCGTCCGGGGCAAACTGCGCCGCACCCAACAGTTGACGAATGCCTTCGGGGAACAAGGTGGTTTGCCGTCCAAGGAAACGAACCTGCTGCTGGTCGGCCAGTTAAAAATCGAGCCAAACCAGCACCGAGTCTGGCTCAATGGTGAAGAAATCAAACTATCTGCTCGAGAATTTGCACTGTTAGAGTATCTGGTTAGACAGGACGGCAAGGTTGTGACACCTTCAGACCTCATCCGTATCACGCACCAACTCCAGACCCATCCGTTTGAAGCCGGCCAGCTCCTGAGACCTTTGATCTTCTCGCTTCGTAGTAAGTTGGCCTCCGCCTCTGACGGGATCAACTATGTTGAAAACGTACGCGGAGTCGGGTATCGGTTGATTGTGCCCAGTCCATAGGTTGCCTGATTGCGCTGGGTGAAAATCCCTTTGAGCCAGGTCGTGTTGGCATTTTAGGTCATGTCATTAGGACCGCACCCCCCAATCCTTCAAAATTTCACGCGCCGCGTTTTTACCCGGCAACCCGGTCACCCCGCCGCCGGGATGGGTGCCGGCCCCGCACAGGTAGAGCCCTTTAATCGGGGTGCGATAGCGCGCCCAGCCAGGGATAGGCCGCATATAGAGGAACTGGTCGAGGGTCATCTCGCCGTGGTTGGCGTTGCCTTCCGGCAGGCCATAAATGGTTTCCAGATCGAGCGGGGTCAGGACTTTGGTATGTAACACAGCCTGTTTCAGGTTCGGCGCGTATTGGGCCAGGGTGTCGATGACGACCTGCCCCAGCGCATCTCGTTCGGTCTCCCAATCGCTCTTTCTGAGATGATAAGGGGTGAATTGCACGTGAATCGACATCACGTGTTTACCGGCCGGGGCCAGATCGGGATCGAGCAGCGAAGGAATCAGCACATCCAGATAGGGCCGGCGTGAATAGTCGCCGTATTTGGCGGCGTCGTAGGCCCGTTCCACGTAGTCAACGCCGGGGGCGATCTGGATGTGGCCACGCAAATAGGTTTCGGAATCGCCGTTCAGGGCTATAAATTGGGGAAGTTCGTTCAGGGCCAGATGTACTCGCGCCCCGGAACCCCGGTACTTGATGTTTTGCACCTGCCCCAGAAAGAATGGGTCCAGATGCTGCGGGTCAACCAGGTTTAAGAATGTGGTCCGGGGGTCGGCATTGGAGATGAGGGCCGCGGCCGAGATTTTTTCGCCGTCATCCAGCAAAACGCCGGTGGCCTGCCCCGCGTCGATGATGACCTCGGCGACGTCGACCCCGGTCCTGATGTCGGCTCCATAGTGCCGGGCGGCCCCGGCCATGGCCTGGGTCAACGCCCCCATGCCGCCTTTGATGATACCGCTGGTCCCAAACGGATGACCATCCTGACCGGCCGTGGCGTAAAGCAGATTATAGGCTGTTCCGGCCGCACGGGGTCCCCAGGTCAGATTCCTGACCCCGCGCGCCGCCAGCAGACCATGCAGCACCTCTGATTCAAACCATTCATCCATAAAATCGGTGACCGACATGGGCAAGACGCGAAGGGTGTCGTGCAGTTCTTTCCTGGTCAAACGGCGGGCCGGCTTCATCAACTTGAACAGTTCCCCCAGGTCGTCGGCGGAGGGTTTGGGCAGGTCGGGCGGCGTCAGGTTCATCAAAGCGCCGACCAGACCGGAAATCTTACCGATGGACGTGATAAAATCACCATAGCGGGCGGCATCGTTGGCCGAGAAAGCCTTGAGTTCCTGGACGGTGCGATTTGCATCTCGCCAGATGGTCAGATGCGAGCCATCCGGCTGGGGGGCGAAGATAATCGGGTCGGCGGGCAAGATATCCAGACCGTGCCGGTGGAGACTCAGATCTTGAATGATGGCCGGGGATAGCTGCCCGATCCCATCGGCACACGAGGAAAACTTAAAGCCGGGGGCTTCACTAAATTCTTCGGTCACGGCGGCGCCACCCACCAGGGTCCGGCGCTCCAGGACCAACACCTTACGCCCGGCCCGGGCCAGATAAGCCGCCGTCACCAGGCCGTTGTGACCTGCCCCAATGATGATGGCATCATATTTGTGGGCGTGTGATTCAGGAAGTAGCGGCGGGCTTTTCTTGAGCAGCGGGCCAACGGTTAATGATGCCCCCTGTTGAGCCAGAGCTTTGAGGTTCTGGCTTGTTTCTTTGATCTGGCTGCGCGTTTTACGGCCCGATTTGGGAGCCAGCAGCAAGGCAATCACGGCCCCTACCAGGCTGCTGAACGCCATCGCCAGCCAGAATTTGTTGCGGTTATCTTGGTTACGCATCAATAGGATCTCCTAACCTGGACAAGCCAGGTCCAAAAATTTAACGCAAGGGACGTAAATGTTTCTTGATTTCTTTAGCGCCTCTAGCGTCGTTTGCGCCTTTTGTGTTTGATTTTTTGCTCAAGAGGCAAGGATTTCAGTGCAAAAGTGCTAACAGCTAGAGTGACTTTGCGAAAATTGTATGCTCGCAAATTTGCACCCCCACTCACGTTATTTCCAGTCTTTCAGAATTTCCAACGCCGCCAATCGGCCCGGACCGCCGGTAATACCGCCGCCGGGGTGAGTGCCGGAGCCGCACTGGTAGTAATTGCGCAGCGGTGTGCGATAATTGGCCCAGCCGGGCGCGGGGCGCAGGAAGAATAGCTGGTCCAGGGTCAGCTCGCCGTGGAAGATGTTGCCCTCGGTCAGGCCGACCATTTGCTCCATATCCCACGGGGAGAGGACCTGACGGTGGAGAATGAGGTCTTTGATATTGGGCGCAAACTCGGCCAGGGTGTTGACCACGGCATCGCCAAAGGCCTCACGCTGATCCTCCCAGGTGCCCTCTTTGAGCTGGTAGGGCGCGTACTGCACGAAAATGCTCATGACGTGCTTACCGGGCGGAGCCATGCTGGGGTCCAGAGTCGAGGGAATGAGGATGTCCATGTAGGGCCGCTGCGAGAACTGGCCGTACTTGGCGTCATCGTAGGCGCGTTCCATGTAATCCATGCCGGGGCTGATTTCGATCATGCCTTGCAGCAGAGCCGGGTCGGGCATGGCCGGAAAGTCAGGCAAGCCATCGAGAGCCAGATTGACCTTACCCGATGAGCCCCGGAACTTGAAGTTGCCGATGGCTTCGACAAAATCGGTGGGCAGATGGTTGGGGTCGACCAGTTTGAGGAAGGTCACCTTGGGATCACAGCCGGAGACAACGCCTTTAGTGGCATAAATCTCCTCGCCGTTAGCCAGAGCCACGCCCACGGCCCGGCCATTTTTGACGATGACCTCGGCCACCGGCGCATTACAGCGAGTCTCAGCACCAAAGCTGCGGGCGGCGCTGGCAATGGCCTCGCTGACAGCGCCGGTGCCGCCGCGTTGAAAGCCCCACGAGGTGAAAGCGCCGTCCAATTCGCCCATGTAATGGTGCAGCATGACGTAAGCCGTGCCCGGCGATTTCGGTCCCAACATCGTGCCGATGATGCCGTTGATGGCCATGACAGATTTGAGGACATCGGTTTCAAACCACTCGTCCAGATAGTCGGATGCGCTCATGGTCATCAACTTGCTGAGTTGGTAGAAACGTTTGGGGTCCATGCCCTGCATGTGGCGGGCCAGATCGAGCAAAGTACGGGCGCCATCCAAACCGGGTGCGATGGGGTCGGGCGGAACCATGCCCTGGATGGGTTTGACGGCATAGGCCATATCATACATCATCTGGCTAAACTCGGGGAAGACATCGGCATCACGGGCGCAATGGCGCTTGATCTCCTCGCGGGTGCTGGCCTCATCGGCCCAAAAGGCGATGTGGTTGCCGTCTTCCATCGGCGTAAAAGCCGTATGCAGGGGGATGATGTGCAGGCCGTGCTGCGCCAGCTTCAACTCGCGGATGACCTCGGGCCGCAGCAGGCTGACCACGTAGGAAAATACCGAGAATTTAAAGCCTGGATAGACCTCTTCGGTCACGGCGGCTCCCCCCAGCATGGGCCGCTGTTCCAGAACCAACACCTCCCAGCCGGCCCTGGCCAGGTAAGCCGCGGTGGTCAGGCCGTTGTGGCCGCCGCCGATAACAATCGCATCATATTTTTTCGTCATGTTCGTTTGCGCTCCGGGTTAAAAAACGGGGTTTCCACGACCACGGCTTTGGCCTGGCGGCGGTGGGCTTCGACCGTCA
>Ga0299906_10002060_pt1 | contig 16931 bp, 20 predicted proteins | sample RVTome_14_FD_200259 | JGI IMG/M metagenome (GOLD analysis project Ga0299906, IMG submission 200259) | Soil microbial communities from uranium-contaminated site in the Upper Colorado River Basin, Wyoming, United States - RVT145D125 (version 2) ...
GCATTTTCGACGGACTGAAACGACGCGGAGTACTGATCAAGAGTCTCCACGGTTCTCATCGCCTGCTTGCAGACTGCCTGCGGGTGACGGTCGGCACACCAGATGAGAACACCGCCTTCCTTACCGCTTTGACCCAGACCCTTAACGCTTGAAATCCACGCCTGTTTCGCGCGCGGTGCGCCCGTACCGCTGCCAGCACGGCCATGCGTAAAGCCGAAGTCACGCGCAACACGAACGAGACCCGGATCGGCGTCAAGCTGAACCTCGACGGCTCCGGAAGATCGAGCATCGCGACCGGGGTGCCGTTTCTCGATCACATGCTCGAGCAGGTCGCGCGCCACGGCGTGTTCGACCTCGAGGTGACGGCGAACGGCGACCTGAAGATCGACGCGCACCACACCGTCGAGGACGTGGGCATCACGCTCGGCCAGGCGTTTGCCAAGGCGATCGGCGACAAGAAGGGCGTGCGCCGCTATGGACACGCCTACGTGCCGCTCGACGAGGCTCTGTCGCGCGCGGTGGTGGACCTCTCGGGACGCCCCGGCCTCGAGTACCACATCGAGTTCGCCCGCGCGCGCATCGGCGAGTTCGACGTCGACCTCATCCACGAGTTTTTCCAGGGCTTCGTCAATCACGCGCAGGTGACGCTGCATGTGGACAACCTCAAGGGCACGAATGCCCACCACCAGGCGGAAACGGCATTCAAGGCGTTCGCGCGCGCGCTGCGCGTTGCGATCGAGGCCGACGCGCGCGTGAGGGACGTGCCTTCCACCAAGGGCTCCCTCTAGAACAGGCGCCTGTGAGTGACGTCGCGGTCGTCGATTACGGCATGGGCAACCTGCGCTCGGTGGCCAAGGCCATCGAGCACGTCGCGCCTCGACTGAGGGTCGAGGTGACAAGCGATGCGCGGCAGGTCGCGCGCGCGGCGCGCGTGGTGTTCCCGGGCCAGGGCGCGATGCCGGACTGCATGCGCGAGATGGAAGCGCGCGGACTGCGCCAGGCGGTGCTGGAGGCCGCGGGCGCGAAGCCTTTCCTCGGCATCTGCATTGGCCTGCAGATGCTGTTCGAGTCGAGCGAGGAGGGCGACACCCCCGGGCTTGCGCTGCTGCCGGGACGGGTGCGGCGCTTCCCGGCGGAGGGCATGACGGACGAGCGCGGGCTGCGCCTCAAGGTGCCGCACATGGGGTGGAACGAGGTGCGGCAGACGGTCGAGCACCCCCTGTGGCGGGGGATCCCGCAGGCGAGCCGCTTCTATTTCGTGCACAGCTATTACCCGGTGCCCGGCCGCGGCGAGCTGATCGCGGGCGAGAGCGTCTACGGCGTGCCGTTTACCTGCGCGGCCGCGCGCGGCAATGTCTTCGCCGTGCAGTTTCACCCGGAAAAGAGCGCCGAAGCCGGGCTGAGGCTGCTCGCCAATTTCGTGGAGTGGCAACCCGCGGCGCAGCACCCGGCGCGGAGCGCCGCGGCATCGCCGGCCGCGTGACATCATGCTGCTGATTCCTGCGATCGACCTCAAGGACGGCAAGTGCGTGCGCCTGAAGCAGGGCGCGATGGACAAGTCCACCGTCTTCTCCGATGACCCGGCGGCGATGGCCGAGCGGTGGCTGAAGCTCGGCGCGCGCCGGCTGCACGTCGTGGATCTCAACGGCGCGGCCGCCGGCCGCCCCAGGAACGAGCCCGCGATCAAGGCGATTGCGGCCGCAGTGGGCGACAAGCTGCCGATTCAGTTCGGCGGGGGCATCCGCGATCTCGACACCGTGGAGCAACTGCTCGATTCGGGCGCGAGCTACGTCATCATCGGCACCGCGGCGGTGAAGACGCCCGGTTTCCTGCACGATGCGTGCACCGCGTTTCCCGGGCACGTGCTGGTCGCGCTCGACGCGAAGGACGGCAAGGTCGCCGTCGACGGCTGGTCGAAGCTGACCGGTCACGAAGTGCTCGATCTTGCGAAGAAGTTCCAGGACTACGGCGTGGAGGCCATCATCTACACCGACATCGGGCGCGATGGCATGCTGACCGGCGTCAACATTGCCGCCACCGTGACACTGGCGAAAGCGCTCACGGTGCCGGTGATTGCGAGCGGCGGCATCAGAAGCCTGGACGACATCAAGTCCCTGTGCGCAGTCGAGCACGAGGGCATCACCGGCGCCATCACCGGCCGTGCCATCTACGAGGGCAAGCTGGACTTTGCGAAAGCCCAGAAATTGGCTGATGAACTCTCAAAGAAGGAGAAATAGTGGTCTGCCGTCCAAGGGATGAGGGCGGAGGGCGGAGGGATGACCTGAACCGGTTTCTTGCTCTTGATTTTTCCCTCATCCCTCATCCCTCATCCTTCATCCCTCGGTCTTAATGGGTCTGGCGAAGCGCATCATTCCCTGTCTCGACGTCACCTCCGGGCGCGTGGTGAAAGGCGTCAATTTTGTCGGCCTGCGCGACGCGGGTGATCCAGTCGAAATCGCGCGGCGCTACGACGAGCAGGGCGCCGACGAGCTCGTGTTCCTCGACATCACCGCGTCGAGCGACGGGCGCGACCTGATCGTGAGCGTGGTCGAGGCGGTCGCGGCGCAGGTCTTCATCCCGCTGACGGTGGGCGGCGGTGTGCGCTCGGTGGAGGACGTGCGGCGGCTGCTCAACGCGGGCGCCGACAAGGTCAGCATCAACACCGCCGCAGTGCAGCGGCCGCGACTGGTGGAGGAGGCGGCCGGCCGCTACGGCTCGCAGTGCATCGTGGTCGCGGTGGACGCGAAGCGGGTGCCGGGCGGGGGCGCACCTCGCTGGGAGGTGTACACGCACGGCGGCCGCACCGCGACCGGGCTCGACGCGCTGGAATGGGGCCGCCGGATGGAGACGGCCGGCGCCGGCGAGATCCTGCTCACCAGCATGGACCGCGACGGCACTCGCAGCGGTTTCGACCTCGAGTTGACCCGCGCTTTCTCCGACGCACTGTCAGTCCCGGTGATCGCGAGCGGGGGCGTCGGCAATCTCGATCATCTCGCCGAGGGCATCCTGCAGGGGCGCGCCGACGCGGTGCTCGCGGCGAGCGTGTTCCACTACGGGGAGTACACCGTGCGCCAGGCCAAGGAGCACCTGGCGCGGCGCGGGATCGAGGTCAGACTCTAGTTTCGAGTTTCAAGTTGCGAGTTTCGAGTTAAAGTTGACAGGCGCCAGTTTTTCCCCGAACTTGAAACTTCAAACTGGAAACTGGAAACTGGACGGATGAAAGACGACTGGCTCGACAAGGTCAACTGGGCGCAGGATGGGCTGGTGCCGGCGGTAGCGCAGGAGTCCGGCAGCGGCAAAGTCCTGACTGTGGCGTGGATGAACCGCGAGGCGCTTGGCAGGACGGCCCAGAGCGGCGAGGCCCACTACTGGTCGCGCTCGCGCGGGAAGCTGTGGCGCAAGGGCGAGACCTCGGGAAACGTGCAGATGGTGAAGTCCATCCGCCTTGACTGCGATGAGGACGTGATTCTGCTGGAAGTGGAACAGAGGGGCGGCATCGCCTGTCATACCGGACGCCACAGCTGCTTCTTTCAGCGGCTCGACGGGGACAAGTGGGTGGTGACCGAGCCCGTGCTGAAGGATCCCCGGGACATCTACAAGCGATGATCGACGAAAACCTGCTCCACCGGCTCGGGAAGGTGATCGCGGACCGCAAGCAGGGCGATCCGTCCGCCTCCTACGTCGCGAGCCTGTTCGCGAAAGGCCAGGACGCGATCCTGAAAAAGGTTGCGGAGGAAGCCGCCGAGACGGTGCTCGCCGCCAAGGGCGGTGATAAACTGAATATCGTGCGCGAGACTGCGGACCTGTGGTTTCACAGCCTGGTGCTGCTGGCATGGCATGGCCTCGCTCCCGAGGATGTGCTGGCCGAGCTGCGCCGCCGCGAAGGAATTTCCGGCATCGAGGAAAAGAAATCCCGCGGTTGAGCGGATTTCCTGAGGAGAACGACGATGGGATCGCTGAGCATCTGGCACTGGCTGATCGTGCTGCTGGTGGTGATGCTGATCTTCGGCACCAAGAAGCTGCGCAATATGGGCGCCGATCTCGGCAGCGCGGTGAAGGGCTTCAAGGACGGCATGAAGTCGGAGGACGACAAGTCCGCGCAGGCCAAGGCGGAGCTCCCGCCCGCCACCGGCCAGACCATCGAAGGCCAGGCCAAAAAAGAAACGCCCAAGACGTAGCCCGAAAAGCGAGAGGCCAAACTCTCGCCGCCACATGTTTGATATCGGATTCTCCGAGCTGCTCGTCATCGCGGTCGTGGCCCTGATCGTGATCGGTCCCGAGCGCCTGCCCGGCGTCGCGCGCACGCTCGGCCACCTGTTCGGCCGCATGCAGCGCTACGTCAACGACGTTAAGGCGGATATCTCCCGCGAGATGGAGCTGGAGGAGCTGAAGAAGATGCAGTCGAGCATGGAAGACGCGGCGCGCTCGTTCCAGAGCTCGGTCAGCAAGGAGATGAACGACGCCGAGGGCGAGTTCAACAAGCTCGCGCAGGACGCGCAGCCGGGCGCCGATCCGTTCGCAGACATGGCTTCCGACACACCGCCGCCGGTCGCGCAGCCGGCCCTCCGGCAAAGCGAGCTCGCGCTGGACACGAATCCACCGGCCTCTCCCCAGAAACAGAGTTGACGTCGGGGAATGACGGAAGACACCTTCATCTCCCACCTGATCGAGCTGCGCGACCGCCTGCTGCGCATGCTGATCGCGGTGGGCGTGGTGTTCGCAATCCTCTTCCCGTTCGCCTCCGAGCTCTACGATCTTCTCGCGTATCCGATGATGCGCGCGCTGCCGGAAGGCTCGAAGATGATCGCGACCGGGGTCGTCGCCCCCTTCCTCATACCGGTCAAGGTCGCGGCGATGGTGGCGTTCGCGGCGGCGCTGCCCTACGTGCTCCATCAGGTCTGGGCGTTCGTCGCGCCCGGCCTCTACGCTCACGAGCGGCGCCTGGTGGTGCCGCTGGTGGTCGCGAGCACCATGCTGTTCTTCGTGGGAGTGGCGTTCTGCTATTTCTTCGTGTTCGGCGTGGTATTCGATTTCGTCTACAAGATCGCCCCCAAGAGCATCTCGGTCGCGCCCGACATCGAGAACTACCTGAATTTCGTGATCACGATGTTTCTCGCGTTCGGGGTGACCTTCGAGGTGCCGATCGCAGTGCTGATCCTGGTGCGCATGGGGGCGGTCACGATCGAGCAGCTGACGGGCATCCGCCCCTATTCCATCGTGGGCTCATTCGTGATCGCAGCGATCGTGACGCCCCCCGACGTGCTCTCGCAGCTGCTGCTTGCGGTCCCGATGTGCGTGCTCTACGAGGTCGGAATCGTCGCGGCGCGGGTGTTCGGCAGGTCGCGGCAAAGCGGGGACGACGGCGAGAAACTCCCGGAGACCGGGGGAGAGCGCGGGCCCTAAGGCCCCTAACACAATGAAACGCGCGTGCGTTGCGAGCCAAAATCGTGCCAGCGCATCGCGGGTTTCATTGTGTTAGGGGCTCTAGATCAGCGCTTTTCTTTGCGCTGCTGCGGAAGCGGACGCCTGCCGATGGTGACGGTCAGGTCGGCTTCGACCTGATTGCGCGTCAGCCTGATAGCGGCTTGCTGGCCCGGCGGCAGCGCAGCGATCAGGTTGAGCATGGTGGTGGTGTCGGCGACGGGCCGGCTGTTCACTGTAAGCAGTACGTCGCCAGGCTTGATTCCCGCCTTGTCGGCGGGGCTGCCGCGCTCGACCTGCGTGATCAGCACACCGCGCGACGCGGGCAGGCTGAACGATTGCGCAAGCTCCGGCGTGATGTCCTGCACGCCCACCCCGATCCAGCCGCGCGTGACCGATCCTTTCTGTACGATCTGCTCCATCACCTGCCGGGCGATCGAGACCGGGATGGCGTAGCCGATGCCCATCGAGCCTCCGGTCTGCGAGTAGATCGCGGTATTGATGCCGACCAGTTTGCCGCCCGCGTCCACCAGCGCCCCGCCCGAGTTGCCGGGGTTGATCGCCGCGTCGGTCTGGATGAAGTTCTCGAAAGTCGTGATGCCGAGCTGGCTGCGCCCGAGCCCGCTCACGATCCCCAGGGTGACGGTCTGGCCCACGCCGAAGGGATTGCCGATGGCGAGCACGACGTCGCCCACGCGCAGCTGTTCCGCCTGCGCAAAGGTGATGGAGGGCAGCTTCTCCAGCTCGATCTTGAGCACCGCCAGATCGGTCTCCGGATCGGTTCCGACCACGCGCGCCCGGACCTTGCGCGAGTCGGCTAGCGCGACCTCGATCTGGTCGACCGACTCGATTACGTGGTGATTGGTGAGGATGTAGCCGTCCGCGCTCACGATTACGCCCGAGCCGAGGCCCTCCCGACGCTCCGGGCCCGCGTCCTGCGGATCGCCGAAGAAGTAGCGGAAGAGCGGATCGTTCATGAACGGCAAGCGCGGCCGCTTCACTTCCTGGCTGGTGAAGATGTTGACGACCGCGGGCATCGCCTCGCGCGCGGCGTCCCGGAACGAAGCGGCCGCGCGCGCCGGCGTCTCCGCCTGCGGCTCCGTCACGGTCACGATGCCCCCGCGCGTATTCCAGGTGAGAAGGTCCGGCCGCAGCGTTGAAACGACGAACAGGGCCGCAAGGCAGACGGTCGCGGTTTGCGCAAATATGAGCCAGAACTTCCGCATCGGGCGAGGGAGGAGGGGGCGGCTGACGAAGCAAGATTCCTGCTGGCATTGAATCATAGCAAAACGCGACTGCGGACTCGTGACGGTGGCGCCGGCCGCGATCGTGGAATTGCGATCAGGATCACGCGGAAGAGGGGTTAATGTGCGCGGCGTCACCGCGCGCGTTTCCGGTCCGCCCAGCCGGGATCGAGGCCCCCTCTACAACTCCTTGATCAAAAGGCGTTTTTTCACGTCTTGCTTTAAATCCACTGCGGCCTATGTGTAGAATGGCGGCTTTTCGGGGGCGGGGAATAATCGTATGGCAGACAAAGAGTTGGATCAGGGCAAGCGGCGTTTTCTGGTCGCCGCCACCGGTGTTGCGGGCGGCATCGCCAGCGCCGCCGCCGCCGTGCCGTTCGTCGCCAGCATGCTCCCGTCGGAGCGCGCGAAGGCGGCCGGCGCGCCGGTCGAAGCGGATATCGGCAACCTCGCCCCCGGTGAGATGACGCGCGTCGAATGGCGCGGCAAGCCGGTGTGGATCGTGAGGCGCACGCCGGAAATGCTGGAGTCGGTCAAGCAGGTCGACGCCAAGGTCGCCGATCCCAGGAGCGAGCGCAAACCGGACGAATTGACGCCGCGCTACGCGCGTAACGAGTTCCGCTCGATCAAGCCCGAGTATCTGGTTGTCGTTGGCATTTGCACGCATCTTGGCTGCTCGCCGGTGGACAAGTTCAAGGCCCAGCCCGAACCCTTCGAGGCGGACTGGAAGGGCGGCTTCTACTGCCCGTGCCACGGCTCGCTGTTCGATCTCGCGGGCCGCGTCTACAAGAACAAGCCGGCGCCGGACAACCTCGCCGTTCCGCCGCACTCCTACCTCTCCGACAGCAGGATCCTGATCGGCGTGGATCAGAAGGGAGCGTAATGAGCGTCGAAAGAATTCCAGGCGACGCTCATCCCTCACCCCCGCCCCTCTCCCGAGCGGAGAGGGGGGTTTCGAGGCGCAGATGCCTAGTCGGGCATTTGCGCGGGGATCGATAGGGCATGGCGGCCGCGGAAAAACAGCCGGTTGCGGTGACCTGGGCCGGCCCGCTCAACGGCGTGATGAGCGGCGTTCTTACCTGGGTCGACCAGCGCTTCCCGCTGATGTCGCTGTGGCGGGATCATCTCGCCGAGTACTACGCGCCGAAGAACTTCAATTTCTGGTACTACTTCGGCTCGCTGGCGATGTTCGTGCTGGTGCTGCAGATCGTGACCGGGATCTTTCTCACGATGCACTACAAGCCGGACGCCGCGCAGGCGTTCGCCTCGGTGGAGTACATCATGCGCGACGTGCCGGGCGGATGGCTCATCCGCTACCTGCACTCGACCGGCGCCTCCGCCTTCTTCATCGTGGTCTACCTGCACATGTTCCGCGGGCTCATGTACGGCTCCTATCGCAAGCCGCGCGAGCTGATCTGGATCTTCGGCATGCTGATCTACCTCTGCCTCATGGCGGAGGCGTTTTGCGGCTACCTGCTGCCGTGGGGTCAAATGTCGTTCTGGGGCGCGCAGGTGATCGTCAACCTGTTCGACGCGATTCCCTGGGTCGGGCCGACGCTCGCGATCTGGATCCGCGGCGACTACGTGGTGGCGGACGCGACCCTGAACCGCTTCTTCGCGTTCCACGTCATCGCGATCCCGTTGCTGTTGCTGGGACTGGTCGCGGCGCACATCATGGCGCTGCACGAGGTGGGCTCCAACAACCCCGACGGCGTCGAGATCAAGAAGGTGAAGGATCCGCGGACCGGCCACTCGGTGGACGGCATCCCGTTCCATCCGTATTACACGGTGAAAGACACGCTGGGGGTGGTGGTTTTCCTAATTTTATTTTCCGTGATCCTGTTCTTCATGCCGGAATTCGGCGGCTACTTCCTGGAGTACAACAACTTCATCCCGGCCGACCCGCTCAAGACCCCTCCGCACATCGCCCCGGTGTGGTACTTCACCCCCTACTACTCGATCCTGCGCGCGGTCACCGAGGATTTCATGATCTTCCTGGCGCTCGGCGTGACGGCGTATGTGGTCTTGATCTGGTGGACCCTCGACGGCTTCCGGATAAAAGTAACCGCAGCCGTCGTGGGGGTCGTGCTCATTATCTTCATGAAGGGGCCCGAGCGATTCGTCATTGAACCCAAAGTATGGGGCGTGGCGCTGATGGGCATCGCAACGCTGATCTACTTCCTCCTGCCGTGGCTTGATCAGAGCCCTGTGAAGTCCATCCGCTACAAGGGCCCGATCACGAAAGCGGCGCTGGCCCTGTTCGTGGCCGCCTTTGTCGTGCTCGGCTATCTGGGCACCCTCTCGGTCACCGAGGGCCGCACCCTGGCGGCCCAGGTCTTCACGTTCATATACTTCGCGTTCTTCCTGCTGATGCCGTGGTACACCCGGCTGGACAAAACCCGGCCCGAACCCGAGCGGGTGACCGGGTGAGGGGCGCGGCCATCATGCTCGCAAGAACGCTGGCGTGGATGCTGCTCGCGGCGCCGCTGGCGGTAGCGGCGTCGGAGAGCATCAAGCTCGACCGCTTGCCGGCCGATGTCAGCCCGAACGATCCGGTCTCGCTGCAGCGCGGCGCGCAGGTCTATGTCAACTACTGCCTGGGCTGCCACAGCGCCGCCTACATGCGCTACAACCGGCTGCAGGACCTGGGGCTCACCGAGCAGCAGATACGGGACAACCTGATCTTCACCGGGGCCAAGGTCGGCGAACTGATGAAGATCGCGATGGACCCGAAAGACTCCAAGGAGTGGTTCGGCACGCCGCCACCGGATCTCACCGTGATTGCGCGCTCCCGTTCCTCGAGTGCCGGCAGCGGCGCGGACTGGCTCTACAGCTACCTGCGCGGCTTCTACCGTGATCCCGCGCGCCCCTCGGGCTGGAACAACACGGTATTCCCCAACGTGGCCATGCCCCACGTGCTGTGGCAGCTGCAGGGCGAGCAGGTGCTCAAGACCGAGGTGCAATCGATCCCGCGCGGCAGCAAGGGCGAGGTGGAGAAGTACGAGGTGCAGAAGCTCGTGCTGGAGAAGCCCGGCTCGATGAGCGCCGCCGAGTACGACCGCTTGGTGGCCGACCTGGTGAACTTCCTGGTCTACATGGGCGAGCCGTCCCGGAAGTTCCGCGTCGGTCTCGGCATCTACGTGCTGATGTTCCTGGGCGTGATGTTCGTGTTCGCCTACCTGCTCAAGAAGGAATACTGGAAGGACGTGCACTGAGACATGATGACCCTCTACTCCGGCACGACCTGCCCGTTCAGCCAGCGCTGCCGCATCGTGCTCTACGAGAAGGGCATGGACTTCCAGATCGTGGATGTCGATCTCTTCAACAAGCCGGAAGACCTGGCGGTGATGAATCCCTACAACCAGGTGCCGGTGCTGGTCGAGCGCGATCTCATCCTGTACGAGTCGAACATCATCAACGAGTACATCGACGACCGCTTCCCGCACCCGCAGCTGATGCCCGCCGACCCGGTGATGCGCGCCCGCGCGCGCCTGTTCCTGTTCCGCTTTGAGCGCGAGCTCTTCAGCAATATCGAGACGATCGAGAAGGGCACGCAGAAGCAGGCCGAGAAGAGCCGCGCCATCATCCGCGACAACCTGACCCAGATCGCGCCCGTGTTCACCAAGCAGAAGTTCATGTTGGGGGAGGAGTTCACCATGCTCGATGTGGCGATCGCGCCGCTCTTGTGGCGGCTCGACCATTACGGCATCTCGATGCCCAAGACCGGCGCGCCGCTCATGAAGTACGCGGAGCGCCTGTTCAGCCGGCCCGCGTTCATCGACGCGCTCACCGCCTCCGAGAAAGTAATGCGGAAATAGGGAGCCCGGCACAGCCATGGCGGAGCGCTCCACCAAGCCGTATCTCATCCGCGCGGTCCACGAATGGTGCTCGGACAGCGGGTTGACGCCCTACCTCTCGGTGAAGGTCGACGCCGGCACGCGCGTGCCGGTGGAGCACGTCAAGAACGGCGAGATCGTCCTCAATATCGGCAACGACGCCACGCATCGCCTTACCATCGGCAACGAGCGGATCCAGTTCGCGGCGCGCTTCGGCGGCGTTTCGCGCGAGTGCTCGATCCCGATCGAGGCCGTGACCGGCATCTTTGCCAAGGAGAACGGGCAGGGGCTGTTCTTCCAGCGCGAGGCCGCGCAGGAAACGGCCGCCAGCTCGCCCGCTCCCGAGACGCCGCCCCCGGCGTCCCCCACCAACGGCGGCAAGCCCAAGCTGCAAGTTATCAAGTAGCACCGCGGCGGCGGATTTCCCGTATCACCACACTATTGTCGAGCTCGCCCTCGCCCGCGGCGACGCAGCCCTGCATCAACGCTGCGTAGGTCTCTGCGAGCGGCAGGCGCTGCCCGAGACGGCGCGCCTGCCCGGCCATCAGCGCGAAGTCCTTGAGCGATTGCGTGACGAAGCCGTGCGGCGTGAAATCTCCACTCACCATCTTGGCGCCCTTGATGTCCATGACCTGGGAGTAGGCCGCCGATTCGCGTGCAACTGCGAGGAACGCCGCGGGATCGAGTCCCATGCGCTCGGCGAACACGAGCCCCTCGGCGAGGGCGGCGCGATTGACGCCGAGAATGAGGTTGATCGCCAGCTTCGCGCGCCCGCCGTTGCCCGCGGCGCCGAGATGGTGCCGGCGCGGGCAGATGGCGTCGAGCACGTCGGCTGCCCCGTCCGCCGCCGCGCGATCGCCGCCGATCAGGCCCAGCGCCTCGCCGCGTGCCGTCTGCTCGCTGGTGCCGGAGAGCGGCGCTTCCACATAGCGCAGGCGCGCGGCCGTCAGGCGCGCGGCCAGAGCGGAAATGCGCTCGGGATCACAGGTGCTCACGCAGATCACGGTGAGGGGAGGGGCGTTCCGTGGCCGTGACGCCACGAGTCCGCGCGGCCCTTCGATCGTTTCCTCCACCTGTTCTGTGTTGAAGACTGCGATCACGACTTTATCGCACGCGCCGGCAATCTCGGCGACCGTGCGCGCGGTGCGGCCGCCCAGCACCGCCAGGCCGGCGAGCTTGGCCGCGTCGACGTCGTAGCCCAGCACATCGAACCCCGCCGCAAGCAGCCGCTTTGCGCAGGCCGTTCCCATCAATCCTGTGCCGATTACGCCGACAGGCTTGTGCTCTTGTATCATGCATCCTCCCTTGCAGCGAATGCGCGAGACTTCAGTAATTTCGCCATTTTACGAGCTACCCGTCACGAGCCACGAGTCGCGCTTTCTCGGTCTATAATGTCGCCCCGTGCCGGCATAGCTCAGTGGTAGAGCAACCGCCTTGTAAGCGGTAGGTCGTCTGTTCGAGTCAGACTGTCGGCACCAGCGCCATGCGGTGCCAGTAGCGCGGCGGGTTCAAAGCAAGCGGGCTTCGCCGCGACGCAGCCGCTGGCGCGTGGGAACCTTTGGAAAACTCCCGGTCCAATAGCGCGGGAGCCAGGGGAGGTCCGGCGGCCCCATTGAAAACCGCATGGCCGGACATAGTTAAGGGTGCAGAAAAACTGGGCGGCGCCATCTGGCGACCGCTGGCGGAGGTTGCATGATCAAAGTCGAGAACCTGGTGAAGGCCTTCGGTCCGAAGCTCGCGGTGAACGACATCTCGTTCACGGTCGAGCGCGGCGAGGTCCTGGGCTTCCTCGGCCCCAACGGCGCCGGCAAGTCCACCACCATGCGCATGATCACGGGATTCATCCCGCCGACGTCGGGACGGATTACGATCGGTGGCCACGACATGCTGGAGAATCCGCTGCCTGCCAAGCGACTGATCGGCTACCTGCCCGAGAACGCTCCGGGCTACGCCGACATGACGGTGCATGGCTTCCTCAATTTCGCCGCCGAGCTGCGCGGGCTGCAGGGCGAGGCGAGGAAGAAATCGATCCACCGTGTGGCCGAGCTGTGCCTCCTCACCAACGTCCTCTATCAGACCATCGACACGCTCTCCAAGGGCTATAAGCATCGCACCGGCCTCGCGCAAGCGCTGATACACGACCCGGACATCCTCATTATGGACGAGCCCACCGACGGGCTCGATCCCAACCAGAAACACGACGTGCGCAATCTCATCAAGCGCATGGGTGAGAACAAGGCGATCATCTTCTCGACCCACATCCTGGAGGAGGTCGAGGCGGCGTGCACCCGCGTCATCATCATCGACCGCGGCCGGATCGTCGCGAACGGGACGCCGGCGGAACTGAAAGCGCGCTCGCCGGAGGGCCGCCTCGAGGACGTATTCCGCGCGATCACGCTCCCCGACACGGTGAAAGCATGAGCGCCTGGTCCAACATCAACGCGATCGTGAAGCGCGAGCTCGGCGGCTATTTCACGTCTCCCATCGCCTACGTGTTCCTGGTGATCTACCTCCTCCTCACCGGCTTCTTCACCTTCACCGTCGGCAGCTTCTTCGAGCGCGGCGAGGCCTCGCTGGTGTCGTTCTTCACCTGGCATCCCTGGCTCTATCTCTTCCTCGTACCCGCGGTCGGCATGCGCCTGTGGTCGGAGGAGCGCCGGCTCGGCACGATGGAGCTGTTGCTCACGATGCCGGTGACGACCTGGCAGGCGCTCGTCGGCAAGTTCGCCGCCTCGTGGCTGTTCCTTGCGCTGGCGCTCGCGCTCACCTTCCCGGTCGTCGTCACGGTCAACTGGCTGGGCGACCCCGACAACGGGGTGATCATCGCGGGCTACGTGGGGAGCGTGCTCCTCGCGGGGTCCTACCTCGCGGTGAGCAGCATGACCTCGGCCATGACGCGCAACCAGGTGATCAGCTTCATCCTGTCGGTGCTGATTTGCCTGTTCCTGATCCTCGCGGGCTACGAGCCCGTGACCGGGCTGCTGTCGCGCGTCGCCAGCCCGCGCGTCGTGGAGGTCGTCGCCGCGTTCTCGGTAATGACGCACTTCGAGGGCTTCCAGCGCGGCGTGCTCGACACGCGCGATGTCGTTTTCTTCGCCTCGGTGATGGGTTTCGCGCTGTTCGCCACGGGCGTCATCATCCGCAACCAGAGGGCAGGGTAGCGCCATGCAAAGCAAGCCCCTCGCAACCCTGCTCTACTCGACCGGCGGCGTGATCGCGCTGCTCGCGGTGCTGGTCGCCGGCAATTTCATCGTGAGCGCGTTCAATCTGCGCGCCGACCTGACCGAGGGCGACGTCTACACGCTGTCGCCCGGCACGCGGAAAGTGCTCGCCCGGCTCGAGGCGCCGGTCAAGCTGCGCCTCTACTACTCACAGGGCAGCGAAGCGGTGCCGGTCGGGCTCAAGACCTTCGCCAAGCGGGTGGAGGATCTGCTCAATGAATACAAGGCAGCCGGCGGCGGCAAGGTGGTGATCGAGAAGTTCAACCCGGAGCCGGATTCGGATGCCGAGGATTCCGCCCAGCTCGACGGGATCGAGGGCCAGCTCACCAATACCGGTGAGAAGTTCTACCTCGGGCTGTCGATCGCCTTCCTCGACCAGAAGGCGGCGATCCCGGTGCTCGCGCCGGACCGCGAGCGGCTGCTCGAGTACGACATCACGCGGGGGATCGCGCAGGTGGGCGAGAGCAAGAAGCCGGTAGTGGGCGTGATGAGCGCGCTGCCGGTGATGGGGCGCTCGCTCGACCCGGTCCGCAAGCAGCAGCCGGCGGAAGCGTGGGTGCTGATCCAGGAGCTGAAGAAGATTTTCGACGTGAAGGAGCTCAAGCTCGACACGGCACGGATAGACGACGACATCAAGGTGCTGCTGGTGATCCATCCGCGCAACCTCCCGGAGGAGACCGAGTACGCGATCGATCAATACGTGCTGCGCGGCGGCAAGTTGATCGCGTTCGTCGACCCCTACGCCTATTTCGACCAGCAGCCCGACTTCCAGAACCCGTTTGGGGGATCGCAGGCGGCGCAGTCCACCTTCTACAACCTGTTCAAGGCCTGGGGCATCGACGTCGACATGGGCAAGGTGATCGCGGATCTCACCTACGCGAGCGGGGAGGGACCGCGCCTGCTGCCGACGCTGCTTTCGCTCAATACGCAGGCGCTCAATCAGGACGACGTGGTGACGAGCCAGGTCGGCACGCTGCTCTACGTTTTCGGCGGCACGTTCAAGGGCAAGCCGGCCGAGGGCCTTACGCAGACCGTGCTCGCCCGCACCTCGAAGAACGCGATGCCGGTGGACCTCATCATCGCGACCCTTTCCGGCGAGCCCTCCACGCGCGGCTTCCAGCCCACCAACGAGGAGATGCCGCTCGCGATCCGCCTGACCGGCAAGTTCCACACGGCCTTTCCGCAGGGCAAGCCCCAGCCCTTCACGCCGCGCGCGGACAAGAAGAAGGGCCAGGACGAAAAGAAGAAAGCCGAGGACAAGGCCGAGCCGCAGCTGAAGGAATCAAAGGAAGAAAACTCGGTGGTGCTGGTCGCCGACGTGGACCTGCTCTCCGACGGAGCCGCGGTTGAGATCCAGGAGGTGTTCGGCCAGCGCGTCGTCATTCCGCGCAACGGCAACCTCGCACTCGGGCTGGGCCTGGTCGAGCAGTTCTCCGGCGACAGCGCGCTGATCAGCCTGAGGAGCCGCGCCTCTTTCAGCAAGCCGCTGACCGTGATCCGGGAAATGGAGGCGCAGGCACAGCAGCAGTACCTCGGCAAGATCAAGGAGCTCGAGGACAGCCTCAACCAGACGCAGGAAAACCTCCAGAAGCTGCAAAAGTCGAAGGCCGGCGTCACCAGCACCATCCTGACCGCCGAGCAGCAGGCCGAGCTCGACAATTTCCGCAAGAAGGCCGCCGAAGCCCGGCTCGCCCTCAAGGAGCTGAGAATGCGGCTGCGCGTAGAGACCGACACGCTCGAGTTCTGGACCAAGGTCGTCAACATCGGGCTCGTGCCGCTTTTGGTGGCGCTCGCCGGACTTGCCCTCGCTCTCGTCCGGCGTAGAAGAATGAATCCGGCGACATGAGTCGCAAGCACTTCCTCTATCTCGTCATCGCGCTGGTCGTCCTGGGGGCCGCGGGATTTGCGCTGTTCTGGCAGGACCTCGCCGCCTACCGCGCGAGCGGCGCCAAGATCGGCGCCAAGCTCCTGCCCGGGCTCAAGATCGCCGATGTCGCCGAGATCCGGCTGCAGAGCCCGAAGCACCAGGTCACGCTTGCGCGCAAGGAGAAGCTGTGGGTGGTCCAGGAGCGCGGCGGCTATCCCGCCAGCTTCGGAGAAATCAGCGACCTCATGATCAAGCTGGTCGAGCTCAAAGTCACGCAGTCCGAGCAGGTCGGGGCGTCGCTCCTGCCGCGGATCGAGCTTGCGGACCCTGGCAAGGGCGAGGGCGGTGGCACGCTCATCGAGTTCCGGGATGGCGCGGGCAAGGTGCTGGCGGGCCTCGTCCTCGGCAAGAAGGTGCTTAAAAAGGACCCGCTCAACCCGTTACCGGCCGCGAAGGACGGCGTGCCCGCGGGGCGCTACGTGCGCATCGTCGGCGCCAAGGACACCGTGGTGGTCGTGTCCGATCCGCTGGGCAAGGGGGAGGCCGACCCCGGCAAGTGGCTCAACAAGGATTTCTTCAAGGCCGAGCGCATCCGGACGCTTGCCGCCGGCCCGGAAGGCGCCAGCCCGCACTGGAAGATCGCGCGTGCCGAGGAATGGGGCCAGTGGAAATTCGCGGCGGGCGGCGGCGAGCTCAACCCGAGCGCCGCGGTCGCCGCCACCAACAGGCTGGGCACGCTTTCGTTCGATGACGTCGCGCTCGATTCCGCGAAGGAGGCCGGCGGCAAGCCTTTCCTTCTCGTCGCGGAGACCTTCGACAATCTCCTGTACACGGTGAAGCTCGTGAGAAAAGGCAAGGGCGACGAGCACTATGTCATCTTCACCGTGAAGGGCGAGCCGCCGAAGAGCCGCGTGCCGGAAAAGGGCGAAAAGCCGGAGGACAAGGAGCGGCGCGACAAGGAATTTGCCGAGAGCCGCAAGCAGCTCGAGGAGCGCATTGCTGCGGAACGAGCGCTTTCGAAGTGGACGTACGTGATCGGCGGCCGCGAGCTCGAGCCGCTGCTGAAGACGCGCGGCGACATGGTGGCGCCCCGGCGCGACCGGAAGTGATTCTGTGCTAGGATGAATTCCGCCATGGGGTGGCGTTTACCCGACCCGGACGAAGCCATGCGCACCTTCCCGGTTCTCCTGCTCTGCCTGACGCTCGCGGCCTGCAGCACTACAACCGTCAGGATGTATGGCAACCAGTCGACGAGCGGCGGGACGACCGTCACGACCACATCGAGCCAGGTCAGCGGCTCGGCTCAGGGGTCGAATTACAGAATTTCCTTTTCCTCCGGCGG
>Ga0299906_10002061_pt1 | contig 16926 bp, 20 predicted proteins | sample RVTome_14_FD_200259 | JGI IMG/M metagenome (GOLD analysis project Ga0299906, IMG submission 200259) | Soil microbial communities from uranium-contaminated site in the Upper Colorado River Basin, Wyoming, United States - RVT145D125 (version 2) ...
GGTTGTGCAGTCATGCGCAAGTCCTTGACAGCGCTCATGCCGAGGGCGTACAAAATCGTACAATCTCGGTTGGGGGGCTGTCGTGGGATTCGGGTTCGAGATTCCGGTGACGATGGCGCGCGCGCGCACCGTCGCGGCGCCGCGCGCGGTACCAGCCGCCGCGGCCCGCCCCGGGTCCTGATGGCCGACGTTCTCGTCGTCGATCCGTCGGCCAGCGTCCGCGAGACGCTGGCGATCGTGCTCGGGCACGAGCACGCGGTCACGACCTGCGAGCCGCCGGCGAGCGTCGCGCGGACGCCGCCCCCGGCGCTCGCGATCGTCGGCCTGCCGCCGCCCCCGGGCGACCGCGCGCTGCTGGCCGCGCTCGGGTCCACGGTGCCGCTGCTGCTCCTGCACCGCCCCGAGGACGTCGATGCGACGTTGATCGTGCCCGGCGCCCGGGTCGGGTTCCTCCCGAAGCCCTTCGACGCGCACGCGCTGCGCGCCGCCGTCCGGCGCGCGCTCGCGCCGCGATACGCGGCGCGCGTCCCGCCCGACGGCGGGACGCGCTATCGCCGCTTTCTCGAATACCCCTTCGTCGCCCGCGAGGCCGCCGCTCGTCTGCGCCACGCCTGCGACGTCGATCTGCCGCTGCTCGTCGTCGGGGAGCCCGGATGCGGCGCCCGCGACGTGGTGCGCGCCGTGCACTTCTTCGCGCGCCTGCCCCCGACGCTGCGCGTGCTGACGTGCCGCGCCCTGGCGGCGGACGAGCTCCCGGGTCGCTGCCCCCCCGGCGGCGGCGGCGTCGTCCTCGACGGCGTCGACCAGACCGCGGTCGCGGCGCAGCCCGACGTCGTGGCGCTCCTCGACGGCCACCTCGCGGCCGCGAGCGCGTCCCCGCTCCGCGTGTACGCTACCGCGGCGTCCGGGCTCGACGACGCCGTGGCGCGCGGCACGCTGCTGCCGGAGATCGCCTGGGCGCTCGCGACGCTGCCCGTGCACCTTGCGCCCCTGCGCGACCGCACCGCCGACCTTCCCGACCTCGCGCGCGCCCTCGGCGCCGAGCTGGCGGAGCGGCTCGGCCTCGGCGAGGTCGCCTTCGCGGACGCGACCATGGAGCGGCTGGCGCACTATCTCTGGTTCGGCAACGTCGCCGAGCTGACGAGCGTGCTCGCCCGGACGCTCGCGCTCCACCGTCCGCTGGTCGTCCGTCCCGAGCACCTGGTCTTCCTGCCCGAGCAGGCGGACGCGGTCGCCCCTGCGCCGCGGTCGGCGCCGCGCGCGCCGGCGCCGTCGTCCACGGCGCCGACCGCACCGCGACTCGAGGTGCTGCTCGGCGAGCTGGCGCACGAGCTCCGCAACCCGATGGCGACCATCAAGACCTTCGCGCAGCACCTCGACTCGGTCCTCGACGACCCCGACGTGCGCGCGCGCTTCGCGACCCTCACCAGTGACGCCGTCACGCGCATGGACACGCAGCTCGAGCGATTGCTCGCGTTCGCGCGCTTCCGGACGCCGGTGCCGGCGCCGACGAGCCTCGACGTCCTCCTCGACCGCGCCCTCGCCGCCTGCCGGGACGACCTCGCGCGCAAGCACATCCGGATCGAGCGCAACGGCGCGGTCCCCGGCACGGTCGCCGTCGACGAGGCGCAGATCCTGTTCGCCCTGCAGAGCCTGCTCGGGGGCGTCCTCGGCGACCTCGCCCCGCACGAGCCGGTGCACGTCACGGCCCCGGCGCCCGGCGCCCTCGAGATCACGGCGCGCGCCGAGCCCGCGACGGTGGCGCGCCTCACGGCGTTCGTGGAGGGCGCCGACGAGGCGGCCGCGGGTGCCGAGACCCCGACGCTTCCCTTCGCGCTCGCCGCGGCCCTGATCGAGCGCAACGGCGGCCATCTGCGGGTGCGGCGGGGAGACGAGGGCACGACCATCATCACCGTGGCGCTGGCGCCCGCGGCGGACGGCGATCCCTAGCGCTGGACACGAGCGGCGCCGGCGCGCACGGCCGTGCCGGCATGCGCGCGACGACCAAGGAGGAGCGGCGGATGGAGAAGCGGAAGGTACTGATCGTCGACGACGATCCGGGCGTGCGGGAGTCCCTGCGCATGGTGCTGAAGGACCAGTACGACCCGGTGCCGGTCGCCTCCGGCGAGGAGGCGCTGGCGGCGCTCGCCGACGTCCGTCCCGACGTCGTCCTGCTCGACATCCTGATGCCGGGCCTCGACGGCCTCGCGGTTCTCGAGCAGATGAAGGAGCAGGATCCGCGGGTGCCAGTCGTCATGCTGACCGCCACCAAGACCGTCAAGACCGCGGTGACGGCGATGAAGCTCGGCGCCTTCGACTACGTGACCAAGCCCTTCGACGTCGAGGAGCTCTCGATCATCGTCGAGCGCGCCGCCCGCGACGCCGCCCGCACCGCCGAGCTGGAGCAGCTCCGCTGGGAGGTGGGCCAGCGCTACAGCCCGACGAACATCATCGGCAACGCGCCCCAGATGCAGAAGATCTTCCGAACCATCGGCATGGTCGCCCCTCTCAAGACCACGGTGCTCATCACCGGCGAGAGCGGCACCGGCAAGGAGCTGATCGCCAAGGCGATCCACTTCCAGAGCCCGCGCGCCGAGCGGCCGCTGGTGACGCTCAACTGCGCCGCGATCCCCGAGAACCTGCTGGAGAGCGAGCTCTTCGGCCACGAGCGCGGTTCGTTCACGGACGCGCACGCGCGCAAGCTCGGTCAGTTCGAGCTCGCGGACCAGGGCAGCATCTTCCTGGACGAGATCGGCGAGCTCGCCCCCGCCCTGCAGGCCAAGCTCCTGCGGGTGATCGAGCAGGGCGAGTTCATGCGGGTCGGCGGCAAGCAAAGCATCCACGTCGACGTCCGCATCATCGCCGCGACCAACCGCGACCTCGAGCAGGCGATGCGCGACGGCGGCTTCCGCTCCGATCTGTTCTACCGCCTGAACGTGGTCGCCCTCCCCCTCCCTCCTCTCCGGGAGCGCGTCGAGGATCTGCCGCTGCTCATCAAGCACTTCCTCAAGAGCAAGTCGGCCGAGATCGGCATCCCGGAGAAGCGCTTGAGCAGCGAGGCGGTCGATGCGCTGCTGCGCTACCCCTGGCCGGGCAACGTGCGCGAGCTCGAGAACGTCATCGAGCGGCTGCTCGTGCTCGCCGATCACGACCCCGTGCTGGCGGAGGACCTCCCGGAGTCGGTTCGGGTCGGCCGCATCGAGCCGACCTCGATCCAGCGCCAGGTGCTGCGGCGGGAGAAGAGCCTGACCGACGCGGTCGACGCCTTCGAGCGCGAGATCATTCACGCCGCGCTGGTCGAGGTGGGGTTCAACCAGACGCGCGCCGCCGAGCTGCTGAGCACCACCCGGCGGATCCTCAAGTACCGGATGGACAAGCTCGGCATCCAGGCCGACGACTGAGACGCGCGCGCGTGCCGCGGGCGCGCACGGCCGTTCAAATTTGGACCGGGGCCGCGCGTGCGCGCGCGGCGGGCGTCCGCACCGCGGCGCGCGCGCGACCGTCGGGTGCTCGCCTTCCGGCTACTTAGCCCCGCGTCTACGCGCGGCCCGCCGGTGGCATGGTTTCTGCTGTTTTCGCGTTGACCATGGCCACGCTCGGAAACGTACTGATCGTCGAGGACGAAGCCGGACCGGCGCTCGCCCTCAAGATGATCCTCAAGCCGTACTACCAGGTCTACAGCGCGGAGCGCGGCGAGGACGCCCTCGCCATCCTCAAGTCCACGCCGATCGACGTCGTGACCCTCGACCTGCGCATGCCGGGCCTGTCCGGGATGCCCCTGCTCACCAAGGTCAAGGAGCACGATCCCGACGTCGAGGTGATCATCATCACGGGCTACGGCTCGCTCGAGACCGCGGTCGAGAGCATCAACCTCAAGGTCTTCTCCTACGTCGCCAAGCCGTTCGACGTGGTCGAGATCCTCGAGACCACGAAGCGTGCGCTCAAGAAGCGCCGCAACCTGCAGCGGCTGCGGCACATCAAGGAGGAGTTCTTCGCCAACCTCACGCACGAGTTCCGCACGCCGCTGTCGGCCATCATGGGCTACAGCTCGATCCTGCTCGAGGACCAGGGGGCGAGCCTGAACGACGAGCAGCGCTACGCGCTCGACCGCATCCGCGTGAACTCGCACGACCTGCTGTCGTGCGTCGAGGGGCTATTCTTCCTCGCGGCCCTCGAGGCCGGCGAGGTCGCGACGACGCCGTGGACGTTCGACGCCCGCCAACTCATCGAGACGCTGCCCGGCCGGCACGCCGAAACCTTCGCCGACAAGGGCGTCGCCCTCGAGATCGGCGAGACGCCGAGCCTGCCGATCCACACCGACGAGGAGAAGGTCACGAAGCTGCTCGACACCCTCACCCTGAACGCCCTCAAGTTCACCGAGAGCGGCTCGGTCCGCGTCGAGGGACGGAGTCTCGGCGACGGCACCGTGGAGATCGTCGTCCGCGATACCGGCATCGGCATGCGCCCCGACGAGGTCGCCGAGGTGCTCGAGGGCTTCAAGCAGGGGGATCCCACGGCGCGCAAGCGCTTCCGGGGCATCGGGCTCGGCCTGCGCCTCGTGACCCGCCTGCTCAAGGTCCTCGGCGGAGAGCTCGACGTGCACAGCACCCTCGGCTCCGGCTCGGAGTTCATCGTCCGCATCCCGCCCTTCGAGGACGCGGCGCACCGCGAGGCGGTGGCGGCGGGACCGAGCGCGGCCGCGGGCGCGTCGACCGCGCCATGAACGGTCCGCAGTTCCTCCACTGCCGCGAGTGCGACGAGGTCTTCCGCCCCTCGCCCTACGACCGCGCCCGCGAGTACCGCCACACGCCGGACGGCTACATCGAGATCATGCGCGACGACTGCGTCGACTTCCTCGTCCGCCACGCGCGGCACGCGCTCCGGACGCTCCGGCTCGCCGGCGGCGCCGTCGCGCACGAGGGGCCGCAGTGGGATCCGATGGTCACTACGTACTGGCAGGTCACCGACGGCGTGGAGACGTTCGTCGTGCGCGGCTCGCGCACGCGGCTCGAGGAGCCGCTCCGCTACGAGCTCCTCCCCGGCCGGCTTCTCGAGGAGCCGGTGTCGGTCGAGATTCCCGAGCAGGAGATCCGCGAGCGGCTCGACCAGACCCTCTATCCCGGCGTCGTGCCCGAGCGGAAGCTCGCGGGGTTCGTCGAGGCGTTCCGCGAGGTGGTGTGGAACCTCGATCCGCTCGACCTCGAGACGCTCTACGACGTACCGAGCGATCACACGCTGAGCGTCGCCCGCCTGCCCGCCTGGGCGCTCGAGCGCCTCATGCGCCGCGTCCGCCTCATCTTCGACGCGCAGGAGACCGCGCGCGTCGGCGCGATGCTGGTGGCGGCCGACGAGCCCGACGCGGTGCACGTGCTGGTGCGCCGCCAGCTCCGCGTCGTCGTCTAATCCATTTCGCCCCCGTGCGCGCGGCTTCGCCGCGCTCCGATGGGCGTCGGCCTGCAAAGCGCGGTTTGCAGGCCTCCCGCGTATGCTGCGGCCCTCGCGTCCTTGCAGATGACTCTTCTTGAGCAACCTGCGTCGAGCGTCAGGCGGCGGCGTCGGCCGGGGACGACTCGCCGTTCCCGCCGCCGCTGCGCAGGCCGCAGAACTCCTCGTAGTCGATCAGCGTCGTGATCGTCGGGTTCTCCCCGCAGGCCGGGCACGCCGGATCGCGCCGCAGACGGTTGATGCGCACCTCCATGCTGAGCGTGTCGAAGTGCGCCATGCGCCCGATCAGCGGCCGGCCCGCGCCGAGGATCAGCTTGATGGTCTCGAGGGCCTGCACGCTCCCGACCAGGCCGGGCAGGACGCCGAGTACGCCCGCCTCGGCGCAGCTCGGTGCCGCGCCCGGCGGCGGCGGCTCCGGATAGAGGCAGCGGTAGCACGGCCCCTGATGCGGGGCGAAGACCGCCGCCATACCCTCGAACTGGAAGATGCTGCCGTGGACGTTGGGCTTGCCGAGCATCACGCAGGCGTCGTTCACGAGGTAACGGGTCGGGAAGTTGTCGCAGCCGTCGACGATGATGTCGTACGGCTTGAAGAGCTCGAGCGCGTTCTCCGAGCTCACGCGCTCCTGGTGCATGACGACGCGCACGTCGGGGTTGAGCGCCTGCAGGGCGATGCGGGCGGACTCCACCTTGGGCATGCCGATGCGGTCGTTGGTGTGGAGGATCTGCCGCTGCAGGTTCGAGAGGTCGACGACGTCGTGGTCGACGATGCCGAGCGTCCCGACGCCCGCGGCGGCCAGGTACAGGGCGGTCGGCGAGCCCAGGCCGCCCGCGCCGAGCAGCAGGACCTTGGCCTGGAGGAGCTTGGCCTGCCCCGCCTCGCCCACCTCCGGCAGCAAGAAGTGCCGGCTGTAGCGCGTGAGCTGCTCGGGCGTGAACTGGTGCTCCTGCGTGAATGCCATCCCGGCGTTCTTCCAGGCCGTGAAGCCGCCGCTCATCGAGACCACGTTGGCGTAGCCCATCTCGCGCAGCGTGCGAGCCGCGATCAGCGAGCGCGTGCCACCGGCGCAATAGGCCAGGATGGGCGTCGCCTTGTCGGTGATCGCCTCCTCGATGCGCATCTCGAGAAAGCCGCGCGGGAGCGAGAACGCGCGGTCGAGGTGGCCCTCGCGGAACTCCTCCTTCTCGCGCACGTCGAGCACGACCAGCCCCGGCTCGCGCTGGATCCGCGCGCCCGCGTCCTGGACGCTGATCTCCGGGATCTCCCGCCGCGCTTGCTCCATCAGCTGCTTGTAGGTCGTCGCCATGGGGTCCTCTCAGTGCGTCCGCGCGCGTTCCCGGTCCCGGGCCGCGCGCAGCTCGTTGATCAGGCGGTCCGCACGCGCCGCGTGGACCATCGCGATCACGTTGGCGGCGAGCACGATGATCAGGGTCGCGACGGACCATTGCAAGTGCGACATCACCATATCAGCCCCCCCCCGCAGAACCAACATCCCCTTGAAGAACGTGATCAGGAGGACGACCGTGGAGAGCAGCGTGGCGCCGATCGTGACCTTGCCCACGGCCTCAGCCCTGCCGCCCGTCGTAGAGGTCGGCGCGATACCGCAGCCAGGTGGCGACGCCGCGGGCGTACGCGGGCGAGACCAGCAGGCGCAGGATCGCGAGGCGCCGCACCAGCGGGTAGCGGCGGGAGAGGAAGAGCGGATGGCTCGTGCGGCCGAGGAAGAACCGCATCTTCTCGGCGTCGAGCCGACGCCACAACCCGTCGCGCAGCAGCCAGAAGAGGATCATCAATGCACGCGCCGGGTGCCGGGGTCGGCGCCCAGCCGCGCCGCGTGGCGCTGGAACTCCAGCACCTCGAGCAGCCGCCGGGCGCGTCCGACCCCGCGCTCCTCGAGCAGCGCCTGCTTCTCGACCGGACGGAGGTCGAGCCAGAACGCGAAGAAGTTCACCAGGGCGCCGTCGTCGAGAGCCTCGTCGGCCGCCATCTCGCTCGCGAGGGCGCGCCCGGTCGCGCCGACGTGCTGCTCGACGGCGCGGAACAGGTCGGCGCGGAGATCCGGCGGCAGGGTGAGCGCCGGCGCGGCCTCGCGCCAGATCACGGCGGCGCGGCGGTAGGCGCGATCGCGTTCCTCGCCCGTCACCTCGAACTCGCGGAGACCCGCGAGGAGGATGTTGAACTTGCCGTCGTCGAGCGGCGTAACGTCGACGATGCGCCCGGCGCACCCGACGCGATAGACGTCCGGGGCGCCGGCGTAGTCGGCCTCCCAGTCGGGCCGGAGCAAGGTCATGCCGATCAGCCGCGAGCCGGCGAGCGCGTCCCGCACCATCGCGCGGTAGCGCGGCTCGAAGACGTGCAGCGGCAGCGGTACCTCGGGAAACAGCACGACGTTCGGCAGCGGAAAGATCGGAATCGAGCCCGGCAGCTCCATCCGCCCGACAGTAAGGCGGGCCCGTCGGCCAAGTCAACGCGAGGGTCAACTACACATTAAAGCGGAAGTGGATGATGTCGCCGTCCGCGACCACGTACGTCTTGCCCTCGAGGCGCAGCTTTCCGGCCTCGCGGCAGCGCGCCTCGCTGCGGTGCTCCATGAAGTCGTCGAACGCGATCACCTCCGCCCGGATGAAGCCGCGCTCGATGTCGCTGTGGATCTTGCCGGCCGCCTTGACCGCCGTCGTGCCGCGGCGGATCGGCCACGCGCGGCACTCGTCCTTGCCCGCCGTGAGGAAGCTGATCAGGTCGAGGAGACCGTAGGCGGCGCGGATGAAGCGGTTCTTCGCGGGCTCCGCGATGCCGAGGTCGGCGAGAAAGGCGCCGCGGTCGCCCTCGTCGAGCTCGGCGAGCTCCATCTCGACCTTCCCGGGCACCGCCAGCACCTCGACGTCGTGGGCGCCGGCCCACGCCGCGACCTCCGGCGGCAGCGGCTGCCCGATCGCGGCTTCGTCCACGTTCAGCAGCCCGAGGAACGGCATCCGGCTGAGGAGGTTGAAGCCCGCGAGCGTGCTCACGTCCTCCGGGGTCAGCCCGCAGGTGCGGAGTGGCTGCTCGCCCCCGAGATGCTCGTGGCAGCGCTCGAGGAGCTGCTGCTCGCGCTCCTTGCCCTTTTCCTTGCGCAGGCGCTCCAGGCGCTTCTCGACGATGCCGAGGTCGGCGAGGATCAGCTCGGCGGCGAAGTTCTCGAGCTGGGCGACCGGGGGCGGCGTCTCGACGCCCGCCGGGGGAAACGCCGCCACGACCTGCACCAGGGCGTCGACGTCGCGCATCTGCACCAGGGTCGCCGCGTCGAGAGCCGCACGCTCGTCGCCGTGGCCCGGCACGTCGACGAAGGCGATCTCGGCGTAGGTCGTCTTTTTCGGCTCGTAGACGCCGGCGAGGGCGTCGACGCGCACGTCCGGGACCTTGATCACGCCGAGGTTGGCGCGACCGCCGGCGCCGAAGCCGCCGACCTGAGCGTGCAGCCCGGTGAGGGCGTTGAAGATGGTCGTCTTGCCCGCGCCCCGGAAGCCGACGATCCCCACCCTCACGCCGGCACCCCGTCGGTGGCGCGGCGGCGCGCGGCGTGCAGCAGCGCCGCGATCGTCTTCGCGTCGCGGATCTCGCCGCGGTCGATCATCGCCATGGCCTCGTCGAGGGGCACCGCGCGGACCGCGTCGATGACCTCGTCGGCGCCGCGTGCCGTCGCGACCGGACGCAGCACGGTCGCCACGAAGAGATGGATGCGCTCGTCGCAGAAGCCGGGACAAGTCACGACCTCGCCGACGCGCTCGAGGCGCCCCGCCGCCAGACCGGCCTCCTCCGCGAGCTCCCGCGCCGCGCAGACCGCCGGGTCCTCGCCGCCGTCCAGCTTGCCGGCGGGCACCTCCCAGAGGTAGCCGCCGACCGCGTGCCGGTACTGCCGGAGCAGCACCACGGCGCCGGCGTCGTCGAGCGCGGCGACGGCCGCCGCGCCCGGGTGCCGCACGATCTCGAGCGCGATCTCGGTGCCGTTCGGCAGGCGCACGTCCTCGACGGTGAGGTGAACCACCCGCCCGCGATGGACGTCGCGCACCGCGCCCACGGTCGTGCCTATGGACACGGGCCGCCCCGGCCGGTACAGGTCCGCTGGTGAGCCGCCGCACGGAGATCGCCCTCGACGACGCCGAGCAGCGCGCGTTCCTGCGCGAGGCGCTGACCATCATTCTGGTGTCCAACGGGCGCGACGGCTATCCGCACGCCGTGCCCATGTGGTTCACCGTCGACGACGACGGCTGCGTCTTCATGACGACCTACGGCCGCGCGCAGAAGACGGTCAACCTGCGGCGTGACCCGCGGGCGACGCTGCTCGTCGAGTCGGGTGTCGACTACCAGCGCCTGAAGGGCGTCATGATCCGCGGCACCGCCCAGGTCCTCGAGGATCCGGAGCTCTGCACGCGGGTGCTCGGTCGGATCCACACCAAGCACATGGGCACCCTCACGCCCGAGGTCGAGCAGGTGCTGCGCGGCCAAGCGGCCAAGCGCGTGGTGCTGAAGATCACCCCGGGACGGGTGTCGAGCTGGGACCACCAAAAGCTCGGCGGTCGTTACTGAGCGGCGTCCGGCTCGCCGCTCTCGTCGGTGCTCGAGGCGGCGGGCTCCGCCTGTGGCGGCTCGGCCTTCGGCTCGTCGAGCGGCAGCACCTTCACCGCCACCGTCGCGCGCGTGTCCGGTCCGACGTGGATCGTCACCTGGTGATCGCCCACGACCTTGATCGGATCGCTCAGCAGGATCCGCCGCCGATCGAGCGTGAAGCCGCGCTGCTCGAGCTCGCGGTGCACGTCCTGGTTGGTCACCGAGCCGAACAGCTTCCCGTCCTCGCCGGCGCGCCGGGTGAACGACAACGCCTGGGCGCCGAGCCGCTGCGCGACCGCGGCCGCGCTCTTCTGCTCGCGCAGGCGCTTGTCCGCGATCACGCGCTTCTGGTGCTCGAGCTCGCGGACGTTGCGGGTGCTGGCCTCGACCGCCAGGCCGCGCGGCAACAGGTAGTTGCGCGCGTAGCCCGCCTTGACGTCGACGATGTCGCCGATGGTGCCCAGGTTGAGCACCTCCTCACGAAGGATGATCTGCACGGCGGCGTCCCTACATGACCTCGGCGAACGGCAGGAGCGCGATGGTGCGCGCCTGCTTGATCGCCGTCGTCAGGCGCCGCTGGTGCCGCGCGCAGTTGCCCGTGATCCGGCTCGGGATGATCTTGCCGCGGTCGGTGATGAAGCTCCCGAGCACGCGCGTGTTCTTGTAGTCGATCCGAAGGGTCTTCTCGGCGCAGAAGCGGCACACCTTGCGGCGCCCGCCCCGGCGTCCCCGCGGTCCGCGGTCGTCCCACGATCGGGAGCGGCCACGTCCCCCACCGCCACCGCCACCGCCGCCGCCGCTCCCTCGTCTGCCTCCTGGTGCTGGCATCGTTCCCTCGTCTCCGCCGCCGGCCGCCTAGGCCTCGGCGCCGCCCGGCGCCTCGTCGATCGGCTGCTCGCTCGGCGACGGCTCCGCGGCGGCCGGCGCGACGTCGCTCGTCGGCACGGGCCACTGTTGGCGCACCGACACGTACCGTAGCACGACGTCCGACAGCTTCATCTGGCGCTCGAGCTCGAGCACCGCCGCGGCCGTCCCGGTGTACTCGACCAGCGAGTAGAAGCCGCGCCGCTCCTTGTGGATCGGGTAGGCGAGCTCCCGGAGCCCCCACTCGTGCACGCCCCGCAGCTCGGCGCCCTGTGCTTCGAGCAGCTTCGTGAAGCGCTCGATCTGCTCCTTCACGCCGGCCTCCTGGAGGTCGGCGCGCAGCACGATCATCGTCTCGTAGTCTCGGCGGCGCTGTTCGTTGCTCACCCTCGTGGAGCCTCCTTGGTGAAACCGGGATTCTTACCCCAGCAAGCCGCGGATTGCCAGCCCGCTCACGACGCCTCGGCGGAGGCGGCGTTGAAAGCGCTCATGGCCCGCTCGATGCCGTCCCCGAGCAGCGCCTCCACCCCGTCGGCGGCGCGCTCGACGGCGCGCGCGATCGCCGCGCGCTCGCCGGCCGCGACGGGCTCGAGCACGTACTCGACCGGATCGGCACCCCCGGGCGGGCGTCCGATCCCGATTCGGACCCGCGGAAACTCGCGTCCCAGGACCGCAATCAGCGACGTCACCCCGTTGTGGCCGCCGGCGCCGCCTCCGCCCCGGATGCGGACGCGCCCGACCGGCAGGTCGAGATCGTCGTAGACCGCCACCACGTCGCCCGGGCGCACGCGCTCCGCGCGCCTGAGGCGCCCCACGGCCTCCCCGCTCAGGTTCATGTACGTCAAGGGCTTGGCCAGGATCACCCGCACGCCCGCGATCTCGCCGCGGCCGCTCTCCGCCTGGTGCCGCCGCCCGCCGATCCGGATGCCCCAGCGCGCGGCCAGGACGTCGACCACCCGGAAGCCCAGGTTGTGGCGCGTGTCGCGGTAGCGCGATCCCGGGTTCCCGAGCCCGACCACGAGCCTCATGGCGCCCGGCGCGGCTCAGGCGGCCTCACCCCTCCTTCCCCGGCTCCTTCGACTCGGCCGCGCCCTCGGCCGCCGCGCCCTCGGCCGCCACCACGCCCTCTTCGGTCGGCTCGGCCTCCTTGGCCTCCTCGACGGTCGGCGGCAGAACGGTCACCACGGCGTCGTTGCTCTCGAAGATCGCGGATACGTTCGACGGCATCTGGAGGTCGGCGAGGTGCACGGCGTCGTGGATGTCGAGGTCGCTGACGTCCACCTCGATGAACTGGGGAATGTCGGTCGGGAGGCACTCGACCTCGATGTCGCGCAACACCGGCTGCATGATCCCGCCCCCGACCACGCCCTTCGGCCGACCCGTGAAGTGCAGCGGCACCCTGACCTGGAGGCGCTTGGTCAGGTCGACCTCGTAGAAGTCGACGTGCAGCACGTCGCCGGAGACCGGATGGGTCTGCACCTCGCGCAGGAGGGCGACCTTTTGCGCCAGCGCCTCGACGGACGACTGGAACCGGATCAGGTGCGCACCCTCGCGGCTCGCCACGTGGGTGACGAAGTCCTTGGTGTCGACCTCGAGCGGGACGGCGGCCGCCGTCGGGCCGTAGAACACCCCGGGGATCTTGCCGCTCCGGCGCAGCCGGCGGCTCCGGCCCTTGCCGATGCCGGTGCGCGCCGCGACGGTGAGTGCGATCTCTTCCATGGCTTCCTCGCGTGACGCTCCTCAGATGAAGAGCGAGCTGATCGATTCCTCGTTGTGAATGCGCCGGATGGCCTCGCCGATGAGATGCGCCACCGACAGCGTCACGACCTTCGGCGAGGCGCGGACCTCCTCGCGCGGCGGGATGGTGTCGGTGACGACCAGGTTGGTGAGGCTGGATCCGGTGATGCGCGTGAGCGCCGCCCCCGACAGCACGCCGTGCGTGCAGCAGGCGATGACCTGCTGCGCGCCCGTGGCGCGCAGCGCGTCGGCCGCCGCGCAGATGGTGCCGGCGGTGTCGACGATGTCGTCGACGATCACCGCGAGGCGGCCCGTCACCTCGCCGATGATGTGCATCTCCGCGACCTCGTTCGGCCCCGCCCGCCGCTTGTCGATGATGGCGAGGTTGGCGTCGAGCCGCTTGGCGAACGCGCGCGCGCGTTCGACGCCGCCGGCGTCGGGCGACACCACCGTGATCGGCTCGCCGCGCGGCACGCGGTCGCGGATGTACCGGAGCAGCACCGGGGTGGCGTAGACGTTGTCCACGGGGATGTTGAAGAAGCCCTGGATCTGGCCGGCGTGCAGGTCCATCGTCAGCACGCGCGTGGCGCCGGCGGTGGTGATGAGGTCGGCCACGAGCTTGGCGCTGATCGGGACGCGCGGCGAGACCTTCCGGTCCTGACGCGCGTACCCGTAGTACGGGATCACGGCGGTGATCCGGCCCGCCGACGCCCGCTTCAGGGCGTCGAGCGTGAGCAGCAGCTCCATCAGGTGGTCGTTCGTCGGTGGGCACGTCGATTGGATCACGAACGCGTCGCCGCCCCGGACGTTCTCCGTGACCTCGACCTGCGTCTCGCCGTCGCTGAAGCGCCCGAGCTCCGCGTTGGCGAGATCGGTGCCGAGGTAGCGGCAGATGTCCGCCGCCAGCCCGGGGTTCGAGCTGCCCGCGAACACGATCATCTCGTCTTTCGCTCGGAGCGCCATGTCAACGTCCTCGAGTCACCAGAGCTGGGCGGGAAGGATTCGAACCTTCGATACCGGAGCCAAAGTCCGGTGCCTTACCGCTTGGCGACCGCCCATCGAGACCTCTCCTCCGCGTCCGCTCGAGGCTGTCCGACGCGGCGTCGCGAGTCCGCGGTCCACGCGGCTCAGCCGGGAAACGCGGAATACTAGGCCGCGGCGCCGGAACGGTCAACCGACCGGAGCCGTGACCGCGTGCACCCGGAGGGCCGGATCCTCGCGCCCGAGGGTGGCGGCGATCTCCGCCGCCGCCGCGGGGTTCGGCGCCACGCCGACGACCGCCGAGCCGCTGCCCGACATGACCGCGGCCGTCGCCCCGGCGGCCCGCAGCCGCTCCTTCAGGGCGCGGACCATGGGGAAGGCCGGCAGCACGACGCGCTCGAGGTCGTTCACCAGGAGCTCCGGGGTCGGGGCCGCCCCGGCCGCGAGCGCCGCGGGCTCCGGGGCCTCGACCGGCCGCGCGTCCAGCGCCACCGCTTCGCGAAACGCCCGGAAGACCCACGCCGTCGACACGTGGACCGGCGGGATCGCCACCACCAGGGCGAGATCCGGCCAGTCCGCGAGCGGGCACACGTCCTCGCCGATGCCGCGCACGCGCGCGGCGCGCCCCTGGAGGAAGAACGGCACGTCGGCGCCCAGGCGCAGGCCGACCGCCGCGAGCTCCGCCGGCGTTACGTCGAGGCCGAGGAGCTCCCGCAGGCCGGCGAGCACGGTCGCGGCGTTGCCGCTTCCCCCGCCGAGGCCGGCGCCGGCCGGGATGCGCTTGGTGAGGCGTACGTGCACGTCGGCGCCGAGCCCGCACGCCGCCAGCAGGTCGCGTGCGGCGCGCGCCGCCAGGTTGCTCTCGTCGCACGGCACCTCGGGATCGTCGGCCTCGACGCGCACGCTGGTCGCGCGGCCGGGGCGCGCTCCGGCGACGGCGATCGCGACGTCGTCGTGCAGATCGAGCGGCACGAAGATCGAGTCGAGCAGATGGTAGCCGTCGGCGCGGCGGCCGACGACGCGCAGGCAGAGGTTCACCTTGGCCGGCGAGCGCCAGGTGGCGCGGTGCGTATCGAGAGCGTGCGGCATGCGATGATGGGCGAGCGCGCGATCCTCTCACCTTGATTCGCCACAATCAATGTGCGACATACTCGCGCGCATGGAACCCTTCGAGCGCGTCGCGCGCGCCGCGGTCGAGGAGGCCGGGACGCTGCTCAGGGCGACGTGGCGCGAGGCGAAGCGGGTCGAGTTCAAGAGCGCCGTCGACCTCGTGACCGACACCGACCGCGCTATCGAGGCGCTCGTCGTGGCGCGGCTGCGCGCCGCCTTTCCCGACGACCTGATCGTCGCCGAGGAGGCGCACGGCGACGCGCCGATGCCCGCGCCACGCGCGGGCGAGCGCGTCTGGTATCTCGACCCGCTCGACGGCACGACGAACTTCGCGCACGCGTACCCGCAGTTCGCGGTCTCGCTGGCGCTGGCCGACGGCGACGCCCTCCGCTTCGGGATCGTGCACGACCCCGTTCGCGAGGAGACCTTCGTCGCCGAGCACGGCGGCGGGGCGACGCTGAACGGAACGCCCATCCACGTCTCGCCGGTCGGCGAGCTCGCCGAGGCGCTCGTCGCCACCGGCTTTCCCTACGACCGGCGCGTCCACGCCGATTTCTACCTCGCGTTCTTTCGCGACTTCATCCGTACGACGCAGGGCGTCCGCCGCGCCGGCGCCGCCGCCCTGGACCTGTGCTGGGTGGCCTGCGGGCGTCTCGACGGCTTCTGGGAGTGGAAGCTGCACCCGTGGGACGTCGCCGCCGGCACGCTGATCGTGCGCGAGGCCCAGGGCGCGGTGAGCGACTTCCGCGGTCGCCCCTTCGACCTGTTCGGCGACCAGACGCTGGCGTCGAACGGGCTGGTGCACGCGGCGATGAGTCGGCTCCTGGCCGTACGCCTCGCCGAGCAGGAGGCCCCATGACCGTCACCGAGCGCTTCTCCCTCGCCGGCACGCACGCCGTCGTCACCGGCGCGAGCCGCGGCATCGGGCGTGCCATCGCCCTCGGCTTCGCCGAGGCGGGTGCCGACGTCGCGCTCGTCGGCCGCAAGCAAGCGTCGCTCGAGGAGGTGGGCCGCGCGATCGAGAGCGCGACCGGACGGCGCACCCTCGCCCTCGCCTGCCACATGGGCGAGGGATCCGCCATCGAGGCGATGGTGGACCGCGTGCTCGACGCCTGGGGAACGATCGACGTGCTGGTCAACAACGCCGGCACCAACCCCGTCATGGCCCCGCTCACCGAGCTCGGCGAGGCGGCGTGGGACAAGATCATGGCCGTCAACCTGAAGGGGCCGTTCCTCTCCAGCGCCCACGTCATCCGCGCCATGACGGCGCGCGGCACCCCGGGCTCGATCATCAACATGGCCTCGGTCGGCGGGCTCGACCCCTCGCCGCTGCTCGGCGCCTACAGCGTCAGCAAGGCCGCCCTGCTCCACCTGACGCGCGCGCTCGCCAAGGAGTGCGGGGCGGCCGGCATCCGGGTGAACGCCATCGCGCCCGGCCTGATCGAGACCCGCTTCGCGGCGGCGCTCATCGAGACCCCCGCCATCCACGACGCCGTCCTCCGCCAGACCCCGCTCGGACGGCACGGCCAGCCCGAGGAGATCGTCGGCGCCGCCCTCTTCCTCGCCTCCGCGGCATCCGCCTTCATGACCGGCCAGGTCGTCGTCGTGGACGGCGGCTCGCGCATGTGAGCGGTCGCGCCTCGTGAGCCCCGCCCCGGAGGTCGGCGCGCCCGCACCCTGGCTCGCGATTGGCCTGGTGCTGGTCGCCGCCGCGGCCACCGCCCTCGGCGGCCTGATCCTGACGGCGCGCGCGCGCTGGGACGCCGCCCGCCTGCAGTACTTCGTGGCGCTCGGCGCCGGCTTCATGCTGGCCGCGGCGATCCTGCGCATGATCCCGATCAGCGCCGAGCGCACCGAGCTCGCCCCGGTCCTCATCCTGAGCGGCTACCTCCTGATCCAGTTCGTCGAGCACACCGCGGTCCGGCACTTCCATTTCGGCGAGGAGACGCATCCCGAGCACACCGGGCTCGCCGTCGGGCTCTCGGCGCTGGTCGGCCTCTCCGTCCACAGCTTCTTCGACGGCCTCTCGATCGCCGCCGGCTTCCTGATCAGCCCGAGCCTCGGGGTGCTGCTGTTCCTGGCGATCGCGCTCCACAAAGCGCCGGAGGGCTTCACGATCGCGTCGATCATGCTGGCCGCGGGGCGATCCCGGCTCGAGGCCCAGCTCGCCGCGACCGCCGTCGGCATCGCCACCCTGGTCGG
>Ga0299906_10002062_pt1 | contig 16925 bp, 14 predicted proteins | sample RVTome_14_FD_200259 | JGI IMG/M metagenome (GOLD analysis project Ga0299906, IMG submission 200259) | Soil microbial communities from uranium-contaminated site in the Upper Colorado River Basin, Wyoming, United States - RVT145D125 (version 2) ...
AATCCCCTTCGCTTGCGCGGCCGAAACGAGACCCAGGATTGCTGAAGACGACGCGATCCTCCAGCCATGCGACCCTCGCGGGAGCGTTCGTCCCCTCATAGAGACGGTGCTGCACGAGATTGCGCGCAACCTCCTTGAGCCCCTCGAGTGGATACAAGGGTACGAATGGAGAGCGGATCCCTTCGTCTTTCGCCGGAACCTCGGCGACTTGACTTTCGAGTTGCGCCCAAAGTGTATCCAGTTGAACGGGCAATGACCCGGTTATCGTCTTTCGTCTCGCAACCGGCGAGTCGAAATCAGTGCCCGCGTAGCGCACGAACTCGATAATGGCGCCGGGAATGAACCGATGTGGACTAATCCCGAACACCAGCAATCCAGCGACCGTGGGGGTCCACCCTGCAGGAGAACGCCTCAGGATCTCACGCTGGCCGAGCCACGCTTCGAAGTCCGGAAAGCTCTCCGGAATAGTGTCTACGCCCTTCTCGACCAGATACTGTTCCTTCAACGCGACGCTCACGTCTTCCACACTGGCACCGGGCGCGGCACGCTGATCGAACGGGAGTCGATTCTCTGGACGACGCTCCTGGAGTCGGGTGAGGTCAGCATCCGAGGCCCTGCGTGTCGTGGTGCCGACTCGCACCCAGGCGACGCCGTCGACCCTCACCACAGGCGGCACGGGATAGGGAGCCACGCGGACCGCGAGCAGCCCCGACTGGTTGCCCTCCCCTTTGAAGACAGAAACCGAGGGAGTCGGCTGAACTCTCGTCGACGAAAGACGGTTCACGATTCGTTGAATCGCGGCATCGGAAGTGTCCGTTCCCACGCGAGTTCCATCGTTACCCACGCCGAGAAGCAGGAACCCGTCGCGCCCGGTGCCGCCCAGGTCGTTCGCCAACGCGCAGGCCGCGCGGAGGAACTCCTCCGCTTGACGGTCGGACTCCTTCCACTCGACTCGTTCACTCTCCCCGCGGAGAGCCTCGGCCCATTCTTGGGGTGTCATGGATCGTTTGCGTCGATGGCGGTGTTGGTGAAGGCGGCCGCCTCGGAGTCCGAGCTCGCGGGGGCGACCCGGCCGAGAGGGCGACGGCCCACCACGTGCGGCGGTTCTTCGACGGGTCCGTCCGGAGTGTAGGCGTAGCCGATCGCCATCGCGACCCCGTTCAAAGACTCCCGTCGGGGGATCGGCCGATCCATGCCGAGCAGGCGATACTCGCGCCGTCGAGCCATGCGGAAAGCCTCCGCCCGCGATTATACTCGACGATGCCCGGGCCTTCTGCCGCGGCAGAGTCGGCACGGGCGGGAAATCGATGACTCCGCGAGAGCTTTTCGAATCGGAGCTGCCGATGGTGCGGGAAGTCATCTCCTTCATCTGCCGGCGGCGGCGCCTTCCCCGCGAGGAAGCGGAAGACTTCCGTTCGTGGGCGTTCCTCAAGCTCGTGGACAACGACTACGCCATTCTCCGGAAGTACGAGGGGAGGTCCTCGCTGCGGACGTACCTCACGGTGGTGATCGAGCGCCTCTCGATCGACTACCAGATCTCCCGGTGGGGCAAGTGGCGGCCGAGCGCCCGGGCGATCGAGCTCGGTCCCGAGGCGGTGGAGCTCGATTCCCTGCTCTTCCGCCAAGGCTACACCGCGCACGAAGCGGCGCAGGTCCTCCTCAGCCGCAAGACCACGTCGCTTCCCGAAGATGCGCTCCTCGGGCTCGCGAGCCAGCTTCCATCCCGGCACCGGCGCCATCGCGAGCTCACGAGCCTTCCCGCCTCTCTGGCGACGGAGGCCGACCGAGCCGATCGGGGAATCCTGGAAAGGGAGCGCGCGCAAGAGAGGCGGAAGCTCCGCGAGGCCCTCGAGCGGGCGTTCGAACGCCTCTCGGACGAAGACCGCGTGATCGCCCGGCTCCGCTTCGTGGTAGGCATGCCGCCAAACCGAATCGCTTCGGCTTTGAGGCTCGAGGTGAAGGAGCTCTACCGCCGCATCGAGCATATGAAAAAGAGACTTCGGAAGCTGCTCGAGAAAGAGGGGATCCACGGCTCGCTCGATTTCGGGGAACGGTGAACGGAAACCTCCGGCAGCGCCCGTCTAAACAAACGTGCCGCCTCCATGTCCCCCCGCGGAGGAGCTCGCGGCGCTCCTCGAAGGCCGGATCGAGGAAGATGCCCGCCAGCGCCTCCTCGCCCATCTGAACGCCTGCGAGCCCTGCTTCCAGGTCTTCACCGCCGCCGTGGAGTTCCGGGCGCGCTTTCCCGAGTACGCGGAAGGAGGCGAAGAGCCTGAATCGGGATAGAATCTTCGGCGATGAAGAAACGGCTCGGCCTCTCTCTCGTTCTCGGCCTCGCGGTTGCCGGCGAAGCGGCGGCTCAGACGACACGCCTGTCTCGCGAGGCGCTGAAAGACAAGATTGCCGGCGGGTGGGCGGGCCAGACCATCGGCGTCACCTTCGGCGGGCCGACGGAGTTCCGCTACAACGGAACCATGATCCAGCCGTACGAGCCCATTGCCTGGTACGACGGCTACCTTCTCGAGACGTTCCAGAAGGTCCCCGGGCTCTACGACGACCTCTATATGGACCTCACGTTCGTGGAGGTCCTCGAGGAGAAGGGGCTCGACGCGAAAGCGTCCGATTTCGCCGAAGCCTTCGCCCACCGCGACTACCTCCTGTGGCACGCGAACCAGATGGCGCGGTACAACATCTTGCAGGGCATCGGCCCGCCCGCATCCGGCCACTGGCGCAACAACCCGGAGGCCGATTCCATCGATTTCCAGATCGAGGCGGACTTCGCCGGCTTGATGAGCCCGGGGATGCCGAACGGCGCGGCGGAAATCTCGGACCGCGTCGGGCACGTCATGAACCACGGCGACGGCTTCTACGGCGGGGTCTACGTGGCCGCCATGTACGCTCTCGCTTTCGTTACCGACGACGTGGGCGAGGTCGTGGAGAAAGCGCTCGAGACCATTCCCCGCGAGAGCACGTTCCGCCGGACGATCGAAGACGTGATCCTCTGGCACCGGCAGTATCCGGATGACTGGCGCGAGACCTGGTTCGAGATCGAAAAGAAGTGGTCCGAGGACATCGGAAGCCCCATCGGCGTCTTCCGCGCGTTCAACATCGACGCGAAGCTCAACGCCGCGTACGTGGTGATGGGACTTCTCTACGGGGACGGCGATTTCGGAAAGACCCTCGACATCTCGACCCGCGCCGGCCAGGACTCCGACTGCAACCCCTCCTCCGCCGCGGGCATCCTCGGAGTCATCCTTGGATACGAAGAGATCCCGGCGCCGTGGAAGGCGGGCCTCGCGGCGATCGAGCCCCTCGACTTTCCTTATACCCGGACGTCCCTGCGCGAGGCGTACGACCTCTCGTACAAGCACGCGATCGAGTCGATCGAGCGCCGCGGAGGAAGAGTGGGCGAGGGCGAGGTGGAGATTGCGGTGGAAGAGCCGAAGCCGGTTCCGCTGGAGCGCAATTTCGAGGGGCATTACCCCGTCGAAGAGATCGTGCTGGGCCGCGAGGTACGAGAGGAAACCACGTTCGACTTCGAAGGCATCGGGTTCGCCGCCGCGGGCGAGGCGCGCTCCCGGGACGGGAAAACCCACGTGCTGAAGGCCGAGCTCTTCGTCGACGGCGCTCTGGTCGAGAAATTCGACCTTCCCACCAACGAGAGCGCGAGGCGGTTCATTCCCGTCTACCGCTACGAGCTTCCCCCCGGACGCCACGAAGCCCGGGTGCGCCTCGCGAATCCCTCCGACGCGGCGCACCTGTGGCTGGACTACGTCATCGTCTACGGGCCCCGGTGAAGAGATTCGCCGCGATCGCGACCCTTCTCCTCGCTTCGGGGAGCGACTGGCCGCAGTTTCTCGGTCCGGAGCGAAACGGTATCTACTCCGGCCCCCCGATCGGGATCCAGTGGTCCGAAGGCGGACCTCGGAGGCTCTGGGAGAAGAAGATCGGCCAGGGCTTCGCCGGTCCGGCCGTCGTGGGAAATCGCCTCGTCCTCTTCCACCGGGTCGGGAATCACGAGGTCGTCGAAGCTCTCGACGTCGCGACCGGAGCTCCGCTCTGGCGGCACGAATATCAGACGGCGTACCGCGACGACTTCGGCTTCGACGAGGGACCGCGATCGGTGCCCGTCGTGGCGGAAGGGGCCGTCTTCACGTTCGGCGCCGAGGGTGTCCTTTCCGCGGTCGCGCTCGAGACGGGAAAGCCTCTCTGGTCCGTTGCCACCGCCGAGCGATTCAAGGTACCCAAGAATTTCTTCGGCGCCGCGGGCTCTCCCCTGGTCATGGACGGCCGCGTGCTGCTGAACGTGGGGGGCGCGGAGGCCGGCCTCGCCGCCTTCGACGCAAAGAGCGGCGAGCTCCTCTGGACGGCGACCAAGGACGAGGCGAGCTACTCTTCCCCGACCGCGGCGACGCTGGGCGGCGAGAGGCTCGCTCTGTTCTACACCCGGAGCGGTCTCGAGATCGTCGACCCCGAGAAGGGCACGGTAAAGCATCAGTTACCCTGGCGCTCGCGGTCGCGAGCTTCGGTGAATGCCGCGGTGCCTCTCGTCGTCGGAGACGTTGTTTTCCTTTCGGCGAGCTATGGCGCCGGAGCCGCGGCCCATCGCTTGGGACCCTCGGGCCTGACGAAGCTATGGTCTTCGGACGAGGCGCTCTCGAGCCATTACGCGACCGCCGTCCATCGCGACCAGGTGCTCTACGGGTTTCACGGCCGCCAGGAGTACGGCCAGAGCTTCCGGGCCGTCGAGCTCCTCACCGGAAAGGTCCTCTGGAGCGAAGAGGGCTTCGGGGCGGGCACGGTGACCCTCGCCGCGGACAAGCTGGTCCTCCTGCGGGAGTCGGGAGAGCTCGCGGTCGCCGAGGCCTCTCCGCGCGGTTTCCGCGTTCTCGCCCGCGCTCGGCTTCTCTCCGGGACCGTCCGGGCGTATCCGGCGCTCGCGGACGGAGTGATCTACCTGCGCAATGAGAAAACACTCGCCGCCTTCGACCTCCGCGTTCCCTCTAGTGCATTAGTGCCGCGGGGCCCCACCCCCGCGGCCCGGCCTTTCGTCGGCGCGCAAGCGCGCCGGGCTCGCTCCGCTCGCGCAGGGTGCGGATGAGTTTTTCAGCACCCTGCTAGTTCGTGGTTCCAGGCCTCGGCCGGCGCGAGATCGACTCCCGCACCCCTGCGAAGAAGCCCGTACCCCTCTTCCTCCTCACCTCGTTCCAGACCACGACGTCGTCGATGATGCTGTAGGCGGCGGGCACCACGAAAAGCGTCAGAAGAGTCGACACCAGGATTCCGCCGACGAGCGAGATCGCCATCGGCCTCTGGAGCTCGGCGCCGGGCCCGATGGCGAGCGCGGGCGGCAGAGCGCCGGCGATCATCGCCGTCGAGGTCATGAGGATCGGCCTCAGGCGGATGGGGCAGGCCTCGAGGATGGCCGCATGACGCTCGACGCCCCGGGCGCGGATCTGATTCGTGAAGTCCACCAGGAGGATCGAGTTCTTCTTGGAAATCCCCATCAGCAGGATGAGCCCGAGGAAGCTGTAGATGTTGAGGCTCTGTCCTCCGATCCAGAGAGCGAGGAGCGCCCCCGAGGCGCTGAACGGAAGCGCGAGAAGCACCGTGAACGGATGGGTGAAGGCGTTGAACTGGCTCGCGAGCACCATGTAAGCGACCATGATGCCCATGACCAGAGCGAATCCCAGCGACTGGAATGATTCCTGAAAGGTCTTGCTCGTTCCCGAGGCGGTGGCGCGGTAGCCGGCGGGCAGGATCTCCTGCGCCCCGGCGAGTGACACGTTGATCGCCTCCCCCTGCGAGGCGCCGGGTGCGGGGTTCCCGAAGATGGTGATCGCCCGCTCTCGATCGCGGCGGGTGATCGCCTGGAGGCTCGGTTTCTGCTCGAGGCGGATCAGATCCCCGAGGCGGACGAGGCTCCCGCTCTGCGAACGAACGAGGAGACGATTGATGTCCTCCGGTCTCTGCCGCTGCGATGCCAGCAGGCGCACGCGGATGTCGTAGCGGCGTCCCTTGTCCTTGAATCGGGCGACCCGGGCGCCCCCGATGGAGGCGTTCACCGTTTCCCCCACCGTCGCCATGCTGATCCCGAGATCCGCGGCCTTGTTCCGATCGGGGATCACCTGGACTTCGGGCATGCCCACCCGGTAGTCGCTGTCGAGATCGGTCACCAGGCCGCGTTGCCTCATGGATTCCATGATCTCGTTCGACTTCTCGGCGAGCGTCGCCCAGTCGCGTCCCCGGACCGAGATCTCGACCGGATAGCCGCGCGAGGACGAGAATCCCGACTGCGAAAAATCCTGGATGCTCGCGCGAATTCCCGGAATCTCGCTCGCCGCCCGGCGCAGCACGTTCATGAACTCTTGCTGGGAAAGCGACCGGCCGGTCTCGGGGCTGGGCGGCCGGTCCCCGGGATCCTTCATGGTGACGAAGACGAGCCCGGAGTTGACGTCCCCGCCGCCGAACCCTCCGATGAAACCCTGGTAGCGAAGAACCTCGTCCCGCTGGGAGACGAAATCCTCGAGCTGGCGAAAGGCGCGGTCGGTGACGTCGATGCTGGTCCCCACGGGGGTGAAAAAACGCATGCCGAACCGCCCCGAGTCCTGGCTGGGAACGAACTCCTGCCGCAGGCGCGGAATGATGCCGAGCGAGAGCAGGAAGATCGCGAGGGCGCCGAGGAGCACGAATCCGCGGTGCCGGAGAGCCGGCTTCAGGGCTCGCAGGTAGCCGCGCGAGGCGCTCGCGAAGATCCGCTCCACCGCGGCGCCGATGCGATCCCGGCGCTCGCCCACATCGAGGAACTTGGAGCAGCGCATCGGCGTGAGGGTCAATGCCTCCAGGAGCGACAGTGCCACCGCGACCGAGATGGTCACTCCGAACTGAAAGAAGAACCTCCCGATGATCCCCTTCATGAAGGCGACGGGAAGGAAGATGGCGATGATGGCGGCGGTGGTGGCCGCCGCCGCGAAGGTGATCTCGCGGGCTCCGACGGACGCCGCTTTCACCCTCCCCTCGCCCTTTTCCCGGTGCCGGTAGATGTTCTCGAGGACCATGATGGCGTCGTCGACCACGATACCCACGACCAGGGTGAGCCCGAGCACGGTGAAAGTGTTCAGGGTGAAGTCGAAGAAGTACATCACGATGAACGTGCCCAGGATCGAGGTCGGGATCGCGAGAACGACGTTCACGGTGCTCGACCAGGAGCCGAGGAACAGCCAGCAGACGAGCCCGGTCAGGACCGCCGCGAGCACCAGGGTGAAGAGAATCTCCTCGATGGACTCCTCGATGAACGTCGTGGTGTCCCAGTTGACGTTCAGGATCAGACCCTCGGGGAGCTGGGTCTGGATCTCCGCGAGCTTGTCCCGGACCCCGCGTCCGACTTCGACGGCGTTCGATCCCCGGAGTTTCTGGATCTGGATTCCGATCGAGGGTTGGCCCATCGCGCGGGCGATGCGCCTTCGGTCCTCGAGCCCGTCCTCGACCACGGCCACGTCCTCGAGGCGGACGGGCGCGCCCTCTTTGTAGGAGACCACGAGGCTCCGGAAGGCGACGAGATCCAGAGCTTCGCCCTCGGCGCGCACGTTCAGCTCCCGCTCTGGGGTCTCGATGCGCCCCGCGGGAACCTCCATGTGCTCCCGCTGGATGGCACGCACCACGTCCTGGACGGTAAGGCCCTGCGCTTCGAGCCGCACGGCGTCGAGCCATACGCGGACGTTGCGTTCTCGATATCCCGAGAGAGAGACCTCGCCCACGCCGGACACCGTCTGGAACTGCGGCCGCAGCACGTTCTGCACGTAATCCGCCATCCAGGTCACCGGACGGTTCCCGGAGAAAGACAGGCGCATGATCGGCTGGTCCTCGGGATTGTTCTTGGTGATGACCGGCGGATCGATCTCCCGCGGCATGCGCCGGCCCGCCTGCGCCACCCGGGTCTGCACGTCCTGAAGGGCGGCGTCGATGTTGCGGCTCAGATCGAACTCCACGGTGACGTTGGCCTGTCCCTGACGAGAGGTCGACCTCACCTCGGCGACGCCTTCGGCGGAGGTTACGGCGTCCTCCACGATGTCCACGACGTCGGTCTCCATGATCTCCGGCGAGGCGCCTTCGTAACTGATGGAGATATTCACCACCGGGAAATCGACGTCCGGGTTCTGGCTGATGCCGAGGCCCTTCATGACGTCTCCGAAGCCGGTGAAGGTGAGCGTCCCGAACCCGATGAGGGCGATCATCAAGATCCACGCGAAGACGTGGTTGCGGATGGAAATATCCGCGAGGGTCATCCCGGTCGCGATTTTTTGAGGATCTTCCTCCTCGTCGGCCGCTTTGTTCGATGGGAGCTCGTGCTCGGTCATGGGGTTCTCACCTCCGGGGATAGCGCGGGTGGCGTCTCGGGATTGCCCAGGTCCACGTCCTCGACGGGGACCCCGTTCGCGAGGAGATCGGAGCCTTCCACCACCACGGATTCCGTCCCGCTCAGACCCGACAGGATCTCGACCAGTCCGTCCTCGGTCTTGAGCCCGATCTCGATCGGCCGCTCCATCGCTTTTCCGTCCTCGACGACGTAGGCCACGAATCCGCTCTCGCTCGCTTTGATCGCGGCCTCGGGCACCACGACCGCGTTCTCCTTGGTCCCGGCGTTGAAGCTGACTTCGGCGAAAAAGCCCGGCTTGAGCTCGCCCGTGTTCCGGATCCAGGCGAGGACCTCGACCTGCCGGGTCGCGGGGTCGGCCACTTCTCCGACGTGATACACGCGGCCCACGAAGTCGCGCGGCCCGATGGGCGCGATCCGGAAGGTCACGTCCTGCCCTTCGGCGACGCGGAGCGATTCTCCTTCGGAGATCTTGAACCGAAGACGGAGCCGGCTCACGTCCACGATGGTCGCGAGCACCGTGCCCGGCCGCACGTAGGTGCCGGTCTCGATGGTGCGGGTGTTGATGACCCCGCTGTGCGGAGCCTTCACGTCCGACCGTTGCTGATTCTGGAGCGCGATGTCCAGGGCGGCTTTGGAAGCGGCGACGTCGGCATCGAGGCTCTCGCTCGCGGCCCGATAGCGGTCCACTTCGTCCATCGCGAGGAGCTCGGCGTTCGCGAGTCTCTCGCGGCGCCGGAGCTCTTCCTGGGCCCGGCGCAAGTCGGACTGGGCCCGGAGGTAGTTGGCCTCGGCGCGTTCCACCTCGAGGCGGTAGCGCTCCGGGTCGATCAGCACCAGCACGGTATCGCGGGTGACGCGCGCGCCCTCGTGAAAGCGAACCTCGGTGACCGCGCCCTCCACTTCGGCCGTCACTTGAACGATCTCCTCGGCCTCGAGCGAGCCGAGGGCGCTCACCCGGTAGGAGACGTCTCGAGTCGCGACGGGCGCGGTGCGCACCGGGATCGACCGGCGCGGCCCGCCGGCCCCGCGACCCGCGGGAGATTCCGAACCGCTTTGACCGCAGCCGGAGGAAAACAGGAGGAGGAGTAGCGGAGTGCCGCCGAGCGCGAGACCGGACACCCGAAGCTTCATGGATTGAGAACCTTTCATTCGATCCTCCCATCCTAGTTTTCCGCATTCGATGCCGCAAGAGAACATGGTTTCGGGATTGTCGAGAATCGTCGCGGTTTTCAATATAACTTGACTGAGGCAAGTAATTGTTTTACTCTGGAATCTATGCTGCCGACACAGGATCCGGCTCCGCAGATAGAGGCCATTCGGCGCTACAACCGCTTCTACACCCGTCAGATCGGAGTGCTGGAGGAGGGCTTCCTCCAGAGCTCCTTCTCGCTGACGGAAACCCGCGTCCTCTACGAGCTCGCCCAGCGCGACCGGGCCACGGCGACGCTTCTGGCCGAAGAGCTCGGACTCAATGCCGGATACCTGAGCCGGATCCTTCGCCGGTTCCAGGAAAGACGGCTCGTCGAAAAAAAGCGCTCCGAAAAAGACGGCCGGCAAGGCCTCCTGTCGCTGACCAAGCGGGGCCGGACGGCCTTCGCGCGGCTCGAACGGGAGTCGAAGCGCCAGATCGGGGCAATGCTCGCCCCTCTTTCCGCGGCCGACCGCCGCGCGCTCGTGGGCGCGATGGAATCCATCGAAAGGCTTCTGGGCGCGAGCGCCGAGCCCCGAGTTCCCTATCTCCTGCGCCCTCCCGAGGCCGGCGACCTCGGTTGGGTGGTGCAGCGTCACGGAGCGCTCTACGCGCGCGAATACGGTTACGACGAGACCTTCGAGGCGCTGGTCGCCGATATCGTCGCGAAGTTCGTCCAGAGCTTCGACGCCGGCAAAGAGCGCGCCTGGATCGCGGAGCGCGAGGGCGAGAACGTGGGGTCGGTCTTCCTCGTACGCGACACCGAGGAGGTGGCGAAGCTCCGTCTGCTCCTGGTCGAGCCGAAAGCCCGAGGCCTCGGGATAGGAAAGCGTCTGGTTGCGGAGTGCCTGCGGTTCGCTCAGAAGCGCGGGTACAAGAAGATCAAGTTATGGACCCAGGACGAGCTTCACGCCGCCCGCAGGATCTATGAAGACGCCGGCTTCCGCGTCGTTGAGCGGGAGCCGCACCGGAGCTTCGGGCACGATCTCGTGGGGGAAATCTGGGAGCGGGAGCTTTGAGCTCGCACGAGTATCGCCCCTCGCTCCATCGCGAGCCGCCGCGAAAGGCCGAATCGGCGGTGACGATCGACGCCTACGAACGACAGGTTCGCGAGCTCGCCGCCGTCCGGCTTCCGGCCGCGGGCGAGGCCGAACGCCGTCTCTGGATCGAAGAGTTCATGAAAGAACACCGGGGGGTCTGGGCCTACCTTCCCTGGGAGCGGAAGCTCGCCCGCATCCTCGAGCGCGAGGAGTATTTCGAAGTCGTCACCAACCGCAACCGCGACAAGATCACGCTCGAGGAGCAGCGCCGGTTGAGAGCGAAGCGAGTCGGGGTCATGGGGCTTTCCGTGGGAGGCGAGGCGGCGGTGACCCTGGCGCAGGAGCACCTCTGCGGGCACATCGTCCTCGCGGATTTCGACCCTCTCGATCTCTCGAACCTGAATCGGCTCCAGGGAGGCTTCGACGATCTCGGAGTCAACAAGGCGGTCCTCATCGCCCGGCGCATCGCGCGAATCGATCCCTACCTGGAAGTGACGATCTACCCCGACGGCGTCACCGAAGACAACGCCGGAGAGTTCCTCCATGGACTCGATCTACTCGTGGAAGAGTGCGATCACCTTCCGATGAAGCACGCCGTCCGGGAGCGGGCCCGCAGGATTGGCCTGAACGTGGTCTTCGCGGGCGACGAGCGGGGCTTTCTGAGCGTCGAACCGTACCGGGATCGGCCGGAGCTTCGCCCGTTCCACGGCCGGATCGAGGAGCGACAGCCTCCGAGGGAAGCCTTCCCCGATCGGCTCTCGTTCCTGAAGGCTCTCACCGAATGGCTCGGCGGCTGGGAGGCGATCTCCGACCGCTCGCGCCGATCGCTCGAGCGAGTCGGAGAGACGCTCGTCGGCTACCCTCAGCTCGCGAGCGAGGCGCGCTTCGCCGCCGGACAGGTGGGGCACGTGGCGCGGCGACTGCTCCTCGGCGAAAAACTACCTCCGTTTCTGGGTCATCTGGACCTGGAGGAGCTTCTCTCCGACGCGAGGCTCTCGCGCACGTGACGCTTCGCGAACGCCGCGAAATCGGCGGCGGCGGGTGAGAGCGATTTTCCCGCCCGGGTCACGATCGAGACCTCGCGCTCCACCACCGGCTCCCCGATGGGCCGGGTCTCGACCCGGGAGTGCCGCGTCGACAAAAGGATGTAAGACGGCAACACCGCGACACCGAGACCCGATTCCACCATCCCGATCGCGGTGGTGATGAAAGAGACCTCGTACGCCGTGAGCCCCTCGCAGCCCGCGGAGTCGAGCGTGCGGTCGACGAGATGCCTCAGGCTGCTGTGGCTGTCGAGGGCGATGAGAGGCTCCTTCGCCAGATCCTTCCACCGGAGCTTCCTTTTCCGCGCGAGCGCGTGCCCCGGGGGAGCGACCAGGATCAGCGAGTCCGTGGCGAGCGTCTGGCTCTCGAGGGTGTCGTCGAGCCGATGGAAGGTCCCGATCCCGAAATCCACTTCGCCGCTCGAAACCCGGGTGAGGATCTCGTCCGCGAGCAGGTCCCGCAGCACGACCGCGACCCCGGGGTATCTCTCCCGGAACCGGCGGATCACCGGCGGGAGCAGGTGCGAAGCGATGAGCGGAGGCGCCGCGAGAACCACCCGCCCGCGTTTCTTCGCCAGGAGGTCACGGGTGTTGTCGATCCCGCCTGAAGCTCCGCGAGCGCCTTCTCCGCGAAGGGATAGAGCTCCCGTCCCGCGTCCGTGAGCTGGACCGCGCGCGTGGTGCGATCGAAGAGCCGCACCGAGAGCTGGCTTTCGAGCTCCCGCACCAGGAGGCTCACCGCCGACTGCGTCAGGTGGAGTCTCTCGGCGGCGCGGGTGAAGCCCGAGAGCCGCGCGACGGCGAGGAACGCCTCGAGCTGCCGCCGCGAGATATTCATTGCGTTTGCTCATCAATAGATTAATAAAATTCGATGGACCCATCAATGGGCTTCTGCTCTAATCCCGGGGCCATGGAACAACACCCGGGAGAAGCGCTGAGGCCCTGAGCATGCCCTCCAAGCGATCCCTGAGAGCCTTCGACTTTCGCGCCTTCCTCGAAGAGAACCGGGAGCTCCTGAAGCCTCCCGTGGGAAACCGCCAGATCTGGGAGGACGGCGAGCTCATCGCCATGGTCATCGGCGGCCCGAACCAGCGCACCGACTACCACGACGATCCCTCCGAGGAGTTCTTCTACCAGATCGAGGGCGACATGGTGCTTCGGGTGATGGAGGAGGCGGGGACCTCCCATGGAAGTTTCCATCCGCGCGGGAGAGATCTTCCTTCTGCCTCCGCACGTGCGCCACTCGCCGCAGCGCCCGGTGCCGGGGAGCATCGGTCTGGTCATCGAGGCCCCTCGTCCACCCGGCGCCAAGGACGGCTTCGAGTGGTACTGCCCCGAGTGTCACGAGCTCGTCTACCGTACCGAAGTGGTCTTGAAAAGCATCGTCGAGGATCTTCCGCCGCTCTTCGAGAAGTTCTACACCGACGAGGCCGCGCGCCGCTGCCGGAGCTGCGGAGCGGTTCATCCCGGCAAATAGCCATGCCGGTCATCGACGTCCATACTCACTTCTTTCCGCGAACCTGGCCCGATCTCGAAGTGCGCTACGGCACGAAGGACTGGCCGTCGATCCGTCATACCGAGCGGGGAAAAGCCGTGGTCCTTCTCGGCGATCACGTCTTCCGCGACATCGATTCCGGCTGCTGGGATCCCGAGGTACGCCTCGAGCACATGGACCGCGACGGAGTCGACTATCAGGTCATCTCTGCGACCCCGGTTCTCTTCGCCTACGATCGCGATCCGCAGCACGCTCTCGACTGCGCTCGGCTGTTCAACGACGCGGCGCTCGAGCTCGCGAGCCGCGGTAAAGGGCGCCTCCTCCCTTTCTGTCAGGTTCCCCTCCAGGACGTCGACAGGCCTGCGAAGAGCTTTCTCGCTCGGTGCGCTCGGGACACCTGGGGGTCGAGATCGGAAACCACGTCGGCCCGAAGAACCTCGACGACGAGGGAATCCTGACGTTTCTGCAGCACGCGGCATCGGAAGACGCCGCGGTCTTCGTGCATCCCTGGGACATGATGGCGGCGGATCGCACGGCGAAGTACATGATGGGCTGGACCGTTGGCATGCCGGCGGAGACCCAGCTTTCGATCGCGGCCCTCATCTTGAGCGGGGGCTTCGACAGGCTTCCCCGGAGCCTCCGGATCGGATTCGCTCATGGGGGCGGAAGCTTCGCGTTCCTCCTCGGCCGCCTCGAGAACGCCTGGCGGCGACAGCCCAAAGTCCGCGGCGGCGCCGTGCATCCTCCGAGCCACTACCTCGATCGGTTTCTCGTCGACTCCGCGGTCTTCGACGAGAGAGCGCTCCTGTTCCTCGTCGAGGTCCTCGGAGAAGACCGCATCGTCCTCGGATCGGACTACCCGTTTCCTCTCGGTGAAGAGCGCGTGGGCTCTCTCGTCCGGGCAAGCCGTTTCCCGCCGCAGCTTCAGGAGAAACTCCTCGGGGCCAACGCGGAGTCGTTCGTGGGTCTCAACAAGCATGTCGCTCGACCGAACGGAAACCTGCGCTCGTAGGCTCGACGGCGAGGACCCGCTCGCGCGGTTCCGCGAGGAGTTTCACGTTCCCTCGATCTTTCTCTACCGATTCGTCCAGGTCCTCGAGGAGGTCCTATGAGCACCGACTTCACGTCCCATCCCGCCGTCAAGGAAGAGCAGGTCCTGACACGAGTTCTCTCGAGCGGACAGCAGGTGATGATCGCGATCGGAGGCGCCATCGGGACCGGCCTCTTTCTCGCGAGCGGCGCCGCGGTGCCCGCTGCCGGTCCCGGCGTCATCTTCTCGACGCTTCTGGTCGCGGCCATCTCGCTTCTTCTCGGAGCTGCTCTGACCGAGATGTGCGTCGCCCATCCGGCGGCGGGGTCCTTCGGTCTCTACGCCGAGATGTACCTCTCGCCCTTCGCGGGCTACGCCGTCCGCATGAGCTACTGGCTGAGCCAGGTGATCGTGATCGGAGGGCACATGGTGGCGATTGCCACCTACATGGGATTTTGGTTTCCGAACGTGTCCGACACGATCTGGATCGTCCTGTTCTCGGCCGCGCTCCTGTACCTCAACGCCCGGGCGGTCGGGACGTTCGGCGAGTTCGGCTACTGGTTCTCGATGATCAAGGTCGTCGCCATCGTGTTCTTCGTGGCTTTGGGACTCTTCGTTCTCGCGGGGCTCATCGGCGACAACCCGCCGGGCTTCTCGAACTACTTCGCCCACGGCGGATTCCTCCCCAAGGGCTTGTGGGGAGTGTGGCTCGCCGCCTGCTTTACGTTCTACTCCTTCATCGGAATCGAGATGGCGGCGGTGGCCTCGGGCGAGGTGAAGGATCCCGAGATCACCATTCCCCGAAGCTACCGGACGCTGGTTTTCGGGCTCTCCCTCATCTATATAGTCACGACCGCGGTCCTCGTGGGCATCATCCCCTGGAGCTCCTTCGGAGTCAGCGAAAGTCCGTTCGTCAGCGTGCTCCGCACCATCGGGATTCCGGGCTCGGCCTCGGTCATGAACTTCGTGGTTCTGACGGCCGCGTTCACCGCCGCGAACTCGAGCATCTACCTCGTAAGTCGCACTCTCTTCTCCCTCGGACGCGCGGGAATGATTCCGAAAACGCTCGGCGCCGTGAACAAAAGAGGAGTGCCGATGAACGCCCTCGCCATCGCTGCGATCGGGCTTCTCCTCGCGGTCGTCATCCAGACGCGCCTCCAGAGCTCCGCCTATATCTGGTTCATCGGAGTCGCGCTCTTCGGGGCGCTCTTCTGCTGGCTCATGATCTTCGTCACCCACGTAGCCTTTCGCCGGGCCTGGGCGCGGGCGGGCTCTCCTCCCCTTCCCTACCGCTCCCGTTTCGGAGAGAAGGGCTCCGTCCTCGGCGCCGTCGTCATGCTCGCGATCCTCGTGAGCACCTGGTGGGCGCCCGGCCTCAGGGTCACGCTCCAGGCGAGCCTTCCCTGGCTGGGCCTCGTGGGCCTCGCGTACTGGCTGTCGCCGCGCTTTCGCTAAAGGAGATCTTGCATGTTCTTTCAGGCGCTCTTCGTTCTTCTCGGCTCCCGGTTTTGCGAGGACCGGAGGCCCCAGCCCGCGGACCCGGGAAGCTACGGGATGCTTCTCGACGGGACGTTCCGCCATCCGTTCGCGACACCCGTCGACGAAGAGAACCCTCGCCCTTTCTTGGGCCGGCTCGAGGAGTACGACCTCGACTCGTACATCCAGGGGATGAAGGTCGATGCGGTTTACGAGGGAGCGGCCTTCACCCCCGACCCGTTCCATACCTGGCAGAACATCGTCGACTTCGACGAACGGCGATATCTCTTCCACTACGACCGCAGCGAGGGCCGGGTCTACGACATCACCGACGTCAACAAGGTTTCAGTCGTCGAATCCCTCACCCGCAGCGACGTCGAGGTCGAGTGGGGCGTGAACCCCGAGAAGTTCGAAAGCCGCGACTGGAAGGCCCACGACCACTGGGGAGCCTCTTCCATCCAGTGGAACGAGCGTCTCTCGAGATACGTCATGATCCAGAGCTTCGATCAGAAGAGGCAGATCGGAGAGCTCGGAACCCACCCGCCCAAAGACAAGTTCAGCAACCCGGAAGGGGTCGCGGCTCTACGGGCGATTCCGCAGCTCAAGGGGTTCAAGGTCTACGAGATCGGCGGGCCGATGAAGAAAGACTGGAAGCTTCTTTCCGCGGTGAGCACGGAGGGGACGTTGGCCGACCCGCTCGCGAGCGACGGGAACGCTCCCCAGCAGGGCTCCGGATCTCTCGACGTCCCCTACTATGTCGGCGACAAGTACCTGTTCATCGCCGTCGCTCCCGACGATAGCTGGGCGAACACCGAGTACCCGACGTACCTCTACTCCGCCGGCTAAAGCCTACGGGAAGGAGACCCCCGACTACGCCTACGGCAACCAGACCCACGGGGTCTACGTCGAGTGGGACCGGAACATCATCTGGGCGTTCACCAACCACGGCATCTATGCCCTCTCTGCGGAGAAGCTTTTGGGCAAGCCGAACCTCGGGGCGCCGATGGAGCCGTTCAGAAACAGCGGACTCTAGCGAGCGAACCGCTCGACGGCGGACTCGTTCTTACAGTTCCAACGCGAAGCTGAGAGCCTCACCCACACGGGCGAGCTTTTGGGGGCTGAGGGTCGTTATGAGCGAGCCGATGTTCCCCCTGGGGACGGTCTGCACGTGGTCGAGGTTGACGGCGCAGTCGCGTGCCATGCCGTCGCCGATCGTGAGAAGGACCTCGGAGGGGATGTCTCTCACGGTTGAAGCGACGGGAGCGACGGTGACCT
>Ga0299906_10002064_pt1 | contig 16903 bp, 14 predicted proteins | sample RVTome_14_FD_200259 | JGI IMG/M metagenome (GOLD analysis project Ga0299906, IMG submission 200259) | Soil microbial communities from uranium-contaminated site in the Upper Colorado River Basin, Wyoming, United States - RVT145D125 (version 2) ...
GCTGATGTCCGCGGTGCAAGAGGAGACGCTGGTCGACATCCAGACCATGGTCGGCGCGAGCAGGGACGAAGGCGCCCTGTCGAAGGCGAGCTTCGCGGTGGTCAAACGCCTGCCGTGGCTGCAAATCAATCTGCTCACGGCGTTTCTGGCGGCCGCGGTGGTCGGTTTGTTCGAGTCGACGATCGCAAAGTTCACGGCGCTGGCGGTGCTGCTGCCCGTGGTCGCGGGCCAATCCGGAAACGCCGGCGCTCAGGCGCTTGCCGTCACCATGCGCGGTCTGGTGCTGCGTGAAATCGGTCCGCGCCACTGGCCGCGAGTGGTGATGAAGGAAATCAATGTCGGGCTGCTGAACGGTTTGGCAATCGCGGCGACGACGGCACTTGGCGTTTACCTCTGGAGCCGGTCGTTGGGTTTGGTGCTGGTGATCGCGCTGTCGATGGTCATTTCCATGATCGCCGCCGGTTTCGCCGGGGCGCTCGTTCCGATCACGCTGCGCCGCATGGGGCAGGACCCGGCGCAGTCGTCGTCGATTATTCTCACGACCGTTACCGACGTCGTCGGATTCTTCTCGTTTCTTGGCATTGCGACGTTACTGGCGAGTTTATTGGAAAGCGTGCCGGCAACGTAACCGGTTGTTGCTGCGATTCCGTCTAGTTGTCGAGAGTCGCGCCGAGCCGGCATAGCTGCGGCAGAATCTCGCCGATCGAACCGGCGAGCACCGCGTCGGCGAGATCGTCGAACGGTGTCGGTTCGGCGTTGACGATGACGACGCGGGCTCCGGCCGCCTTCGCGGCCGGCACCGCGTCGGCGATCGGATACACCTGCAAACTCGTCCCGACCGCGAGCAACAGTTCGGCCTGTTCGGCGGCGCGCATGGCGCGGTCGATCACTTCCGGCACCAGCGCCTGGCCGAACGAGACCGTCGCGCTTTTCAATATGCCGCCGCAGAGTGGGCACGGCGGATCTTCCTCGCCCGCGCGCACGCGTTCGAGCACCGGCGCCATCGGCGCGCGCCAACCGCATTGCATGCACACGACGTCGAGCACGGTGCCGTGCACTTCGATGACGTGCTCGGGTGAGTTGCCGGCGCGCTGATGCAGCCCGTCGATGTTCTGCGTGATCAACGCATGCAACTTGCCGCGACGCTCCAACTCGACCAGCGCCCGATGTCCCTCATTCGGCGTGGCCTCCCACGCCGGATGTTCGAGCCGGCTCTGCCACGCGAACCGCCGTACTTCCGGGTCGGACAGGTAGTAATGAATATTCGAGAGCTTCTCCGCTTTCGGGTTCTTGGTCCACAATCCCTGCGGCCCGCGAAAATCCGGAATCCCGGATTCGGTCGAGATGCCGGCGCCGGTGAGCGCGACGATGCGCGTGCTTGCATCGATCCATCGGCAAACTTTGTCGGCGGGTTGGGTCATCGCGGTAGTTTAAACGGAGAGGGCGCCATGAAGCTCGGCGATTTTCCCGTCGACCGCCTCGGCTACGGTGCCATGCGTGTGTGCGGGCCCGCCATCTGGGGCGAGTCGAAGGATCGGGAGGCCGCGAAGCGCGTGCTGCGGCGCGCGGTCGCGCTCGGGCGTCGATAGCCTCGCGCGACGCTCTTTTTTCGATCTTTTTGTTTTCGGTTAACCTGTATGCGCGCGTGGCCGTTACGGTCGCGCGACGGGAACATGCTCGCGCAACAGACTGGCAAAATCTTCCGGCGCAACCGGTTTGCTGAAGTAGTAGCCCTGCATTTCGTCACAAGCGTGCGCGCGCAGGAACTGTTCTTGCTCCGGCGTTTCCACGCCTTCGGCCACCACCGTCAAGCTCAGGGTCTTACCCATGGCGATAATCGCCTCGGTAATCGCCTGGTCTTCGCTATGGTGTTGGAGTTCGCGGATAAACGAGCGATCGACTTTGAGCGTGTCGAGCGGAAAGCGCTTGATTTGGGCGAGCGAGGAGTAGCCGGTGCCGAAGTCATCGATCGCGAGGCGCACGCCCATGTTCTTGATCGCGGTCAGCAGTTTAACCGTGCGCTCGATGTTTTGCATGACCATACTTTCGGTGAGTTCGAGTTCGAGTCGTTCCGGTGCCATGCCGGTATCCTTTAACGCCGCGGTGATGTCCGTCAGCAAATCCGGGTCGGCGAACTGGCGCATCGAGAGATTCACGGCAACACAAATCGGCGGGAGGCCTTGGCGCTGCCAGGCGACGTTTTGCGCACACGCTGTCCTTAACACCCAACGGCCGATCGGTATGATCAGCCCGGTTTCTTCCGCGACCGGAATGAATCGTATCGGCGATACCGAACCGAGTTCCGCGTTCTGCCAACGCAGCAACGCCTCGACGCCGTTGATCCGGCCGGTTTTGAAATCCACTTTGGCCTGGTAATGCAGCGTGAACTCGTTGCGATCGAGGGCATGGCGCAGCTGGGTTTCGAGTGTCATGCGTTCGAGCGACTGGGTTTTGATGTCTTTCGAGTAAAACTGAAAGTTGTTCTTGCCTTCCTCTTTGGCGAGATACATCGCCATGTCGGCGTGCTTCATCAGCGATTGGTCTTCGGTCGCATCCCCCGGGTATAACGCGATTCCGACGCTCGCGGTCACCCGGCATTCCTGGCCGAGAATCTCAACCGGTTTGATCGCCGCCGAGAGAATCTTGCGCGCCACCGCGCTGACCTGGGCGATGTCGTTCACCTCCTGCACCAGCACGACGAACTCGTCGCCCCCGAGGCGCGCGACCACGTCGCTGGCGCGCAGACAATCCTTGAAACGCGAAGACATTTCCCGCAGCAGCACGTCACCGGCTTCGTGACCCAGCGTGTCGTTGACGAACTTGAACCGGTCAAGATCGATAAAGAACACGGCGAACTGGCGCTCATAGCGTTTCGCGGTTTCGACCGCCAGACGCAATAGTTCGTTGAACATCACCCGATTGGGAAGGTCGGTCAGACCGTCGTGGGTAGCGAGGTATTGGATTCGCGCTTCGGCCTTTTTTCGTTCGGTGATATCCCGACCCACCCCGCGATATCCCGCGAAGCCGCCGTTTTGATCGAGCAGCGGTTCGCCGCTGGCGAAGAAGTAGCGCGTCGCGCTATCGGCGTAGGTGCGATACATGACGACATCGCGAAACGAGCGTTGCGCCTCAAGTACTTTGCGATGCGCCGGCCAGCCGCCCTCGTCCTCGATCTTCAGGCCGGTTTCCCAGCGCGTCTTGCCGAGTATTTCCTCTCCTACGGCGGCTTCACCACCTTCTACATATCGGCCTTCGACGCGGATGAAGCGAAAACCGGTATCGAGTTCCCAGTACCAGTCGGAGGAAAGATTCGCCAAGGCGCGAAACCGCTCTTCGCTTTCGCGCAACACTTTTTCAGCGTGCTTGCGGGCGCAGATGTCCTCGAATACCGCGATATCGTGCAGCGGGCTCCCGTCGGTGTCGCGCTCGACCGCGATCGTGATCGCTACCCAGATTGGCGAACCGTCTTTGTGCAGGTAGCGTTTTTCCATCTTGAACGACTTGATTGCTCCGGCGCGCAACTTGGCCCGAATTTCATCGGTCACGTTGGCATCGTCCGGATGCGACACTTGCTTGACCGTCAGCTTGAGCAGTTCTTCGCGCGGGTAACCGAGCATCTCGCAAAGATGCGGATTTGCGTCCAGGAACTTCCCACCTGCACCCACGTGAGCGATGCCCACCGCGGCCAGCTCGAAAGTTTTCCGGAACGTTTGCTCGTGCGTTGGATTCTCGAACTGCGGTTCCACCGATTTTCTGCGTCTCGTCGCCGAGACAATTGCCGTCTTTCCCTTAGCCTTGCCCATGGATCGCGCGGTCATTCCTTTGTGTGTTTTGGCGTTGTTCGTTTGTTTGATGGATCGTTTCTCGGAAACGCGGCGTGGGCACTGCCCGGCCGACCGCCGCCTTGCCCAACAAGTATAGATCGCGCTAAGAGGCAGCGACCGCCTGCCGTTGGGTCAAGCCCCTGGCGAGCCGCGGCCAAGCGGGAAGGTCGCCAATCTACTGGCGGCACCCGTGCGGCGGCTGGCGAAATCGCCCGGCAATCTTGCCGATCTCCGGCACCGGCTCGATCGCGCATCTCGAGAAGAATTCGGATGCGCTGAAGCCGATGCTGTGCCGGCGAGAAACTAGGCCGCTCCTTCCGGATAATTCTTTCGCGGCCGCTCGACACGCGTTCGCGCCGGCGTTCGTTTTATTCCACGAGACGACGGTCGACATGCTCGGGCGTGAGTTCGGGAAGACGCAGGATCGTCATATCCTCACCCCAAAGTCGACTCATGACACGCTTGGCGTTTTCTGGTTCGGCGCTCGTCCAAAATGTTGCTGTGCCGCGAGTGTCCGTCGGCGATCGCAGGCGCGCGCGGTCCAGTTGGCGCTGCAGCTCGCCAGCTACCGCGGGATTCGGGTCGATGATTTCGACGCGCGGACCGGCCACTTCGGCGATCAACGCGCGCAGAAACGGATAGTGCGTGCAACCGAGCACAATGGTATCGACGCCGCGATCCAATAGGGGCGTCACGTATTCTTCCACAAGTGTTCGTGTTGCTTCGTCCGTTAGGGCGCCGCGCTCGACTTGTTCCACCAGCGCGGGACAGGGTTGCACATGCACCTCGACGCCGCCGCCGAAGCGCGCGAGCAAGCCGGCGAATCTTTCGCTCGTGAGCGTGCTGCCCGTGGCAAGTACGCCGATCGATCCCGCGCGCGTCGACGTGGTGGCCGGCTTGACCGCCGGTTCCATCCCGACGATGGGCACGGTAAAGCGCGCGCGCAGCGCCGCGATCGCGATTGCGGTCGCCGTATTGCAGGCCACGACGATCGCTTTCGCGCCTTGGTCGAGCAGGAATCGCGTCAGCGCGATCGCGCGTGCGCGCACGAACGCGGGGGGTTTGTCGCCGTAGGGCACATTCGCGGAGTCGGCCACGTACAGCAGATTCTCGTTCGCGAGACGCGCGCGGATTTCGCGCAGCACCGACAATCCGCCGACGCCGGAGTCGAACACGCCGACTGGTTGCCGATTCATTCCTGCTAGTGCAGACGCAGCGTCTCAAGCCGCGAGGCCGCTTCGGCGGCGAGGCGCCGGCGCGATAGCAGCAACTGCCAGCGGTTCCCGCCGAGCTGGCGCCACAGCACCGCGGAACGGATGCCGGCGAACAGCGCCGCGCGCACCGACGCCGCGATTTGCGGATTCGCCAAGTGGCCTTGCTCGCCGGTGACCATGATGCGCGGGGTGAGGGTGCTCAGCGTGCGGGTGTAAAGCTCGGCGATTCTTTCCAGAATCCGTGCCGGCACGATGCCGTCAGGCTCGTCTTCGAGCGCACCGGTCTGCGCCTGGATGGCGTTGATGCCTTCGCGAATCGCATCGACCACTTCAGGCCGCCGCCGCAGGGCTGCTTCGAGCTGCAGCATGGCGATCACATACTTGGCCATTTCCAGGTCGCCGCCGCCGGCGCCGCCGCCGAGTTTCTCGTGCAGCAGTTGCAGGCCGAGCGCGACACCGCGGACGCCGCCGTACACCGCCTCGGTATCGGCGGCATCGATTCGTACGATCGAATGCACGCTCGCGGCAAAGGGTTCGACGTCGGCGCGACCCCGGCGCGCTAATTGCTGCACCAAACGCGCGGCCTGAAAAATGCCGGAAAGCGCCAGCACGCGCTCTTGCAACGAATTCAAACGCATTACTCCACGTCAATTGGCGGATCGCTTCACGCCGCCGGTCGGCGACTATCTTAGCGACGCCGGCCGTTAGCGTCATCCGCGCGGGCCGATTGACTCCATGCGCGCGAACGGATAAACGGTGTTGCACGTAAGGTAGTTGCCGCCGATTGGGGGGTTGTAACGCATGGGCACGGGCACGAAGCGACCGGTCGTGGGCTTGGTGATGGCCGGCGGCGGCGCGCGCGCGGCGTATCAAGTCGGCGTAGTCAAGGCGATCGCCGAGATGCTGCCGGAAGGTTCGCCCAATCCGTTTCCCGTTCTGTGCGGCACGTCGGCCGGCGCGATCAACGCGACCGCGCTCGCGATCTACGCGCGGCGATTTCATACCGGCGTGCACCGGTTGAACTACGTGTGGCGCAATTTTCGCGTGGACCGCGTCTACCGATCCGACGCCTTGGGTGTCATGAAGACCGGGGCGCATTGGCTCGCGGCGTTCGCGGCAAGCGGGCTCGGCCGGTTCAATCCGCACGCGTTGCTCGATCGTGCGCCGCTGCGCGTGTTGCTCGAGCAAACCTTGGCGTGCGACGAAATTCAGGAGTCGATCAGCGCCGGAGCGCTGCGGGCGCTCTCGATCACCTGTTCGGGCTACGACTCCGGGCAGTCGGTGACGTTTTATCAGGGCGTCGATTCGCTGACGTCGTGGAAGCGCGCCCGCCGCGTCGGCGCCGCCGCGCAGATCACCATCGACCACCTGATGGCCTCGTCCGCCATTCCGTTCGTGTTCGAAGCGGTGCGCATCAACCGCGAGTTCTTCGGCGACGGCTCGATGCGCCAGGAAGCACCCGTGAGCCCGGCGCTTCACCTCGGCGCCGATCGGGTGCTCGTCATCGGCGTGCGCCAAGACGTGCCGGCGCCGGGGCGCACGCCGGCCGAGTATCCGACCTTGGCGCGCATCGCCGGTCACGTGTTGAACAGTATTTTTCTCGACGCGCTCGAGGTCGACGTCGAGCGCCTGCGGCGCATCAATAAGACGATCGGCTTGATCCCGCAATCGCACCTGCAAGAGGGCGCGACGCTGTTGCGTCCGATCGATGTATTAGTGATTTCCCCGAGCGCCGACCTCGAACAGATCGCGACCAAGTATGCCTACACCCTGCCGCGCCCGATTCACTATTTGTTTCGCGGACTAGGCGCGCTCAAGCGCGGCGGATCGAACTTGATCAGTTATCTGCTGTTTGAGAAAGAATACTGCCGGGCCTTGATCGGTCTCGGCTACGCCGACGCCATGGTGCGGCGCGAAGAGATTCTCGAGTTCTTGGACATGAAAGGGCGGTAGATGGGGCGGACCTTAATCGTCATCGGCGCGATACTGATCGTTCTCGGCCTGCTCTGGCCGTGGATTACCAAGCTCGGCTTGTTTCGGCTGCCGGGCGATATCGTGATCGAACGCGACGGCTTTCGGTTCTATTTTCCGATCACGACGATGATCATCATCAGCGTGGTGATATCGCTTGTGCTTTGGTTGTTTCGGAAGTGACGCGCGCCGTTTTGCGCGCGTTTGCATGGTGCCAAGAAACCTCGGTCCAAGGACAACATAGTGGGTGTTTTCAGAAGACGAGTTAAGAAGCTGGTTGAAAGACTAACCGGTTGCGAAATAGAACGGTTTGGAGACAAATCTTTCCTCTTAATCGACAAGAAGCGACGGACGGACGCTTGGTTCTCACGTACTGGTCAGATAAGGTCGATTGTCGATAAATTCGAGATTGATCTCGTAATCGATGTCGGCGCGAATGAAGGGCAGTTCGCTCGAGACCTGAGGTCCTTTTATCGCGGAAAGATTCTCTCCTTCGAGCCAGTTTCATCCGCGTTTGAAAAATTGGCCACAGCCGCAAATTCCGATCCAAATTGGCATGTCCATAAGTTGGCGCTCGGTAGTCGGGAGTCAACTCAGGCGATAAACGTTTCGACTAGTACGGTTTTTAGTTCTCTGTTAAAGACAAATGACTATTGTGCGCGGCGGTTTGGCCGCGAGGCGTTGGGAACGGGCAACGAAGTTGTTTCCATTCGAAGGCTGGACAAGCTGCTCTACGATATTGCGCCTGATTTCGAGAGCAGACGCATTTTTCTCAAATTGGATACACAAGGCTACGATACGGAGGTTTTCAAGGGCCTGGGGAATAAATTGGAGTGTGTAGTAGCGCTTCAGTCCGAAGTGTCTCTAATTCCCATATATGAAGGGATGCCTCACTGGACGGAAAGTATCGCCACCTACGAAAGAGCGGGCTTCGCAGTCGTCGGCATGTTTCCGGTGACTCAGGATTCAGACAGGGTCATTGAGTACGACTGCTTAATGATAAGAGTGGAGTCCTAGCGCAGGATTGACCTACGGGTCAGGCAGTAGGTCGCGCCGATGTGCAAGTTGCCGAAGCATTAACTGCAAGCCTCAAGCGCTCGACTGATTTCCCTCACCCTCCTGATCGCCTTCGGCGTCGCTCCTACGCTTTCGTCGCTGTGCATTCCTGCTTCGCTCGAAAGCCGGGGCTCGGCTCCTGCCTCGCCCGCTCGCCGGGACAAAGGTCCACTGGACCTTTGTCTATTTCCGGCTCGCCCTGCGTTCGCGACATTGACACATCCATGTGTGGCATCCTGTCTCCGCGATCTTAGCGCATCCTGCACGTCACCGGGGGGAGAGGGAACGCGCCCTCACACGCGCGACCTAGTGAGTGACTCTCGTCGTACCCTGCCCCGAAAGAATCCTAACCCGATCGCCGACGTTGAAAGCTTCATCCGCCGCCTGCGTGACGGCGATCAGCCGACCGCTTTCGAGCCGAACGGTGATCTCCAGACCTTTCTGCCGTGTTGCGCCTTCTTCGGCCGCTGCACCTGCGACGCCGCCGACGACGGCGCCGGCGATGCCGGCGACGGCACTGCCGACGCTGCTTCGGCCCCGGCCGCCGCTGCCGATGATGCTGCCGGTGGCGGCGCCGGCGGCGGCGCCGATGCCGGTCTTGGTGCCTTCGATCAAGACTTCGCGCACGTGTTCGACGGTGCCGAGCTGCACGTCTTGCACCGCGCGTCCTTGGCGGCGTTCATAGGCGCTGCCGGACATGCTCGAGGCACAACCGCTCAAAAGAACAGAACCGACCACGACGGTAAACAGTAGGCGCCGCATGAATGGATATCCCTCCAAAAAATCTAGCAACGAAGTTAGATGATGGTGATTGACAGGTGCCGGCAGTAACGAGTTCCGGCGAATCGGCGGCACCGCTTCCAGTCTATGCCGCCGGTATGAGTAGTCCAGCCATGGATTCAAAAGCGCTTTCCGCGGCCGGTTTTCCGCGGCCATTCGTCAAAGCGACGAATTCACTTGCGCGACCAATGGCCCGACGCGCCGCCAGACTTTTCGACCAGGCGAATGTCGGTGAGCGTCATGCCGCGGTCGACGGCCTTGCACATGTCGTAAACCGTAAGCAGCGCTATCTCGACCGCCGTCAGCGCTTCCATCTCGACACCGGTTTGTCCGACGGTGCGCACTGTTGCCTCGCAGTGCACACCGGGCGGCGTGCGCTGCGGCGTGAATTGAAGATCGACGGTACTCAGCGCAATGGGATGGCACAGCGGCACCAGCTCCGACGTTCGCTTCGCGGCCTGAATGCCGGCGATACGCGCGACGCCGAGCACGTCGCCTTTTTTGTGTCCGCCGGCGAGTATGCGTTCGAGCGTCGTCGGCAGCATCCGAATGCGGCCTTCGGCCACCGCGCGTCGCTCGGTGACCGGCTTGGCTCCGACGTTGACCATGTGCGCCTCGCCCGCCGCGTTGAAATGCGTCAGCCGCGCATGGCGGCCGGCGGATTTGAGCGCGATGACTTTGCGCGGCGTTGTTCTTGGGCGTTTCTTCGGCATATCCAACAAGTCGGGTCGGGATTCGGCTGCATCATAAGTTAAATGCGGCAACCGGTCAGCGTCGGTTGGCGCGGACCGCGAGTCTACCTGATAAGATTGTGGCCGCTCATGATTTCGTTGGAAGAAGCACAAACCGCCATACTGGGGGCGATCAAGCGCGCGCGCGACACCGAGGTTGTGCCGCTTGAAGAGGCGCTCACGCGCTATCTGGCCGAGCCGCTGCAAGCGCGCGTCGACCATCCGGGCTTCGACAATTCCATGATGGACGGATACGCGCTGGCCGTTGCCGATGCGCGGGCGCACGATTTTGCGCTGCCGGTGGTCGGCGCGTCGACCTGCGGCGACGCGCCGAAAGCGTTGACGCCCGGTACCGCCATGCGCATCTACACCGGCGCGCCGCTGCCCGGGGGTGCGGACGCGGTCGTGATTCAAGAAGACGTCGAGATCGTAGGCGATCGCGTGCGACTCCCGGCGTCGATTGCGGCTGGCGACAACATTCGTCGGCGCGGCGAGGACTACCGCAAGGGCGAGGCGTTGTACGCGCCGGGGCGGCGCTTGAACCCGCTCGATTTGGCGCTGCTCGGTTCCGCCGGCATCGACCGGCTCGCGGTCTATCGGCGCGCACGGGCGTTGGTCGCCTCGACCGGCGATGAATTGGTGCCGCCGGGCCGCGCGCTGGCACCGGGGCAAATCTACGAATCGAATCGTCTCGCGATCTCCGCGCAGTTGCGTGCGCTCGGCGCCGACGTCGTGGACGGCGGTATCGTCGCGGACGACGTGAATGCGCTGCGCGCGGTGTTGGCGCGCTCCGGTGAGTACGACTTCGTCGTGACCAGCGGCGGCGCGTCCGTCGGCGATCACGACGTGGTGAAACAGGCGTTCAGCGAGATCGGTACGATCCGGCTATGGAAAGTACGCATCAAACCGGGCAAGCCGATCGCGTTCGGCCACATCGGCGAACGCACGCATTTCTTCGTGTTGCCGGGCAATCCGGTGTCGAGTTTGGTGACGTACAAGTTTTTCGTCGAACCGGCGGTGACGGTTTGGCATCACGCCGAACCCCGACTCTGGCAACTTAGCGCGGTAGCCGAGAGCGCATTTCGCCGCCGCCCCGGGCGCACCGAGTTTTTGCGAGCCCGGCTGCGCAGCGACCGGGGCCGCCTGCTGGCCGAACCGCTGAGCGGACAGGGTTCGCACATGGTCGGGGCTTTGCGCCACACCAACGGGTTTATCCGGGTGGAGGCGGAGAGCGAGGGTTTTGGGGCCGGCGATCCGGTGACCGTGATTCCGCTCGAATTCTGATCGAATTCTGACTCAAACGCGTCGCCTCGGCGCTCGGATTGGTAAGCACGAGCGCCACTGTCGCTACGTTCAAAATCTTGAATGTCGCGCCCGTTGAACGGCGGCGGCCAGATGTGTAGGCTGCTGCAAACAACACCCGGGAGGAAATTCACCATGGACGGCGTCCCCTTCAGCGTTCTGCCGTGACGTAGTCAGCGACTCATGATCGCTCCGGAAATCCTTCGACGGTTTCACCGCGTGCGGCTGCTGATCTACAGCGTGCTCGCCGTCTCGTACATGCTGGTGTTCTTCCATCGCATCGCACCCGGCGTGGTGGCGACCGATTTGATGCGCGCGTTCGATACCACCGGCGCCGCCCTCGGTTCGCTCGCGGCGATTTATTTCTACGTCTACGCGGCGATGCAGATTCCGGCGGGCGTGCTGGCCGACACGCTCGGCGTGCGCCGCGCCGGAGCTGTCGGCGCGCTGCTTGCGGGTATCGGTTCGATCGTGTTCGCGCTGGCGCCGAACTTCGCCACCGCGGCGGCGGGCCGCTTTCTCGTCGGTCTCGGCGTGTCGGTGGTCTTTGTCGGCTTCATGCGCGCGAACGCGGATTGGTGGAGCGAGCGCCGCTATGGATTTATCAGCGGCTTGACGGTGTTCTTGGGTAACGTCGGCGCGATTCTCGCGGCGTCGCCGCTCGCGGTGTTGCTCGCCCATGCATCGTGGCGAACGATTTTTATCGTTATCGGCGTGTTTTCGATTCTGATCGCGGCGCTCACGCATCTATTAGTACGCGATCGGCCGGAGCACATGGGTTTCCCGTCGTTGCGCGAAATGGAAGGCCAGCCCGCGCACGCGCCTCGTAGCCGGCATTGGTGGCACGATTTGCTCGAAGTTCTACGTAACCGCGAAATCTGGCCGGGCTTCTTCGTGAGCGCCGGACTCGGCGCCGGCGCACTTGCGCTGGTCGGCCTGTGGGGCGTGCCGCTGCTCATCGACGTGCACGGACTGCCGCGCGCGCAAGCATCGCTTTATCCCACGCTCATGCTCGCGACGTTCGCGGTTGGATGTCTCGTCTTCGGCGTGCTTTCGGATCGCCTGGGTCGGCGCAAACCGGTGTTGATGACGGCCTGCTTCGCGACCGCGTTGACATGGTTGGCGTTGGTGGCGCTGCATTGGGGTCCCGGTTGGAGCGGCCTGACGCTTTTCGGCTTGCTCGGATTTTGGACCGGCGGATTTATCGTCACGTTCGGTGCGGCGAAGGAAGTCGTGCCGCCGAGTATCGCCGGCATGGGTATCGCCGTGGTGAATACCGGGTCGTTTCTCGGCGCCGCCGTCGTGCAGCCCGCGTTCGGTGCGCTCCTAGATCTTACATGGGACGGCACGATCGTCGATGGCGTGCGCAAGTACAGCGCCGGCGACTATACCAACGGGCTAATGCTGTGCTACGTCTTGGCGGTCATGGCCGTGGTGGCATCGTTCTATTTGCGCGAAACGTACTGCCGCAACGTCACCGTGGCGGATATGCGCGCTGGCGCGCCCATTAACGGAAGTTGACCGTCCTGCGGACGTCGCCTGAAACTTCGCCCGTGCGCCACGGCCTAATACGTCGGACCTATCGGCGCAACGTATCGGCGCGACGCAGCGAGAGGAGTGATGCATGTCGAAGCTGACCAACACCGACATTCAGCGATACCGACAGCGCCTACGCGCACAGCACGCGGCATTGCGTGAACATATTCAGAGCGTCCTGCGCGACAGCAAGCGCGATGAATTGGCCCAACTCGCCGACCGCGTGCACGACCGCGGCGAGGAGTCGGTCGCGGATCTGCTTGCCAGCACCAGCCTGGCGTTGATCGATCGGGAAGTGGGCGAGCTGGGCGAGGTCGAGGAGGCGCTCCAGCGCATCCGTGTCGGAACCTACGGCGAGTGCGAAACCTGCGGCGATGCGATCGAGCGTGACCGTCTCGATGCAAATCCGATCGCCAAGCGCTGCGTCGATTGCGAGCGCGAACACGAAGCGCGCGGCGCCGGCGGACGCGACCGGACGCCGAGCTTGTAATATCTTTGAAACCGCAGATGAACGGTCGCTCCTGCGCTTCCTGCGCTCGCGACATTCGTACGTCCCTGTACAGCACGGATAAACGCAGACGTCGTCCCGGCCAGGAATTGCCGGGATCCAGTCGCACGGATGCCGTCCATGGCGCTGGATTCCGTCCATTCCATGTACGGAACAGCATCCGCGTTTATCCGCGGTTTAAAAAATCTTAAGCCTCATCCGGGAAAATCTTCCCCGGATTCAAAATCCCGTTCGGATCGAACACGCGCTTGAGCGCACGCATGGTCGCGAGCGTGTCCGGCGAAATTTCCAGCGGCACGAACTCTCGTTTTTCGTAGCCGATTCCGTGCTCGCCGGATAACGTTCCGCCGAACGCGACGACCGTGCGCATCAGGCTTTCGAGCGCCGCGTGGGCGCGCGCCATCTCGTCGGCATCGTCGGGATGCACCATGATGTTGACGTGCAGATTGCCGTTGCCGGCGTGGCCGAAGCTCACGATGGGAATGCGGTGCCGGTGCGCCAAGGCGTCGATCGCGCCGACCAGCTCGGCGAGTCGCGGCACCGGAACGACAACGTCCTCGTTGATTTTGAGCGGCGCGATTTTCTTTACCGCGCGGGACAGCGAGCGCCGCGCCGCCCACAACGCTTTAACGTCGTCGGGATCGGCGGCTTCGCGAAGTTCGAGCAGCCCGGCTCCGTCGAGCGCTACCCCGAGCCGTACTAGATCGCGCGCGACGTCCTCCGCATTTCCGTCGGCCTCGACCACCAACAGCGCGCGCGTCGCCGCCGGCAAGGTTTGCGCCGCGCCGGCTTGTTGGATCGCCGCGATCGACGCCGGGTCGAGAAACTCGAGCGCGCTTGGAATCGCCGGCTGGCTCATTACGCGCGCGACCGCCGCGCAGGCGTCGCCGGCGCTCGCGTAACACGCGCGCAGAGTTCCGACCGCGGGCGGCGCCGGCAGCAGCTTCAAGGTTGCCTCGGTAATAAGCGCGAGCGTGCCTTCGCTACCCACGAGCAACCGCGTCAGGTCATAGCCGACCACACCCTTGGTCGTGCGGCAGCCGGTTACCAGCGTGCGACCGTCGCCGGTGACGGCGCGCAGTCCGAGCACGTGATCGCGCGTGCCGCCGTACTTCAGCGCGCGCGGCCCGGCGGCGCCGGTTGCGAGATTGCCGCCGATATGCGAATACGGTGCGCTTCCCGGATCGGGCGCGTAGAACAGTCCGTGGTCGCGCGCGCGCGCGTCGATCTCGGCGGTCGGCACGCCGGGCTCGACCACGGCCAAGCGTTCGCGCGGGTTGATCTCGATCACGCGGCGCATGCATTCGAAACTCACGACGACGCTGCCGGCGCTCGGCAGCGCGCCGCCGACATTGCCGGAGCCGGCGCCGCGGGCCACGAGCGGCAGCCGAAACGCGTTCGCTGTTCTGACCAGATGGACGACGTGTTCGTGGGTTTCTGGAAACACGACCGCGAGCGGCGGACAGCGCCGCGGTCCCTCGTCGGCGGCGTACAGGTCCCGCGCGGCGGCATCCGTGTGTACCCGGGCGTCGCCCAGTGCCTCGGCCAGGGCGCGATAAACGGGGGCGGAAAGGTCCGGTGGCGGCGATATCGGCATGGTGCTGCCGGGGATAATCGCCCGCGCCATCGGCGGCCGCAAGTTACCGCTCGACGTGACACGGTTACCGCCCATTGGGAGATCGGATAAATTGGCCTAAACAGGAAGCCGCCGCCAGTCGGATACCGTTCGAATTTGATCTAGTCTTACTTTAACTAGCGCGATAGCCCCTCTGGTCAGCGCGAGCCGCGCGTCGGCGCCGGGTCAACTCGCCTGACCCAAACCGAGCGCGTTGGGGCACGGCACCGTGAATCGGCAATGACCAAAAAGTCGGACGCGAATAGAGGATCGATGCGCGTCGCACGACTGTCGGCGGGCGACCCGCCCGCGTCCGCTCGGGCCGAGAACGCGGCGCCGCGCGATACCTTCCGGTTGATGGAATCCATCTTGGGTGGCTTGCCCGCGATGGTTTACCGCCGTCGCAACGACGCGCAGAGTCGGTTCGAGTTCGTCAGCGAAGGTTGCTTCGTGCTGACCGGTCATACGTCGGCGAATTTGCTCGCGGGAACGCCCGGGTACGGCGCCCTCCTTCATCCCGACGATCGCGAACGCGTACACGCGGAAACGCAAGCCGCGCTCGCCGCCCGCCGTCCGTTTCATATTCACTGTCGAATCGTAACGGCCGACGGCGCGACGCGCTGGGTCTGGGACCAGGGGCGCGGCGTCTTCGATGCCGACCGCGCGAGCGTGGTCGAGGGGTTCGTCGTCGATATTTCCGAGCGCCACCGCGTGGAAGAATCGATGCGCAACAGCGAGGGGCGCTTCCGGACGTTGTCGAATCTATCCACCGACTGGTATTGGGAAAGCGACGAACAGTATCGCTTCGTCAAGCTGGAGGGTCGTCTCGTCGAACGCGACGCCGCGCTGTACCGCGCGCAGATCGGCAAGTCGTGGTGGGAGATCGGTATTTCCATCGACGGCGCCGAGAATCCGGAGGACAACAAGAACAAACTGCTCGCGTTGTTACGGCGTCACAAGCCGTACTACAACCTCGACATGCACATGCCGTCGCCGGAGGAAGGGAGCCGCGTCTACTTGAGCTCCAACGCCGAGCCGTGCTTTGACGAAAACGGTCGGTTCACCGGCTATCGCGGCGTCACGCGAAACATCACCAAGCGCAAGCTCGCGGAGCAGCATATTTTGCGCCTGGGGCGCATGTATGCCGCGCTCAGCGCGACCAACGAGGCGATTCTTCGCGCGCGCTCGCCCGCGGAGCTCTATCAACAGTTTTGCGACGCCGCGGTTCACGGCGGCAAGTTCGTCTCTACCGCCGTGCTCTTGGTTTCGGTGGAAGAAAACTGGGTGAGGGTGCTGGCCTCGGCCGGACTCGACACGGCGCGCAGCCGCGGCGTTCGAATTTCGGTCGACGCCTCGCTGCCGGAAGGCCAGGGGACCGTCGGCACCGCGTATCGCACGCGCCGGCCGGCGGTGTGCAATAACTATTTCACCGACCCGCTCATAACTCCTTGGCGCGACGCCGCGGTCGCCATGGGCATCGCCGCGACCGCCGCGGTTCCGCTGATCATCAACGGCAAGGTGGCCGGCGTGCTCGGCTTCTATTCCGGCGAAGTCGACGCATTCGACGACGAGATCTTGAAACTGCTCGAGCGCATGAGCGAGAACGTGTCGTTCGCAATCGAGAATTTCGATCGCGAACAGGAACGGCATCGGGCCGAACGGGCGCTGCGCGACAGCGAAGCGCGCTTCAAAAGTTTGACGGAACTGTCCTCCGATTGGTATTGGGAACAGGACGCGGAGTTTCGATTCACCCGTTTCGACGGCCGCTACGTCAAGCGCAGTCGCGACGCCTTCGGGAAATTGCTCGGACGGCGGCTGTGGGAATGCGGACTCGAATTCGATGAGGAGCATGAGCGGACCCATCGCGTGATATTGGAGCAGCGCAAGACGTTCCACGACTCGGTTGTGTACGCGAGACTCGACGACGGCAACCGCGTTTGCATGATGATCAGCGGCGCGCCGATTTTCGACGCAAACGGCGGTTTTGCCGGCTACCGCGGCACCGGCCGCGACGTTACCGCGCGCATGCGCGCCGAGGCCGAGATGCAGAAACTGTCGAGCGCGATGGAGCAGACCGCCGACAGCGTGATGATCACCAATCGCGAAGGCATCATCGAGTACGTCAACGCGGCGTTCGAACGCACCACGGGATACACGCGCGTGGAAGCAGTGGGGCGCAAGCCGAGCCTGCTGAAGTCGGGCGAACATAACGATGCCTTCTACCATAAGTTGTGGCGCACCGTGTTGGCCGGCGAGATCTTCATGGATGTGTTCAGCAATCGTCAAAAGAACGGTGCGCTCTACCATGAGGAGAAAACTATTTCGCCGTTGCGCGACGAACGCGGCAACATCACCCACTTCATCGC
>Ga0299906_10002065_pt1 | contig 16902 bp, 17 predicted proteins | sample RVTome_14_FD_200259 | JGI IMG/M metagenome (GOLD analysis project Ga0299906, IMG submission 200259) | Soil microbial communities from uranium-contaminated site in the Upper Colorado River Basin, Wyoming, United States - RVT145D125 (version 2) ...
GGTGCGGCGCCTGCGAGGAACGCGACGGGGAGTGGGGATACCACACCTCTTCGGCAATCAGTGAAGGACGGTCCCCGGGGCAAGCCGCACCGTTCGAGGGGGGTTGAAATGATTCATGTTTCCCCTCCGATACTGTCGGCGAATTCGCCGCGGGTTGGATCTTTCCGCGATGCCGGAATTAACATAGCATCATCGTCCCGGCGTACCGCAATCCGGATCGTGTGGGTGTCAAGCGCGCCGCGGGATGTCAAGGCTCATTCCGCCCCACATCCATAGCGGTTTCGCTCAATCAAGGAGAGAACCATGAAGTACTTCGCGGCCATCGGTGCGCTGTCATTGTCGTTTTTTCTTGCGATGTCGGGATTCATTCCGAATGATGCGCTCGCCGCCGGCGGCTCGTATGGCCTGCAGGGCAACAAGATCACGAAAGTCGACAAGCGTTGAGCCACGGATGCTCGCGGCCCGGCTTCGCAGAATCCTCGACGTGATGTCTGGATGCGTCGCGCCTGGCCCCGCATGAGCATTCGCCACCCGCTCGTTCCGTTCCCGCCATGCGTGTTCTGAAAGCGGCCCTCATCGCGGTAGCCGTGCTGCTCGTCATCGCGGTTGGCGCGAGCGCCTATCTCCTGTCGCGCATCGATGAAGAGGCGCTCGTGAGAAGGGCGACGAGCGCGGTCAAAAGCGCGACCGGGCGCACGCTGGACATCGGAGGCAAGGTCGACCTGCGGATTTCCTTCAGTCCGGCGATCGTTGCCGAGAACGTCCGTTTTTCCAATGCTTCGTGGGGGTCGCGGCCGGAGATGGCTCGCGTGCGGCGGCTCGAGGTGGAGCTCGATCTCCTCCCGCTCATACGGGGAACCGTGAGGATCGATCGCTTGGTGCTCATCCGGCCCGACGTCCTGCTCGAAACCGATGCGAAGGGCCGTGCGAACTGGGACTTTGGCGCCCAAGCCGCCGCTGGCGAGCCGGGAACGCCTTCACCGGTCGCCATAGAGGCGGGAGCGCTGCGGATCAGGGAAGGCGTACTGGCCTACCGTGACGGCAAGGCGGGCAGCACAACGCGCGTTGACATAAGCGCGCTCGACTTCCGCGAGGCCGTCTTCGGCCAGCTCCAGCCGATCACCATGGCCGGGCGGGTCAACGGCCGGGAGTTCAAAGTCAGGGGGAAGCTGGGTCGCCTCCATGAACTCCTGGCGCGGGACGGGACGTTCCCGCTGGATCTGGAAGTCACGACAGACCCTGCGCGCCTCAGCGCGAAGGGCAAGCTGATCGATGTGCCCGGGCGTGGCGACGCGCAGCTTCAGGTGAGAATCGAGGCGACAGAGGTGAGCGATCTTGGCGCGTTCCTCGACCGGCGGATCCCGGCGCTCGGTCCGCTCAACGCGCGCGCGACGATCGAGCGCGAAAAGGGCAGGGTCGGGATGCGCGATCTCGACTTCGCGCTCGGGCGGCCGGGCGCGCTGCAGGTGAGCGCCCGGGGCAGCATTCGCGATCTCCTCAAGCCCGCGGGCGCGGCGCTTGAACTCAGCGCCTCGGCGCCCGAGAGCAAACATGCGCCTGCATTTCAGGCAAGCGGACGGCTGGAGGATTTCAAGGACGGCGTGCGCGTCTCCGGGCTCAAGATGACCTCGGGCGCGAATGAACTCACGGGCGTGTTCGAGTACCGCGCCGGGAAGGAGCGGCCCGAGATTGTCGCCCGCCTGGAAGGCTCCTCACTCGACCTTGCGTTTCTCGCAGCGACGCCCGATAGCGCGCCGGGCGCCGCGCCGCGCAGCGGCGGGCCGGTCTTTTCGCGCGAGCCTGTGCCGCTCGGGCGCCTGCGCGCAATCGATGCAGACGCGCGCATCAGCCTTGGGGCGCTGGTGCTGCCGAATCGCATCACGTTGCGCAACTTTGCGGCGCAGCTCGAGTTGCGCGGCGGCAGGCTGCGGGCCGCGCCGGTAAGTTTTGTGGCCGGTGGCGGTGAGGCGAGCGCTCAACTGGCGGTGGACGCCTCAGGCGATGCGGCGAGCTGGAACGCCCGTCTGGACGGCCATCACATCGTGCTCGGCGATCTCCTCGCGCCGACCTCGCTCGGGGACAAGATCAAGGGAGGGGCGACGGACATCGGCCTCGAGGTCGCGAGCAGAGGCGACTCGCCGCACGATTGGGCGGCAGGGCTGAATGGCCACTTTCGAATCGAGATCGGAGAAGCACGGATCAAGGCGCGCGAGATCAACTATGGCGGCGACGCGCTGACGCGGATCTTCGAAGCGATCAACCCCTACCGCAAGACAGACCCCGAGGTCCGGCTGCAGTGCCTGGTGATTCGATTGCCGATCAACGAAGGCGTCGCGCGCAGCGACCGTGGCGCGGGGGCGGAGACCGACAAGATGAGCGTGCTGTCGAGCGGCACCGTCGACCTCGGCAGGGAGGTTCTCGATGTGAACCTGCGCCCGCGGGTGAAGGAGGGCATCGGCCTCGGTGGCGCTCAGCTGGCCCGGCTGGTACGCGTGACGGGCCCGCTCGCAGATCCCAAACTCGGTCTCGACTTCGGGGGCGTCGTGGGCACCACCGCCTCGATCGCGGCCGGTGTTGCGACCGGCGGACTCTCGCTGCTGGGCGAAAAGCTTCTCAGTGCGGCCACGGCGGAGAATGCCTGCAAGGTCGCGCTCGGAGCGGCGGGCGCGCAGCAGGACCGCTCGACCGCCACTCCCGAGCGCACGGTGCAGCCTCCTGACAGCGACGCCCCCAAGGCCCCGGCGGAAACAAGGAAATCGCCCGGCTTTCTCGACCGGCTGTTCGGAAATTGAACCAGCACCGCGCGGGTGACGTGAACCGCCGCGGCCATTCGATGGTCTGATCATGTCGTGCGCTGACGACACGGCGACGAGTGAAACCCGGGCTATCGTTGCCGCTCGATCCGGCCCGCCGTAAACTTCTCCATGTCCGGACGGCACGAACCCTGCGACACGATGCCGTCCGGCACCTTCCCGGAGTTACCTTGACATGAAAGCCCTCAAGTATGTTCTGATCGCATTCGGTGTTCTCGTCGTCCTCGTGATCGGTGTCGTGGCCTACGTTTCGGCGACGTTCGATCCCAACCAGTACAAGCCGCAGATCGTGAAGGCGGTCAAGGAAAAGACCCAGCGCACGCTCCGGCTCGACGGCGACATCAAGCTCTCGTTCTGGCCGAGCATCGGCGCCAGGGTCGGCAAGGCATCGCTCTCCGAGCGCGGCAGCGACAAGCCGTTCGCCGCCATCGACGAGGTGCGCGTGGCGGTGAAGCTCATTCCGCTCCTCTCGAAGCAGGTGGTGGTGGATACGGTGGTGGTGAAGGGGCTTCAGGCAAGCTTCATAAAGTCCCCCGACGGCAAGACCAATATCGACGATCTCGTTGGCGGGCCGCCGCCGGCGAGGGAGACCCGACCGGAGCGCGGCGGCGGTGACGCCGATTTCAAGGTGGACATCGCGCGAGTGGAGGTGCGCGATGCGGCAATTCAGTACGTCGACCAGGCCGCCGGCGCGAAATACGCGCTTTCGAAGCTCAATCTCGAGACCGGCCGTATCGCTCCCGGCGTTCCCACCGATGTCGAGTTCTCGGTTCATGCGCAGGGCGACAAGCCGAAGCTGAACCTCCAGACCTCCCTCAAGACCCGGCTCACGTTCGATCCGGAACAGCAGCAGGTTGCTCTGGAGGGGCTCGACCTCGACGCCAAGGGCGACGCGGCCGGGTTCAAGGGATTGACCGCACGCGCGAAGGGCAATATCGATGTGCGCGGCGCGTCGAAGGAGCTGACCGCTTCCAAGCTCGTGGTGTCGGTAACCGGCAAGCAGGCCGGGGGCGATCTGAAACTGGGTCTTGAAGCCCCCAAGCTGGCCGTCACGCGGCAAAAGGTAAGCGGCGAGCGCGTGACGCTCGAGGCCGCATTGAGCGATGCCAGCATGAAGCTCAACGCGCGGGCAGAGATTCCGGGGCTCGAAGGGGACGCCAAGGCGTTCAAAGCGTCCCAGATCACTGCGCTGATGGACCTGGAGCGCCAGGGCATGACGATCAAGGCGAAACTCGCGAGCACGGTCACCGGCAGCGTGGAAGCGCAGCGGGTCGAGCTCCCGAAGCTCAACGCGAGCTTCAACATCAAGGATCCGAGGTTGCCGAAGAGCCCCATCGAGGCGACGGTCACGGGTACGGCCGCGATGGATTTCGCAAAACAGATCGCGAGCCTCGTGTTCAAGACACGCGTTGACGAGAGCAACATCGACGGCCGCGTCGGGCTCGCGAAATTCACGCCGCCTGCCTACACCTTCGACATCAACGTGGACAAGCTCGATGCCGACCGATACATCCCCAAGGGCGACGGCAAGACGGCTCCGGCATCAAAGCCCGCGCCGGGCCGCGGCGGCAAGGCGGGCGAGCAGCCGCTCGACTTCTCAGCGCTGAAAGGGCTCAACGCCAACGGCAGTCTCAGGATCGGCCAGTTGAAGGCCGCCAACGTCAAGGCCTCGAACGTGCGCATCGACGTGAAGGCCGCGAACGGGAAGGTCGACGTGAGCCCGCTCAGCGCAAATCTCTACCGGGGGTCGTTGAACGGCTCCGCTTCCATCGAGGCCGCTCAGACGCCGGTCATCTCGGTCAAGCAGGCGCTCTCGGGTGTCGATATCGGGCCCCTGCTCAGGGATGCCGCGGAATTCGATACGCTCGAAGGCCGGGGCAATGTCACGCTCGATGTCACCGGGCGCGGCGGCACTGTTGCTGCCCTGAAGAAAGCGCTGAACGGAACGGCGGCGATCAGGCTGGCCGACGGGGCGATCAAGGGCATCGATATAGCGGGCACGCTGCGTGACGTGAAATCGAAGCTCGGGGCCCTCAGGGGGCAGCATACGCAGAGCGCCAGCGGCTCGCAGAAGACCGATTTCAGCGAGCTCTCGGGCACCTTCAACATCAAGAATGGCGTCGCGCGCAACAACGATCTCCAGGGCAAATCGCCGCTGCTGCGGCTGACCGGTGAAGGCGAGGTAGACATCGGGCAGGAGCTTATCAACTACCTGATCAAGGCATCGGTCGTTGCCACGTCGAAGGGCCAGGGCGGTCGCGACGTGAGCGACCTCACCGGCATCACGGTCCCGGTGCGCCTGACCGGGAGCTTCGCCAAGCCGTCCTACAGCATCGACTTCAGCGGCGTTGCCGGGGACCTCGCGAAACGCGAGCTCCAGCGGCAGCTCGAGCGGCGGCTGGGCGGCGGTGCCGCGCCCCAAGAGGGGGCGGCGCCCTCCAGCCCGAGCGGCGGTGGCAGCCTGACGGACCAGCTGAAGGGTCTCATCGGCCGCTGACGGCGGTGACCAGTGACCGGCAGCCGATCCAAGAGCAATACCACCACGGAACCACACGGAAGTACACGGAAATCATCGCTACGCTGCGCCGCACGGTCCGGCTCGAATGTTCGTGCCTGCCGTTCCGTGTGATTCCGTGGTAAAGGTGTTTGCGGTTGTCCTCAGACTTGCAGCGGGCACGATTTCAGAATGCGCAGCTTTACGACACGCATCGTCGCCTGGCAGAAGATGCACGGGCGGCATGATCTGCCGTGGCAGGGCACGCGTGACCCGTACCGCATCTGGCTCGCCGAGATCATGCTGCAGCAGACCCAGGTCGCGACGGTCATTCCCTACTACCTCCGGTTTCTTTCGCATTTTCCGACGATCGGCGCGCTTGCCGAGGCTCCGCTCGACGAAGTGCTGCGGCTCTGGAGCGGGCTCGGCTACTACGCGCGCGCGCGGAACCTGCACCGCGCCGCGGAGGCCGTCGTGCGCGAGCACGGCGGACGCTTTCCCCGCAGCGCCGCGGAGATTGCAGCGTTGCCGGGAGTCGGGCGCTCAACCGCCGCCGCGATCAGCGTCTTTGCGTTTGGCGGCCGCCAGGCGATCCTCGACGGCAACGTGAAGCGCGTTCTCGCGCGCTACCGGGGGGTCAAGGGCTTTCCGGGCGACAAGCCGGTGGCCGACCGGCTGTGGCGCGAAGCGGAGCGGCTCCTCCCGCAGCGCCATCTGCAGACCTACACGCAGGGGTTGATGGACCTCGGCGCCGGCGTTTGCACGCGCACGGCGCCGCGCTGCGCGGCGTGCCCCGTCCATGCCGATTGCGTTGCGTACGCTCGCGGTTCTGTGGGAGCGGTGCCGGCTGCGCGCCCGCGCCGGCGCCGGCCGCACAAACGCACCATCATGCTCGCGCTCACTTGTGCCGGTGAAATCCTGCTCGAGAAACGTCCGGCCCCCGGTCTATGGGGAGGAATGTGGTGCCTGCCGGAGGTTGCCCGCAGCACCGATCTGCAGGCGCACTGCCTCCAGCGCTTTGGTGCGCGCGCGCTCGGGGTGGAGAAGCTGCCCACCCTCGGACATGGATTCACCCACTTTACCCTCGATATACGGCCTCTTCACGTCCGGGTGTCCGCGCTGGTGCCGCATGCGGCCGAGCCGGGGCACGTGTGGCTTTCGCTCGAGGAGGCGCGGCGCGCCGCGATTCCGGTGCCAGTGCGAAAGATTCTCGCCCAGCTTCAAGCTCGTGAAACGTGAAACGCAAAATGTGAAACGTGCACTGGAGTGCAGCGCGTTGACCGCATCACGATCAGTCAAAGCGGGCGCTCCTATTACTGGCGCACGCCGCAGTTTCCGATCCCGCGCCAGGAAATAGAGGCTTCGAGCGCCAACAGGCATCTCGTGCCGGCAAACGAGGCGGTGGCGCGCCAACTGTCGGACGTGCGCCGCGGCCACGTGGTGCGCCTCGGGGGCTATCTCATCGAAGCGCGGGGCGCCGACGGCTGGCGCTGGCGAAGCTCTCTCACGCGCACCGACACAGGCAATGGGGCCTGCGAGCTTATCTGGGTGGAGCACCTTGAGGTGCGTTGACGCGAATCGTTGCGGCGCTACATTACCAGAGCTCGACAGTGCCCCCTGTCTTGCGGACGCTTTCGGCCCGCGCCTGCAGGTAGCGCTGGAAGCTCGGCTGGGCGAGGTAGGCCTTGCTCGCGACGTAGTCGAGGCTCGAGGCGAGATGGAATGGCCTCAGGTAAGCGTCGATCCGGAAGACCTCCTCGCCCGTCTCGTCGAAGAACACGATGGTGGGTGTGTACGCGACTTGCAACCTCCGGCCCCATTCCCGGGCGGTAAGGGTATTCCCGTCCGGCGTGACAAGCCTTTCGGTTCCGAACAGCTCGACGCGCGCGAAGTCGAGCTTGCCGACGAGCTTCCGCACCTCGGGATGTGCGAAGCCCTTGCGATGCAGCTCGTCGCATGCGGCGCAGTCTCGTTGCTCGAACAGGACCGCAAGCGGCTTGCCCCGTGGCCTGCGCGATGCATCCAAGTCGAGGGGCGGTTTCAGTAGGAAGGGCTGCTCGTTCAGGACGCCGCTCGCCGATTCCCGCAGATGCCGGCGCAGATACTCGGCAAACGCAATTTTATTCTCCAGTTTGCCCGCAACGTAGTCGAGAGCCACTTGAAACTTGTGCGGCGGATAATAACCGTTAAGGCGCAGTACTACTGCGCCTTTCTCGTCGAAAAAAAGCAGGGTTGGGGTGAACTGCACCTTGAGCACGGCGGCGAAGTCCTTTTCCCTGCGCGCCTTGCCATCGGTCCATGTGACCTGGCGATCACCCCACATGTTGATGGCCACGGCGTTGAAATGCCGGCGGGTCTTCTCCACGATGTCCTTCTGGCTGAAGTTGACGCGCATGAGGCGCTGGCAGTATGGGCAGCCGTCCTGGCCGAAATAAACCATCAACCGTTTGCCCTCCGCGGCGGCCTCGGCAATGTCCTCGCGGAAATCGAGAAAGGTCTCCTTGAACCAGCGGGGAATCTCGATCGCGTGCGGGCTGGGATTGAAGGCCTCGGGCGACGCCGCGCCGGCGTTGGAGGGGTTCCACGCCAATATCATTGCGACTGCGGCCACGGCCATGCGAGCGAGCATGGGAATGGCGCACGCGCGCGGGCGGGCCGGGATGCGGGCGGTCAGCAATGGCCCGGCCACCGAAGCAGGAAAAGAGACGATGCCCATAGGTACTAGTGGTCGGCGCGCGCGGCGAGACCTTGCTTCGCCAGGATCTCCCCGAGGCGAACGAGCCGCTGCTGCGCGTCGGTCAACTCGAGCAGGGCCTGGCGGGTCGCGGTATCGATCGGCAACACCTCGGCCAATCGGTAGCCGACCCAAGCCGCATCGTCCAGGCGCACCGGCTCGGGAAAGCGCTCGGCGCCCGCCTTCTCGATAATCATCCGGAGCAGATTGCCGCAATCGGGGTCGACAGGTTCCCGGCCGGTATCCGGCGCCATCGCCTGGACCGAGGCCACGATGAGCTGGTTCGGCTGAACCCGCATCTCGCGAATGCGGAAGCGCTCCGCGCCGCGCGCGAGCAGCTGAAACACGCCGAGCTGGGGCATTTCCCAGTGCGCGATTCGAGCGAGACAGCCTACCGGCTCCGGCACGGCAGCCTCACCCACCTCCTTCCCTTCCCGGATGAGACACACGCCGAAGGGCCGATCATCGCGCAGGCACGCCTTGGTCATCTCGATATAGCGCAACTCGAATACCCTGAGCGGCAGCAGCCCGTCCGGGAACAGCACTGTATTCAACGGGAATATGGAAACTTCCTGGATGGATTGCCGCGACACGTCAGCCTGCTCCGTAAATCGTGAGTGGTGAGTAGTCAGTGGACACACCGACGTCGCGGCTCCTACATTGCCTTAATCCGCTCACGATACACCATTCACTGCTCAGGCATTTCAAGCAAGTTCGCGGTGACGCACCAGCACCCGGGCTTTTCCTTCAAAGTGCTCTGCCAGCGTCTCGACGAAGTAGACCGAACGGTGCCGCCCGCCCGTGCACCCGATTGCCACGGTGAGATAGCTCCGGTTGTCGCGCTCGAAACACGGCAGCCAGTCGTCGACGAAGCGCCGGATGTCGGCAAACATCTTCCCGGTATCGGCGCTGGCACGCAAAAACTCGACGACCGCCGGGTCGCGGCCTGTGAGGGGCTGCAACTGCGGATCATAGTTTGGATTCGGCAGGCAACGCACATCGAAGACCAGGTCCGCATCGAGCGGGATCCCGTGCTTGAAGCCGAAGGACTCGAAGAGAAGCGCGAGCCCGGCGCGAGGCAACGCCACGAAGTCCTTGACCCAGCTGCGCAGGGTAGGGGGGCTCAAATCGCTGGTGTCGACGCGGTGCGCCCCGTCCGCGAGCGGGGAGAGAAGGGCGCGCTCGCGCTCGATGCACTCCGGAAGCGTAAGCCCCGCATCGGAAAGCGGGTGGCGGCGGCGGGTCTCGGAGAAGCGCTTGATGAGCGTCTCGGGCTTGGCCTCGAGGAACAGTATCCGCACGTCCAGGCCGCGTCGCTTGAAGTCCGCGATTCGTTGCGGCAGGTCCGTCAGCGCCTCGCTGCCGCGGAGCTCCAGGCTGATCGCCGCGCGCGGATGCCCGGCCGCCATGAGGAAGTCCACGGTGTCGGGCAGCAGCCGTGCGGGCAGGTTGTCAATGTGGTAGAAGCCGCTGTCCTCGAGCACGTGGAGCGCCACGCTCTTGCCCGAGCCCGAGAGTCCCGTGATGAGGATCAGCTGCATCTCATGCCGCAGATCGTGAAACGCAAATCGTCAACCGCGCGGGTTTGCCGAACCGCCATCATAGCGCTCTTGCGAATCACGATTGACGATTCACGATTCACGTCCTTCCATCCGTTGGGCCTGGCGGGCGATGAATTCCTCGGTGCTGTCCACCCCCCGCAGCTGCAGCACGTAATTGCGGACAGCGGCCTCGGTCAGCACGGCGAGGTTGCGGCCCGCGGCCACCGGGAGCGTAACCTTGCGGATATCCACGCCGAGCATCGGCTCGTGGCTTGCAGTGAGGGGAAGGCGTTCCTCGGCGCGCGCGCCCGACGGAGACATCCGCTCCAGCTGAACGATCAGCTTGAGATTCTTGCGCGGACGCAGGGCCGCCTCGCCAAAGATGGTGCGGATGTTCAGCACGCCCAGCCCCCGCACTTCCAGAAAGTTTCGCAGCAGCTCGGGGCAGCGCCCCTCCACCGTTTCCGGCCCGACCCGGTAGAGCTCGACGACATCGTCGGCGATGAGCCCGCTGCCGCGGCTGATGAGCTCCAGCGCAAGCTCGCTCTTGCCCACGCCGGAATCTCCCTTGATCAGCACGCCCATGCCGAGCACGTCGAGGAAGACGCCGTGCGTGGTCGTGCTCTCGGCAAGCGCGCGGGCGAGATAGGGCCGCAGCATCCACATGAGCTCCACGCTCGGCACTGGCGAGCGCAGCAGCGAGACCATCGCGGCGTCGGCTGTGTCGACGAGCAGCCGCGGCACGCGGTCGACGCCGGCCACGATAAAGCACGCCAGGTCCCTCGCGCAGGCCTGCGCGAGGATTGAGCGGCTGCTCGCGGCCTCGAGGCCCTCAAGGTACGCGAGCTCGGATGCGCCCAGTACCTGGATGAGGTTCGGGTGAATGAAGTTGAGGTGGCCGATCAGACCCGTGGAAGAGTCCTTGAGGAGCTCGCTCTTCAGCTCCCTGGTACCGCCGCTTTTCCCGGCGATCCACTCCAGCTTCAGCTTGTCCCGGTTGTCTTCAAACAACCGAGCTATGTTGACCTGCGCCATGCGGCTGCCACTCGGCTATTAGTTGATGCAGCTCGGCAGCGCTCGTGCCGGCCAGCAGGCGTTCGCGGAAGGGCCTGTCGCTGAACATCTGCGCAAGCTCCGAGAGAATCTGGAGATGCGCGTCCGTTGCGCGATCGGGCACGAGCAGCACGAAGATCAGGGTGACGGGCTGCCCGTCCGGTGCATCGAACGGGATCGGCTGCTTCATCCGCACCAGGGCGCCAATCGCCTCCTTCAGCCCCTTGATTCGCCCGTGCGGGATCGCAATGCCCTGCCCCAGTCCGGTCGAGCCAAGCTTCTCGCGCGCGAACAGGCTGTCGAAAACCTGGCTGCGGGCCATCTGGTTGTTGTTCTCGAAGAGCAGCCCAACCTGCTCGAAAACGCGCTTCTTGCTGCTCACGTCGAGGTCGAGAATGACGTTGGAGAGCGGCAGAAGTTTGAAAATCAAGTTCATGGATCGGACCCTGGAAAAACCCGCGTCGCGCCCCGTCGCCTCCGGGGCCACGCTATCGTCGCGCGCGGCGCTTGAACGTCGTGCCGCTGTGGCGGCGGTCGAGGGACTTCTGCTTGTGCTTGAGAATGGTGCGGTCGAGCTTGTCCACGAGGCTGTCGATCGCCGCGTACATATCGGCGTCCGCGCTCTCGCAGAAAATGTCCCGGCCGCTCACATGCACGTTGGCTTCGATCCTGCGCTGCAGCTTTTCTACCGAAAGAATGACATTGACGTCGATCACCCGGTCGAAGTGATGCGTGATCCGCTCGAGCTTGCTCGAGACGTATTCGCGAATGGCAGGGGTGATCTCGACATGATGTCCGGTGAGGTGCAGGTTCATCAACCGCTCCTAGATCGTCTTGCGGAGATTGACAGGCAGGATCTGCAGAGATTCCCTGTATTTTGCCACCGTGCGGCGTGCCACGACGAGCCCCTGCTGCGCCAGGATTTCGGAAATCTGGCCATCACTCAAAGGCTTACGGCCATTCTCGGCGGCCACCAGCTGCTTGATCAACGCCCGAATCGCGGTGCTCGAGGCCGAACCGCCCGTTTCCGTCGTCACGTGGCTGCCGAAGAAGTACTTGAGCTCGAAGATCCCGCGCGGCGTGTGCATGAACTTCTGCGTGGTCACCCGCGACACGGTGGACTCGTGGAGCTCGAGCCCCTCCGCGATCTCGCGCAGGACAAGCGGCCGCATCGCGACCTCGCCGTGCTCGAAGAAGTTGCGCTGGCGGTCGACGATCGCCTGCGACACGCGGAGAATCGTCTCGAAGCGCTGCTGGACGTTCTTGATCAGCCATTTTGCTTCCTGCAGCTGCGTGGCGAGCTGCTGCGATCCCGCGCCCCGGTTGCGCTGCAGGATGTCGGCGTAGAGCCGGTTGATTCGAAGCCGCGGCATCGCGTCCGGATTGAGCGATGCGACCCACAGGCCCTTCACCTTCTTCACGATCACGTCCGACACGACATAGCGCGTCTCGTCCGACGAGTAATCGCTTCCCGGACGGGGATTGAGGCTCGTGATGAGCTTCTGCACGCCGCGCAGCACATCGTCGCCGCAACGGAGCAGTTTCTTCAGCTTCGCGAAGTCACGGGCCGCCAGGATTTCGAGATGGTGCCTTGCGGTCTCCAACGCCTCGTCGCGGCACGGCGTTTCGGGGGGAAGCGCGGCGAGCTGCAGAACGAGGCACTCGCTCAGGCTGCGCGCGCCGACCCCGATGGGCTCAAGATTCTGCAGGTGCCTGAGCGCGATCTGGAGGTCCTCGGCTTCGGTGCCGAGCTCGGGCGGGAGCATCTGCAGCACTTCATCCAGGCTCTGGGGGAGATAGCCGTCTTCATCGAGAGAGTCGATCAGCAGCGCGACGAGCCTGGCATCGCGCTCGGAGACATTGGTCAACGACAGCTGCGCCAGCAGGTGCGCGCGCAGCGTGGGCGAATCGGCTGGCAGCTGGGGGTAATCGCTCTCATCCGAGTCGTCGCGGTAGCCCGCTCCACCAAGATCGTCGAGCGCTCCCAGCTCTGCGCTCTCGGGCTCGCGAGGCTCGTCTTCGCTTGCTGACGTTTGAGTGGACGGTGCCTGGTCGCGGGTGATGGGGGCTGAGTCCGCGAGCGGCGGAGAAGGAGGCTCGCTCACACCGTCCTCGCGTTCCAGCAGCGGGTTTTCCTGGAGGATGCGTTCGAGCTCCTGGTTGAGCTCGATGGTCGAGAGCTGCAGGAGCCGGATCGACTGCTGCAGCTGGGGGGTCAGGGTGAGATGCTGGGAGAGCCGGAGCTGTAGGGAATGCTTCATATCTGGTACGGGGTGGACGCCGGGTTTCCCCGTGAGATCCGTGCCGCGCTGACCGGGCCACGCGCTGGCGAATCAAAGCCTGAAGTGCTCTCCCAGATAAACCTGCCTTACTTGTTCATTGTAAACGATTTCATCCGGCCGGCCGTAGGCCAGAACGGTGCCATCGTTAATGATATAGGCCCGGTCACAAATGCCCAGGGTTTCTCGCACATTGTGATCGGTTATCAGCACCCCGATGCCCCGTTCCTTGAGGAAACCTATGATTTTCTGGATGTCCAGGACCGCAATGGGGTCGACGCCGGCAAAAGGCTCGTCGAGCAGGATGAAACGCGGCTCGGTGGCCAGAGCCCGCGCGATTTCAGTGCGGCGCCGCTCGCCGCCGGAGAGGCTGACGGCCGTGCTGTTACGCAGGTGTCCGATATGCAGCTCATGGAGCAGGGCGTCCAGCTTGTTCGCGATCGCATCGGGGTCCTGGTTGTACAGCTCGAGGACCGCCTGCACGTTTTCGGCAACGGTGAGTCGCCGGAAAATGGACGCTTCCTGGGGCAGGTAGCTCACGCCGAGGCGGGCGCGCCGGTGCATCGGCATGTGCGTCAGCCGGACTCCGTCGAGATGCAGCTCGCCACCGTCCATCGGGATCAGGCCGACCATCATGTAAAAGCAGGTCGTCTTGCCGGCGCCATTGGGTCCGAGCAGCCCGATGACCTCGCCGCTGCGCACCTCGAGCGAAACGTCCTTGACGACCACGCGCGAACGGAAGCGCTTGCGCAGGCGCTCTGCACGAAGCTCGCTTCGCGGCCCCGGCGCGGGCTCGCGCGCGTCGTCATGCGCCAGGGGAAGGGCGGCCTGCGCCGCTTCCTCCGCGTCCCTACTTGTTGCGAGTCTGAGATTCTTCACGTTGAGGAGGGAGCCCCCCGGACTGCTTCAGGTCGAGAGGCGGGTTGGGTGCTGGTTTCGTCTTGCTCCTCGGCTGGATCACGGCGCGGACCCGGCCCCCGGCGTGCCGGGTGTCCGCCCGCGCGCCGCCGCCGACGACCTGATAGAACTCGGATTTTGCGTCGTACGAGATGAAATTGCCGCGGACCTCGTCCTGGCCGCGTTTGACCTGCGCCCGGCTGAACATCTTCATGGTTTCGGCGCTGCCGTCATACTCGAGCCTCTCGGCCCAGCCCTCGATGTACTCGTCGACGCCATCGCGCTTCTGCCGGAAATACGCGCGGTTGCCCCAGGTCGTGCCGAAGCGGAAACCGTCCTTGTCCTGGCGCACCTCCATGCGGTCCCCGCGGATCATGAGGGAGCCCTGGCGCAGGACGACGTTGCCTTCGAAAACGGCAATCTGCTTGGCGTCGTCGATCGTGACCTTGTCGGCCTCAAGCCTGACAGGCTGGGTCCGGTCCGCTCTTTCCGCCATTGCCGAGGCGCTTGCAAGCAGAATCGCCACGCCAAACGCAAGCACGCGCACCGGCATGCCGGAGCGCGCACCATGCTCAGCGCCGGCCACCGCTCTGGGGCGCCTTGGTCGGGTCATAGGTGCTCTGGACATTGGACAGCAGCTTGAGCTCGTGCGACCGGGTGTCCAATTCTAAACCCTCGGCGGTTACCACGGCCGTGTCATTGATGATCGTGACGTGGCGATCGGTCTTTGCGAGGTGCGCGTTGGGGATCACGTGCAGGAAGCTGGTGCGCATGATGAGCTCGCTTTGATTTCCGTAGGGCGCGCGCGCAACGCGCACGTTGTCCTGGAAGTAGACGTGTTCGCCCTTGGAGGAGACGACGCCCTGATTCGCCGTGATCGTCACCGGCGCCTGCACCGCGCCATAGGCGACAAACCTGGGCTGTGTGAGCAGCGTGCTGTCATCATCAGGGTAGTGCACCATCTTTGCGGCGGTCAGGGTGTGGCGCGCTTTTCCCGTTTCGTCAAGGCTCCTCGCAGAGATGTTCTGCGCGATGAAATCGGGGTCGCCCCGGCTCGGCCCGACGATGTCTCGCGCACCCGATTCGATCACGCGATCGAGCCAGAAGGTGAACGCGGCCATAAGGCCGAGCAACGCTATCGGAGCCCACGTTGTGAATCGGCTGCCCGTTGCCAATGTTTCTCGCTCCGTCTGCGCGGTCGCCGGGCTGTCCTACACTCGCCCGCTCACCTGCGGCGCGTGCGCTCTCTGCGCGTGGATGATGAGCTCGCACAGCTCCCGGGCCGCTCCGTGTCCGCCGCGCGTGCGCGTGACATAATGCGCCGCCCACCGCACGAACGCGGGGGCGTCCGGAACCGAGGCTGCCAGTCCGCAGCGCCGCATGACGGGAAGATCGGCGGCGTCGTCTCCAATGAAGCTGCACATATCAGAGGCGACCCCGCATTGAGCCAGCAGCGCATCAAACGCCGCGAGCTTGTCACCGGCCCCCTGACAGACAAGGTCGATTCCCAGATTACGTGCGCGCTCCGCCACACAGGGAGAGCTGCGGCTGCTGATGATCGCCAGCTTCACGCCGATTTCCTGAAGCATTTTCATCCCGTGGCCGTCGAGCACGTTGAAAGCCTTGAGCTCCTCGCCCGAGGGAAGGTAATAGAGCGTTCCTTCGGTCAGCACGCCGTCCACGTCGAAGATGGCGACGCGGATGTTTCGCGCCCTCTCGTAGATCTCCTGCATGGCGTCTTTCAGAACGCGTTAAGGGTCAAAAGTTCAAGCTTCAACGATCAGGGCCTCTGACGCCCTTCGAATCCTGAAGGACGGCTGATCAAATCACCTTGCCGCGGAACAGATCGTGCATGTTGAGCGCGCCGACCAGTTGCTGGTGCTCGTCAACGACGAGCAGCTGATTCACCTTGTTGCGCTCCATGATCTCGACGGCCTCCGCAGCGAGCCGGTCCGGGCCGATGGTGCGCGGGTTGCGAGTCATCACCTCGTCCATCCGGGTCGAACGCATGTCCGTGCCTCTTTCAATGCTGCGCCGCAGGTCGCCGTCCGTAAATACCCCCACGACACGGCCCGCCCGGTCGAGAACAGCGGTCATCCCCATCCGCCCGCGGGACATCTCGAGCATTCCGTCCATCAGCGTGGCCTCATTGCCGATCCGGGGCGCGCTCGCGCCCGTGCGCATGACGTCCCGAACGTGCGTCAGAAGTCTGCGGCCGAGCGCTCCGCCAGGATGGGCCGCAGCGAAGTCATCCTTGGTGAAGCCTTTGGCGCTCATCAGCGCGACGGCGAGCGCGTCACCCAGCGCGAGCGCCGCAGTGGTGCTTGCGGTCGGTGCCAGGTTGAGAGGGCACGCTTCCTTTTCCGCCCCCGAGTAGAGATGGGCATCCGCCTCCTGCGCCAGGGTGGACGCCGCATTTCCGGTCATTGCAATGAGTTTTGCGCCCTGGCGCTTGAGAAGCGGAACGAGCGCGAGGATCTCCGCGCTCTCTCCCGAATTCGACAGCGCAATGAAAACGTCGTCGCGCGCGACCATGCCAAGGTCGCCATGGCTCGCTTCTGCCGGATGCACGAAGTACGCGGGCGTGCCGGTGCTGGCGAAAGTAGAGGCGATCTTGCGCGCGATGTGCCCGGATTTGCCGATGCCGCTGACGATGACGCGCCCGCGGCGGCTCATGATCAGCTCCACTGCGCGCACGAAGTGTGCATCGAGCCGGCGGATCAATCCCGAGATGGCCTGCGCCTCGATCTCGAGCACCGTGCGCGCAGTATCGAGCACCGGGTGCTGCTCGGCCGCGAAGCCGCCACCTGCAGGAGCCGTCTCCATCGCGCGCTAAGTATAGCAGAATCAACTGCTTCGGCCGCTTCTACGGCTTGCATTTGAGGCCTGATAGGGCATCATTCGCTGCAGTGACGAGTGACCGGTGACCAGTGGGGTTGCCGGTCACTGGGCACGTTCATTTCTCCCCGATGCAATCGACGCTGCAATCCGTTCTGATCCTGCTTGCGACCGCGGTCCTGGTCGTGGTCGTGTTCCGCACCCTCAGGCTCCCGCCGATGCTCGGTTACATCATCGTCGGCGTTGCGATCGG
>Ga0299906_10002066_pt1 | contig 16895 bp, 8 predicted proteins | sample RVTome_14_FD_200259 | JGI IMG/M metagenome (GOLD analysis project Ga0299906, IMG submission 200259) | Soil microbial communities from uranium-contaminated site in the Upper Colorado River Basin, Wyoming, United States - RVT145D125 (version 2) ...
CGGCGGCGTTCTCGGCGGAGCGGAGCACGGCGTCCATGGTTTCCTGGTTCAGGACCAGCAATGTCCGCTTGAACGGAAGCCATGCCCAGGCCGGAAACCATGTCCAAAGATGATCACAGCGATACTTCTCCCGAAGTTCGCGCAGGAAGCGCATCGTCCGCTGCCCCGCGTCCCGCCTGGACAGGCGGGGGACGAAAAAGCGGTTAGGGGCGATAAAGCCCCACAGGACGGCCGTAAGCGTCACGAATACTTGCAGCCGGAGTGTGTCCCACAACGAGATCGTTCTGACGTCGATACTCATAACCCCCCCAGATAGGGCTACGTTCCCGAGCGAGCGCGACCCCTGGCGCAGGGGCCTCGCGGGCGCATTGTCGCCGAGGGCGCGCAAGCCCGCTCATCGTTTCGCGGGCTGGAGGCTGCGAAAGAGCCCGCCGCCTTCGGGGCTCGAAGACCGAGCGAAAAAAAAGCGCCCGTGCGTCAACCGCACGGGCGCCGAAGAAACCCGGCCTCAAAGGGGGGGAGAAGGCCGAGTTGGAGGGGTAAGCGCGGTGTTTCGTCGAAGCCGACTGCTCGGCTTCAACGCCGCGCGAACCGGCACGCCTTGCAAGGCGTGCCGTGGGGACCTACCCGATCTTCACCGGCACGTAGATCGTCGCCTCGTCGCGCCTCACGAGCACGGCGACGCTGCCTTTCGACTTGTCGACGAGCTTGCGGAGTTGCTCCGCGTTCTCGACCTTCGCGTTGCCGAAAGCGAGGATGACGTCGCCGCGCTGGATTCCGGCCTGGGCCGCCGGGCCGTCGACCTGGTCGACCACGACGCCGCCGTCGATGCCGCGGGTCCCCCGCTCCTCAGGCGAGAGCGGGCGGACCACCACGCCGAGCTTTCCGGGCTTCACCTCCGCCGCGGGCGCCGCCGCGACCTTCTCGGCCGGCATGTCCCCGACGGTGACGCGCATGTCGCGGGTCGCGCCCTGCCGCCAGACCTTCATTCCGAGCGCGGTGCCGGGCTTGGTCTCGCCGACCAGGCGCGGCAGCTCGTTCGACTGGTCGACCGACTTGCCGTCCACCGACAGGATGACGTCGCCGGCCTTCAGCCCCGCCTTTTCCGCCGGGCTGCCGGGCTCGACCGCGCTCACCAGCGCGCCCTGCGGCTTCGCCAGGCCGAACGAGTCGGCGAGATCCTTGGTCACGCCCTGGATGGTGACGCCGATGCGGCCGCGGTTGACCTTGCCGTACGCGACGAGGTCGTCCTTGATCTTCATCGCGGTGTCGATCGGGATCGCGAACGACAGACCCATGTACCCGCCGGTGCGGCTGTAGATCTGGGAGTTGATCCCGACGACTTCGCCCGCCATGTTGAACAGCGGCCCGCCGGAGTTGCCGGGGTTGACGGCGACGTCGGTCTGGATGAACGGGACGTAGGTCTCCGACGGCAGCGTGCGGTGCTTGGCGCTGACGATGCCGGCTGTGACCGAGTTCTCGAAGCCGAACGGCGAGCCGATCGCCGCGACCCACTCCCCGACCTTGAGCTTGGACGGATCGCCGACCCTCACGGTCGGAAGGCCGGTCGCCTCGACTTTGACGACCCCCACGTCGGTCCGGCGGTCGAAGCCGATGACCTTGGCCTTGAGCTCGCGCTTGTCGGCGAGCCGGACCGTCACCTCGGAGGCGTCGGCGACGACGTGTGCGTTCGTCAGGATAGTGCCGTCGGGCGTGATGATGAAGCCGGAGCCCACGCCCTGGCGCGGCGTCGGCTGCGCGTCGGGCATCGGGATCTGGAACCGGCGGAAGTACTCGTACATCGGATCGCCGGGCTTGAGCGGCAGCTCGCGCGGGCCGGCGGCGGTCCGCTGCGTCGTCGTGCTGATGTTCACGACCGCGGGCCCCTGGCTGTCCACCAGTTCGGTGAAGTCCGGGAGGAGCCGCCCGGGTTGCGCGGCGGTCGTCGCCGGCGCGGCGGCCTGGGCCTTGGCGATCGGGAAGTGCTCGGCCCCCACGTAGCCTAGCGTAGCGGCCGCGGCGAAGGCTCCGGCGATGGCAAGCGCTGGGCCCCGTTTCTTGATCAGCATGAGACACCCCTCCTAGTCGTGGTTGTTCTACCAGGGCGTTGGTCCGACCGCGGGGCCTGCGGGTTCCACCCGGCAAACACGTCGTTACACCGGAAACACTCTGTTACACGCGCCGGGGGCGGAAAACCGGGTCGGGTAAGATCCGGCCCGCCCCCGCCCCGATGACCCGACCAGAACCCGCTCTGCCGCTGCGGCTCCTCGCGCGCGTGTTCGTGCCGTTCGCCTGCGGCTACTACTTCTCGTACTTCTTCCGGACCGTCAACGCCGTCATCTGGCCGGATCTCGTGCGCGACGTCGGCGTCGACGCGAACCGCCTGGGCCTGCTCACCAGCGCGTACTTCCTCGCGTTCGCGGCGTTCCAGCTGCCGCTCGGCGTGCTCCTCGACCGCTTCGGCCCGCGCCGCGTGAACGCCAGCCTGCTCCTCGTGGCGGCCTGCGGGGCGCTCGTCTTCGGCACGAGCGAGACGCTTGCGGGGCTCATCGCCGGCCGGGCGCTGATCGGCCTCGGCGTCTCCGGTTGCCTGATGGCGAGCATGAAGGCGTTCACGCTCTGGTTTCCGATGTCGCGCTTCGCCACGCTGAGCGGCTGGCTGCTCGCGGCCGGCGGCCTCGGCGCGCTCTCGGCCTCGGCGCCGGTCGAAGCGCTGCTGCGGCTCACCGACTGGCGCGGGGTCTTCGACGGGCTCGCCGCGCTGACGTTCGTGACCGCGGTGCTGATCTTCTTCGTCGTGCCCGAGCGCGAGGCGGGCCCGACCCGGCCGAGCGTGCGCGAGCTCGTCGGGGGGTTCGCCACGATCTACCGCGATCGGGTGTTCTGGCGCGTCGCCGGCGTCAGCATGACGGGCCATGCCGCGTTCCTCGCCACCCAGGGGCTCTGGGTGGCGCCGTGGCTGCGCGACGTCGCCGGCCTCGACCGTCAGACGGTCGCCGGCGCGCTGTTCGCGATGGCCGTGCTGACCACGATCGGGTTCGCGTCGACCGGGACGGTGAGCGACGCGCTCGCGAAGCGCGGCGTGGCCCCGCTCACCATCTTCAAGCTGGGCGCGATCGCAGCCGCGATCCTGATGGGCACCTTCGCGCTCGGCCTCACCGGCGCGGCGGCGGCGACCTGGGGCCTGTACGCGCTGCTCGCGCCGAGCGCGACGCTCTCGTACGCGATCCTCACCCAGCGCTACGATCGGGCGCTCGCCGGGCGGGTCAACACCGCGGTCAACGTGCTCGTGTTCGTCTCCGCGTTCGCCGCGCAGTGGGGGATGGGGGCCATCGTCGGCCTCTGGATGCCCGAGGCCGGGCGCTATCCGCTCGCCGCGTACACCGCCGCGTTCGGCGCCGTCGTGTGCCTCCAGACGCTCGCGCTCCTGCCGTTGCTCACCCTGCGCGAGGTCGGTCCTCGATAGCGCTATCATTTCCCGATGAGCAAGGCGTTCACCAGGGAAGCCGACGCGCCGGAGGAAGACGATCTCGAGCCCGAGCAGGCGCTCGACCGGCCGCTCGTCAAGAACTACATCACGCCGGCCGGCCATCGGCGCCTCAAGGACGAGTTCACCCGCCTCTGGGAGGTCGAACGGCCGAAGCTCGTCGAGACGATCGCGTGGGCGGCGTCGAACGGCGACCGCTCGGAGAACGCCGACTACACCTACGGCAAGCGGCGGCTGCGCGAGGTCGATCGGCGGATCCGGTTCCTGTCGCGGCGTCTCGAGATCGCGGCGGTCGTCGACAACGCCGGCCAGGACCACGACCAGGCGTTCTTCGGCGCGACGGTCACCTATGCCGACCGGTCCGGACGGGAGCGGACGGTCAGCATCGTCGGGATCGACGAGGTCGATCCGGCGCGCGGGCGGGTGTCGTGGGTCTCGCCGATCGCCACGGCGCTGCTCAGGGCGCGCGCCGGGGACCGCGTGACGGTGATGACGCCGGCGGGCGCCGAGGCGATCGACGTGGTTGCGATCCGGTACGACCCGCTGACGTAGCGCGGGCTACTGCTGCGCCGCCGAGGCCTTGGTGGCGGCGGGCGTGAAGTCGCCGGCCTTGACCACCGATAGCTTGCCGAGATCGAGGTGCCGGCGCAGCGCGTCGCGCACCTCGTCCGGCGTGAGCTCCGCGATCCGCTTCTCGAACGCGATGTCCCAGGCGAGCGTGCGGCCGATGGCGCTGTAGCCGGCGAGCCGCCCGGCGAGCCCGGCGTCCGAATTCCGCGCCATCTTGCGGGCATGCAGCAGGCTCCGCCGGCCGTCCTCCACCTCCTGCGCGGCGAACCCCTCGTCGAGCGCGCGCCGGAGCTCCTCGGCGATCGCCGCCTCCACGCGCGCCCGGTTCTGCGGCGCATAGATGGCGTAGACGCCGAACCCGCCCGCCTCGTCCTGCGCGCTGGCGCTGAGCCACGAGCCGACGCTGTACGAGAGGCCTTCCTTCTCCCGGACGCGCCGCGCCAGGCGCGCGTCCGACGAGCCGCCGAGCAGGTAGTTGCCGAGCACGAGCGCCGGGTAGTCGGGATGGTCGTCGCGGACCTTGAGGTTGAGGCCGGCGCGGAAGACCGCGTTCGCCTTGTCCGGGGTCTCGATGACGCGATCCATCGGCTGCACGTCGAAGTAGCGCGCGGGAATGCGCCGGTAGGGACCCGGGCTCTGCCAGTCGCCGAACAGCGCCGCGGCGAGCCGCGTCAGCTCCTCGGGATCGAAATCGCCGACGACCGCCAGCTCGCTGTGCGACGCGCCGACGAGGTCGCGGTAGCAGCGGCGCGCCTCGTCCAGGCTCACGGACTTGAGGCGGTCGGCGCGCTCCTCGAGCGTCGGCGTGTATTCCCAGTGCTCGGACGGATACGGGTGGAGGTGGCGTCCGATCGAGAGGCCGGCGAGCGACTGCGGGTCGGTGCGTTGCGAGTCGACGCTCATCAGCGCCTGCCGCTTCGCCTGCTCGAACTCGCTCTCCGGGAAGGCCGGGTCGCGCAGCATCTCGGCGGCGAGGGCGAGCGCGGCGGGCAGGTTCTGGCGCAGGGTCCGGATCGAGGCGCCGTCGCCGGCGACGCTCACGCTCGCGCGCAGCCGGTCGAGCTCGTCCCGCAGCTGCTCGCGCGTGCGTTGGTGCGTGCCGCGCGAGAGCATCGCGCTCGCCATCGTGCACGCGGCGCTCCGCCCGGTCTTGCTCGCCTCGTCGCCCCACCGCAGCGCGAGCTGCGCCACCACCGTGCCGCCGCGGGTCTTCTTCGGCAGCAGGGCGAGCTTCATGCCCGAGGGCAGCCGGCGGCGGATGACCCGGCCCTCGATGTTCTCCGGGGACGGATCGAACGCCTCGCCCGCGGCGATGTCGCTCGGCCCCGCGAAGTCCGCGAGCTGCGCCGCGAGATCGGGGGCGGCCGGGATCGCGACCCGCTCGGGCTGCGCCGTCGGATGGAACAACCCGAGGGTGCGGTTCGCCGACTTCAGGTAAGCGGTGGCGACGCGCTGCACGTCGTCCCGCTTCACCTTGTCCAGGAGGTCCCGATAGAGGAACAGCAGCCGCCAGTCGCCGATCGCGACCATCTCCGACAGCGTGAGCGCGACCGAGCGCGAGTTCGTGAGGAGCTGCTCGACGTCGGCCCGGAGCTTGGTGCGGGCGCGCTCGACTTCCTCGTCGGTCACCGGGTTCGCGGCGAAGCCCTCCAGGGTGGCGAGCAGCGTGTCGCGCGCCGGCTCGAGCGGGGCGTCCCGGCGCACCGCCACGCCGAAGTACACCGAGCCGGGCTCGCGGGTCTGGCGCTCGAAGCCGAAGACGGCCGCCGCCTTGCCGGTGGCGACGAGCGCCTTGTGCAGCCGTCCCGAGGGCTGGGCGACGAGGATCTGGGTGAGCAGGTCGACCGCGACGAAATCCGGGTGGGCGCCCGACGGGACGTGGTACATCGCATTGGCGAGCTGCACCTCGCCGACGCGCCGCAGGATCACCGTGCGCTCCCCGTCCTGCGGCGGCTCGACGGTGTAGGTGGCCTGCAGCCGACGGCCGGGCCGCGGGATGGCGCCGAAGGTCCGCGCGACCGCCGCGAGCGCGCGCGCCTCGTCGAACTTTCCGGCCACCACGAGCACCGCGTTGTCGGGCTGGTAGTAGTAGCGGTAGAAGGCCTGCAGCCGCTCGATGGGCACGTTCTCGATGTCGGACAGCGTGCCGATCACCGAGCGCCCGTAGTTGTGCCAGAGGTAGGCGGCGGCGTTCATCCGCTCGCGCAGCAGGCCGAACGGACTGTTCTGCCCGGCCTCGAACTCGTTGCGCACCACGGTCATCTCGCTCTCGAGGTCCGGCCGCGAGACCCGCGCGTTGACCATCCGGTCGGCCTCGAGGTCGAGCACGAACGCGAGCAGCTCGTCGGACGCCGGGAAGGTCTCGAAATAGTTGGTGCGGTCGAACGAGGTCGTCCCGTTGTAGCGGGCGCCGCGCTTCAGGAGCTCGCTCTTCGGGCTGGCGTAGCGCGGCGTGCCCTTGAACAGCATGTGCTCGAGCAGGTGCGCCATCCCGCGCTCGCCGTAGCTCTCATGGCGCGAGCCCACGAGGTAGGTGACGTTGACGGTGATCGTGTCCTGGGAGGGGTCGGGAAGGAGCAGGAGCTTCAGCCCGTTCGGGAGGTTGTATTCGCTGATGCCCCCCACCGACGGGCCGCGGGTGACGCCGGCGGGCAGCTGCTGGGCGGCCGCGAACGGCGCGAGCGAGACGAGGAGCGCGGCAAGCAGCGCCCGGCGGAGCAGCGACATCGGTACCCTCTACCCTCTTGTAGGCGGCCGCCCCGAGGTCGGCCGCGTACGGCTATTGTATCTAAGCGGGCGTTGGACTCGGCCGCAAAGAAAAGTTCCGCGGGGACGGATTTCACGGGAGCAGCATCGCCCTGTCAAGGGGTCCGCGAACGTGGTTCTCCAGCTTGCCGAAATCCCTGAGGGGTTATCAGTAAACTCCCCGATGCCGATATTGCGGCGAGAGCCTTGAGGTCGGCGAAGTCCGTCCCTATTTTTCTGCGGATCGACGGAACGGGAGAGAACAGCATGACGGACGCCACCAGGCAGACGCTCGGCTTCCAGGCCGAGGTGAAGCAGCTCTTGCACCTGATGGTGCACTCGCTGTACAGCAACAAGGAGATCTTCCTGCGGGAGCTCGTCTCGAACGCGTCCGACGCGTGCGACAAGCTGCGCTTCGAGGCGCTCTCGAGCCCGGACTTCTACGAGTCGGATCCCGACCTCAAGATACGGGTCGCATTCGACCAGGACGCGCGCACCATCGCCGTCTCGGACAACGGCGTCGGCATGTCGCGCGACGAGGTGGTGGCGAACATCGGCACCATTGCGAAGTCCGGCACCCGCGAATTCCTGGCCGCGCTGACCGGCGACCAGGCGCGGGACGCCCGGCTGATCGGCCAGTTCGGGGTCGGCTTCTACTCCTCGTTCATCGTCGCCGACCGGGTGACGATCGTGACCCGCCGGGCGGGGCGCGCGGCAACGGAAGGCGTGCGCTGGGAGTCCGACGGCACCGGCGAGTACACCGTCGAGGCGGCCGAGAAGCGCACCCGCGGCACCGACGTGATCCTGCACCTGCGGGAGGGCGAGGACGACTTCCTGTCCGACTTCCGGCTCAAGGCGCTCGCCCGGAAGTACTCGGACCACATCGCCGTCCCGATCGTGATGCAGAAGCTCCAGTGGTCCGACGAGCAGAAGGCGACGGTCGCGACCGGGCTCGAGGAGACCGTCAACCAGGCGAGCGCGCTGTGGGCGCGGCCGAAGGCCGAGATCACCGACGAGCAGTACCAGGAGTTCTACAAGCACGTCGCGCACGACTTCGACCCGCCGCTCGCGTGGACCCACAACCGCGTCGAGGGGCGCCAGGAGTACAGCCAGCTGCTCTACATCCCGTCGCGCGCGCCGTTCGATCTCTGGGACCGGCACCAGCGCCGGGGGTTGAAGCTGTACGTGCGGCGGGTGTTCATCATGGACGACGCCGGCGAGCTGCTGCCCGGGTACCTGCGCTTCGTGCGCGGCGTGATCGACTCCAGCGACCTGCCGCTGAACATCTCGCGCGAGATGCTGCAGGAGAGCCGCGACGTCGAGGCGATCCGCTCCGGCTGCGCGCGGCGCGTGCTCGCGACCCTCGAGGAGCTCGCGGCAAGCCAGCCGGAGAAGTACGCCGCCTTCTGGAAGGAGTTCGGGCGGGTCCTGAAGGAGGGCGTCGGCGAGGACGCCGTCAACCGCGAGCGCGTCGCGAAGCTCGCGCGCTTCGCGTCGACCGGCAAGGACACCGACGAGCAGGCGGTCGCGCTCGACGATTACGTGTCGCGCATGAAGGACGGCCAGGACGCGATCTACTACGTGACCGCCGACTCGTTCCTCGCGGCGAAGTCGAGCCCGCACCTGGAGGTGTTCCGGAAGAAGGGCGTCGAGGTGCTGCTGATGTTCGACCGCGTCGACGAATGGGTCGTCGCCCATCTCCCGGAGTTCGGCGGCAAGCCGCTCGTCTCGGTGACCAAGGGCGATCTCGACCTCGGGCCGCTCGTGAGCGGGGCCGAGCGCGACGCGGCGCGGCAGCAGGCCGACGAGTACCGCGAGCTCGTCGCGCGCATCCGGCAGGCGCTGGGAGAGCGGGTGAAGGACGTCCGGGCCACCGCGCGGCTGACGTCGTCGCCGGCGTGCCTCGTCGCGGACGCGCACGACCCCGGCGGCAACCTCCAGCGCATCCTGCGCTCGGTCGGGCAGGACGTGCCGCGCTTCAAGCCGATCCTCGAGGTGAACCCCGACCACCCGATGGTCCAGCGGCTCAAGTACGAGGACCAGCGGTTCGCCGAGTGGGCCGAGCTCCTCCTCGACCAGGCGCTCCTCGCCGAAGGCGGGCAGCTCGACGACCCCGCGGGGTTCGTGAAGCGGCTGAACGAGCTGATGCTCGACCTCGCCGGGGGCGGCTCCCGGATCTGGACGCCGAGCTGAGGGCGCGCAGGCCCGGGAGCCGGCGAGCCTAGAGCTGGCCGAGCATTGCCTCGGCGCCCGACACCTCGTACTTGCCCGGCGCCTCGAGGTTGAGCTTCTTGACGACGCCGTCCTCGACGAGCATCGAGTAGCGGCTCGAGCGCACCCCCATGTTGGCTGCGGTGCGGTCGAGCTCGAGGCCGAGCTTGCGGGTGTAGTCGGAGTTGCCGTCGGCCATCATCCGGACCTTGCCGGCCGCCTTCTGGTCGCGCATCCAGGCCGCCATCACGAACGCGTCGTTCACGGAGATGCACCAGATCTCGTCGACCCCCTTCTTCTTGAGCGCGTCGAAGTTCGCGATGTAGCTCGGCACGTGCTTCGCCGAGCAGGTGGGGGTGAACGCGCCCGGCAGGCCGATGATCACGATCTTCTTGCCCTTCATCAGGTCCTGGACGTTGAGGTCCTTGGGGTTGACGGGGCAGCCTTGGCCGTCGAACTCGACGCACTCGGTGAGTCGGCCCTCGGGCAGGCGGTCGCCGACCTTGATCGCCATGGGGATTCTCCTGATGGGGGTCGTTGCGGATGGGGAGGCGGCAGGATGGCCGACTTTCCGGCCGAAGTCAAAAGCGTCACGCCGCGACCGCCGAAAGCCATTGAGGCACAAGGGTTTCATGGCAATATTGGCACGTCGCTCCAGGGTCCGCCCACGTGCCAGTCGCCGCCGTCGTCAACGAAGAACGCCGCCTCGCGCTGGCCGAGGTCGTCAAGGAGCTGATTGCCGACGGTCTCGTGCCGCGCGAGGAGGCTGACCGCCTCGTCGCCGACCGGCGCGCGTACCGGGCCGGCGCCCAGCACCCCCTCGTGGCGGTCGCGGAGCAGAAGTGGCGCTCCGCGCAGCCGCCGCACAAGCTCCTCACGCTCGAGGCGCTCACCGAGTGGTACGCGCCGAAGCTCGGGCTCGCGTACTTCCACATCGACCCGCTCAAGATCAACTTCGCGTCGGTCACCGAGGTCATGTCGAGCGCCTACGCCGAGCGGTTCAAGATCCTGCCGGTCGAAGCGGGCCCGAAGAAGGCGGTGATCGCGACCGCCGAGCCCTACATCCGCGAGTGGGAGGGCGAGCTCCAGCGGATCCACCGCGTCGAGATCGAGCGGGTGTTCGCGAACCCGCTCGACATCCAGCGCTACATCGTCGAGTTCTACAACCTCGCGCGATCGGTCAAGAAGGCCACCGGCGCGGCCGAGGCGCGGTCGAGCCTCTCGAACTTCGAGCAGCTCGTCGAGCTCGGCAAGACCAACCGCCAGCTCGACGCGAACGACCAGCACATCGTCAGCATCGTCGACTGGCTCTGGCAGTATGCCTTTGACCAGCGCGCGAGCGACATCCACATCGAGCCGCGGCGCGAGATCGGCCTGGTGCGGTTCCGCATCGACGGGGTGCTCCACAACGTCTACCAGCTGCCGGCCCCGGTGATCGCGGCGATGACGAGCCGGATCAAGATCCTCGGCCGGATGGACGTGGTCGAGAAGCGGCGCCCGCAGGACGGGCGCATCAAGACGCGGACCGCCGACGGACAGGAGGTGGAGCTCCGGCTCTCGACGCTGCCGACGGCGTTCGGCGAGAAGCTGGTGATGCGGATCTTCGATCCCGAGGTGCTGGTCCAGGACCTCACCGAGCTCGGCTTCTCCGACGAGGACAAGGGCCGCTGGACGGAGATGACGGGCCGGCCGCACGGCATCATCCTGGTCACCGGCCCCACCGGCTCGGGCAAGACCACGACTCTCTACTCGACGCTCAAGACCCTCGCCACGCCCGAGGTGAACGTGTGCACGATCGAGGACCCGATCGAGATGATCGAGCCGGCGTTCAACCAGATGCAGGTGCACACCGCGATCGATCTCACCTTCTCCGAGGGGGTGCGAGCGCTCATGCGCCAGGACCCCGACATCATCATGGTCGGCGAGATCCGCGACCTGCAGACGGCGGAGATGGCGATCCAGGCGTCGCTCACCGGCCACCTCGTGCTGTCCACGCTGCACACCAACGACTCGGCGAGCGCGATCACGCGGCTGCTCGATCTCGGCGTCCCGGCGTACCTCCTCAACGCGACCGTGCTCGGGGTCATGGCGCAGCGCCTCGTGCGGACGTTGTGCAAGCACTGCAAGCACAAGGTGCCGTTCGGCGACGGGCGATCGGACGATGTCTCCTGGGAGGAGCTCGTCACGCCATGGAAGTCGCGCCGGCCGCACCACGTGTACAAGCCGGTCGGCTGTCTCGAATGCCGCATGACCGGGTACCGCGGGCGGACCGGCATCTACGAGGTGATGCTGCTCTCGCCCGGGATCAAGCGCCTGGTCAGCGCGCAGCCCGAGCTCGGGAAGATCCGCGAGCAGGCCTACAAGGAGGGGATGAAATCCCTGCGCATCAGCGGCGCGGTGAAGGTCGCGACCGGGATCACGACCTTCGAGGAGATCCTGAAGGTCGCGCCGCCGCACCTCCACGAAGGCGCGTGACGCCGGCCGAGGGACGCGCCGAACCCGGCGCCGCCGTCGCCCCGATGAAGCCCGTCCTCGTCGACCTCGCCAAGCATCTCGGCCTGGCCGCCGTCTACTTCGGTGCGGCGAAGCTCGGGCTCGCGTTCGCCTTCGTCCACCCCAGCGTGACGCTGGTCTCGCCGGCGTCCGGCGTCGCGCTCGCCGCGCTGGTGCTGCTGGGGCTGCGCTTCTTTCCCGCGGTAACGGTCGGGGCGCTCGCCGTCGCGCTCACCGAGGGCGTGTCGCCCGTGCCCGCCGCGGCCATGGCGCTCGGCAGCACCCTGGCGGCGCTCGCCGGCGCGTGGCTCCTCACCCGCACGCGCGACTTCGACCCGGCGCTCGCCCGCGTCCGGGACGTGCTGCAGCTCGTCTTCCCCGCGGCTCTGGGCGCGCCCGTCATCGCCGCGGCGATCGGCACGGCGGCGCTCGCGCAAGCCGGCCTCGTCGAGCCGGAACGGATCCTCCGCGTCGGTCTCGCGTGGTGGGCCGGCGACGCCCAGGGCGTCCTGCTGTTCGCGCCGCTGCTGTTCACCTGGCGGCGCTCGCCCAGGCCGGACCTTCGCGTCGCCCACGCGCTGGCGCATGCGGCGCTGATCGCGGCGGTGCTGTTCGCGGGCGCGCTGGTGCTCGAGAGCAACCTCGGCGTCGAGAGCGTCGGATTCCTCGCCGCGCTCCTGCTCTTCCCGCTCGCCGTGTGGCCGGCGGTGCGCTACCCGGTGCGGGAGATCGCCACCTTCAACGTCGCGCTGACGGCGCTGTGCGTCGCCGGCGAGTGGCTCGGTGCCGGCCCGTTCGTCTCCGGGCGCGAGCTCGCGAGCGGACTGGTCGCCATGCACGGCCTGCTGGGATCGGTGACGCTGACCACGCTGCTCCTCTGCGCGCTGAGCACCGAGCGCCGCGACGCCGCCGAGCGGCTGCGCCGCAGCGAGGCGCGCTTCCGCAGCCTCACGAACCTGTCGGTCGACTGGTACTGGGAGCAGGACGCGGAGCTCCGCTTCAGCTACCTGTCGCCGGGGTTCCAGCTCGCGACCCGATTCGATCCCGCCGAGTACCTTGGCCGGCGGCGCTGGGAGCAGGCGGTGGAGGGGCTCGACACGCCGGCGTGGGCCGAGCATCGCCGCATGGTCGAGCAGCACCAGCCGTTCCGCGACTTCCTCGTGGTGCGCCGCGCGCCCGACGGCAGGCTGCGGTACGTGCTGACCAGCGGCGAGCCGGTCTTCGACGGGGCGGACGGGTTCCGGGGCTACCGCGGGATCGGGCGCGACATCACCGCGCAGAAGGAGGCGGAGCGCGAGCTCCGCGAGTCGCGCGAGCTGTTCGCGCGCATCTTCAGCGCGAGCCCCAATCCGATGCTGCTCACCCGCTTCGACGATCACCGGATCCTGGAGGTGAACGCGGCCTGGCTCGGCACCTTCGGCCGCGCCCGCGAGGAGGTCGTCGGGCAGACGCTGGACCGCGTCGACGTGCTCGTTCACGGCGCGGACCGGCCGCGGATCACCGCGCTGCTCGCCGCGCGCGGCGCGGTGCGGAACTTCGAGCTCGAGGTGCGGGCGCGGGGCGGCGAGCTGCGCCAGGTGCTGTACTCGGGGGAGCTGGTCGAGCTCGCCGGCGGCCGCTGCGTCGTCTCGACGCTCACCGACGTCACCGAGCGCAACCGCGCGCTGGTGGAGCTGCGCGCCTCGCGCGAGCGGCTCGAGCGGATGTTCCGCGGCAGCCCGCTGCCGATCGCGATCTCGGGCATCGAGGATGGCACGGTGATCGACGTCAACGACGCCTGGACGCGGACCTTCGGCTACGCGCGCGAGGAGCTCCTCGGGCACAACTTCGTCGACCTGGGGCTGTGGGTCGACCTGGACGCCCGGCGCCGGCTGCGCGAGGTCCTGCTCGCGCAGGCCGCGGTGCGCAACTACGAGTGCCGCTGGCGGAAGCGCTCGGGCGAGGTCGCCGACGTGCTGCTCTCGGGCGACCTCATCGAGCTCGACGGCGAGCCGGTCGTGCTCTCGACCGGGATCGACGTCACCGAGCGCAAACGCGCGGAAGCGCGACTGCGCGAGTCCGAGGCCCGGGCGGTGAAGATCTTCCAGTCGAGCCCGGTGCCGGTCGTGATCAGCCGGCTGAAGGACGGGCGGTACCTGGAGGTGAACGACACCTGGGCGAAGTGGACCGGCTGGTCGCGCGAGGACGCGATCGGGAAGACCGCGCTCGAGGTGAACATCTGGGCGAATCCGGCCGACCGCGACGAGTTCGTGCAGATGCTCGCGAACGGCATGGCGGTCCGCAACATGGAGTGCCGGTTCCGCAAGCGCTCGGGCGAGCTCGCCGACGTCCTCCTCTCGGCCGAGGTGCTCGAGCTCGGCGGCGAGCCCTGCGTCGTCAGCTCGCTGATGGACATCACCGACCGGAAGATGGCCGAGCGGCAGCTGCGCGAGTCCGAGCGGCGCTTCCGCGACTTCGCCGAGGCCGCCGGCGAGTACGTCTGGGAGCTGGACGTCGACGGTCGCTACATCTACCTGTCGCGCCGGGTCGAGCAGGTGCTCGGCTACGCCCCGGAGGAGCTCTACGGCCGCCGGCCCTACGAGCTGATGCCGGCCGGGGAGCAGGAGCGCCTGCGCGACTGGTACGTGGAGGCCATGCAGACCCGCGCGGCGTTCCGCAACGTCGAGCAGCGCATCCTGACCCGCGCCGGGAGCCAGGTATGGCAGCTCGTGAGCGGCGTGCCCGTCGTCGACGGCGAGGGGCGGTTCGTCGGCTACCGGGGGACCGCCCTCGACATCACCGAGCGGAAGCAGGCGGAGGCGCGCATCGCCGAGCTCGCGACGCGGGATCCGCTGACCGGATTGCCGAACCGGCTGCTGCTCTCCGATCGCCTCGCGCGCGGGATCGCGAGCGCGCAGCGCGAGGGCGGGCTGCTCGCGGTGATGTTCATCGACCTCGACCACTTCAAGCGGATCAACGACACGCTCGGGCACGAGATCGGCGACCTGCTGTTGCGCGAGGTGGCGAAACGCATCGGCGGGGTGCTGCGGAAGGGCGACACGCTGTCGCGCCTGGGGGGCGACGAGTTCGTGGTCGTCCTCGAGGGGATGAAGGCGGCCGAGGACGCGGGGCAGGTCGCGCGCAAGCTGATCGACGCGCTGTCGCAGCCCTACGACCTCGAGGGGCACACGCTCAACACCTCGGCGAGCGTCGGCATCGCGATCTATCCCGGCGACGGGACGGAGGCGACGACGCTCATGCGCCACGCCGACACCGCGATGTACGTGGCCAAGTCGAGCGGGCGGAAGAACTACCAGTTCTTCTCGGCGGAGATGAACATCCGCGCGACCGAGCGGCTGCGGCTGGAGGCCGCGCTGCGGGGGGCGGTGGAGCGCGGGGAGCTGCGGGTGTACTACCAGCCGCGCGCCGACGTGGCGGCCGAGACGCTGACGGGCGCCGAGGCGCTGCTGCGGTGGCAGCACCCCGAGCACGGCATGCTCACCGCCGGGCGCTTCCTCCCGCTCGTCGAGGAGACCGGCCTCATCCACTCGATCGGCGAGTGGGTGCTGCAGAGCGCCGCCGACCAGGCGCAGGCGTGGCACGCGCTCCACGGCCCGGCGTTCGCGATCTCGGTCAACATCTCGCCGAAGCAGTTCAACCGCGCGCTGCTCGGGCGGGTGCGGGGCGCGCTCGACGCGAGCGGCCTCGACCCGAAGATGCTCGAGCTCGAGCTCACCGAGGGCGCGCTCGCCCGCAGCCCGGACGAGGCGCGGGCGGTGCTGGGGGGCCTGCGCAACCTCGGGGTGCGGGTGGTGATCGACGACTTCGGCACCGGCTACTCGTCGATGAGCCAGCTGCGCCGGTTCGCGATCGACGGCATCAAGATCGACCGCTCGTTCGTGCGCGGCATGACCGGGAACCCGGACGATCGGATCGTCGTGAAGGCGATGATCGACATGGCGCGGAGCCTGCGCATCAACACCATCGCCGAGGGGGTCGAGACCCACGCCGAGCTCGACCTGCTGCGCTCGATGGGCTGCGAGGAGTACTCGGGCCACCTGCTCGCCGAGCCGGGGACCTCGGGGGAGTTCGAGCGGCGGTGGCTGCGGCCGGGGAACGTCCTGCGCCTGCGGCGCTAGAACCCAACGCCAAGACGCAGAGAACGCAAAGGTCGCAAAGGAGACGCTGTTAGGGACTCTCTTTGCGTCCTTTGCGCCTTTGCGTTGCGTCCCTACTTAGACAAGTACCTCATCGCCCGCTCGAGCCCGTCGATCGTCGTTGCGTACATCCGCCCCCCGAAGATCTCGCGCAGGATCCCGATTGACTGGCGGTAGGGCCACAGCTGCTCCGGCTCGGGGTTGAGCCACACCGCCTTCGGGTAGACGTCGAGCATCCGCCGCAGCCACGCGGCGCCCGCTTCCTCGTTGTGGTACTCGATCGATCCGCCCGGCTGCAGAATCTCGTACGGGCTCATCGTCGCGTCGCCCACGAAGATCAGCTTGTAGTCGTGCCCGTACTTGTGCATCAGGTCGAGCGTGCGGGTGCGCTCGGAGTGGCGGCGGCGGTTCTCCTTCCACACGAAGTCGTACAGGCAGTTGTGGAAGTAGAAGTACTCCAGGTGCTTGAACTCGGTCTTCGCCGCGCTGAAGAGCTCCTGGGCGAGCTTCACGTGGTCGTCCATCGAGCCGCCCACGTCGAGGAAGAGCAGCACCTTCACCGCGTTGTGCCGTTCCGGGCGCATGTGCAGGTCGAGCCACCCGGCGTTGCGCGCGGTCTTGTCGATCGTCGCGTCGAGATCGAGCTCCTCGGGGGCGCCCTCGCGTGCGAACTTGCGCAACCTGCGGAGCGCGACCTTGATGTTGCGGGTCCCGAGCTCGACATCCGAATCGTAGTTCGCGTACTCGCGCTGATCCCAGACCTTGACTGCGCTGCGGTTGCGCGAACGGTCCTGGCCGATCCGGATGCCTTCGGGGTTGTAGCCGTAGGCGCCGAAGGGCGAGGTGCCGGCGGTACCGATCATCCTGCTGCCGCCCTGATGGCGGCCCTTCTGCTCGGCGAGGCGCTTGCGGAGCTCCTCCATCAGCTTGTCCCACCCGCCGAGCGACTCGATCAGCGCCTTCTCCTCAGGCGACAGGTTCAGCTCGGCCTGCTTGAGCAGCCACTCGAGCGGGATGTCCGCCTCGGCGCCCAAGAGCGTCTCCACGCCCTTGAAGTACTCGCCGAACGCGCGGTCGAACTTGTCGTAGTTCGACTCGTCCTTCACCAGGGACGTGCGAGCCAGATAGTAGAACTGGTCGATCGACGGCTCGATCACGCCCTTGTGCATCCCCTCCATCAAGGTGAGCCACTCCTTGATCGAGACCGGGATCTTGGCGGCCTTCAGCTTCAGGAAGAACCCGGTGAGCACGGT
>Ga0299906_10002067_pt1 | contig 16885 bp, 15 predicted proteins | sample RVTome_14_FD_200259 | JGI IMG/M metagenome (GOLD analysis project Ga0299906, IMG submission 200259) | Soil microbial communities from uranium-contaminated site in the Upper Colorado River Basin, Wyoming, United States - RVT145D125 (version 2) ...
CGTCTACCGACGTGACACGAGGACCGACCTTGAGCGCCTGCACGAGCTGGGCGTTGGATTCCTTGCCCTGCTGGTGGAGGATTACGAGCTTGCCCGGTGGGGCGACCCCGGCCTGGTTGAGCACGCCACCGCGGCCGGGATCAGGGTTCGTCGCCTGCCGATACCGGACGGGAAGGCCCCTCCGTCAGTGACGAGTGTGGATGAGCTGCTGGCCGAGATCGCGGAGGCCCGCGTGACCGCGGACGCGGTGGTGGCCTGCATGGGGGGCGTGGGGCGGTCGGCGACCATCGCCGCGTGTGCCCTGACCGCCGCCGGGCTGTCCCCCGATCGGGCTATTGCCCACCTGCGGGAGGTTCGACACCCTACCGCGGTCGAAACGCCGCCCCAGGCGGCCTTCGTGGCCGCGTACGCTGCGCATAGGGAGAACCGATGACCGATCGCTGGGTCTGTGCCCGCTGCTTCACATCGGCGGAGGAGTCCGCCACGGCGTGCCCCAACTGCGGGCTGCCGCGGGGAGCGTCTCCCGAATCCGCCGTCAGCGAAGCCGCGCCCAGCGCCGAAGCCGCGCCCAGCGCCGATGCCCCGGGAAGCGCCGATGCCCCGCCCAGCTCTGAAGCCGCGTCGAGCGCTGCCGTAATACCCGCGCCGCCCTCAGCCCCAACGCCAGCTTGGGGGGCAGTCCCAGAACGCTGGGTCTGTCGGCGCTGCTTCTCCTCGAACGACGGCTCCGCCACTGCCTGTACAAACTGTGGGCAGCTGCGCGACGCGGGCGCGTCTCCCGAAGCCGCGGACGGGTGGGCCGGCGGGGCGCCCGCGCAACCGGCCGCGGGCCGGGGCCGTCAGTTTCCCTGGCGACTCGTCATCTACGGCGTCATCGCCCTGGTTTTCGTCGGGGGGTCGGTCTTGTTCGCGGCTCGGCGGGGCGACAGCGGGGAAATCGTCGACGCCGGGAACCTGAGCGTCTTCGACGTCCAGGAGGGCGACTGCTTCGACGCGGGCCTCAATTCCGGGCAGGTCACCGAGATCTCGGAGGTGCGTGCCATTCCGTGCGCCGAGCCGCACGTCTACGAGATGTTCTCGGTGGCGGACTATCCCGCTGGCGAGTCTCCCTCCGCGGCCGACGCGGACTACACGCCATGGGAGCGGGAGAACTGCCTCGGCAGGTTCGAGGCGTACGTTGGCATCGACTACGACTCGTCGATGTACTACATCAGCGCCCTGGTTCCGACCGACTCCTCCTGGGCGCAAGGGGACCACACGTTGATGTGCTTCCTCCATAACGATCCGGAATCGTCCATGACTGGGTCGGCCCGCGGCGCAGCGCAATAGGCTCAGCCGGGCACGGGAACGTCAGCGGGAGGCGAGCTCCGCGAAGCGGGCCAGGGCGTTGGCCAACCGCATCTGATCGGGCGTCCGGGCCCGAACGCGGAGCAGGCGGGGCGAGGCGACCACCACCGCCACGCAGCGCGCTCGCGAGGTCGCCACGTTGAGTCGATGTCCGCTGTAGAGGAAGCCCATCCCGCGTGGCGCGTCCTCGGCGGATGACGAGGCCATGCTGTAGATCGAGATCGGCGCCTCCTGGCCCTGGAACTTGTCCACGGTCCCGACCCGAGCCGCGGGCAGTTCGCGCGCAATGGCACCTACCTGGGCGTTGTAGGCCGCCACGATGACGATCTGCGACCAATCGACAGGCCGCTCGCGGCCGTCCCGGTCGATCCAGGTCGCGCCCCCGTCGACCAGGGCCCGAGCCAGGTCGGCAACGACCACGGCCTCCTCCCCCGATGAGTTGTCGTTCCCCTCGTGCACCACTGCCACCAGCCGCGGGCCGGTGCCCGAGGTGGGATCCGGTCCGCGCAGATCCTGACCGATGAGGTGCGGCTCGGGCTCGAGCCGCCCTTCGTAGAACACCTCCGAGGTGTATGTGCACAGGTCCGGGTGCAGCCGCCAGGTCGTTTCCAGGAACAGGCCCAGATCCTCGGGCATGGTGACCGCGTCGCCGAGCAGGTGTGCCAGCGCCGATCGATCCGCGCCCGGCGGATGCGCTCCCTGAAGGGGCTGATCGAGCTGTTGCGGGTCGCCGAGCAGCACCACGGACGTCGCGGCGGACGCGGCCGCCAGCGTGTTGGCCAGCGACATCTGCCCCGCCTCGTCCACGAACAGCACGTCGACCGCTCCAACCATGTCGTCGCGCGCCCACAGCCACGCCGTCCCGGCGGCCACCATCACGGTCGAGGCCTGGAGTGCGGCGCGCACGTCATCGTTGTCCGTCGTCACGCGCACCGACCGATGGACGAAGCCGTCCTCGTCATCGGACACCTTCTGGACGATCCCAATCTCGACCCCGGCTTCGTCGGCGGCCTCGGCGAGCAGGGTCAGGAAATTCCCGATCACCTTGTGGCTGTTGGCCACCACGCCAACCCGGCGCCCGCCCCGGACGAGGTCGAGAGCCATCCGCGCCCCGCTGTACGTCTTGCCCGATCCGGGCGGCCCCTGGATGGCCAGGGTCGATCGGTCCAGGCCCAGCGCCAGTCGGCGAGCGGCGACCAGATCGTTCTCTCCCGGCTGGCGAAGCGAGGCGCCCGCTGCCTGGCCCACCCTCGGCGGACGGCCCAGGAGCAGATCGCACGCAGCGCGATGGGGTCCGTCGGCATCGAGCCCGTTGTCGGCGACCCATCCTCCAAGCCGCATGATCGCGTTCTCCATAACGCCGGCGCCGTAGCGGTCGAAAGGGACCAGAGCGGTGGGATGCGGGTCCGAGCGACTCGTGGCCCGCTTGAGGTCAATGGTGCGCGCCGCGTTGTCGATGGCCACCACCTTGCCCGCGTCGCGGCCCGTCGCGGGGTCGACGACGGCGTGGCCCTCCCTCACGTCGTACTCCTGGTCCGGAAACTGATACCGGTGGATCAGCGATTTCTTGACCGTGCCCACGACGCCGATGTACTCGAGGCCGGCCAGCGGCTCACTGGCCTCGATGCGCTCGGCATCGGTCAGTCCCATCAGGTGGTAGTACAGCCACCACACGCTCTTATCCTCTCGACGGTGCCATGACAGGAGCTGCGCCAGTAGCCAGCGTGCCTGCTGGTCCGGGTCGCGTCCCTGTTCGGGAACGCCGGATGCCAGACGGCCAGCCAAGGCGGCGACCTGAGCCTGGCGCGCATTGAGCTCTCTTCCCGGCTCCGACTCGCGGGGACCGGGACGGGGGACCGGCTGGGCGGCCAGGGACTCGAGCTCGAGGCGGCGTTCCTCGAGCCATTCCCGCAACCGGCGGGTGCTCTCGACATCGTCGCGGTTGTAACCCTCGATCCGCTGGAGGTGATCGGCCGCCGGACGTTCACCCTCGTTCAGCTCCAGCCACTGCTCGAAAGCCACGATGCTCGACCCTGCGTCTCGCAGGTCGACGCTGCGGGTAAAGCCGTAGATCGGTTCGAGGTGCTTGAGCCCGTAGCTCTCGACCGAGGCCCGCAGGCTCTGCCGAACGACCCGATGGAGGTCCACCAGGGCGCCTCCACGCAGCAGGCGGTCCACGTCGTCCTCCCGGGTCGCGTGGCGACCCATGAGCCGCTTCAGCGCGGTCGGCTCGTACGGGGCGAAGTGGTAGATGTGGGCATCGGGGTATTGCCATAGCCGGGCCGCAAACAAGTCCATGACGGACTCGAAGGCGAGTTTCTCGCCTGCAGGGGTGAAATCGGCGGCGGCATCGGTTGACCAGGTCGGCTGCCATGTGCCGTCGAGGTCCATGACCCCGAAGAGGTACTCGAGCCCGTCGTGGGCCGCGTACGGGTCTCCTTCGATGTCGAAGAACAGGTCGCCCGGTGATGGGACGGGAAGCGATGCCAGCCCGAGCTCGGACGGGATCGGCTCACCGGCGGGCGGCAGGAACACCTCGTACTGGAGCCGATCCTGCAGCCGTCCCGCGAGCTGAATGCGGGCTTGTTCGCGGACACGCTCGAGTGCGGCCGCGCTCGTGCCTTCCAGGCGCGGGCTGATGGGGAGGGGCAACGTACCTAATGCTTCCAGGGTGTCGACGCCTCGGCCCTGCAGGCCCCGCCGCTGACGAGCGCTGATCCCCGCCACCAGGCTGAGATGGTCGTCCATGCGGCGCCGAGCCTGGCAGTCCAGCCGCCAGCGGCACACGTCGCAATGCTCGACCGGATCAGGATAGGTGGCGCCCGGCGGATACGCGGCGGGAGCCGCCTCCGGTCCCACCGCGTCCTCGAAGCGCTGCCGGGCGGCGCGGTAGTAGGCCATGAAGTCGGCCACCCGCAGGGTTCGCTGCCCGCCGGCGGAGCCCCCCAGGACGACGTGCAGCCACTCCGGCTCGACGCCCTGGATGGCGGCCAGAAGGTCGATGTAGGTGCAGATCTGGAGGACCGCGCCCGCCTTGACGTGGCGGGCCAGCTTCGTATCGGCGACTTCGTAGTGGTACCGGCCCCATCGGCTGGGTCGTTCCGCGCTCTCGACGCGAAGGAGAAAGTCGGCATGGCCTCGCCAGCGCCCGTCGAAGAAGGTGGCCTGGTAGATCACGTCCGCGCCCGCGCTCATGGCCGCCGTCGTTTCGTCTGCGGCCGCCCGCAGCTCGGCCCCGTGGTCCTGGCTGGACCCATCGCGGGCGATCTCGACCACGCTCCGCCCGTCGGCCCGCAGGAGGTCCAGGTAGGTTCGTTCGTGCAGCTCGCCGCGGCGCCGCAGGACGTCCAGCTCCGGGTCGTCCAGCATGGGGCGTGCGACCAGGCCGCCAAGCGCCGCCCGTTCCAGGGCGGTGAGGTGCTCGCACTCCAGGAAGCCGACGAGGTCGCTGGCCGAGTAGATCGGCGCCCCGTCGATCAGCTGCATGCGGTGGGCCCGCCGCTCACTTCGGGGCGCGTCGGAAGCTGGCCAGCCAAGCGTGGGCGCCTCCCGGGCCGAGCCGGGTCTCAAACTGGACGGCGACGACAGAATCGGTCTGCCAATCGTCGGAAAACGTGGCTTCGAGCTCGGCTTGGGTCACGCGCCGCGGACCCCATCCCGCCGGCTCGGCCTCGGAGAAGCACATGATATGCATCCGGCTGTCGGGCGCACAGAGCGCGCGCATGCTGGCCGCGTAGCGCGGCCGATCCTCATTGGTCAGGGTGTGGAAGCAGCCGCAGTCGATCAGGGTGTCGAACGTCCGTCCCACGGCGTCGGGATCCAGCGCGTCCGCGGCCAGGAACACGACTGGCAGGCGCCGGGCGTGGGATTTCACCATCGCGCGCTCGATGGCCACCTTCGAGACGTCGATGCCCCAGACCTCGTGACCGTGCTCGGCCAGAAAGAGCGCGTTCTCGCCTGTCCCGCAACCCACGTCTAGGACGCTCGCGCCGATGCGACCGGCCGTGTGGAGGTCGACGACCACTCGCTGCGGGCGGCCAATGTCCCACGGTGGCTGCCCGCGGTACGCGTCGTCCCAGGTCATGCGCCAAGTCTAGAACCCGGCCGCCGCGTCGCTGCGGACGCGTCGCGGACCTGCCATTCTTAGCCGCCACCGTCGCGCAAGGAGAGCCTGCATGGACCCGATCGAACACATCGACGCACTCATCCAGGACCGCCATCTGCTGTCCCATCCGTTCTATACCCGCTGGCGCGAGGGAACACTGCCGGTCGAGGCCATCCAGGAGTACACGCGCCAGTACTACGCGTTCGAGTCCGCCTTCCCGCGACTCCTGTCGGCGATTCACAGCCGGACCGACGATCCCGTCGTGCGGCAGTCGATCCTGGACAACCTGTGGGACGAGGAGCACGGCGAGGTCAATCACGCCGAACTGTGGCTGCGCTTCGCCGAGGGCATGGGCGTCGAGCGCGACGAGGTGCGCGGCGCGAAGGCCAACGCCGGAACCCGGGCCCTGATGGAGACCTACTGGGGCCTGGCCACCGATGGCTCGCCCGCCGCCGGCATCGCGGCCCTGTACGCCTACGAGGCTCAGGTCCCGGAGGTCGCGGCCGAGAAGATCAGAGGGCTCCGGGAGCGGTATGGCATTCACGACGCTCGGACGCTGGCCTTCTTCACGGTCCATTCCACATTGGACGTCGAGCATTCCGGCGCCGAGCGCGACGCGATCCGGCGTACGACCAAAGCCGATTCCTCATCTGAGGCGGCGGTGGCGGCGACGTCCCGGGCGCTTGATGCCTGGTGGGGCTTCCTGGACGCGGTGAACGTCTGACCCAAGGCCCAATGCGGAAGGCCGAGTTCGGCTTTCCGGGCACGGCGCTGCGACGCCGATTGGTCGAGGCCATCCTGCGGGGGGAGAAGACGGCCACGGCCGGCCTGCTGGTGGACCTCGAGCGCGATGGAGAAGCCCTCGCAACGCCCGGGGAGCGTCAGGTCGTGGTCGATGATGACGACCGGCCGGTGGCGGTCATTGAGCTGACCGAGGTCAGCGTGCGCCGGATGGCGGACGTCGACCTGGACTTCGCCCGGGACGAGGGAGAGGGATTCGAGAACGTGACGGCCTGGCGAGACGCCCACCAGCGGTTCTTCGGGAGCTACCTGGATGAGATCCGCGTCGGACTGTCTGATCCGCACTGGCAGCTGACCGACGACACCCTCGTTGTGTGCGAGCGGTTCCGCGTCGTCGAGCGGCTCCCGTCGCCCTGACGCGGGCCCAACCCTCGGTCAGCCCGCGGCGAGCTCCTTCAACCAGGACGCGATCCGGTCCAGCGCGTCCTCGCGCACCGCGTCGAGCCCGTGCCCCAGGCGCGGGTACGTCACCAGCTGAGCATGCGGCAGGCGCGGCATGACCTCGCGCAGGACCTGGATCCTGGCGAACGGGTCCGACTCGCCGCTCAGAAGCAGGACGGGGCACGTGATCCGGGGCCAATGCGCGATCCGTGCGTCCGTCGTCTCCGGGTGGCCCGGCCGATGAAGCGGATACGAGAGGAGGACGAGGCCAGCTGGCGCCTGGTCGGCAGCGATCAGACTCGCCACCCGGCCGCCGAACGAATGGCCGCCGATGATCGTCGCCGGGCCGACTTCCACCGCCGCGCGATAGACGGGAATGGCCCGTTCCGCCGACGAGCGGGGGAGCTGGACCGGCGTCGCCTCGAAGCCGCGGTCCCGCATGCCGTCGGTCCACGGCCGCATCGAGACCGCGGAGCCCGACGCGCCGTGGGCCAGGAAGACGTGCAGCGTGGACGCCGTCACGCACCGATTGTGGGCGGTGCGTGGTCGCCCGTCGACACGCCACCGTCATGACGTGCGCGCTACTCTGATGCGGTGGTGACCGAGCGATGGCGATCGCGTGCGGATGGGCTGGTGGCCGGGGCGGCCGCGGGTACGGTGGCCATCGGTATCAATGAGCTTATCGCCGGGCTGCTGCCTGGAGCACCTTCGTTCGTGGTGGAGGTCGGCGCGGCCGTGATCGCGCTCCAGCCGCCCGGGGCCAAGCAGTTTGTGGTCGACCTCTTCGGGACGGCGGACAAGCTCGTGTTCAACCTGCTCATCGTCGTGGTTGCCATCAACGGCTCGGCGATCCTGGGGATGCTGGCAACCTCGCGCTTCCGCGTGGCAGCCCTCGGTTTCGCCGCGGCCGGACTCGGCGCCCTGGCCATCTCGTTGCTCCTCGACCCGCTGGTCGAGCCGGTACCGGCCCTGATGTCCAGCTTCATTTCGGTGGGCGCCGGAGTCGGGGCCCTGCGGTGGTTGGTGCGCGGCAGCCCCTCCGAGCGCGGCGAGGTGGCCGAAATGCCGGACTGGTCGCGACGACGCTTCATCGGCACTTCGCTGGGGGTCGCCGGGGTCGCGGTCGCCGGGGGTGTGCTCGGTCGCTGGGTCGGGGAGCAGATCCGTGTCGCGACGCCGGTCGACATCACGCCGATCCCCGGGCCGGTCAACCCGCTTCCGGAGCTGCCGGCGGGGACCGACCTGGGCATTTCGGGCGTGGCGCCGATCGTCACGCCCAACCCCGAGTTCTACCGCATCGACACGGCTTTGCTCACGCCACGTCTCGATGCCGCAACCTGGCGGCTCACCGTCAGCGGCATGGTGGACCGCTCGCTGACCTTCACCTACCACGACCTACTGGCCCTCCCGCTATACGAGCAGTACGTGACCATCGCATGCGTCTCGAACGAGGTCGGGGGCCGGCTGGTGGGGAATGCGCTGTGGACCGGAGCCAGGCTCCGCGACGTCCTCGACACGGCGGGCGTCCAACCAGGAGCAACCCAGGTGATCGGACGGTCTTTCGATGGCTGGACGGCGGGATTCCCGACCGAATGGGTCATGACCGATGAACGTGAAGCGCTGGTCGCGGTGGCCATGAACGGCGAGCCGCTCCCCGCCGAGCATGGGTTCCCGGCCCGTCTCATCGTCCCGGGCCTGTTCGGTTACGTGAGCGCGACCAAGTGGCTGACCGAGATCGAGCTGACCACGTGGGACGCGTTCGACGCGTATTGGGTGCCATTGGGGTGGGCCAAGGAAGGCCCGATCCTGACCCAGTCGCGGATCGACGTGCCGCGTCCGGGCTCGTCGGTTGGCGCGGGGCAGGTGGCCGTCGCCGGCGTGGCCTGGGCGCCGGATCGGGGGGTTACGAAGGTCGAAGTCCAGGTCGACGACGGGGCCTGGAAGGCGGCCGAGCTGTCGGTGGCGATCAGCCAGGCCACCTGGGTCCAGTGGCACTACCCGTGGGACGCGAGCCCCGGCAGCCACCAGATCCGGGTCCGTGCCACCGACGGCACAGGCGCGGTCCAGGAGTCGCAGGTCACCCGGCCGCCGCCGAGCGGGGCGCGCGGCTACCACACCATCCAGGTGAGCGTCGGGTAGGTCACAATCGGCCGCGTGGCGAACCCGGTCGCGCCGGTCCTGATCCTGAACCCCATCTCCGGCGACGGGGCCGGCGGCCGACTTCTCCCGCGCCTGGAGGAGCAGCTCGGCCGGCGCGAGGCGCAGCTGTTCGTCACCACCCGCCGCGGACACGCCGAGGAGCTGGCCGCCGAAGCGGTCCGAGACGGTGCCGACCGGGTGGTCGGAGTGGGCGGCGACGGCACGATGCAGGAGATCGTCAACGGCATCATCGCCGCCGGCGGGGGAACGCTGGGCGTCGTGCCGGTGGGCCGTGGCAACGACCTGGCCCGCAGCCTGTCCATCCCCCTCGATCCCTCAACCGCGCTGGATGTGGCCCTTGGCCCGACCACCACCTCCATGGACGTGGGCCGGGCCATCCGGGACGCGCATCTTCGCCATTTCGTGGCTGCCGGGGGGGTCGGCTTCGACGCCCAGGTGGCGTGGACGATGGCCAACCCGCGCCCGTGGTGGAAGAACGGTCGAGCCGGCTACTTCGCGGGCACCCTGGACGAGCTGAGACGGTTCCACAACCAGCGGCTGCGGATCACGTTCGATACGGCCGATGGACGGGAGGTGGTGGACCACGTCTCATTGATGGCCGCTTTCGCCAACGGCCCGTACTACGGTGGCGGGATGAAGATCTGCCCCGACGCGAGCCTGACCGACGGCCAGCTCGACGTCTGCGTGGTCGGCGACCTGACGCGCTACCAGGCGCTCCGTGAGCTGCCCGGCATCTACGAGGCCAAGCACGTCCGCAATCCAAAGGTCCGCTTCTACCGCAGCCGCTGGCTGTTGATCGAGGGCGACGAGCCGACCCGCGTCCATCTGGACGGCGAGCCGTGGGGGACCCTCCCCTTGCGCGTCGAGGCGCTCCCGGCAGCTCTCCAGGTGGCGGTGCCGGCGTGAGTGACGCCGGACCGGCTGCTCGCGGATGGCAGGTGCTCGATGCGGCGGGCCGTCGCATCGGCACGGTCGACGATGTCTTTGCCGACTACCTGCTGGTCCGGACCCGCAGCTGGCTGCCGGTCGACCTCTACGTCCCGGTGACCGAGGTCAGCCGCGGTGACCAGGCTGAGACAATCGTGGTCGCGGCGCAGGATGACCGCGAGGCGTATGCGCGCTGGCATCGGCCGCTCAGGAAAGCCCCGCATGGCTGAACAAATGGGCTTCGGCCCGGACATCCTCGACCGGCTGCGCACGACCGATGAGGTCCGCATCGAGACCCGTGCCGCGCCACCGGCGCCGGCGCATCGGACCACCATCTGGGTCGTCGTCGATGAACAGGATCGGGTGCTGATCCGGACCTATCAGGGCCCGAACTCGCGCTGGTATCGGGAGCTGCGGTCCAACCCGGAATGCGCGCTCTGGCTGGGGAGCCAGCCTGTCCCGGTCCGTGCCGAGCCGGCCAATGACGCCGATCGGATCGCCGCCGCCAGCCGGGGATATGAGGCCAAGTACGCGGGCGACCCCGCGGTGCGCGGGATGGTGGCCCAGGCTCAGCTGCCGACCACGCTCGAACTGCGGCCGCGTTAGCCGGGTACTCGTGTTGAGGGGCGGCTGGGTCAGGGTCGACCCGGCCGCCCCTTCCGGCCCCTGCTCCCCCGCGAGGCCGATGCACCCCCGTGTTCGAGATCACATTGAAGACGGTTTCAATACGACACCGCGATCCGCGGTGTCAAACCGGGTACCCTACCCACGTGAACGAGGTCCAGCGTGCGGAGGCCTTCTATGCGCACGTCTCGACCGGGGGCAAGGTCGAGGCCGATGACTGGATGGCGGACGACTATCGGGCCGCCGTCCTGAAGTTCGTCGAGATGCACGCCAATAGCGAGCTGATGGGGGTCCTTCCGGAGCGCGACTGGATCCTGCGGGCGCCGAATCTGCGCCGCAAGCTGGCGCTGACCAGCAAGATCCAGGACGAGGTGGGGCACGCCCAGCTCCTGTATCGCGTGGCCGAGGACCTGGGCAAGAGCCGCGACGCGATGCTGGCCGACCTGCTGGCCGGCAAGACGAAGTTCCACAACGTGTTCCATTACCCGACCCGCTCGTGGGGTGACGTCGGCATCATCGCCTGGCTGGTGGACGCGGCGGCCATTGTCAGCCAGCAGGCCCTGCGCGACTCCTCGTACGCCCCGTATGGGCGAACCATGAAGAAGATCTGCTGGGAGGAATCGGTCCACATCATGCATGGCCGGGACGTGGTCCTGACCCTGATGACCGGGACCGATCGCCAGCGCGACCTGGTCCAGGAAGCTCTGAACCGATGGTGGGGCCCGCTCATGCAGATGCACGGCCCGCCCACCGACCCCGCCACCGACCGCGACCTGATCTGGCAGATCAAGTCCAAGGGCAACGAGCAGCTGCGCCAGGAATTCCTCTCGATCTACGTCCCGCGCATCAGGGAGCTGGGGCTCACCATTCCCGATCCTGGGCTGCGTCATGACGAGGCAGCCGGCCGCTGGCATTACACCGAGCCCGACTGGGACGAGCTGCGGTCGGTGGTGACCGGCCACGGACCGGCGTCCCAGGAGCGTCTCGAATTCCGCCGCTTCCACCGCGCCGAGACCCAGTGGGTGCGCGACGCGGTCCTGGGAGTGGCCGCTTAGGCGGGGCGCACCGCCTCGAGCCGTTCGACCACGGCCGTGGCACCTTTGGCGCGGTAAATCTCGATCGCGTGGGCCATCGCCTCATCAGCTTCGAGATGGCGACCCGCACTGGACAGGACCTCGGCCCGGGCGATGAACGCCGATGCGGTATGCCAGAAATCAGAGTCGCCGACCAGACGTACAGCTTCTAGGGAGAGCTGGTCCGCCTCCTTCGGGTCACCGCGCTGGCTGTGGATCAGCGCGAGCGCAGATCGCCAGAGAATCTCGGTGATCCTGTCATCTGGCTGGGTCAAGTTTCGAGACGCGATGGCCTCCGATTCCGCGTCGTCGAGCCGACCCATCTCGACCAAGAACCTGGCCAGCATCCCCCGGTGTGTCGAACGCAGCCCCAACTCCTTCAGCGATTCCAGCTCATCGGACGCGGTCGCCAACAGCGCAGCGGCTGCGGTGATGTCACCGGCCCAGGCCAGGATCTCTGAACCTGATTGGGCGGCTTCGGCCGCCTCGATTGGGAGCCCAAGGTCCCGGAAGAGTTCCACACACCGATCCTGTTCAGCGCGCGCCGCGTCGAAATCTCCTTGCATGGCAAGCAGCACAGCCCGCCCGCGGGCAACAGAGGCCTGGACGCGCAAGTCATCGCCCGCCTCGCGGGTTATCTGGTCGTAGGCGGTCAGAGCATCGGAGACTGGAGTTGGCCCCCACATCAGGACATTGGTGAGGAACGCCAACGCGGCCATCTCATCCCCGCGGCACGCAGAGCGCCGGGCGTGACCCAGCGCGGCCATCACCGCGTCATTGGCCTCGCCGCCGCGCAGGGCCAACCACGGTATCCATGCGCGGCTCAGCCAAGCCCGGGATAACCCGCGCTCGTCCTGGGCCGCGGCAAACCAGTCGGTCGCGTTCTGGAGCAGATCCCTGTCGCGGTTTGGGTCGAAATCGCCAAACAGGTTTTGGAATCCGGCTCGCGCAACGATCGCCCATGCCCGACTACCGGCGTCAGCCGACGTGGCGGCGAGTTGGTCGAGTTCGCTCAGGAGCTCCCGCGCTTCGATCTCGTTGCCTGCCTCGCCCAGCGCAGCGATCCGGTCAGCCGCCCACTCCGGCCATCGCGGGTCTTCCGTACCAACCGCGGCCAACGCGCGACGGAGCAGGCTGGCCGCGGCTGCCAGATCGCTCCGATCCCAGGCTCGGCGAGCTGCCCGACCGAGGTGATCGGCCGCCCGACGTTGGAGAGCCTCCGTTGTTCCATCGAACTCGCCGAGTTCGCTTCGGTACTGATATGCCTGTTCCAGGTGGTAACCGACGATTTCCTCGAACTCGGCCAGCCGTTCGCCCACGGTCCGTTCCAGCCAATCAGCGAACCGATGGTGGAGCTGGGAACGCTCCTGTTTGGACAACCGCTCATAAGCGGCGTCCCGCACCAGGAGGTGCCGAAAGCGGAATGTGTCGTCACCTCCGATGCCGCGCGCATCCGGTCGAATCACCTCTCCGCGGACCAGGTTCACGAGATTCCGCTCCACCTGCGGTCTCTCCGCCTCCGGCGACAGCTCGATGACGGCACCGCGCTCGAAAATGCGACCTACGACCGCCGCTCGCTGGGCGACGGAGCGGTCGCCGGCAGGTAGGCGGTCGAGCCTCGCTGCGAGGACCGCCTGTACCGTCGGCGGGACTCGCGCCTGCCGGGGGTCGTCGACCGCTTCCCAGCGACCATTGACCCGCCGCAGCAACCCTTCGTCCACGAACATGGCGACGAGCTCCTCGAGGAAAAGCGGGTTGCCCTCTGCCGCGTCGCGCAATCGGCGAATGGTCGGGGCTGGCAGCGGCAGGTTGTCGGCCAACGATTCGATCAGCGACTCGCTCGCTTCGTCGGACAGCGGCGCCAGTTCGATGGTCAAAGCTCCGGGCAAGCCCGCGCTCCATCCGGGCCGGTGCTCGGCAATCTCAGGTCGCGCCAGGCAGAGCAGGAGAATCGACGCGTCGCTGCTGAGAGCGGCGGCGGACTCGAGCAGGTCGAGCAGGGTCGGATCACCCCACTGGATGTCATCGATGACCGCGATCAGGGGGTGATCGTGCGCGAGCCCCTCAAGGAACCGCCGGAAGGCCCATCCGATCTGCTCGCGGCTGGCACTCGTGGCCGACTCAAGACCAATCGCGGCTGCCAAGGCCGCGGCGATCGACCCTCCGTCGGGCATCGGCGCCGCGGCGGTATCCAGGCGGCTACGGGCGGTATGGGCGTCGTCGGTGTCCTCGATCCCCGCCGCTGCCTTGACAACCAGGGCGATGGGCCAGTATGTGATGCCTTCCCCGTAAGGTAGGCACCGCCCCCGAAGAATGGTCGCGCGGTCTGCGACTTCCGCCAGGAATTCGTGCACCAGCCGACTCTTCCCGATACCGGCGGATCCGACGACGGTGACTATCTCGCAGCTGCGCTCCTGCAAAGTCGCCGCGAACCGGTCCCGGAGCAGGCCAAGCTCCCTCGCGCGACCAACGAACGTCGTCACCATGGCGCCCTGGCTCTCTGCGCCGTCCTCCGCTAGCCCGATCAGCCGGAAGGCATTGACTGGATCGGCTGCACCCTTGACGTTCAGCGGCGGCAAAGAGTCGACTGACACCGCGTGGCGGACGAGCTGGTGTGTCAGCGGTCCAATCAGGATCTCTCCGGGCTCCGCAGCCTGTTCGAGACGCGCCGCGAGGTTGACGGCGTCTCCGGTTACCAGACGCTGGCCGCTCGAATCGTCCGCCGCGACCACCTCACCAGTATTCAGGCCCATCCGGACCTGGAGAGACCGCCCGAACTGGGCTTCGATCGACTGGCTTAGGGTGAGTACGGCGGCGCGCACGTCGACGGATGCTCGGACCGCCCGCAGCGCATCGTCCTCGTGCAGGTCTGGCAGACCGAACACCGCCATAACGGCATCCCCAATGAACTTCTCGACGGTTCCCCCGTGACGCTCGATCGCCTCCTTCACCGCGGCGAAGAAGCGCGTCATCAGAACCCGCAGCACCTCCGAGTCCAGCGACCCGCCCATCGTGGTCGAGGCCACGAGGTCGCAGAAGAGCACAGTCACTTGCCGTCGCGTTTCGGCGGCGGGCGCTGCTACCCGGGCTCCGCAAACCGGGCAGAAGTTGACCGAGTCCGCGAGGTCCGATCCGCAAGACGGGCAGCGCGCGACCGCATTCATCTCCGCATGGAGTCTACGCCGCGGCCATGCGGACGACGACTGCGATGCGTGGGGGAGGGCCGCGCGCTAGGCTTCTCGTATGGCGACGCGCTCGAGCCCGGCCAACAAGGTGTGGGAGGTCTTCCGGCAGGAGGCGGAGGGCGACCCGCTCATCCACGGGGGGAGCGTCAACGCCCCCGACGAGGAGCTGGCCATGCACTACGCGCGCGAGTTCTACGGTCGCCGACAGGAAAGCGTGCGGCTGTGGGTCGTGCCGCGCGAGGCCATCGTCGAGCTGGATGATCCGGACCTGCTCCAGCCGCCATTCGATCGGTCCTTCAAGCGCCCCGGCGGCTACCTCATCAAGCACAAGCTGGAGGCGGCCCGCGTGCGCGCCGGTTCGCCGGCTGGCTCTGGTGAGCCGGAGGGCGAGGCGTGACTGATCTGGACGCGGCGACCCGCGAGGCGCTGGCCGAGCTGCTGCTCACCCTGGCCGACGACGAGTTCGTGCTCGGCTTCTGGGACTCGGAGTGGACCGGGATCGCCCCCATGCTCGAGGAGGACGTGGCCACCTCCTCCATCGCCCAGGACGAAATTGGCCATGCCAAGGCGTGGTATGAGCTGCTGGCCGAACTGACCGATGACGACGCGGATCGAATCGCCTACGGCCGCGAGCCGGAGGCATACCGTCATGCCGCGCTCATGAACCATCCTCGCACCGACTGGGCCTTCACCGTGGCCCGCCGCTTCCTGTACGAGACCGCCGACGCGGTCCGGCTGGAGGCGCTGAGCCGCTCGAGCCACGCGGGGATCGCCGGCCTGGCAGCCAAGATGCGGCGCGAGGAGACTTACCATCTTCTCCACTGGTCGGCCTGGATGCGCCGCCTGGCAGAGGGGCCCGAAACCCGGGCACGCATCGTCGCCGCCCTGGAGCGACTGTGGCCGGACGCCGAAGCCATCTTCAGTCCGCTGGCCGGCGAGGCGGCACTCGTGGCCGCCGGCGTCCTGCCCGACGGTCTGGCGGCCCTCCGCGCGGCGTGGCATGAGCGGACGGCGACCGAGTTGCATGCACTGGGGCTGCCACTGCCGGTCGATGACGCGCCTGCGCCGCCCGAGGGGCGGACGCAGCGGACCGATGACTTCCGCTGGCTGTGGGGCGAGTTCACGTCCGTCGCGCGCGCCGATCCGGGAGCCAGCTGGTGATCCCACATCGAGCGCCCGTCGGCGACCCGGAGGCGGCGATCTGGGCCGCGCTTGCCGAGGTACCCGATCCAGAGATCCCGGCCATCAGCGTCGTCGATCTCGGCGTCATCCACCGCGTGGAGCTGGCGGACGATCGCTCCACGTTGCGGGTGGAGCTGCTGCCGACCTTCATCGGCTGCCCCGCGATCGAAATGATGCGCGAGGCGATCGGGCTCAGGCTGGGGGAGCTGGGGATCGCGGAGCGAGTTGAGGTCAGCCTGACGTTCGCGGAGCCGTGGACGTCGGATCGGATCTCTCCCGCCGGAAGGGAGCAGCTGCGCTCCAGCGGATTCGCTCCGCCGCCGCACCTGCGTGACCTGGGGGCGCTGGGGGAGCTCCCGACGCTGACCATGGTCGCGTGCCCCTACTGCGGCTCACGCGAGACAACGCTCGAGAATTCGTTCGGCCCGACGCTGTGCCGCGCCATCTACCATTGCGCCGCCTGCCGCCAGCCGTTCGAAGCCTTCAAGCCGATCTGACGCGTTCGTTCGATCAGGCGTTACGCAACCTCGGATCCAGGGCGGCGTAGATCATGTCGACTGCGAGGTTGGCCAGGACGATTACGAGCGTCGCGAACAGGACCGTGCCCATGATCAGGGGAACGTCGCTCGTGACTGTGGCCTGGACTGCCAATCGCCCGACTCCAGGCCAGCTGAATACCTGCTCGATGATCACGATGCCCCCAAGCAGGAAGCCGAGATCGAGGCCAATCTGGGTCAGCAGGGGGAGTGCGGCGTTGGGAAACACGTGCCGCCAGGTGATCCGTTGCTCAGTGAGCCCCTTGGAGCGCGCCGTCCGCACGTAGTCGGATCGAAGCTGGTCCAGCATCGTCGTTCGCACGATGCGCATGTAATACGCGGCGAGGCCGATACCCAGGGTCAGAGCCGGAAGCGCGAGATACCGAAGATCCAAGGGCTCGTACCCGCCATTCGGGAACAGCTCGATGCCGAATTGGCGTTTCGGCTGGAATGCGAGCAGAAACAGGAGCAGATAGCCGAGCAGGAACGACGGCGCAGCGAGCATGAGCGAGGCTGTCAGCGCGACCCCGCGATCGACGGCGCTGCCAGCTCGGAGGGCCGCCA
>Ga0299906_10002068_pt1 | contig 16873 bp, 19 predicted proteins | sample RVTome_14_FD_200259 | JGI IMG/M metagenome (GOLD analysis project Ga0299906, IMG submission 200259) | Soil microbial communities from uranium-contaminated site in the Upper Colorado River Basin, Wyoming, United States - RVT145D125 (version 2) ...
CTGCTCGCGCAGCGGGTTGCGCAGGCTGGCGTTGCCCTTGCCGAGGAAACCCAGGTTCATGGGAAAGGCGTCGGCGGCCTGCAGCATGCGGTGGATGTGCCACGGCCCCGGCGTGCAGGTGGTGGCGTTGGTGCCGGTAGCCGGGCCGGTGCCGCCGCCGATCATGGTGGTGACGCCGGACATGAGCGCCTCCTCGATCTGCTGCGGACAGATGAAGTGGATGTGCGTGTCCAGGCCGCCGGCGGTGGCGATCAGGCCTTCGCCGGCGATGATCTCGGTGGCGGCGCCGATGACGATGTCCACGCCGGGCTGGATGTCCGGGTTGCCGGCCTTGCCGATGGCGGCGATGCGCCCGTGCTTGATGCCGATGTCCGCCTTCACCACGCCCCAGTAGTCCACGATCAGGGCGTTGGTGATCACCGTGTCGGCCACCTCGGCGGCGCGGCGCTGGCTCTGGCCCATGCCGTCGCGGATCACCTTGCCGCCGCCGAACTTCACCTCCTCGCCGTAGATGGTGTGGTCCTTCTCGACCTCGATCCACAGCTCGGTGTCGGCCAGCCGCACGCGATCGCCGACGGTCGGGCCGAACATCTCGGCATAGGCCGAGCGCGTAATCCTGGTGGCCATCAGAGTTTCCCCATTACCTTGCCCAGAAAGCCGTACACCGCGCGCTCGCCGGCCAGCTCGACCAGCCGCACGCTGCGCTCCTGGCCGGGCTCGAAGCGCACCGCCGTGCCGGCCGGGATATCCAGCCGGAAGCCGTAGGCCTGGAAGCGGTCGAAGTGCAGCGCTTCGTTGGTCTCGTAGAAGTGGTAGTGCGAGCCCACCTGGATCGGCCGGTCGCCGGTATTGGCGACCGTCAGCGTCACCGTCTTGCGGCCGGCGTTGAGCTCGAGCTCGCCGGGCTGCGTGCGGATTTCTCCGGGGATCATGCCGCCTCCGAACTAACCCGCCGGTGAGACGCGGGGGCATCGACAAAGAGCATCACCGTCGTCTGTACCTCCGTGGTTCAGCCAATGGGATGATGCACGGTGACCAGCTTGGTGCCGTCGGGAAACGTCGCCTCCACCTGGATCTCGGGGATCATTTCCGGCACGCCCTGCATCACGTCCGCGCGCGTGAGCAGCGTTGCGCCGTAGCTCATCAGCTCGGCCACGCTGCGGCCGTCGCGCGCGCCCTCCATGATGGCCGCGCTCAGGTAAGCCACCGCTTCCGGGTAGTTGAGCTTCAGCCCGCGCGCCTTGCGCCGCTCGGCGAGCAGCGCCGCGGTGAAGATCAGCAGCTTGTCCTTCTCTCGGGGGGTCAGCTCCATCGCCTGACTCAGCAGTTCCAAATGCGCGGCGCGACCGCGTCCCGGCCGGCCAGCGCAGGCCGCAGCAGCGCCCAGGCGCGCTCGAAATACGCGCGCGCCGCCTGCGCCGAGCGGCCCAGATAGCGAACGATGGTGACCCCGGGCAACGCCGTCACGCCGGCCAGCGCGTCGCCGCCGGGGTCCAGCGCGCGCAACCGCTCGCGCACCGCACGATCGAGGTCGTGCCCGGCTGCGAGCACCACGCCGCTCACCGGATGGCCGGCAAGCCCGCTGCGCGCCTGCAGCACCGGGCTGCCGCCTTCCACCCGCGCGTATTCGCCGAACAACGGCGTACCGCCCTGCCGGATCTCGTTCACCTGCGCCAGCAGTCCGGTGCGAAAGCGCTCGCCCGAGGCGATCCGGCCGAGGCACACGACTTCCCAGCCGATGAAGCGCGCCTCCTGCTCCAGCTCCACCTGCGTGCGCAAGCTCGCGCGCGCGCCGTCGAACACGATCGTTTCCTGTGGCAGCCACTCCAGCACGGCGCCGCGCTCCACCGTCAGCCGCACGCCTTGCGTGGCCTCGGGTCCCGCCGAACGGTACCACTTGGACGCGCCCGGCGTGGTGATCAGCGTGTGAGCGGCCGCGCCGACCTCGACGCAGAGGGAGAGCGCGTCGCCGCCGGCGATGCCGCCCGGCGGATGCACGACGATCGCCTGGCACACCTCGCGCCCTTCCGGATACAGAGGCTTCTGCACCACCAGCGGGCCGCGATGGCTGCGCCTTGCCAGGACCGTGCCAGCGTCGCGTTGCGCGAACGACAGCTCGAGATGCGCGCGCCACCCGCTGCCGGTCGCGGGTTCTGCCAAGACGGGGAAGTCCATGAAGATTCAGGATGACGCGCGCATGCGCGGATACGCCGGCTACGCTGTGCGTGCTTCGCGCGCGACGGCAACGCCGACAAGGCTAACACGCGCGTGAGGCGAAATCACGCCCCAGTGTAGTGCGGCGGGGCTCCGAACCGGTGCGCGTCGTGGGAGTCTCTAGCCGCGCCGCCACACCAAAGTGCGGTTGTTGGCCGGCATGGCCGCGTCCCGCTGCAGGACGAGCTGCTGCTCGGCTGCCAACGCATCGATCGCTTCGAAGTCGCGGATGCCGCTGCGCGGGTCGCGGCTGCGCAGCATGCGGTCGAAGCGCACGTTGCTGTCCGAGCTGTAACGGCCGCCGTAGTTGAATGGCCCGTACACGGCCAGCACCCCGGTGACCGGCAGCAGGCGGCCCACGCCGGCGAAGAGCAGCCGCACTTCGGGCCAGGACAGGATGTGCAGGGTATTGGCGCTGAACACGGCGTCGGCGCCGGTCTCGGGCCACTGCGGCTGGTTCACGTCCAGCATCAGCGGCGGCAAGAGGTTGGGCAATCCGGCTACCCTCTCCCCCGCAGTGGGAGAGGGGCTGGGGGTGAAGGCAGTCTCGGCCCGCCACCGCTCGATGCCAGGCAGATTCTCCGCCACATCGGTGGGCTGCCAGACGAGGTGCGGCAGGTGCGTCGCGAAATGCACCGCGTGCTGGCCGGTGCCGCTGCCGATCTCCAGCACTTTACGCACCCCGGCGAAGGCCTCTCGGAGCACCTCCAGGATCGGACCCTGGTTGCGCTCGGCGGCTTCGGAGTAGGGCTTGATCGGCGTCCTAGCGTGTTGCTTCGCCTTCGCTCAGCGTCTCGCCGTAGGCCTGGCGCACGATGTCGACCGCGTCGCGCAGCGTTTCCTCCGGCAGCGTGTTGAGCGCCCCGGCCAGGATGTCCGCCGCCTCGTAGGTCGACTCGGGCAGCACCTGGCTGTCGAGCTTGGCCACGAACATGGCGGCCGCCCCGGCGGTGCGCAGCAGGTGCTCGCGCTCCAGCATCAACATCTCGATCTCCGCCCTCAGCATCGCGACTTCCTGCTCGCGCTGAAGATCGATCGCCCGGCGCCCCGGGTTGATTCTGCGTTCCGTTTGCAGCATGTTGCCCCCTCCGCTTCTGTGCCTCGATCCCGCTGATGCTTCAATCCTTGTCCGTTGCCACGCGCACCGGCGTGGGCTGCAGCACCTTCACCAGCTCCGCCGGCGCCATGCCGACCAGGTACCCGCGCTTGCCGCCGTTGATATAGATACGCGGCAGCCCCAGAATGCCCGCCTCCACATACACCGGCAACGGCTTGCGCATCCCGAACGGCGACGTTCCGCCCACTTGATAGCCGGTGTGCCGGTTCGCCGTCTCCGCGCCGCAGGGCTGAATCGTCTTCACGCCCAGCGTGCGCGCCAATTCCTTGGTCGACACCTGTCGGTCGCCGTGCATCAGCACGATCAGCGGGTTGCGGTCCTGGTCCTCCATCACCAGGGTCTTCACCACGCTGTGCTCGTCCACCTTCAGCTCGCGGGCCGACACCGCGGTGCCGCCCTGGTCTTCGTACTCGTACGAGTGATCGGTGAAGCTCACGCCGGCGGCCCGCAACTGGCGCACCGCCGAGGTCACCGGCGCCTTGTCCTTGCTCACCTCACGGCACCAGCGCCCGGTACAGGGTGAACAGCATGCCGGCGGTGGCCCCCCAGATGTGCCGCTGCTGATAGGGCATCGCGTAATAGTTGCGGCGCCGGCCGTTGACCACGTCGCTGTGGCGCTGGTGATTGGCCGGGTCCAGGAAATGGCCGAGGGGCACCTCGAACACCTCCGCCACCTCGAAGGGGTCGGGGTCGAAGTGTACTGGCGGTTCGATCCATCCGACGATGGGCGTCACGCGGAAACCGGTGGGAATATCGTAGTCGGGCAGACTGCCGATGACCTGGATCGCCGTCCGGTCCAGGCCGGTTTCTTCCTCGGCCTCGCGCAGCGCGGTCTGGATGCGGTCGGCATCGCCCTGCTCCACCCGCCCGCCCGGGAAACTGATCTGCCCGGCATGGTCGTTCAGGTGCGCGGTGCGTTGCGTGAGCATGACCGTCACGCCGGCCGAGCGGTTGATCAGCGGCACCAGGACCGCCGCCGGGGTGACGCTGTGCTCCGGCGAATGCACGTAGCGCAGGAAGCCCGGCTCCGGGGCGTCCGCCAGCGGGGCGCACAGCCGCTGCAGGACCCACTCGCGGGTAAGCGGAGGGGAAAGGATTTCGGACACGGGTGGGCTTCAAGCAAAGATGGTTCCTGCCCGCTATTCTAAGCCCTGCCGCCCCGCCCGTCGCCGTCGTCCCGGGCAGACGCGGCCACGACGAAACCTTTTTCCAGGCGGCGGCATCCAATGGGACGGGCCGCAACCCGCACCCGCCCCACCCCAACCAGCAGGAGGAAACCGATGAAGCTGCGCACCTTGTTCGCCACCCTCGCGCTCGCGGCGGCCAGCGCCACCGCCTTCGCTATGCATTGTCCACTGGACATGAAGGCGATCGACGAAGCCCTGGCGAAGAAGCCGAGCCTGTCCGCCGAGCAGTTGGCGAACGTCAAGAAGTACCGCGCCGAGGGCGAAGCGCTGCACAACGCCGGCAAGCACCAGGAGTCGGTCGACACACTGGCGAAGGCCAGGAAGATCCTGGGCATCTAGCGCCCTTTCCCCACGCCCCCTTTGCAAGAAAGCCCCGCCCCGTGCGGGGCTTTTTTTTGGTCAGATCAGCTTGGTCCCGGCTTTCGCCACCTTCTTGCCGATGGCCTGGCTGTCGCCCGCGGTGGCCACGAAGTAGGTGGCCGCGCCCGTCTCCACCTTCTGCGCGAGCGCCTCGATCAGCCGCTCGGCATTGGCGAACAGGCCGCGCGGCGCGACGGCGATGACGTAAAGCGGGTGTTCGTGCAAGTGCGTGAGCTGCTTCTTCGCAATCCACGCGTGCTTGACTCCCTCGATCGCCGCCAGCTGTTCGCTCAGCCGCCGGTGCTCCTCCGCCGGCAGGTCGGACGTCAGGAAAGTGTCGCCCGGCGACAGCGATTCGCGTTCCGCGTTCGCGCGGTCGGCCACGTCGATGAAGCACTCGCCGCGGCGGCGCCACAGGTCGGCGCGATTGCGGTCGCCGGCGCGCAGCAGGTAATCGTAGGCCAGCTCGCAGGCGGGCACCGCGAGATGGAACTGCTCCATCGCGCGCTCGAGATGCGCCAGGCCGCCGTGGTCGCTGCGCTCGAGCAGGATGCGGCCGATGGCGAAGTCGGCGTCGCGGTCGTCCGGCGCGTGCTGCGCATAGGCGCGGTACAGCGGCAGCGCGTCCTCATCCGGGTTGAACTCCTCGGTCCAGGCCGCCAGATTCCAGCGCTCATCGTGGCCCAGCTCCTCGGCCGGCCGGGTGGCGAGCTGCATCAGGCTGCGGCGCGCGTCCTGCACGTACTGGAAGCGCTGCTGCCAGGGCTCGCGGTTGCGCTCGAGCCAGTTGCGGTCGAACTCGCTCAGCACCTCAGGCAGGCGCGGCCCCAGCCACGCCTTGGCGGCGCTGCACTCGACCGTGCCGGGCAGCACCGGCGGCGCCTGTATCGCGTCCAGCCGGTCGCGCAACGCCGGATGCGTGTCCGCGTGGTCGGTTTCGCGCTCGACCGCCTTGCGGATCCGATTGAGCACCTCTTCGCGCGGCAGCGGGTTATCCTGCAGGAAGCGCGCAAGGCCGGTGAAGGGCCGCTGCTCCGGGTCGGGGCTCGAGTCGGCGCGCTTGAGCAGCGGGCGCCAGTAGTGCTGGTGCAGCGCGTCGGAGCGCACATGCGTGCTCACCAGCGCCTGCGCCGCCGCCTTCACCGAAGTGAGCCGCACCGAGATGGCGTCGGCTTCGTACTCGTTGCCGCGCGCCAGCGCGAAGCTGTAGGCGTTGAAGTACGGCGCGTACCAGTCGAAGAAGCGGCGCAGCCACGCGGTGCCGAAGCCCTGCGCCTGATCGAACGCGCCCATCACCCGGTACCAGCTCAGGCGCAGGCGATAGATCCAGGCGCTGAACGCGCTGTGGTTGCCCGACAGGTGGCCGAACTCGTGCGCGAGCACCGCGCGCGCCTGCTCGCCGCTCAAGCTGAGCAGCAACGGCAGCCCGACCAACAAGGTGTTGCGCGGCCAGCCCAGCACCCCCAGGCGCGGCGTCTGCGCGACGCCGGCGTTGAAGTCGTCGGTGAGGATGATCTCGTGCACGGCCGGCGTGTCGAGCTGCCGGCGCAAGGCCTCGACCTCCGCGTGCAGCGCAGGAAACTCGGCGGGCCGTGCGACGAAGCCGGTGGGCGCCTCCACCCGCACCCACAGCGAGCGCAGGATGACCCAGATGACCGCCAGCAGCGGGACGATCAGCTTCTTCTTGAGCAGCAGGATCAGAAAAGCGGTGCTGGCCAGCGCGCCCCACAGCGTGCCGCCGATCAGGCCGAGGAGCAGCACTACGGTGCCGAACAGGACGGCGTAGCCGAGCAGCGCAAGCATTATCAGGCGCAGCTTGTAGCCGCGCGGGTTGGACGCGATGGTCGCTTCGGCCTCGCGCACCAGCTGCTCGAAGCGCACGCGGCGCTGCGTGGTGGTGGTTTCCGCCATGGGAGTTGCTCAGGTTTGCCGGACGGCAACGAGCGGGCTGAAACAACATCCGTGCCAATTGCAGGGCGGAAACGTGAAACTGCGTTTTACTGTTGGAAAGGCGTGACCGAGAAGCGTGACCGAAAGGCGTGACGAGGAGGCGTGATCGCAAAGGATCGCGTAGTCAGGTCACCAGACGGTCTTCGTCACGCTTTTCGGTCACGCAGTACCGGTCACGCCTTTCGGTCACGCCTCTCGGTCACGGTCACCAGGGAATTGGCTTCCGATCTCGAAAGAACCCACCCGTGGGCCCGCCGTCGGCCAGCGTAGCGAGCCACACCGCGGTCTCGGCGCCCTTCTCGACCCCGCGCGTGGCGTTGGCGCCGCCCATGTCGGTGCGCACCCAGCCGGGACACATCGAGTTCACCAGTACGTTGCGATCGCCCGTGGCGGCGGCCGCCATGCGCGTGAGCGCGTTGAGAGCGGTCTTGGAGACCCGATACGCCGCGCTGCCGTCCTGCATGTCCTCGAGCTGTCCCAGGCCGCTGGAAAGGTTGACCACGCGCCCGTAGCGCTGCCGCCGCATCATCGGGATGAGCGCCTGGCACAACCGCAACGGGCCGTAGAAGTTGGTGCCCAGGGTGTCCTGAAACAGCCGCGGCGGGGTGTCGAGCACGCTCCTGCTGTAGCGGTCGAGCGCGATGCCCGCATTGTTGATCAGCACGTCGCAGCGCCGGTGCGCAGTTTCCAGGTAGCGCGCGAGCGCGTGAACCTGGTCCGGCACGGTGACGTCCAGCGGGTGGAAGATCACGTTCAGGCCTTCGCCCTGCAGCTTCTTCGCGGCCTGTGCGCCGCGCCGCTGGCTGCGCGCCGTCAGCACTACGTTGACGCCGCGGGCGGCGAGCTGCCTGCAGATCTCGAAGCCGATGCCCTTGTTGCCGCCGGTGACGACGGCGATGCGCGGCGTGGCCATATACCCTGCTCCCTAGTACGGTCCGCCCAGGATAGAGGCAGATGCGAGCGGCCGCCAGCGATGACGAACACCACACCGCCCTGGCGTCACCCGGCCTTCTGAGAGGCGGGGAGCGGGGTTTATTTGAATCGCGCCTTAAGGGCGCATCAAGTGCTCGAACTTGTCGCGTGCGCCTTCGAGGTGCGGGTTGACGCGCAGCGCCGCGTGGAACACGAACACCGCCGCCTCCGCGTCGCCCCGGCTCAGGCAGATCTCACCCAGGCCGCACAGGGCGCCGAAGTGGCGTGGCTCGAGCTCCAGGGTGCGGTGGATGTCGCGCACGCTCTCCGCGTCGCGCTCCTGCAGATAGTAGAGCGTGGCGCGCTTGTTCCAGGCTTCGGAGAAGTCGGGGCAGGCGCGCACCAGGCGCTGCAGGCGCGTCTCGGCCAGGTCGAAGCGCTGGGCGGCGATATCGCTCGCCGCCCGGTCCAGCGCCTGCGCGGCACGGCGGTGCGGATGGTGCATCCACAGCTGCCAGATCTCGTCCTCGAGCTCCTCGGCCTGGCAGTCGGGCAGCGCGAGGTGGCGGAACAGCTGGTCCAGGCGCGACGGCAGCACCGGCGCGGGCCGGCGCTCGGCGAGGTGCGCTACCAGCTTGAGGGTCTCGGCGTACATGCTCACGGTGCAAGCAAACCAGGTGCCGGACCGGGCCTCGCTAGCGCGCGCCGGCCTCCACCACCGCCAGCGCCGTCATGTTGACCAACCGGCGCACCGTCGCGGTGGGCGTCAGGATATGGCAGGCCTTGGCCGCGCCGAGCAGGATCGGACCAACCGTGATGCCCTCGCCCGCCACCACCTTGAGCAGGTTGAACGAGATGTTGGCGGCGTCGAGCGTGGGCATGATCAACAGATTGGCCTCGCCCTTGAAGCGCGAGTTGGGAAACACGTGCATGCGGATCTCCTCCGACAGCGCGGCATCGCCGTGCATCTCGCCTTCCACCTCGAGCTGCGGCGCCGCCTGCTCGAGCAGCTCGCGCACGCGGCTCATCTTCCGCGCCGAGGCCGTGCGCGCGCTGCCGAAGTTCGAGTGTGACAGCAGGGCGACCTTGGGCGTCAGCCCGAAGCGCTTCACCTCCTCGGCGGCGAGCAGAGCGATCTCGCCGAGCTGCTCGGCGCTGGGGTCGGGGTTGACGTAGGTGTCGCAGATGAAGATGGTGCGCTCCTGCAGCAGCAGCAGGTTCATCGCCGCGAACTGCTTCACGCCCGGCTCGAGCCCGATCACGTTGGCGATGTAGGACAGGTGGGTGGCGTGCTCGCCGTAGGTGCCGCACAGCAGGGCGTCGGCCTCGTTCTGGCGCACCATCAGCGCGCCGATCAGCGTGCTGCGGCGGATCACCTCGCGCTTGGCCACCTCGACCGACACGCCGCGGCGCTGCATGATGTCGTGGTAGAGCTGCCAGTAGTCGCGGAAGCGCGGATCGCTGTTCGGATTGACCAGCTCGAACTCACGGCCCGGCTGCATGCGCGAGCCGAGCTTCTCGAGACGCCCTTGCACCACCTCCGGCCGGCCGATCACGATCGGCCGCGCCAGCCCCTCGTCCACCACCACCTGCACCGCCTGCAGCACGCGCTCGTCCTCGCCCTCGCAGTACACCACGCGCTTGGGATTGTTCTTGGCGGCCGCGAACACCGGCTTCATGATCAGGCCGGAGTGGTACACGAACTGCGTGAGCTGCTGGCGATAGCCGTCCATATCGGCGATCGGGCGAGTCGCCACGCCGCTGTCCATCGCGGCCTGTGCCACCGCCGGGGCGATCTTCACGATCAGGCGCGGGTCGAACGGGCGCGGGATCAGGTATTCGGGGCCGAAGGCCTGGCTCGCCTCGCCGTAGGCCATGGTCACCACGTCGGACTGCTCGGCCTGCGCCAGCTCGGCGAGGGCGCGGGTGGCCGCCAGCTTCATCTGCTCGGTGATGGTGGTGGCGCCCGCATCCAGCGCGCCGCGGAAGATGAACGGAAAGCACAGCACGTTGTTCACCTGGTTGGGATAGTCCGAACGCCCGGTGGCGATGATGCAGTCGGGCCGCGCCGCTTTGGCCTCCTCGGGCATGATCTCGGGCACCGGGTTGGCGAGCGCCAGGATCAGCGGGCGCTGCGCCATGCGCTTGACCATCTCGGGCTTGAGCACACCGCCCGCCGACAAGCCCAGGAAGATGTCGGCGCCGTCGATGATCTCCCCCAGCGTGCGCGCCGCCGTGTCCTTGGCATAGCGCACCTTGAACTCGTCCATCTCCTCGGTGCGGCCGCGGTAGACCACGCCCTTGATATCGGACACGCTGACGTTCTCCACCGGCAACCCGAGGTTGACCAGCAGATCCAGGCAGGACAGCGCCGCCGCACCGGCCCCCGAGCACACCAGCTTGACGCGGCGGATATCCTTGCCCACCACCTTCAGGCCGTTGAGCACGGCCGCGCCGACGATGATCGCGGTGCCGTGCTGGTCGTCGTGGAACACCGGGATGCGCATGCGGCCGCGCAGCTTGCGCTCGATCGCGAAACATTCCGGCGCCTTGATGTCCTCCAGGTTGATGCCGCCGAAAGTGGGCTCGAGGCTGGCGATGATGTCCACCAGGCGCTCCGGGTCGCGCTCGTCGATCTCGATGTCGAACACGTCGATGCCGGCGAATTTCTTGAACAGCACGCCCTTGCCCTCCATCACCGGCTTGGCCGCGAGCGGCCCGATCGCGCCCAGCCCGAGCACGGCAGTGCCGTTGGTGATGACCCCGATCAGGTTGCCGCGCGCGGTGTAGTCGCGTGCGTGCGCCGGGTCGGCCACGATCTCCTCGCAGGCGGCGGCCACGCCGGGCGAGTAGGCCAGCGCGAGGTCGCGCTGATTCAACAGGTCTTTGGTGGGCGTGACCGCGACCTTGCCCGGCTTGGGCAGGCGGTGATAGTCGAGGGCGGCCTGGCGAAACGTGGATTCCATCGGAAGCTCTGTCGGGTGTGTGTCTGCGATGCGGCCATTATATGCGGGCGTCCCGCATGCTCCTGGCACGCCGCGCAGGCGGGATCGGCCAGGATGCTCTGCTAAACTGGTCCGATTCCACCACGAGGAGACGCTCTTGTCCCTGCATCGCCTCATCGCGCCGCGGCTGCGCGCCGTGCTGGCCCTGGCCCTGGCCGCGCTCTCGCCTCTGCTCGCCTTCGCGCAGGCCGGCAGCACTCCACTGCTGTACGAAGTGCGCTCGCCCACCAACATCGTCTATCTGTTCGGCACCATTCACGTCGGCGCCCGTGCGCTGTATCCGTTGAGCGCGCAGGTCGAGGCGTCCTTCGCCCACGCGCAGGTGCTGGCGCTGGAAGCCGACCCGAGCGACGGTTCCGGCGCCAGCGCGGCCATGGCTCTGGGGATGTACACGCCGCCCGATACGCTCGCCGAGCACATTTCCCCGGAGCTGTACGCGCAGGTGCAAGCCGTGCTGCCGCAGGTCGGGCTGCCGATCGAGTTCGCGCGCGGGATGAAGCCCTACCTGCTGGCGATGACCATCGCCATGATGGAGATCCAGCGCCTGGGCTATGACCCGGCGCTGGGGCTGGATGCCCACTTCGCGCGCCGCGCGCGCGCCGAGAGCAAGCCGATCGTGCAGCTCGAGTCGATGGCAGAGCAGATGGCGCTGTTCGAGGGATTGCCGTCCGCTGCCCAGGTGGGTCTGCTGCGCATGGCGGTGGACGGCGTCGCCGACGGCGAGCTCGCCGTCGAGGTGTCCGAGTTGATGGCCGCGTGGAAGGCGGGAGATGTGCCGGGCATCCAGCGCAGCGTGACGCGCGAGCTGGAGGACCTGCCGGCGCCCGCCGCCGAAGCGCTGCGCGAACGCCTCTACGAGCGCCGCAACCACCACATGGCGGCAAAGGTGAGTGCGATGCTCGACGGCAGCCAGCCGCACTTCGTCGCCGTGGGCGCGGGACACCTCATCGGCCCCACCGGGTTGCCGGAACTGCTGCGCAAACAGGGATACGACGTGCGGCGGCTTTGATGCCGTGGTTTCAACGCGACGCCGCCGATCGGGCGGGTAACGACTGGAGCTGCGCGCCGCCGGTCACGCCTCGGTATCGACGTTCGATGGCGCCGCGTCCGCGGCGCGACGGCGCGCTCTGCGCCGCTGCGCCACCCGCGTGTCGATCAGCACCGCGAGCTGCTGCCTGCGCCGGTCGTCACCGCGGCGCGCGTTCTGCCGGCGCTCGGTCATCACCGGCGCCTGCACCGGCTCCTCGCGCGGCCCGGAATCCGGAACGGGCAGCACTTCACGCCGCCGAGTCTGCGCGCTGACCGGCGCCACCCCGCGCGCTGGGCCCACGTCCGGACGCACCTCGGGCGGCGTCACCGGCGGGGTAGCGATGGTGTTGAGGCGCATCGAGCCCAGTTCCCGATCAGCTGCCGGCAGGCCCGGTTCGGCTGGCCGCGGCTTTGGCGGAGTCCTGGATCGCCTGCAGCGCGGCCTTCTGCATCTCGAGCGTCTTGATCGTCATCTGCAGGAAGCCGAGGTTCATCTTCAGCCAGCTCTCCACGCTCTGCAGCTCGGCGATTTTCTTGTCCACCTCCTCCACGCTCATGGTCGGAGTGAACATCCCCGGCAGAGGAAACGAGGCGGGGTTCCACATCTTCTGGAAGAAGTCCCACAGCTCCTTGGCGCTGTCTTCGGCCATCGCGCACCCCGCCATCACATGCTGGAACCGACACCCATGGCGCCGTCACATGGTGGGACCGAGCACCCAGGGCGCGAACTCGTCGTCGCCGTAGCCGAAGATCTCGCTCTTCGAGGGCTGGCCGGATGCGGTCTTGAGGATCATCTCGAAGAAGCGCTGGCCGACCTCCTGGATCGAGGCCTTGCCGTCCACGATCACGCCGCAGTTGATGTCCATGTCCTCTTCCTGCCGCTCCCACAGCGCGGTGTTGGTGGCGAGCTTGAGCGAGGGCGACGGCTTGCAGCCGTAGGCCGACCCGCGGCCAGTGGTGAAGCACACCATGTTGGCCCCGCCGGCGACCTGGCCGGTGGCGGACACCGGATCGTATCCGGGCGTGTCCATGAACACGAAGCCGTTCCCGGTGACGCGCTCGGCGTACTTGTGCACGGCCATCAGGCCGGTGGTGCCGCCCTTGGCCGCCGCGCCGAGCGACTTCTCCAGGATGGTGGTGAGCCCGCCGGCCTTGTTGCCCGGCGAAGGATTGTTGTTCATGTCGCCGCCCAGCTTGGCGGTGTAGTCCTCCCACCAGCGGATGCGTTCGATCAGCTTCTCGCCCACCTCCCTGCTCGCCGCGCGGCGCGTGAGCAGGTGCTCGGCGCCGTAGATCTCCGGCGTCTCGGACAGGATCGCCGTGCCGCCGTTGCGCACCAGATTGTCGACCGCGGCGCCCAGCGCCGGGTTCGCGCTGATGCCGCTGTAGCCGTCCGAGCCGCCGCACTGCAGGCCGAGCGTGATGTGGCTGGCCGGACAGGGCTCGCGCTTGACCTTGTTGGCCTGCGGCAGCAGCTCCTTGATGCGGGCGATGCCGTTCTCGATGGTCTTGCGCGTGCCGCCGCTGTCCTGGATGGTGAAGGTCTGCATCTGGTCGGTGCGCTTCAGCCCCTGCGCGGCGAGCAGGTCGTTGATCTGGTTCGCCTCGCAACCCAGGCCGATCATCAGGGCGGAGTGCACGTTGGCATGCGTAGCGTAGCCCGCCAGCACGCGGCGCAGCACCTCCACCGGCTCGCCGTACGAGGCCATGCCGCAGCCGCTCTGGTGGGTGACGGCGAACACGCCGTCGATGTTGGGATAATCGGCCATCCGCTCGCCGGTGAAGTACTCGGCGATGCGGCGCGAGACGTGGGCGGAGCAGTTGACGCTGCTGACGATGGCGACGTAGTTGCGCGTCGCCACGCGTCCGTCGGCGCGCTTGATGCCCATGAACGTCGCCGGGTTGGGCACGAACTGCGTGGGCTTGTAGTCCACGCCGTAGGCGTAATCGCGCTCGAAGTGCGCCATCCCCAGGTTGTGCACGTGCACGTGCTCGCCGGCGCGGATCGGCTTGGTCGAGTAGCCGATGATCTGGTTGTAGCGGCGCACCGGCTGCCCCTCGGCCACATCGCGCACTGCGATCTTGTGGCCCGCGGGCACGTTCACCGCCGCCCGCACGCCTTCCTTGATCAGCTCGGTGCCGCCGGGGATGTCGACGCGAGCGATGACCACATCGTCGGCGGGGTTGAGCTTGATGGTGAGGTCGGCGGCCTGCAGCATGGCGTCTCTCCTGTTGCGCTTGGGCTGGAAGGGCGCAGCCGCAGCGGCCGGACCCTTCCTCGGGGAGCGCAAATTATAGCCCCTTGGCGGGGCGGCAGGCGCGCGGTGCGCAGGCCGAATCGTGTCAGCGACGCGTCCTCCCAGACCTCGGCTCGCCGGTTCCCGGCACCGCTTTTGCCGGCAGCAGCGCCCGCAGCGGTCGCACCGGCGAAGCAGACAGCGCGGACAGCGGCAGACCAGCCACCTTGCCGTCGCCGTCGCAATCGAGCTTCACCAGCACCGTGACCTGATACTCGTTGTTGGTTTCGTCGCCCTCGGGCACCTGGTCGAAATCGTCGAGATGCACGCGCACCGGGTTGGCGCCCTCCGCCAGCAGCAGATCGAAGACCTTCCATTCCCAGGCCTGTGGGCCCAGCGCGACGTTGTGGGATGCGACCGGCACGCCCGCGCGAAGAACGTTGGCCGTGGAAGGGCCGGCAGCGAATGCGCCCTTGTTGAAGACGCGGTATCCGGTCGCGGCGAACCGGCACATGCTCGCGTGCGGCCCGCTGCGCGTCTGCGCAGCCAGGTGCGGCTTGTCGATCGTGATCAGGCTGCCCCAGGGATGGGGCGCCCCGCCGATGACCAAACCGAGCGTCGTCGCCATCAGGTCGGGCAGGCCGGCGACCAGCTTGCCCGCTGCCGGCGACGGTCGCGCGCTCGGCGTGGCCGCGAGGTCGCCCGCACGCACCGGACCGGTGCTGGCCGGCCGCGGATCTACCGTATAGGGCACCGCTGCGCTGTTGTTGCCTTCCATGCTCTCGTCCACCGCCGCCGCGGCGTCGACCGTCAGCGTGAAAGCATAGTCTCCAGGCTCCCACACCAACGCATTCCAGAAGGCGAGCGGATGCGCGTAGCTCGCGCCAGGCTCCAACGCCGGCACCTGCACCGTCACCTGGTTCACGAACATCGGGTTCTCATAGGCCGCCAGCCCGGGCGCCTCCGGGCAGCCGCCACCGCCGAGGCGCTGGCAGAACAGGGTAAGCAGTGTGGCGGGCGAAGCGTTCGCGCCCTGGTTGAGCACGGCGACTGTGCCGTTGGTGAGCGTAGCGGTTACCGGCACGAGGTCCGGCTGCGGTCCGCCCGCGGCGGCATTGGCGCTGGCAATCGCCGCCGCGAACGCGGCGAGCAGAGCAGTTGCGTTCATGGTCCCCTCCGTCTGAACTCGGGGCCCGGGTGGCCCCGCACGCCTGTGAGTCGATGCGCAGGCGAGATCGGTTCAAACGAATGGCGCGGGTGCGCAGCCCGTTCAGCCGGACATGCGCCGGACGAGCCGATGGCGGAAGCAGCCCAGCACGTGATCGTTCACCATCCCGACGGCCTGCATGAAGGCGTAGCAGATGGTCGAGCCGACGAAGGTGAACCCGCGGCGCTTGAGGTCCTTGTTCAGCGTGTCGGACTCGGAGGTGCGCGCGGGGATCTCATTGAGTTCGCGCCAGCGGTTCTGGATCGGCTTGCCGTTCACGAAACGCCAGATGTAGGCGTCGAAGCTGCCAAACTCGTCCTGCACCTCGATGAACGCGCGCGCGTTGCACGCTGCCGCCTCGATCTTGAGCCGGTGGCGCACGATGCCCTCATTGCGCATCAGGCGCTCGAACTCGCGGCTGCCGAAGCGCGCCACGCGGTGCGCATCGAAACCGGCGAACGCGGCGCGGTAGCCCGCGCGCTTCTTGAGGATGGTGGACCAGCTCAGGCCCGCCTGCGCGCCTTCGAGGATCAACATCTCGAACAGATGGCGCTCGTCGTGCGACGGCACACCCCACTCCTCATCGTGGTAGGCGACATAGAGGGGATCGGTGCCGCACCAGGCGCAGCGCGGCGGCGACGCATTCTTCACGGGGCGCTCCATCGATCGCGTTCTGTCACAGCACTTCCAGCGGCCGCGGCGCCGTGGGCGGCGCAAACGCACGATCCAGCGCGGCGAGATCCTGCTCGGCGAGGCGCAGGTCGAGCGCGGCGCGGTTTTCGCGGACGTGCGCCGGCGTCGCCGCCCTCGGGATGGCGATGACGCCGTCCTCCCGCAGCGCCCAGGCGAGCGCCACCTGGGCCGGCGTCGCGCCGTGCCGTGCCGCCACCCGTTTCAGCTCGGGGCGTTTGAGCAGGCGCCCCTGCTCGATCGGCGAGTACGCCATGACGGGCAGGCCGCGCTCGCGGCACCAGGGCAGCAGATCGTACTCGATGCCGCGTCGCGTGAGGTTATAGAGCACCTGATCGGTGGCTGCGCCCGACCCGCCCGCAAGGCCAGCCAGCTCCTCCATGTCCGAGACGTCGAAGTTGCTGACGCCCCAGTGCCGGATCTTGCCCGCGCCGGCCAGCTCCGCGAACGCCGCCAGCGTCCCGGCCAGGGGCCGATGGGCGCGCCAGTGCAGCAGGTAGAGGTCGATGCGGTCGGTCCGCAGCCGCCGCAAGCTGCGCTCGCATGCCGCGACGGTGCCGCTGCGCGTGGCGTTGTCGGGCAACACCTTGCTGACCAGGAACACCTGGTCGCGGCGGCCCGCGATCGCTTCGCCGACCAGCTCTTCGGCAGCGCCATCCGCGTACATCTCGGCCGTGTCGATGAGCGTCATGCCCAGATCCAGGCCGAGGCGGAGCGCGGCTATCTCGTCCTGCCGGCGCCGCGGGTCTTCGGCGAAGTACCAGGTGCCCTGGCCGAGCGCCGGAATGCGCTCGCCGGACGGCAGCACGATGCTGCGCAGCGTCGCTAATGCCATGGCAAGGCTCGTTTAGCGGATGACGATGCGGCCGCGCGGGGCGGCGGGAGAGGGTTGCGTTCCTCTGTATTCCCCGGCATCGTACCTGCAGCGCCCCGACATCGCACCGAGATTGCACCATGGCCACCTC
>Ga0299906_10002069_pt1 | contig 16870 bp, 19 predicted proteins | sample RVTome_14_FD_200259 | JGI IMG/M metagenome (GOLD analysis project Ga0299906, IMG submission 200259) | Soil microbial communities from uranium-contaminated site in the Upper Colorado River Basin, Wyoming, United States - RVT145D125 (version 2) ...
ACCGGTAGCCTCGACGGTGAGCCGTCTCGATAAAGGTTTCAGATCCACCGGCCAGTATCTTTCGCAGCGAGTACACGGTACGTGCCAGGGAATCGTCAGAGGGCGCTTGATCGGACCAAACTTCCGTCGCCAGCTCTTCTTTACTGACGATGCCACCTTCCCGTTTGACCAGGGCTTCGAGGACACCCAGTTCTTTTGGCGCGAGAGCGATGTAGCTGCCGCCCCTGGTTAGACCGAGACCCGGCTCCAGCCGATACGGCCCAAACCCGAACATGTCGCTAAAAGAGGTTGTCACCGTCAGAACTTCGTCAGGATTGTCAGCGGATCTTCCATCACTATTACTCATCCATGGCAAAAATAGCAGCAAACGGCGAGGAGTTCTTCGCTCCTGGGGAAAACCCATGCGCGGCATGGACCTTCCCCAGCCGCTATAGGGCACGCCAAGCATTATGACCGCACGAACCCAGCCTGCGAAGGCACCGCTTAGCCACAGCAGCGAGCCTGGAGACGGCCAAGATTCCAAAGCGATCGGGACGGTCTCGAGCCCTGGTCGCCCGGACAATGTATCGCCGATCGGGGTACAAGCTCGCTCTCACGATCCACTCAGTGCGCGTGAGTTCGAGGTTCTACATTGGTTGTCCGAAGGAAAATCGGGGAACAAAATCGCCCAGATTCTCGGTATAAGTCTAGGAACAATCCGTGTGCACATTCGAAACATCAATTTGAAGTTAAGCGCAGCGAACATTCCGCACGCCGTGGCGCAGGGATTCAAGAGAGGAATCCTCGGTCGCTGAGGTGCCGAAGTCGCGCTACTGCGAAGGGGCAGTACCGCCGGCCAGCCGGGTAGGCCACGGACGGTCTACCCAGCTTCCGCGAGCAAAGCTCGCCGAACCTACGTCTCCGCGCAGGAGGCGAGAACCATTGCTGAGCGAAATTAGCTGCGTGGAGCAACAGAACGTGATTGGTGGGCCGTGGAGGGTGAGCCGGGGCAGTCGCGAAAACACTTAACGTGTATTCGCGCCGGCGAACGGGCGTACATGGGCGAAGCGGAGATTTCACGAACGTCCGGCGGACGTTCGTGCCGCTGAGCGGGCGGGCCACGGATGGCCCGCCCCGGACCAGCGAGCGAAGCTGGAAGCGGAGCGTCACTGGTGCGCCCTGGACTTTCGAGCGTAGCCGGACGCGCAGCGAGAAAGTGAACCGCAGGTTCAAATCCGCTCTGGAGCGAGCCCCATCGCTGAACGAAGCTAGCGGCGTGGAACGACGAAACGTGAGTGGTGGGCCGTGGAGGATTTGAACCTCCGACCAACTGGTTAAAAGCCAGCTGCTCTACCGACTGAGCTAACGGCCCAAGTGGGGAACACGGGGGAAAAATGAACGCGGGATTATCCAGAGGGTATCCGAGCCTGTCAAACCGGCTTCGGCCTGGGCACGCGCGCGGTTCGCTTCATGGCCGATAGATCGTCGGGTCCGGCACCGCCGCGGCGCGGAATCCCGCGGATCGCAGACGACACGCGTCGCACGCTCCGCACGCGCGCCCATAATCGTCCGGGTTGTAACACGACAGCGTCAACGCAAGATCGACGCCGAGCCGCGCGCCCGTGCGAATGATTTCCGCCTTTGGCAGCGTCAGCAACGGCGCGCGGATGCTGATGGGGTTGCCTTCCACGCCCGCGCGGGTCGCAAGCGCGGCGAGCCGCTGAAACGCCTGCAAATACTCCGGCCGGCAGTCGGGATACCCGGAGTAATCGATCGCGTTGGCGCCGATGTAGATCGCCTGCGCACCGAGCACTTCCGCCCAGCCGAGCGCGAGCGAAAGGAAAATCGTGTTGCGCGCCGGTACGTAGGTGATCGGGATGCCCACCGTCGGTTGCCGCGGAACCGCAATCGTCGGATCCGTCAGCGCCGACCCGCCGATCCAGGAAAGATCGAATGTCGCGACGCGATGGTCGGCCGCGCCCAAGGCGCGCGCCACGCGCCGCGCCGCGTCGAGCTCGGCGCGGTGGCGTTGACCGTAGTCGATGGTGAGTGCGTAGCACGCGGCGACCTCGGTACGCGCGATGGCAAGCGTCGTTGCCGAATCGAGTCCGCCGGACAAGAGCACCACTGCCTTCGTCATCGTTCGCTACACGCTTGGTCGAACAGCCGCCCCCACCCTAACCAACCTTCCCGCCCAGGGCGCACCAACCCCAGTGCGCCCGCTCGGTGGCGCCAATGCACGTTAAGTGCATTGGCGAAGTCTCCGCCGCGCCCCCCGCGCGCGGGGGAGGGAACGGGAGGGGGAACATCGGATATTGCGTCGAATCTTCAGCGTCCTGGGACATCGCCCCAAAGTATCTTATGCAGTTGCACTTGAAGCCGCACGTTCAATCGATCGGCGAGTATCCAGTCGGCGAGCGCCGCGGCCTCGAGCTGGCCGTATGCCGGCGAGAATAGAACCTCGCAGCGCGACGTCAAATCGTATTCGGCAAGCTTCGCACAGCTCCACTCGTAGTCGGCACGATCGCAGATAACGAATTTAACTTGATCGGTGCTCTTGAGAGCCGGGATGTTTTGGTACCGGTTGCGTGCCGCCTCTCCCGAATCCGGTGTCTTTAAGTCCATCACGACGCTCACGCGTGGGTCGATACCGGAAATATCGATCGCGCCGCCGGTTTCGAGCGACACCTGATAGCCGCGGTCGGCGAGGCGCTTGAGCAGCTCGCGGCACGCCGGCTGGGCCAGCGGCTCGCCGCCGGTCAGCGTTACATAGCGGGCGGAATACGTCGCGACCTTGCGTTCGATGTCGGCGAGGCTTTGCCATTCGCCTCCGTGAAACGCGTACGCGGTATCGCAGTAGCGGCATCGCAGCGGGCAACCGGTCAAGCGCACGAACACCGTGGGCCAGCCCACGGTGCGCGCTTCGCCCTGAAGCGAATGGAAAATCTCGGTGATACGCAGCCGCGCCTCGGTCGAAGCATCGATGCGCGCCGCGTCGGTATCGCTAACGGTGATTAACATGTTGAGCGCCCCGGCCCGCTTCCCGCTCCCACCGGGAGGCGGAATGAGAGTGAGGGAAGGTGACCCTCACCCCTTCCCTCTGATCGCTCCCGCGCTCCTGCGAATCTTTGTGCATCCCTGCACTTCACCAGAGGGAGAGGGGGATTTGGTTCGCTGATGCGACTAATACTAGTTGCCTTCTTTCACGATCCGCTCGAGCCGCAACTGCGCCGACTTGGCGACCACGGTATTCGGGTAACGGGCAACCACCTGGTTCAGGGCTTCGCGCGCGCGGTCGTAGGCGGCGAGTTCGTAGTGTGTGTAGCCGATTTTGAGCAACGCATCCGGCACCTTCGGACTTTGCGGATGGCTGGTCACGACTTTGCCGAACTCCTCGAGCGCAGTGCGAAAATCGCGCGTTACATACGCCGCCTCGCCGATCCAGTATTGCGCATTGTCGATCAACGGACTGCTCGGGTTTTTCGCGATAAAGTCGCGAAAACGCGTCGCCGCTTGCTGGTAGAGCCCCTGCTTCATCAACGCGAACGCGGCGTCGTATTGCTGCTGCTCGGTCGCGCTCGGGACGCCGCGCGGCGCGGTGATCGACGGCGAGAAGTTGCCGGCGCGCCGGGTCGGCCCGACCGCCGGCGGCGACTCCCCCGTCGCAGGAGCGGCCGCGGCACCGCCCGCACGGTGCTCGAGTTCGCGCAAGCGCTGATCGGCATCGATCGCCGATTGCCGTTGCGCGTTTTTCAATTGCTCAAGTTGATATCCCTGCGTTTCGATCTGGCCGCGCAGCGTGCGTACCTGCGCCTTGAGTTCCTCGATATCGTTGAGCAGTTCGAGCACCGCTTCATTGCCGGTCGTCGTTCTCGCCGCCGTCGGGGCCGCTTGCGCCGGGCGAACGGCACGCCGATCCGGCAGAGGATCGGCGGCGTGCGCGCCGCCGATCCGCACTCCGGCGGTTGTACTTGCCAGGAGCAACGAGAAGAGGATTCGGCGAACCGTCACTGGTAAATGATCTCCACGCGGCGATTGAGCGCCCACGCCGATTCGTTGTGCTCCGGCGCCAGCGGCTTTTCTTCGCCGTAGGAGGTATCCGTCAAACTCCCCGCGTTGACGCCGAGCACGCGCATCACGCGACCGACCGCTTGGGCGCGGCGCTCACCGAGCGCGAGATTGTATTCGCGCGTGCCGCGTTCGTCCGCGTGACCCTCCAACGTCACCTTCAGATTCGGATGCGCCGCCAGGTAGCGCGCATGCGCGTCGACGATCTGCCGATTCTCGGCATCGAGTGCGCTCGAATCGAACTCAAAATGAACGCGTCGTTTCGCGAGCAGATCGGCATCCGCAGCGGTTCCGCCCAGCGCGCCGCCTTTCCCCGCGCCGGCGCCGTCGAGCGCCTGCGTGCCGGTGTCGCCCGATGTCGTTGCCGCGCTGGTCTTGTCTTCGACCTGCGGGCCCTGAGTGCTGGTATCGGTTGCGCATCCGGCGAGCCATACGCCGACCGCGCACAAGATCGTCAAGCCAAGCTTCATCTGCATGATTTTCTCCTGTCAATATTGAAGTTCACGATTGTAGGGTGACCACGCCGGTTCGCGTACATCGCCTTCCTCGAGTCGATACAGCTGGCGCACGCGACCGTCCGCCGATACCGATGCCAGCACGCCGCGACCCTTGACCTCGGTGGCATACAACACGATCCGCCCGTTCGGTGCAAAGCTCGGCGATTCGTCCAACGAGGTGTCGGTCAGGACTTGCAACGCGTTACCGTCTAGCTTCAGCGTAGCAATTCGAAACTGTCCTTGCACGGCGCTGACGAGCGTCAGCGTTTGACCGTCGGGCGCATAGGATGGGCGTGCATTGTAGTCGCCCTCGAACGTCAGGCGCTGCGTCTGGCGGCCGCTCGCGTCCATGCGATAGATCTGCGGCCGTCCGGCCCGATCCGAGGTGAAAACGATATAGCGCCCATCCGGCGACCAGGCCGGCTCGGTATCGATCGCCGGATCGTTGGTCAGCCGCTGAAGTTTTCGCGTAGCGAGATCCATGACGTATATTTCGGGATCGCCTTCGCGCGACAACGACAGCGCCAATCGCTTGCCGTCCGGCGACCACGCCGGCGCGCCGTTGATGCCCTTGAACTCGGCGGCCAGTTCGCGGCGCCCATCGGCCAGATTCTGAATGTATATCTTCGGCCGCTTCGCTTCGAACGATACGTAGGCGAGTCGCCGGCCGTCCGGCGACCACGCCGGCGATAACAGCGGTTCGACCGAACGAACCACGGTACGCGGGTTGTAACCGTCGGAATCCGCGATCTGCAGTTTGTAGATCGCTTCCTTCGGGCGCGACGTGCCTTCACGGGTGACATAGGCGATGCGCGTGTTGAACGCGCCGGGCTCACCGGTCAGTTTTTCGTAAACCACGTCCGCGATCTGGTGCGCCACCGTGCGCACGACCGGCGCGCCGACGGTGTAACGAAAGCCGGCCAACTGCGCCTGTTTGAACACGTCGTATAACCGAAACTGGATTTCGAAGCGCCCCGGGCCCGCCGGCGCGATGCTGCCGATCACCAAGGCCTCAGCCTTGATGATCCGCCACTCCTTGAATACGACGTCCTTCTCGTCCGTCGGCAACGAGACGAAGTCCTTGCGCGACAGGCTGACGAAACGGCCGCTGCGAGCGAGGTCGGCGGCGATGATGTCCGCGATCGGCTGCGGCGGCTGCCCCGGCCCCTTCCAGCCGAACGGCACGACCGCGATCGGAATGCCGGCGCCGGCGCCTTCGGTGATCTCGATGGTTAAAATAGCCGGCGCGCTCCGCGCCCAGGCGAATAACATCAGCGCTAACGCGCCGAACCACATCCGCCGCTTTCCCGAGAATCGCTTTGTCAGCATAAGACGTTCACTTTCCCTTAGGCTCGAATTCAAACTGCAGCTCACCAAAGTACTTGAATAAATCAGGATTCGACGGTAACGGCAACGGTGAAGCCGCCAGTACAGCGCGTTCGACCGAATCATCGAATGCCTTGTTCCCGCTGCCCCGCACGATCACCGCCTCGACGATATCCCACGTTCCCGGCAAGAAGCGCACCCGCACCACGCATTTCAACCCAGGCGGTACGTTGGTCGGCTGGTTCCAGCGGCTGCTCACCCGCTGCCGGATCGCCGCAAGATACTTTTCCATCTCGGTGGCGGCACGCCCCCGGCGCGCTTCCTCGGCGCGCGTCTCTTCTTCGGCGGCGAGCTGTTGCTTCAACTGTTCCTCGGCCGCCTTTCGCCGCCGCTCCGTCTCCGCCTTTTGGCGAACCTGTTCCTGCCGCTTCTTTTCCGCTTCCGCCCGCTTGTGGGTTTCCTCTTCGCGCCGCTTCTGTTCCTCCGCGCGCTTGCGCTCGGCCTCTTGCTTACCGCGCGCCTCTTCTTCCTGTTTTCGCTTGAGTTCGGTCTGCCGCTTTTTTTCCGCCTCGGCTTGCCGCTGCTTCTCCGCTTCCGCCCGTTTTCGCTCCTCTTCCCGCCGCTTCTCCGCTTCCGCCTTCTGGCGTGCTTCCTCCTCGCGGCGCTTCTCTTCGAGTTTCTTCGTCTGCGGAGCCTCGGCTATCGTTGCGTCGATCGGTTTGCCCGGCTCGGTCGCCGGCGGCGTTTGTGTCCAGCGAAAGCCGACGACCAACACCAGGATCACCGCCGCGTGCACGAGCACGGCGTACAGCACCGCGCGCCAGCGGCCCGGCGTTAGGCGCGGCCGGCTACGCACCGCGTTCGTTCGGCGCCGGTGTTTCGGTTATCAGACCGACGCTCGGCGCACCGGCGGCTTGCAGCAGCGCCATGGCCCTGACCACCTGCCCGTAATCGACGCGGCGGTCGCCGCGAAGCAACACCGGGGTCCGCGGCCGCGCGCGCAGTATGCCCTGCACCTTGCGCCGAAGTTCCTCGGGCGTCACGCGTCGATCGTCCAGGTAATAGCGACCGCTACGATCTATCGTCACGACCAAGGTTTCGCGATCCTGGGTATCGACCGCCTTGGCCGCCGATTGGGGCAGGTCCACTTTGATACCTTGCGTGAGGAGCGGCGCGGTGATCATGAAGATAACAAGTAACACCAGCATGACGTCGATATACGGCACGACGTTGATTTCACTCATGAGTTTACGGCGCTTACGGCCGATCGGTTCCATCGGTTACCCCCGCGCGGTAAAGGCCTGGCGTTGCAGTATGCTCGCGAACTCGGCCATGAAAATCTCGTAGCGCGAGAGCAGTCGCTCGACGTTGGTCGAATACCGATTGTAGGCAATCACCGCCGGGATCGCCGCGAACAACCCGATGGCGGTCGCGATCAGGGCCTCCGCGATGCCGGGCGCGACGTGCCCAATCGTCGGCTGCTGCACCGCCCCGAGCGATCGGAACGAGTTCATGATACCCCAGACGGTACCGAACAAACCCACGTACGGACTCGTCGAACCGACGGTCGCGAGGAACGGCAGATGTACCTCCAAATAGTCCATCTCGCGCGTGAGGGCTACCCGCATGGCCCGCTGTACGCCCTCCAACACCTCCATCGGTTGCATATTCGGCTGCCCGACGAGGCGTTTGTATTCGCGGAATCCGTCGACGAACAGGCTTTCCATCCCCGTTGGGTTCGACCCTTTGGCGGCGAAATCGTTGTACATCTGCACCAGATTGCCGCCGGACCAAAAACGGCTCTCGAATCGGCTGGCGGCCTGGTACGCCGACCTCAGCGCAAACCACTTGCGAAAGATCATGGTCCAGGAAATGAATGATGCCGCCATCAACAACGCCATCACCAACTTCACCGGCAGGCTCGCGTTCTGGATCAGCGTCAGCAGATCCAAACCCTCGGAAGATGCGACGACATTCACGGGCTTATCTCCTTAAGGCGGGCGGCGAGCGCCGCCGGTAACGCGCGCGGTGCGTGCGTGGTCGAATCGACACAGGCGATGCGGATATCACCCTCGCACAAGACGGTGTCGGCGCGCCGCACGCGCTGCGCAAACGTGATGCTCGCGCCGCGATGTTCGCCGATCGCGGCGTCGACGTGGATGGCATCGTTAAAGCGCGCCGGCTTCATGAAGTCGAGATTCGCGGAGCGAACGACGAACATCACGCCGTCGCGTTGCGCCAACGCGTCCAACTCGAAACCGGCGGCGCGCAGCCACTCGGTGCGCGCGCGTTCCATGAACTTAAGATAGTTCGCGTAGTACACCACACCGGCGGCGTCGGTGTCTTCGTAGTAGACTCGAACGGCAATCGAAAAGACCGGCTGCATTGGGACTGGTTCACGAGACACTCGGCATGCGCCGCGATTCAGGCGTCGAACATCCCGCGTTGCAACGACTCCGATGCCGGCGGCGGCGCCAAACCGAAATGCCGCCACGCGGCCGCGGTCGCCTGTCGTCCGCGCGGCGTACGCACGAGAAACCCCTGCTGGATCAGAAACGGCTCGATCACGTCCTCGAGGGTACCACGCTCCTCGCCAATCGCGGCCGCCAGGCTGTCGATGCCGACCGGCCCGCCGCCGAAGCGATCGAGCACGGCGCGCAAGAACTTGCGATCGAGCACGTCGAAGCCTTGCTCGTCCACCTCGAGCATTCGCAGCGCTCCCTCGACGACATTCGCCGTCAACCGTCCGTCGCCTTTGATCTCGGCGAAATCGCGCGCGCGCCGCAACAGCCGATTCGCGATACGCGGCGTACCGCGCGAACGGCGCGCGATCGCGGCGATCGCGGAAGGTTCCGACTGCACGCCGAGTATGCCGGCCGAGCGGCTCACGATGCGCGAAAGTTCCACGTCGCTATAAAACTCAAGGCGCAACACGATACCGAAGCGATCGCGCAGCGGCGAAGTGAGCAGCCCCGCGCGCGTGGTCGCGCCGATCAAGGTAAAGGGCGGCAACTCCAGTTTGATCGACCGTGCCGCCGGCCCGTCGCCGATGACGATATCGAGTTGGTAGTCCTCCAACGCCGGATACAGAATTTCCTCGACCACCGGATTGAGCCTGTGGATCTCGTCGATGAACAGCGTGTCGTGCGGTTTCAGGTTGGTGAGTATCGCCGCGAGATCGCCGGCGCGTTCGAGCACCGGCCCCGACGTGTGACGCAGCCCCGCACCCATTTCATGCGCAATGATGTTGGCGAGCGTGGTCTTGCCCAATCCCGGCGGGCCGAACAACAGCACATGGTCGAGCGCTTCGCGCCGCCCGCTGGCGGCGGCAATGAATACCCGCAGCTGCTCGCGAATCGGCTCCTGTCCGATGTACTCCTCGAGCCGAATCGGACGCAGCCGATTGACTTCGACCGATTCTTCGATCGGATCCAGGGCGTTGCCGGAAACCAGACGATCCGTTTCGATCATAAGTAGAGATTCTCACCAACTTCCCCTCCCCCCTTGCGGGGGAGGGATGGGGAGAGGGGGAAAATAAATTGCGACGACTATGGCACCCCTCTCCCCTCGCCCCTCTCCCTCAAGGGCGAGGGGTCTGTCGTTGTATCGGAACCGTGGCGTGCCCGCCACACGCAGTTCATATTCCCTCTCATACTGCCATGGCCCGCAAAGCCTGGCGAATAATTTCTTCGGTGCTCAGGCCCTGACTCGGCACCGCGCGCACCGCGCGCGACGCTTCCGGCGGCTTGTATCCGAGCGCGATCAAGGCGCTCACCGCTTCGGCCGGCGGATCGCGCTCCGTCGGCGCGGCGGATGCCTCGACCGGCGCAGTGGCGGGCTCGTTCGCCAAGCGATCGCGCAACTCGACGATCAATCGTTCCGCCGTCTTGCGGCCGATGCCGGGAACATGCGTCAAGCGCGCGACGTCGTCGTTCATCACGCAGCGTGTCAACTCCGATTCACTCAACCCCGACAGCACGGCGAGCGCCACGCGCGGGCCGACGCCGTTCACCTTCAGCAGCGCGCGAAACTGCCGGCGCTGGGTCTCGCGCGCGAACCCATATAACAGGTGTGCATCCTCGCGCACAACCAAATGGGTATGGAGCGCGACGGTTTCGCCGACCGCCGGAAGCTCGTAAAAGGTCGTCATCGGCGCCTCGAGTTCATAACCGATGCCGCCGACCTCCACCAGCAGCGTGGGCGGTTCCTTGCGCCGCAGCACGCCGCGCAGATGGCCGATCATGCGGCGCCGGACGCGGCCGCGTGCCGCGCCAGACCCCGACGCAACGCCGCCCGCCCCACGGTGTGGTGCGCGTGACAAATCGCGCAAGCGAGCGCATCGGCGGCATCGGCCGGCGGCGCGCGATCCAGGTCGAGCAAAACGCTCACCATATGCTGCACTTGGCGCTTGTCGGCGCGCCCGCGCCCGACGATCGTGCTTTTGATTTCGGTTGCCGAATACTCGCTCACGGCGAGCCCCGCGTTGATGCCGGCACAAAGCGCCGCACCGCGCGCCTGGCCGAGCTTCAAGGCGGAGTCGGCGTTGCGGGCCATGAAAATACGTTCGGCCGCCAAAACGGTCGGTTGATAGGTCGCGATGATTTCATTGATGCCTTCGTAGATCGTCTTGAGGCGATCCGCGAGTTCCGCCGTCGGCGCGCGCACGCAACCGCTCGCGACGTACTGTAGCCGGCCGTTGCGCAGCATCTGCACCACGCCGAAGCCGGTGACGCGCGAGCCGGGATCCAGTCCTAATATCCGCATCAGCGAACCAATCCCCCCTCTCCCTTCGGGAGAGGGCCGGGGTGAGGGCAACCGACCCTCACCCTCATTCCCTCTCCCGAGGGGAGAGGGAGGCGAGCCGATGCGCGCTTACGCGCGCGTTGGTATGAATTGCGCATCAGCTTCTTGCAGCGCTCGCCGTGGCCGCGGCGCTCATGGAATCGGGGAACTCGGCGTTGGTATGCGCGTTTTGCACGTCGTCGAGATCATCGAGCGCTTCGAGCAGCTTGAGTAGCTGCTGCGCGTCGTCGCCGTCGACAGCCACCGCCGTGGACGCCCGTTCGGTCACTTCCGCGTTTGCGGGTTTGAGTCCGGCACGCTCCAGGCCGTCGCATACGGCTTGAAGCGCTCCCGGCGCCGACAGCACGTCGATGCTGCCGTCGGAATTCGTGACGACGTCCTCAGCGCCGGATTCGAGCGCCGCCTCCATGACGGCATCCTCGTCGGCGCCGCGATCGAGCCCGATGACGCCGAGCTTTTTAAACAGATACGCGACCGAACCGTCGGTGCCGAGGTTGCCGCCGTACTTGGTAAACACGTGGCGCACGTCGCCGACCGTGCGATTGCGGTTATCGGTCTGGCAGTCGACCAGGATCGCAACGCCGCCCGGCCCGTAGCCTTCGTAGCGCACTTCCTCGTAATTCGCCCCCTCCAGCTCGCCGGTACCGCGTTTGATCGCGCGTTCGATGTTGTCCTTCGACATGTTCTGTGCCAAGGCCTTGTCGATCGCATGGCGCAGCCGCGGGTTATGTCCCGCATCGCTCCCGCGCATCCTGCGCTCTCGCGAAATTCGCACATCCTGTGCAGCATCGCCGCCGCCGATGCGCGCGGCAACCGTAATCTCGCGGATGATCTTGGTAAATATCTTGCCACGCTTGGCGTCTTGAAGCCCCTTGCGGTGCTGGATGTTGGCCCACTTGGAATGGCCGGCCACGAAATCCTCGCTTCGATAAACCTCGTGCAATTCGCGCGCGGCGGCGAGTCGCGTCGGCCGCCGCTCGGCGAAGCAGTGTACCACCGGCCCTTGTGGCGACCCAGCCGAGTCAGGACGTCGGCATCCCTACTTCATGAAGCGGCCGAAACGCAGGAAGTGATCGGTATTCGCGGCCGCTTTGCGCGACAACAAGATGCCGCTGTGCGACGCATGCAGCGTTATCGCGTCGGCGGCACCGGGAAGCTCAACCTCGCTCAGCAACACAACGCCGTCGTTGGGGGCATCGAGCTGCGAGAACAGGCGCCCGACGCCGAAGGATCGGTCCCCCCGAATCAACCCGAATTCGCGCCCGGACAGATCGCACGCGGGCGCACCGCCGTTCAACAAGTCCCCCATACTGGCGCCCAGCATGCGCTTGCCCCACTTTCGCTGCGCGAGATGCCGCGCCGCACGATTGCCGCGATGCGGCGCGCATAGCGTCACCACCCGCCCCGGGCGCGGCGGCGGACAATAGGCGAGCATCGCCTGGATGACCACCCCGCCCAAGCTGTGGCCGACGAAATGAATCGTCTCACCGCGTATCGCATCGCTGAAGGTTCGGAGGGCTTCGGCATTGGCGCGCAGCGACAGGCGCACGCTGGGATAGGAAAACAGATGCGGCTGAAAACCGTCGCGGCGCAATCGCCAGGCGATATACGTCATGGCCCAACCGGTCAGCCACAAGCCGTGCAGCAGCACGACCGGAGCGCGTTCTGCGCTCGTATTCATTCGCCCCGTGCCCGGCGGGTAGCCCGCTCGATGGCGACGCGATTCGTCCACGACGTCGCGAGCGCCGCCGCGGCCACGGGGTCAAGCCAGCGGTACTCGGTGTGCTCGGGGTGTGCGGCCAACGCGATCCGGTCGGGAACTTCCAAGGCAAACGCGCGCTCGGTGTTCTCATGCGCGTCCGGCGCGTAGCGATAGCGCCACTGCGGTAAGATCGGATAGCGTTGTACCAAATCCAAGTCCTCCAGCGCGTCCGTAGCGATCGAGAGCCCGATCTCCTCCGCCAATTCGCGTTGCGCCGTGACGCGCGGATCGTGTTCGTCCCAATCCATCGCGCCCGTGACCGATTGCCAAAAACTCGAATGGTCGGCGCGCTTCAGCAGCAGCACCTCACCGGCGCGCGTATGGACAACCACGAGAACCGACTCGGGCCGCTTGTAAGATCGATGCTGATCGGACATCGCAACGGGAGAGTAACGAGTTCAGTGATCAATGGCACTACCTCATCTCCCGCTTTCGCGGGGGAAGGTTCTGTCCTTATCCCGCAGGGAGAAGGGACCCGGAAGAGGTGACGTGCACTATTTACTGACCGAGTCTGTAACACTTGGAACATCCGCGTTCATCCGTTCGTTGATCCGCGTTCATCTGCGGATTCCGTTGCTTTTCGCTTCAGGATGTCCTCTAAAGTCCCGTCGGGCCTTCGCCCGGCGGCTTGCGCAGCCGTATGTGCAGTTCGCGCAACTGCGCATCGTCGACGGGGCTCGGTGCCGAACTCATGAGGTCGGTCGCCTTTTGTGTTTTTGGGAAGGCAATCACGTCGCGGATCGAATCGGAACCGACCATCAGCGCCGCAATGCGGTCGATACCGAAGGCGATACCGCCGTGCGGCGGGGCACCGTACTTCAGCGCCTCGAGCAGAAATCCGAATTTCGCTTGCGCTTCCTCGGCACCGATCCCGAGCGCCGCGAAAATGCGGCTCTGCAGCTCGCCGCGATGGATACGAATCGAACCGCCGCCGATCTCGGAACCGTTCAACACGATATCGTAGGCCCGCGCCTTGGCGTTCGCCGGATCCTTGTCCACCATGGCTTCGTCTTCCACTCTGGGCGCCGTGAACGGATGATGCACCGCCACCCAACGCTTCGCTTCGGCGTCGTACTCGAACATCGGAAAGTCGACGACCCACAACGGCCGCCAACCGTCCGCGACCAAACCGAGTTCCCGGCCGAGCTTTAGCCGCAGCGCTCCGAGCGAATCGTTGACAACCTTGCTCTTGTCGGCGCCGAAGAAAATAAGATCGCCGCTTTCGGCCTTGGTGCGCGCCAGTATTCCGGCGACGGCGTCGTCCGACAAGAATTTGAGTATCGGCGACTGCAAGCCGTCGCGCCCGTTGCCGGCGTCGTTGACCTTAACATACGCGAGACCCTTCGCGCCGAATTGCGCGACGTAGGCCGTGTACTGATCGATCTGGCTGCGCGCGAGTTCGCCGCCGCGCGGCAACCGTAGCGCGGCGACGCGCCCATCCGGCGCGTTCGCTGGCCCGGCGAACACCTTGAACTCGGCGGTCTTCACCAGATCGGCGACGTCGACGAATTCGAGCGGATTGCGCAAGTCCGGTTTGTCGGAACCGTAACGCTGCATCGCTTCGGCATGGGTCAGCCGCGGGAATGGATTCGGAAGATCGACGTCCAGAACTTCCTTGAACAGGCGGCGTAGCATTTGCTCCATGAGCCGCGTCACGCCGTTTTCGTCCATGAACGAGGTTTCGATATCGAGCTGGGTGAACTCCGGCTGCCGATCGGCGCGCAGATCTTCGTCGCGGAAACAACGCGCGAGCTGATAGTAGCGCTCGAACCCGGACATCATCAGGATTTGCTTGAACAACTGCGGCGACTGCGGCAATGCGAAAAACGATCCCGGATGCGTGCGCGAGGGCACGAGATAATCACGCGCACCCTCGGGGGTGGACCGGGTGAGCATCGGCGTTTCGATTTCCGTGAATGCGTGTTCCTCGAGAAACCGGCGCAGCGATTGCACGATGCGGTGCCGTTGCCGAAGATTTCTTTGCATCGCGTCGCGGCGAAGATCGAGATAACGGTAGCGCAAGCGCACCGATTCGTTCACGTCGGTCTCGTCGAGTTGAAACGGCAGGGCATCGGCGCGATTCAGAATCTCGATCTCGCGCGCGAGCACCTCGACCTGGCCGGTCCGCAGCGCCGCATTTTCGGTTCCGGCGGGGCGCGCGCGCACCGTGCCGACAACGCGCAGGACGTATTCGCTGCGCACACCCTCGGCGATCTTGAACGTGTCCGCGCGGTCGGGATCGCACACGACTTGCGCCACGCCCTCGCGGTCGCGCAGGTCGATGAAGATCACGCCGCCATGATCGCGTCGTGTTTGCACCCAGCCGCACAGCGCAACGTCGCGATCGATCAGTGACCGATCCAGTTCTCCGCAGGCATGAGTACGCATTACCGGATCAGCGAGCGCAAAGGAGCCTAAGCGCGGGACACGTTCTTTTGGGGCGATGCCGCTTTCTTGTACTCGGGAGTGACGACCCCAGCCGACAAGATCAGACGCAATCCGTCGTCCGTCGACATCGAGAGTTCGATCACGTCCTTGCGCGGCACCATGAAGACGAACCCCGACGTCGGATTCGGCGTGGTCGGGATGAAGACGTTCACCATGCTCTCGCCGGTATGGGCCTCGACTTCGGCCACGCCATCCCCGGTCACGAACGCCAACGTCCACATTTCGCGGCGGGGATACTCGACCATGACCACTTTACGAAACGACTTGCCGCCGCTGCTGAAAATCGTTTCGGTAATTTTCTTGGCCGAGGTGTAGATCGTGCGCACCAGCGGGATGCGATTGAGCAGTCGTTCGCCGAGATGCAGCAGCTGGCGCCCGAGGAGGTTGGTAACGATCATGCCCGATACCAGGACGACGACGACCGTGAAAACGACTCCCAACCCCGGAATGCGTTGCCCAAACCAGGTTTCCGGACGCAGCGCGATCGGGAGTAGCAACAGCGTCTGATCCATCAAGTCGACAAGGAACTTGATGATCAGGATCGTCACGCCAAGCGGAACCCAAATGAGCAGGCCGGCCGCGAGATAGCGCCGTATGGTGGGCACCTTCAATGGGCGCACCCGCAGGCTCCGCCGCCGCAACCATGGGCTTTCTTTTCGGGTGCCGCACCGCCGTCCGACGCCGATCCATCGCCGCCGGCGTCGGTCTTGGCGTCTCCCTTGGCGTCGCCTTTGTCGCTTTTCTTCCTGCCGCTGTTCTTGAAGTCGGTGGCGTACCAGCCCCCGCCTTTCAACTGAAACCCCGCCGCCGAAATCAAGCGCTTCAAAGCGGTCTTACCGCAGCTGGGGCAATCGGCGAGCGGGGCCTCGGATACCTTCTGGATCGCCTCCAGCCGGTGTCCGCACTCGGCGCACTCATACTCATAAATTGGCATCGCACGTTCTCCACAACATTGGGGTGTCGACTGGAGTCTTTTCCCACGGTCTACGACTTGCGGCCCCACGGGGCATTATAGCGGCTCCGCGGGCAAACTCTTTCATCGCCATTCCGGCGGGTAACCGGCGCGGGCACACTACGCGGCCGCGCGCGGTCGCTCATGGCGCGAACTTTTGGGGTGCTCGCTACCGACTATCGACCGAAACGAACCGCGCCGCACCTAATCGGGTCGGCGATGATTTTTTTCAAATCGGGGGCGCAGGCGAGCGGCCGATACGGTCGGGCGGAGCGTACCGAGACCGCACGCCGCGCGCCGGGTTGCCGGTCCGATACCTTCTACAAACCTGTTTTTTCCGATAAATTACTGCTACTTTACTTGCCCCCAACTTCTAACTCCCACTCAGGAGAACTACATGGCAACCGCCGGACAAAAACCAACGACGAAGTCGGAAATCTTCAACTTCATTGCCGAAAAAACCAATTTGAAACGCAAGGACGTCGTCGCCGTGTTTGACGCGCTGCAAGGCCTGATTGAACGCGACCTGAAACGCGGTCCCGGCATCGTCAATCTCGCCGGCCTGATGAAAATCAAGGTCATCAAGAAGCCGGCGGTACCGGCGCGCAAGGGGATTAATCCGTTTACCAAAGAAGAGGTCATGTTCAAGGCCAAGCCGGCCCGTAACGTTGTGAAGGTTCAGCCCCTTAAAACACTCAAAGACATGGTGTAACACACATCGAATTCCGGCGGGAGGAGTAGCACGGCTACTCCTCCCTGGTGCAGGATGCGACCCAGCGACTGCACCGTAGTTTCCTCGCCCCTCTTTTCCAACCGTTAATGTATTCCGCATCCTCTGGCGCGCGCCGGCGGATGGGGCGCGCTGCAAATCCCGGCGTTTCAACGATCCTGGTAGTCATCGTCGTCTTCGTCATCGTCGGTATCTTCGAAATCTTCGATATCGTCGTCGTCTTCCTCCGGGATCGGCGCGGGCTTGCCGCGCTTCGGCGGTTCCTCTGGCTCTTCCGCTTCTTCCGCTTCGTCCTTTACGGCGGC
>Ga0299906_10002070_pt1 | contig 16869 bp, 20 predicted proteins | sample RVTome_14_FD_200259 | JGI IMG/M metagenome (GOLD analysis project Ga0299906, IMG submission 200259) | Soil microbial communities from uranium-contaminated site in the Upper Colorado River Basin, Wyoming, United States - RVT145D125 (version 2) ...
ACGTGGCGCACCGTCGAGCCCGGCGGACCCGCCGGCTCGTCGAGATCGACGACCCCCTCTTCGGCGGCGACGAGCGTCGCCAGCGCGGCGACCGGCTTCGAGACCGAGGCGAGCGGAACGACCCGGCTCGCGTCTCCGAATCTCTCGTCGACCCCGCCGAGGGACACGACGCCTGCGGCCGCGAACGAGACCGGCCAGCCCTCGATCTGGCGAAGTGCCTGCACGCGGGGCGATACTAGAGGCTTGATGCAGCATGGACGCACTCACGGATGGGGGCCTGCACACGGCGCATCGCGCCCGCCTCGATCGGTGCCAAGGCGTCTAGCCTTGCCACCGATCGAGTCGAACACGCTGCTTGGTGCATGCCCTCCCCGAGGACACGTCCATGCCACATCAAGCCTCTAGAGCCCCCATGGAGCGCCGCCACATCTCGGGAACCTCGCCGTACGAGGCGATCATGGGCTACTGCCGCGCAGTCGTCGTCGACAGTCACGTCTACGTCGCCGGCACCGCGCCGATCCCGCCGGACGGCTCGCCGCCCCCGGAGGACCCCTACGAGCAGGCGAAGCTGTGCCTCGAGATCATCGGCACCGCGCTCGAACAGGCGGGCTCCGGCTTCGAGCACGTCGTTCGCACGCGTATCCACATCACCGATCCGGAGCACTTCGAGGGCATCGCCCGCGCGCACGGCGAGGTGTTCGCAGAGATCCGGCCCGTGAACACGACCGTCATCAGCGCGCTCATGGATCCGCGGTGGAAGCTCGAGATCGACGTCGACGCGGTCCTCCCGTGACCGGGAAGCAGGCCTTCCCGCCCTCGATCACGGGCAAGGGCGCCGTCCAGACCGGGAGCGTGCTCGACCACGCGTTCGGGAAGAGCGACCCGTACACGCTCGGCGTGGAGGAGGAGTACCAGCTGCTCGACGGGCGGACGTTCGACCTCGTCCAGCACATCGAGACGATGCTCGACGCGATCAGCGGGCACGAGCTCGAGGAGCGGATCAACCCCGAGCTCATGCAGTCCGTGATCGAGATCACGACGCCGGTCTGCCGGAACGCCGCCGACGTCAACCGGGAGCTGACGAAGCTTCGTGCGTACGTGACCGAGGTCGCCGCCGCGAACGGGCTGCGCGTCGGGTCCGCAGGCACGCATCCCTTCAGCCTCTTCGAGCGGCAGCGGATCACGGCGAAGGACCGCTACCGCGCGCTGATCGACCAGATGCAGTACGTCGCGCGGCGCGAGCTCATCTTCGGGATGCACGTGCACGTCGCCGTGGACGATCCGGAGAAGGCGATCAAGGTCGTCAACGGGCTCCTGCCCCAGCTCGGCCCGCTGCTCGCGCTGTCCGCGAGCTCCCCCTTCTGGCGAGGAGAGGCAACCGGGCTCGCGTCGAGCCGGCAGATGGTCTTCTCCGCGTTCCCGCGCTCGGGGCCGCCGCCCCGCTTCCGCGACTATTCCGACTACGCGGACGTCGTCGGCCAGCTCGAGCGCTCCGGCTGCATCGCGGACTACACGCACATCTGGTGGGACATCCGCCTGCACCCGAGGCTCGGCACGGTGGAGGTCCGCATCTGCGACGCGGTCACGCGGGTCGAGGACGCCGTCGCGATCGCCGCGTACTGCCAGTCGCTCGTGAAGCAGCTCTCCGAGCAGTACGACGCGGGCGAGGAGATCCCCTCGTACCACCGCATCCTCACGAGCGAGAACAAGTGGCTCGCGGCGCGCTACGGGCTCGAGGCGCCCGTGATGGACCTCGCGACCGGGAAGCGGAACCGCGTGCCGATCGCGCGGCTGATCCGCCGGACGCTGACCCAGCTCGAGCCGCACGCGCGCGAGCTCGGCTCCGAGCGAGAGCTCGAGGGTATCGCCGCGATCCTCGGCCGCGGCTCGAGCGCCGACCGCCAGCTCCGGATCTACAACGCGAACCGCGACATCGTCGAGGTCGCGCGCGAGATAGCGGTCGCGACCGAGACGCTCCCCGCAGCGACGCCCGCCTAGCCCGTCTTCGCGACCCTCCACGAATCCGTGCGAACGGTCGCGAGCGTCCTCTTCCCGCGCCTGACCGCGAGGAGGCGGCTCTGCTCGTCGAGCTTCAGCTTCAGCGCCCATTGAGCGTTGTACCCGAGCTCGAGCGGAAGGTCGATGCAGTAAGTATCGCGCTTCGCGGTGTCGATCGCGTGCACGAAGGGCTCGTGGCCGCGGCGCGCATACAGGGTGTACGCCCACCGGCCGTAGCGGCTCGACGCGCGCGCGATCGGCACGCCGCCCATGTCCCGCTCGCCTTCGAGCTTGTCGACCAGAGCCCCTTGCAGCCGGCCGCTACGCACATCGAGGCTGCGGACGCGATAGAGCGGGTTCGTGCCCGCCTGCAGATGCTCGGTGAGGAAGAGCGTCGCGGCGGCCGGTGAGACGGCGTCGAAGGACCAGGAGCCGTCGAGCACGATCTCGCGCCGCACCTCGAGCGTCTTCGTGTCCACGACGACGAACCGCGTCTTGCCCGCGTCGCCGGGCAGCGGACCATACGAGCTCAGCACGAGCGACTTCCCGTCGCCCGAGAGACCACCCGGCGTCCCGTCGTAGGAGACGAGAGGCACGCCGAGGAAGCCTCGGGCAACGTTGCTCCTGAGAACTCGACCGTCGCGCGCGCGGACTGCGGCGACCATCGTCGACTTCGGCATCCCGAATGCGACGAAGCGAACGTCGTTTTCCGCGTTCACACCCGGCCAGCCGTACACGAGGCCGGGCGAATAGGGAGAGCCGTTCGCGCCCGCGCCGGCCGCGAGGACCGCGGTGGCGAGGGCGGCGGCGAGGAAGGCGAGCAACCGTGTCATGAGAACCTCCTTCAGGGGCCGAAGACGATGCAGGCGTCGTGCGCGGCGCGGGCGACCGTGCGCACCGCGTCGACACGGCCGTCGCGGCCGAGGACGCTGAGCGTTCCCTGGGCGAGCGAGGGGGAGATCACGCGCCCCCAGCCGAACGTGACGTTGTAGGAGCCCACCGGAACGCGGGCCTCGCGCACGAGGCGCCCGTCGAGGCGGTGGCGGCGAACGGTTCCGTCGTCGCCGCTCGCGACGAAGGCCTTCCGGAGCGCGAAGGCCACGTGCTGCGGCGGCGCCCCCGCTCCGAGGATGCGCCGCGGGCGCCGCTCGCGGCTGTAGATCGCCAGCCGCCGCTCCGCGCCCGACGTGACCCAGACCGTGCGCCCGTCCGGGGCGAAGACGACGTCGTGCGCGAGAAACGGCGGCGCCACCGTGCGGACGAGCTTCGGGCGCAGCGGGTCGCTCGTGTCGAGGACGGCGATCCGGGAGGACGCGTTCCCGAGCACGGTCCAGACCGTGCTCCCGTCCGGGCTGATCGAGACGTGGCGCGCAGGGCCGGGCACCTGCGTGCGCCCGCGAACGCGGCCGTGCTCGGCGTCGACGACGACGAGCTCTTCCGCGGCCGAATCGGTCATGTACACGAGCGGCCTGCGCGGGTGCACCGCCGCGTAGCGCGGGGCCGCGAACGCGTCGAGCTCGGCACGGACCCTCGCCGTGGCGGCGTCGAGCACCGTGACGACGCCGTGCTCGGTGTGGCCGACGACGGCCAGCCGGTCGTGGATCGACTCGATGCTCCGCGGCCCCGGGCCGGTGCGGATGCGGCGAACGACGCGCCTCGTGTCGAGATCGAGCACGACGACGTGGCTCTCGAGGTCGGCGGTGACGTAGGCGACCGGCGTGCCGCCGAGCCGGGTCGCGAGCGCCCAGGGCTCGGTGGCGAGCACGGCGGCGCCGGAGACGCCCGCGAGGAGGAACCGTCGCCTGTCCACGCCCCCTTCTACGTCCCTCCTGCAGCGAGAGGTCCGTGGATGGATCGGCACACTCTTGTGACGCTCGGACTGTCCGCGGCGGACGAGTCCAGGGTCTGACCCTGGTTTTTAGCGCCCGCGCGGGATCGCCGCGAGCCCGCCGCCGCACTTTGCGGAGATTGGATCGTCCCGATCGGACGTGTCCCTGGGCGACGCGCGACGGCCGGAGGTCGCGGCGGACCTCCCGCGGCGGGCTCGACGTATCTCCTGCATGGACCTCCTGACGAGGTTCGGCCGTAGTGTGGACGGATGCGCGCCGGCCGTGACGAGCGCGCCCGCGTGCGCGCCGCGCAGCGGGGATCGGCCTCCGATCTCGAGGTGCTCTTCCGCGACCACTGGCCGCGTGCGTACCGGGCCGCGTACCTCGTCACGCACGACGCCGCCGCGGCCGAGGACATCGCGCAGGAGTCGTTCCTGGCCGCGATCCGCGCACTCGACCGTTTCGACCGGAGGAGGCCGTTCGGGCCGTGGCTCCATCGCATCGCCGTCAACCGCGCCATCGACTGGACTCGCGCGCGGAAGCTGCGGGCGGAGGTCGAGCTCGGCGAGTCCGCGCCCGCGCCCGAGCCCTCACGCCCGCCCCGTGACGACGTGCTCGCCGCGCTCGAGCGGCTTCCTCCCGAGCACCGGGCCGTGATCGTGCTGCGCTACCTGCTCGAGTTCACGCCCGGCGAGATCGCGGAAAGCCTTGACCTCCCGCGCGGCACCGTGAACTCGCGCCTGCGGCGCGGCCTCGACTCCATGGCGGACGAGCTGTGAGGGACGAGCTCGAGCGGGTCGCGATCCCCGACGAGGAGGGCGCTCGCGCGCGCGGGTGGAACGTCGTCCACGAGGCGTTCACCGAGCGCGAGCCGGTTCCGCGGCCGTCGCACTGGCCACGCGTAGCCGCCGTCACACTCGCGCTGGCGGCGCTGGGCGCGGCGGCGTTCAGCTCTCCCGGGCAGGCGGTGCTCGACGAGATCCGCGAGGTCGTCGGCGTCGAGCGCGCACAGCCCGCGCTCTTCTCGCTCCCGGCGGACGGACGTCTGCTCGTCGCGTCGGACGCGGGGCTGTGGGTCGTCCAGAAGGACGGCTCGAAGAGGCTGCTCGGCGAGTACCGGGAAGGGAGCTGGTCGCCCTTCGGGCGCTTCGTCGTAGCCGTGCGCACGAACGAGCTGGTCGCGCTCGACCGGGACGGGAAGATCCGCTGGACGCTGGCGCGCCCGGGCGTGCGGTCACCGCGCTGGACCGGGACCGAGACGGACACGCGCATCGCGTACGTCGACCGCACGGGGCTCCGCGTGGTCGCGGGAGACGGGACCGGCGACCGGCTGCTCGTCCCGGGCTTCCGCGGGCTTGTCGCCTGGAAACCAGGGGATGAGTACGTCCTCGCAGCCGCCACGGAGCGGGAGATCCGCGTGCTCGACATCGCGGGTGGCCGGACGCTGTGGCGCCGCGCTCGAGCGGGGGTGCCCAGGAGCATCGCCTGGTCGAACGACGGGCGGCGGCTGCTGGTCGCCGGAAGTCGATCAGTGTCGGTGTTCGAAGGACGTGGCGTCATGCCGTACGAGCTCGGGCCGGGTGCGGCGCCGATCCGGTCCGCCGCGCTGGCGCCCGGCGGTCGCAGCCTCGTGTTCGCGCAGGAAGCGGGGGGCCGGACGCAGCTCTGGCTCGTGCCGCGGATCCGTCCGGACGCGAGCGCGGCGAGGCGGCTGTTCGGGGGAGCGGGCTCGTTCGACCAGGTCGCGTGGTCGCCCGAGGGAGACTGGGTGGTCGCGACGTGGAGCGAAGCCGACCAGTGGCTCTTCGTCCGTGCGGGCGGCGCCGGTATCCGCGCGGTCTCGAACGTCTCCGAGCAGTTCCGCTCGCGAACGTTCCCGCGCGTCGAGGGCTGGTGCTGCGCCCGCTGAGCGCGCGTCGTTAGGCTCGGCTCGTGCTCGGCCCCGGCGACGCCGTCCCCGACGTCCAGGTCTGGACGGCCCCGCGCGAGGAGGCGGTCCCGCTCCGGCAGGTGCTCGGTGCGGGCTACGCGCTCCTCAGCTTCTACGTCTGGGACTGGTCGCCGACCTGAACGAACGAGCTCCTGCTCCTGCGGGACAGGAGCGAGGATCTCGCGGCCGCGGGTGTCCGGCCGCTCGCGATCTCGCGCGACTCGGTGTGGTCGCACGCCGCGTGGACGAACGCGCTCGGCGTCGACGTTCCGCTCCTCTCGGACTGGAACGGCGAGGTGATCCGCGCATTCGGCGTCGCGTTCGACCCGCTCGGGATGGCGGATGTCGCCAAGCGCTCGTCCTTCCTCATCGAGGACGGGTCGACGGTCGTCGAGTCGTGGATGCTCGGCCCGGAGCTCCCCGACATCGATGCGGTGATCGCCGCGACGAACCGCTAGCCGACGTGCCAGCAGCGGCGCCTGGCTTCACCCGTGACGGGATCGATCTCCACTCCGCACACGATCAGCCCCGGCCGGAGCTTCGTCGCCTTCGCGTCGGCGTACCGCCTGAGGGCGTCCTCGAATTCACGTCGTCGGCGCGCCGCCGCTGCGTCGTCACGTGTCGGCTCGCTCACGAACGGCTTCAACGTGCGAGCCCACGGCTACATGCCCATCGCGTGGTACCCGGCGTCGACGTAGAGCGTCGTGCCGGTGACGTTCTTCGCGTCCTCCGAGAGGAGGTAGGCCGCGGCCGCTCCGCAGTCCTCGGCCTCGATCTGGCGGTGCAGCGGTGCGCGTTCCTCGAACATCTCCTCCATCGTCGTGAAGCCGGCGATCGAGCGCGCGGCGAGCGTTCGCACGGGTCCGGCGGAGATCGCGTTCACGCGGATGTTCTTGAAGCCGAGGTCCCAGGCGAGGTAGCGGACGGAGGAGTCGAGCGCGGACTTCGCAACGCCCATGACGTTGTAGTGCGGCACCGCGCGCTCGCCGCCGAGGTACGTCATGGTCAGGATCGAGCCGCCGCCGCGGGCCTCCATCAGCGGCTCGGCCGCCCGCGCGCAGGCCACGAGCGAGTACGCGCTGACGTCGAGGGCGAGCCAGAAGCGGTCGCGCGGGGTGTCGGTGAAGCGGCCTTCGAGGTCTTCCGCGGCGGCGAACGCGACCGAGTGGACGAGGATGTCGAGCCCGCCGCCGAATGCCTTCCCGACCTCGCCGAAGACTCGATCGACGTCCTCGTCCGAGCGCACGTCGCACTCGACGACGAGTGGGCTCGAGACCGACTCGGCGAGGTCGCGGACGCTCTTCTCGATGCGCTCGCCCTGGTAGGTGAACGCGATCTGCGCTCCCTCGTCGGCGAGGCGGCTGGCGATCGCCCACGCGATCGAGCGCCTGTTGGCGACGCCGAGCACGAGCGCCTGCTTCCCCTCGAACCTTCCGGGCACCCGGCGATCCTAAACGGATAGTCTCGCCGCGCGATGGGCTCAGGGCGCATAGCGGTCGTGACCGGGGCGTCGTCCGGTATCGGCGAGACGACCGCGCGGGAGCTCGCAAGGCGCGGCTGGAGCCCCGTTCTGCTCGCGCGCCGGGAAGATCGGCTGGCCGCGCTGGCCGAGGAGCTCGGCGCCGAGTGGGAGGTCTGCGACGTCTCCGACCGCGCGACGGTCGACGAGGTCGCCGCGCGGATCCTCGAGCGGCATCCCGCGATCTCGCTCCTCGTCAACAACGCCGGCATCCCCGCGCGCGGGAGCTACCTCGACATCGAGCCAGAGCGGATCGAGCAGGTGATCGCGATCAACTACCTCGGCGGCGTGTGGTGCCTGCGGGCGTTCGAGCCGGGGTTGCGCGCGGCGGCGGGGAGCGGCGGCGCGCACGTCGTCAACGTCGTGTCCGTCGCCGGCACCGTCGCCTTCGCGCCCGCTGGCGCGTACTCGGCCTCGAAGCACGCCCAGCTCGCGTTCTCGCGCTCGACCGCGGCGCTTCTCCGCGGGAGCGGGATCCAGGTGCACTCAGTGATGCCCGGCTTCGTCGAGACCGAGGGCTTCCCCCAGCGAAGCGCACTTCGCAGCCCGCTCCTGCGGCGCTTCATCATCGACGCCGACCGGGTTGCGAAGTCGATCGCCGACGCGGTCGAGAAGGGGAAGGGCGAGGTCACGGTTCCGTGGTTCCCGTACCGCTTCATCTCGATCGCGCAGGCACTCGTACCCGGGCTCTTCGCCCTCTTCGCCGGGCGTTCCGGCTACCACCGGGGCGAACAGCGCTGAGCCAGACCCGCCAAGATCCGGGCTAGAGAGCAGGGTCAGACCCTCGACACGTCCGCCCGGGACAGTGCGGATGCGCCGAGAGCGTGCCGATTCGTCCACACGCCTTCACCGCCGGCCGATCGTGAGCTTTCATCGAAGTCGTGGCGCGGGTGCCTCGCACACTCCTCCCCGACGGCTACTTCCATGTGATCTCGCGCGGCGTCGCGGGCTGCGACATCTTCAACGACAACACCGACCGCCGTGACTTCCTCCGGCATCTCTGGCGATGCGTCGAGCGGTTCGACTGGACGATCCACGCCCTCTGCCTCATGACCACGCATTACCATCTCGTCCTCCACTCGACGAGGGACGGGCTCTCACAAGGGCTCCAGCAGCTGAACGGCCGCTACGCGCAGGAGTTCAACGAACGCCATGGCCGTTTTGGACACCTGTTCTCGGACCGCTTCACGTCCAGGGTCATCGAAGGCGAGGACTACCTCGTCCAGGCCTGCCGGTACGTCGTCGAGAACCCGGTTCGAGCGGGTCTCTGCGAGTCAGCAGAGGACTGGGCGTGGTCGCATCTCCGCCGTCCCTACGGGCCCGGCTTGCGGGCCACGTACCAGCCGACCTCGACGTCATAGGGCACGGCCGGCGCGGGCCCTCGGATACGGGCCCGGTCCTCCTCGGAGAAGCCGCCGAGATCGAGGCGCTGCTCGAGGTCGACGCGCTCCCGCGTCACCTCGAAGCGCAGGACGACGAGGTCGTTCGAATCGAGGAACCCGCGGATGTCCGCGTCCGGGAGGAGGCGCTGGTGGGTCGGTTCGCGCAGCCGCTCGAAGCGATCCAGCTCGAGACTGTGCAGCGGATCGACGGACCCGAGCTGGTCGACGACGAGCAGCCGCCCGCCGACGCGCGTCACACGAGCCAGCTCCGAGACGGCCAGCTCGGGACGACGGACGTGATGGAGGACGCGGTAGCAGCCGGCGATGTCGAACTCCCCGTACCCGAACGGGAGCGCCATCGCGTCTCCTTCGACGAAGCGGACGTTCGCCGGCGCCTGCGCGCGCGCTGCCTCGAGGTAGTCCGCGCGGATGTCGACTCCGACCACTTCGGCCACGTGCGGAGCGAGCGCGAAGGCGAGCGAGCCCGTGCCGGAGCCGGAGTCGAGCGCCGCCTCCGTTCCCGAGAACGGGCCGAGCAGGCTTCGGACACGTTCCGCGAGGTGTGCCGCGCGCTCCTCCTGGAGCGCCAGCCGGAGGCCGACGCTCACCTAGCGGCCTCGGCGCAGGCGATCGTGTGCGCGAGCGCGAGCGCCTGTTCCCGCGTCGAGATCGTGCCGGCTGCCCGCTCCTCGTCGATGCGCGCGAGAATACGTCCGATCGCGGGCCCGGGGGGAAGTCCGAGCTCGTCGCCGCGCACGAGGGGCTCCGGCGGATCTGCCACGCGTGCGGCCTCGACGAGCTCGGAGAGCTCCGACGCGCGCACGAACGCGAGCGCGTCGAGCGCCCAGGGCTCGGTGGCCTTGCGGAAGCGATGAATCGCCCGCGGCGACGTGTCCTCCGGCGGGCGGGCGCGAAGCAGCGTCGCGGTGTAGCGGCGCAGGTCGTTCGAGATCGGGAGCCGCGAGAGCCGCTCGCCGAGCACGGCGACCAGCCGGAACTCGGGCAGGTCGAGCGCCTCGTACGGGCCCTCGAGGGACCCGCCGAGCGGCGCGAGCAGACCGACCTCGTCGAGCCGCCGGAAGCCCGCGGGACCGACGCGACGAAGCTCGGCCAGGATGCGTTCGCCCGCCGGCTCGGTGACGAGCGACGCGGCGTCTCGCAGGAGGCTCTCCGTGCGCTCGTCCATCCGGAACCCGAGCTCCTCCTCGATGCGGACCGCGCGCAGCAGCCGCAGCGGGTCGTCGCAAAAGATCGTGTCCGCGACAGCGCGCAGCACACCCGCCGCGAGATCGGCGCGGCCGCCGTGGGGATCGACGGCGTCTCCCCCGCCGACCGGGACGGCGATCGCGTTGATCGTGAAGTCGCGGGTCGCGAGATCGGCCTCGATCCCGTCCGGCAGCGGCGTGAAGTCGACCGTCTCGTCGGAGCCCTCGGCCGCAACGCGCCAGGCGCCGTGCCGCTCGGACAGCGGGAAGGGCGCGCCTCCCTCCCGCTTCGCGAAGCGGTACGCCGCCGCGCGAGGATCGGCGCAGGCGACGTCGACGTCGACCACGCGCCGGTCGAGCAGCAGGTCGCGGACGGCGCCACCCACGATCCACGCGTCCTCGCCCTCCTCGAAGATCCCCTGCAGGCGGGCGTCATCCATCGCGAACCACCCTGCGGGCGCGGCCGGAACCTGTGTTGAGCCCCGTGGCGATCTCGTAGCCGATCGTTTCGGCGACCCGCGCGTGCTCCTCGATCCGGATCCCGTCGCCGACGAGCGTCACGGGCGTGTCCGCGGGAAGCTGCTCGGGCAGCTCGACCGCGAGCGCGTCCATCGAGATCGTCCCGACGACGCGGCAGCGCCCGCCGCGGACGAGCACCTCGGTCCCGGTGAGGTCGCGCCGGAACCCGTCCGCATAGCCGACCGGGACGATTCCGATCCAGGTCGGCCGTTCCGCGACGAAGCGCCGCCCGTAGCCCGTGCTCTCCCCCGGCTCGAGCCGCTTCACGAGCGCGAGGTAGGACTCCCAGTGGAGCACCGGCTCGAGCCCGTCGTCCGCGGGATCGGCGCCGGAGGGCGAGATCCCGTAAAGGGCGATCCCACAGCGCACGGCGTCGAAGGCGGCGTCCGGAAACCGGAGCGTGCCCGCGCTGTTCGCCAGGTGGCGCGTGAGACCGGTGAGACCGGCGGTGGCGTCGCGGAAGCGCTCGATCTGCGCGCGCGTGAGCTCGTCGTCGGACTCCGCGGACGCGAGGTGGCTCATGACGCCGACGACGTCGCGGTCCGGCGCCGGCAGCTCCGAGAGCCCCCAGCGCCCCATTCCCGTGTCGAGCTTGAGATGGACGGCGACGCCCTCCGGCACGCGACCGTCGGCGGCGACGAGCTCGAGCCGCGCCGCCCGCCCCTCGGCGAGCTCGGGGTCGCTCACCGGCCCCATGACGACGACCCGGGAGTCCGGGAGCGCCACGCGGACGTCCAGCGCCTCGGGAACGGTCGCGACGCAGAGCGCGCTCGCGCCCGCCTCGAGTGCCGCCCGCGAGACGTCGACCGCGCCGTGCCCGTAGCCGTCGGCCTTGACGACCGCCCACAGCTCGGCACCGCCCGCAGCGCGCAGGAGCGTCTCCGCGTTTCGGCGGAGCGCGGCGAGGTCGATCGTGAAGGACGACCGCTCCATCGCGGTCATTCTCCGCGATCAGACGGAGAGGACGAGCCCGTCCCACGCGAAGGTCACCGGCCGCCCCTCCGCGCGCAGCCTCTCCTCGAGCCGGCCAAGGTCGTCGACCGTGAGACCGTCGATCTCCTCGATGTGCGTGAGCACGACGCTCGCTGCGCCGAGCTCGTCGACGATCGCGAGCGTCTCCTCGAAGGTCGCCTCGAAGCGAAGGGCCGGGTGCTCGGCGTGGATCCGCCGCTCTCCCGTCAGCGGATGAAGCTCGGCGATGCCCATCGGAAGCACGGCCAGGTCGACGCCGTGCAGGTCGTCCGGCGGCCGCCAGCCGACGAGCTCGTCCGGGGCAACGAGGACGCGCCTCCCCTCGCCGCGCAGCTCGAACGCGTACACGTAGTCCTCGGCGACGCGTCCCGGATGCACCTCGACGCCGCCGACCGTCACGGACTCGCCGTCGCGCAGGACGTGCAGGCGCACCCATCCCTGCGACTCCATGAACGTCAAGTGCTCCCAGCTTCCGAGGTACGTGCGCATGTCCTCTGCGACCTGCTGCGGCAGGTACACGTCGGTCGTCTTCCCGCGCTTGGCCTCGGGCGGCCAACCCCGGAAGTCGCTGTTCCTCGTCTCCCAGACCCGCCGGCCCATCGTGTGATCCGGATGCCAGTGCGAGTAGAAGCACGCGCCGATCTCCTCGATCCCCGCGCGGTCGAGCTGCAGCCTGGACTCCTCGGGGGTGTCGAAGAGCAGGTCGGGGCCGTGGACGAACGTGCTCGGGCCCGTGCGGGCGTGGCGGCCGCCGCGCTCTCGCGCCTCGACGCACATACGGCAGCGGCAGCCGGGCCGGGGAGTTGTGGTCGCTCCGCCGGAGCCGAGGATCTCGACCTTCATCTGTCGAGCGCGGCGGGAAGCGTCTCGAGCAGGTCGCTCGCCACGAGGCCGGAGGCGTGCGGCACGAGCTCGGCGGCGCGTCCGTGCGCGACGGCCGCCGCGACGGCGGCGAGCTGCGGCTCGACGCCCTTCGCGAGGAACGCGGCGACGACGCCGGTGAGGACGTCGCCAGTTCCCGCGGTCGCGAGCGACGGAGGCCCGAAGTCGCTGACGACGGCTCCGTGGTCCGGCGCGGCGACGATCGTGTCCGGGCCCTTCAGGAGGAGGACCGCGCCGAACCGCTCCGCTCCGAGCTGAGCAGCTTCGAGCCGGTGCGCGTCGACCCAGGCGGAGTCCGTCCCGAGCAGTCGCGCGAGCTCTCCGGCGTGCGGGGTCAGCACCGTCGGGGCGGAACGCGCGACCGGATCGAGCTCGAACAACGCATCGGCGTCGACTACGGCAGGCAGGTCGATGCGCTCCAGGAGCTCGCGAACGAGCGTCCGCCGCCCCTCGCCGCGCCCGAGCCCTGGTCCCAGGGCGAGCGCCCCCGCACGCTCGGCAGCGGCGACGATCGTCGCAGCCGCAGTCTCCTCGTCCCAGCCGACCTTGACGGCTTCCAAGACCAGTGTCTCGGCCACGGGAAGCGACGCAGCCGGCACGGCAAGCGTGACGTAGCCCGCGTCGGCGCGAAAGGCTGAACGCGCGGTGAGAGCTGCCGCGCCCGTCATCCCCGGCTGCCCGCCGACGACGAGGACCGCACCGGCCGTGTACTTCGTGTCCCCTGCGCGCCTACGCGGAACCATGGCCAGTAACTCCGGCGTTGCGCGACGGGTGTCCGTCGGGATGTGCTCCAGCCCGATGTCCGCGACGACCACTCGCCCCGCGTGGAAGCGGCCGGGCGCAACCACGAGCCCGACCTTGGGCGCGTGGAAGGTGACGGTGAGGTCCGCGTACACCGCTGCTCCGGCGACCTCACCTGTAGACGCGTCCACACCCGAGGGAAGGTCGACCGCGACGACGGGCGCCGACTCCGCGTTGATCCGCGCGATCAGCTCGGCGGCCTCGGCGCGCGGCTCCCCGCGAAAGCCGGTCCCGAAGAGCGCGTCGACGATGACCTCGTAGCCGTCGAGGCCCTCGCTCGTCTCGTCCGCTTGGTGACCCGCCTCGCGCAGCACGCGCGCGGCCACCCGGCCGTCTCCCCCGTTCGAGCCGTCCCCGCACACGCACGCGAAGCGCCGCGCCGCCGGGTACGCGAGCATCGCCTCCTGCGCGACCGAGACGCCGGCCCGCTCCATGAGCTCCGGGATCGTGTCGGGGTAGCCCGGGTACCGCTCCTCGGCGACGCGCATCTGACTGGCCGAATAGAGCGGGTCGTACACCTATGCCCGCGGCGACACGACGCAGATCGCGGCCGCGAGCTCGCGCGAGTGCGTCATCGAGAGGTCGATCGCGCCTGCCCGGACCCGCTCGGCGAACGCGGCCGTGCGGCCCGTGAGGTGGACCGAGGGCTTCGGCCGGCCGACGATCTCGACGTCCTTCCACGTGAACCGCACGCCACACCCCAATGCTTTCCCGACAGCCTCCTTGCCGGCAAAGCGGGCGGCGTAGCTCTCCGCCGGGTTCGGTCGGGAGTCGCAGTACGCCTGCTCGGCCGCCGTGAAGCAGCGCTCGCGGAAGCGCGGCCGCTCGAGGGCACGCCGCACGCGCTCGATCTCGATCAGGTCGAGGCCGACCTTCACGGCGCAGGCCCGCCCCGGAGATCGTCTTCGAGCAGCACGGGAAAGCTGGCGAGCGACGAGACGACGATGTCGGGCGCCGCCTCGGCCGTCTCGAGGGCCTCCGGGCGGAACTTGCCCGTGCGGACGAGCGCCGTCCTCATCCCGAACAGGCGCGCGCCGCGCACGTCCGCCTCGACGTCATCCGTGACGAGCCACGTCAACTCCGGCTCGGCGTCGAGCGAGTCGAGCGCAGCGGCGAAGTAGGACGGGCTCGGCTTCCCGAGCACGGTGGCCTCGACTCCGGTCGCGTACTCGAGCCCGGCCACGAACGCGCCGCCGTCGAGCATCGGCCCGCGGCTCGTCTGCCACCACTTGTTCTTGTGCAGGCAGTAGAAGGACGCGCCCATCTGGATCTCCGAGAACGCGCGGCCGAGGTTCATGTAGCTGAAGACCTGGTTCGGCTCGAGCGTCTCGTCGCAGCCGCCGATGAGCACGGCCTCGGCGTCGTGGCCGACGAGCTCGAGGTCGTCGAGGTCGGGGACGATCGCGGGCATGACGAGCGCGAGGACGCGCTTCCCGGCCAGCTCGCGCGCGGCGGCTCCGGGCGTCGTCTGCAGCTCGGCGTTGTCGAGCTCGAAGCCCATCTCCCGGAGCTCCTCGGCGAGCCGCCCGCGCGGCCGTGTCGAGTTGTTGGTGACGAAGCGCAGCTGGTGGCCCGCGTCGCGGAGCTCGGCGACCGCGTCGGCCGCTCCCGGGATCGGCTCCCCGGACACGTGGAGCACACCGTCGACGTCGAGCAGAATGCAGGCCATGGAGCGTGAGTCTATTCGCGTCACACGCTCCGTCTCGTTGCCGTTTTCGGAGATCGAGCTCAGAGTCTCCCGGTCGAGCGGGCCCGGAGGCCAGCACGCGCAGAAGTCGTCCACGAGGGTCGAGGCGCTGCTCGACGTGGAGGCGTCCGCGGCGCTCACGGACACGCAGAAGCGGCGGGTCCTCGGGCGCGCGGGGCCCGTGCTGCGCGCGATCGCGCAGGACGAGCGGAGCCAGGCGCGGAACCGCGAGCTCGCGGTCGAGCGCCTGGTCGAGAAGCTGCGGGCCGCGTTGTTCGTCCCCCGCCGGCGCAAGCCGACGAAGCCGACCAAAGCGTCGCGCGAGCGCCGGCTCGCCGCGAAGAAGCGCCGCGGCGAGACGAAGCGACTCCGCCGGCCGCCGGCTGACGGCTGACAGCTCAGCGGTCGGGCGCCGGCTCGAAGCGGAGAAGCTCGTCGCCGTCGGCGTTCAGGAGCACGAGCTCGTCGTCCGCGAGAGCCCAGCCCTGGACCCGCTCGAGCGCCTCGAAGAACGCCTCCTCGACGGCGGCTGCCGGCGGCGGACAGGCGATCTGCGTCCACGCGACCGGCTGGAGCTCGAGAGCGCTCCCGTCGACGGTGTACGACGTGGCGTACGAGTTGCACACCGCCCGACCGGAGAGCCCACCCGAGTCGAACGTTGCGCTCGGAGCGCCTGTCTCCTCCGAGCCCTCGACGTCGATCCCCGCGACGAGCACCCACGCTACTCCTTCGAGGGACGGGCTCTCCAGAGGACCTGCGTCGTCTCCCGCGCAGCCGACCGCGAAGGCAGCGGCGACAGCCGCGACGAGCGGGGCGGCGGCTGCTGGCCTCACGGCGCGACGGTAGCACCGGGCTCCAAGCACCAGGGTCTGACCCCGGACGTGTGCCAAGAGCGTGCCGATCGCTCCACAGGCATCGGTGCCCTCGAGACATGCCCCGGGCAGTGGAAGCCACTATCGGAGCCGACTCTCGATCGAGCGAGGCGGCAGGGTCTGACCCTGGACGTGTGCCAAGAGCGTGCCGATCGTTCCACGGGTCACTGTCTCCAGGAGACCCCGCGGGAGCGGTCTCCGAACCAGGCCGCCCCTGCGTAGGATCGCGGCATGGACGTGGTCAGGCTGGCCGTGCTCCTTCCGGAGCTGCCGACCGAGCGCACGCGGCTGCTCGACAACCTCGGCCGCATCCGGCGCGAGGTCGGTCCGCTCACGCCCGAGCTCTCGGACGCGCTCGCCGACCACATGAACATCCGCCGCGGCGAGGTGCACGAGGTCGTCTCGTTCTACTCGTTCCTGCAGGTGCCGATCGACGCCGTCCGCGTCTGCACCGGGCCCGTCTGCGACTGCTTCGGCGCGCGCGAGCTCCTCGAGCGGAACCCGGACGCGATCGAGGTCCCCTGCCTCGGCCACTGCGACCTCGCGCCGGTGATGACCCGCGGCGACGAGATCGTCCCCGAGGTCACGCACGCGACGAACGACGGGCCGGTCGTCGGCCTCGCGCAGCGTGACGACACGCTGGACGACTACGTCGCGCGCGGCGGGCTCGAGCTGCTCCGCGAGCTCCCGGCCCCCGATCGCATCGTCGAGGAGCTGCAGGCGTCGGGGCTCACGGGCTACGGAGGCGCGGGCTTCCCGACCGGGGTCAAGTGGGAAGCGGTCTCAAGCGAGGCAGGCCCGCGCTACGTCGTCGTGAACGCGGACGAGGGCGAGCCCGGAACGATCAAGGACCGCTACGTGCTGGAGCTCCGGCCCTACCTCTTCCTCGAAGGCGTCCTCGTCGCGATGCGCTTCGCGGAGGCGCGTCAGGCGTACATCTACCTCCGCGAGGAGTACGCAGGCTCGCGGGCACGACTCGAGCGCGCGCTCGAGGAGCTCCGAGTCGCAGGCCTGCTCGAGGACCTGTCGATCGAGCTCGTCATCGGCGCCGGCGCGTACATCGCGGGCGAGGAGACAGCGATGCTCGAGTCGATGGAGGGCCGCCGCGCGATGCCGCGGCTGCGCCCGCCCTTCCCCGCGCAGGTCGGCTACCTCGGCCGCCCGACGCTCATCAACAACGTCGAGACGCTCGCCCACATCCCGGCGATCCTGCGAAACGGCGGCGAGTGGTGGGCGGGGCTCGGGACGCGCGGCGCGAGCGGCACGCGGCTCT
>Ga0299906_10002072_pt1 | contig 16859 bp, 18 predicted proteins | sample RVTome_14_FD_200259 | JGI IMG/M metagenome (GOLD analysis project Ga0299906, IMG submission 200259) | Soil microbial communities from uranium-contaminated site in the Upper Colorado River Basin, Wyoming, United States - RVT145D125 (version 2) ...
TTCTCGGTCGTAAAGGACGTTGCCGTCGCGGTCCACGATACGCTGGATGAAGTACGGCTCGCGGTAGATCCCGCCGTTGGCCAGCGTGCCGTAGGCGGCGGCCAGGTCGATCATTCGCACGCCGATCGTGCCCAGGGTCAGCGACGCGACATTCGGGTCCTGGGCCGGGTCCCAGTCGAGCCCCAGCCGCTCGCCCTGGTCCACCACCTGCTCGGTCCCGATCAGCTGCTGCGCCTTGGTGACCGGGATGTTGAGTGAAAACTTCAGCGCATCGCGGACCCGAACCGGGCCTCGCTCGCCCAGGTCGGCGTCCCGGACCGGGTAGCCGGGCACGATTTCGGTCGAGACGTCCATGAACATCGTGGCCGGGGTGATGGTCCCGGTTTCGAAGCCGGCGGCGTAGGTGACAGGTTTGAATGCCGATCCGGACTGGCGGAAGGCCTGGCCGACCACGTCGAACTGGGGCTGATGGATGGGAGTGGCCTCCCCGTGGAAGTTCGAGCTTCCCACGTAGGCCACCACGGCCCCGGTGCGGTAGTTGAGGGTGACGATGGCGTCGTTGCCGATGTTGCGGCCCTGGAGCTGGTTGATCCAGTTCATGGCGTCGGGGCCGTAACGGGCCGCCAGCTCGTCATCGGTGAGCCGATCCATGTCGTAGACCACCTGCGCCCATTTCTCGGCGACGACCTGGTAGCCGTCGTATTCGAGCGTGGTCTCGATCCGCAACCCACCGCGGTCGATGATGTCCTCGGCGCCCAGCAGCTCGGCCACCTCGCGTCGGGTGGCGTACACGAAATGGGGGGCCAGGAACTCGGGCGTGTCCGGGACGCGGACGAGCACCGGCTGGCGAAGGATCGTGTCGCGCTGGGAATCGGTCAGGTAGCCAAGCTCGACCATGTTGTCGAGCACGCTGTCGCGAATGCGGACCGGTTCGGCGTCGTCGGGGACCTCCAGGACGCCGGGGATGGGCAGCCCCGCCGCATCCATGGCCGGCAGGCCGTACTGGGTGGGATCGAGGTCCGACGGGGCGCGCAGCAGGCCCGCCAGCAATGCGGCTTCCCCGGCGGTCACCTCGTGCTCGGGCGCGGAATTGGTGAAGTCCTTGCCGAAGTAGCGGTTCACGGCGGCCCAGATCCCATAGCCGTTGTTGCCGTAGTACATCTCGTTGAGGAAGAACTCCAGGATCTGGGCCTTGCCACCTTCACCGGGATAGGCCGCGTCGAGCTGCAGGGCGAGCATGGCCTCCTTGACCTTGCGTTCCAGCTGGCGGTCGGGGTCGGCCATCAGCTCGGGCGGCAGAAGGACGCTGCGGACGAGCTGCTGGCAAATGGTCGAGGCGCCGGACACGACCTCGCCGGCGGACACGTTCTGGAGAAGGGCGCGCACGATGGCCCGCGGGTCGACGCACGGGTTGTCCCAGAACGTGTGGTCCTCGGCCGATACGGTGGCGTCGACCAGAACGTCAGGGATCTGGTCGAAGTCCACCACCCGGCGGTTGGTGGCGGCGAAGGTCGCCAGCTCGCGGCCATCGGCGGAGACGACCAGCGAGCCCTCGTCGGGAGTGTAGTCCTCGAGTGCGGTGACCTCGGGGAGGGAGCCGGCGTACGCGGTGTACAGGAACACCGCGCTGAGCACGATGCCCACCCCGAGCGCCGCAAAGGTGGCGAGGATGACTGCGGGCAGTGGCTGAACGCGCATCCGTGGCGCGACGCCGGTCCGCGCGGGCGATCCGTAGCCCGCCGGGGGCGGAGGTGACAAGGTCACGGCGGCGAACTCTAGCAGAGCGGCCCGAAGGGTGCCGTCCGGCGCTCGGGGGCGGGTACCATCGGGGCATGGATCGCGCTGGCGCCATCGACGACCTGCTGACCCGCCGCGTGGCCCAGGTTGTCGAGAGCGATGCGCTCCGGGCGCTCGTCGCCGGCGACCGCCCGCTGCGGGTGAAGCTGGGCTTCGATCCCACCAGCCCCGACCTGCACATCGGTCACGGGGTGGTGCTCGAGCGGCTGCGCGCGTTCCAGGACCTCGGCCACACGGCGGTGCTGGTGGTGGGGGACACCACGGCTCAGATCGGGGATCCGTCCGAGCGGAACTCGACCCGCCCCATCCTGTCGGCGGACGAGGTGCGGGCCAACGCCGAGACCTACCTGGCCCAGTTCCACCGCGTCGTGGACGCGGCCCGGACCGAGGTCCGCTGGCAGTCCGAGTGGTTCGACACCTTCGGCCTGCGCGAGATCTTCGCCCTCATGAGCCGGTTCACCCTGGCCCGCATGATCGAGCGCGACACGTTCGCCAAGCGCCTGGCCGAGGGGGCCCCGGTGTCCATGCACGAGACGCTGTACCCGTTGCTCCAGGCCTACGACTCGGTCGCGGTCCAGGCCGACGTCGAGCTGGGCGGCACCGACCAGACGTTCAACCTGCTGGTCGGCCGCGACGTGCAGCGCGACTTTGGCCAGCCGCCCCAGCAGATCCTGACCTGCGAGCTGCTGGTCGGGATCGACGGGGTGGCCAAGATGAGCAAGTCGCTGGGCAACGCGATCGGCTTGACCGATCCGCCCTACGAGCAGTACGCGCGGACGATGAGCATCCCCGACGCCCTGCTTCCGAACTGGGCGCGCCTAGTCACCCGCTGGAACGATGCCGAGACCGAAGCCTTCCTGGCCGATCTGGCCGCGGATCGGATCCATCCCAAAGCGGCGAAGCAGCGGCTGGCGCGCGAGATCGTGTCGCGCTGGCACTCGGAGGCTGCGGCGGCCGAGGCCGAGGCCCGCTGGGAGCAGGAGGTGAGCGGTGGCCAGGTCGTGTCCGAGATCGAGGAGACGACGGTGACCCTTCCCCTGGCCGGGATCAGCCTTCCCGACCTGCTGGTCGCCGCGGGTCTCGCGTCGTCGCGGAGCGTAGGACGCAGGCTCGTCCGCCAGGGCGGGGTTCGGGTGGATGGCGAAGTCCAGACCGATGAGCTGCGCATGTTCGCGGCCGGGACCGATCACGAGGTCCGAGTCGGGAAGCGCCAGGCCGCGCGAGTGCGCCTGACATGACCGGCGCCAGATAGGACGAAGCGCCGGGGTCCGGGTAGACCGCCGACGCTCCGCGACTTTGATCAGATTCCGGCAGGAATGACCGCCGGGGTCAGGCCATGCTGGGCTCGCGCCCCATGAACGCGGAGGCGAATGCCCAGGCCGCGACCACGAGGTGCAGGATGTTGTCCGCGGGGCTTTCGAGGTTGGCGAGGCCGAAGGTGTTGGCACCCGACGTGTCGCCTGCCACCACGAATCCGTAGACTCCAAAGAAGAGTGCGATCAGGCCGACCAGGATGACGATCGGTCGGTAGTAAGGCGCCAGGGCGCTGTTCAGGCCGGGTACGTACACGGCGGCCAGCGCGACGACGCCCAGGACGGTGTGCGCGACGTTCTCCCCGCTGTCCAGCCAGAACCAGGGATACGCCTCCTCGGTGAAGATGTTCAAAAAACCAACGATTCCAAGCAAGAGCAATACAGCTCCACCGACCGTCAGGAACATCTTTGGAGTGAAAAATCCACTCACGGGTTATCCACCTCCTCCAGATGAATCCGGGGAAATCCCCGACGCACGATACGCCCGACAGTCAAGAAAGCGAATAGGTGCGGATCGGTGCGGTCTGGGGTGGTTAGTGGCGCTCCCCGGCGGCCACCTTGGACTGGTGCTCGGCGATCACCTTGTCCGCGATCGTATGCGGGACCTCGGCGTAGTGGTCGAGCTTCTGGGAGAAGCGCCCGCGGCCCTGGGTGATGCTGCGCAGCTCGGTGGCGTAGTGGAACATCTCGGCCTGCGGAACCTGGGCGCGCAGGTACTGGGTCCCGTCGACCGAGTCCATGCCCAGGACGTGCCCGCGCTTGGCGGTGATCTGGCCCATCACGTCACCCATGTACTCGTCGGGGACGACGACCTCGACCTCGAGGACCGGCTCGAGGAGGGTCGGGTCGGCATCGGTGAAGGCTCTTTTGAGGGCCTGCGAGGCGGCGATTTTGAAAGCCATCTCGGACGAGTCAACCGTGTGATACGAGCCGTCGATCAACGTGGCCTTGAGGTCGACCACCGGGTAGCCAGCCAAGACGCCCTCGGCCATTGACTCGCGGAGTCCCTTTTCGACGGCGGGGATGTACTGCTTGGGTACGGCCCCACCCACGATCCGATCGCCGAAGACGAACCCCTCGCCGGCCTCGTTGGGCTCGAACTCGATCACGACGTGGCCGAACTGACCGTGACCGCCGGTCTGGCGCTTGAAGCGGTTGTCGACCTTGGCCGGGCGCCGGATCGTCTCCCGGTACGGCACGCGCGGGGCCACCACCTTCACCGCCGCCCCGAACTTGCGTTTCAGGCGGTCCACGATGACGTCGACGTGGGCGTCGCCCATGGCGGTCAGGATGGTCTGGGAGGTCGCCGCCTCGCGGTGGACCCGCATGCACGGCTCCTCCTCGAGCATCCGGTTGAGCGCCTGCCCCAGCTTGTCCAGGTCGGCCTTGGACTCGGGCTCGACCGCGACTTGAAGGGTCGGCTCGGGGAAGGCGAAGGTCGGAAGCTGGACCGCCGCGGACCGATCCGCCACCAGGGTGTCGCCGGCGTGGGTCGAGGCCAGCTTGGCGACGGCGGCGATGTCGCCGGGGCCGACCTGGGGCAGATTGACCTGCTCTTTTCCCTGGAGGGCCAGCAGGTTGCCGAACCGCTCGTCCTCGCGTCGGCTGGCGTTGTGGAGGTGGCCCTGGGCCTTCATGATGCCCGAGATGACCCGGAAATAGGTCAGCCGGCCCACGAACGGGTCGGCGGTGACCTTGAACACCTGGGCCACGAATGGGCCCGCCGGATCGGGCTCAATGGGCTTGTCGTCGGTCGTGGTTCGGCCGCCGACCTCGGCCGCGGACGGCACGTGGCGCGCGATCATCCGGATCAACTCGCGGATCCCGATGTTGCGATGGGCCGACCCCACGAACACCGGCACCACCGATCCGTCCCGGGTGCCGGTGTGCAGGGCGGTCTCGATCTCCGCGTCGGAGATGGCTTCGCCCTCGAGGTACTTCAGCATGAGCTCGTCGGATGCCTCGGCCGCGGCCTCGATGAGGGCCTGGCGACGAGACTCCTCGGCCGCCCGCATGTCATCGGGGATGGGCACCTCCTTCGGCTCCCCGTTGTCGTAGATCGATGCGTGCTGCTCCACCACGTCGATGTAACCGCGGAACGACTCCGCGGAGCCGATGGGCAGGTAGACCGGGGCGATCTTGGGGCCGAAGGCCGCTTTCAGCTGATCCAGGGTGGCGTCGTAGTTCGCATTCTCGCGGTCCATCTTGTTGACGAAGACCATGCGCGGGAGGCGCCGCGCATCGGCCAGTCGCCAGACGGCGTCGGTGCCCACTTCGACTCCGGCCGATGCGTCGACGACCACGATGGCGGCATCCACGGCTGCCAGGGCCTGGACCACATCGGCCTGAAAATCGGCGTAGCCGGGTGTGTCGACCAGGGTGATGCGGGCGCCCTCGGTCTCGAAGGTGCCGATGCCGAGGTTGATGGAATGGTGTCGACGCTGCTCGTCGGGCTCCCAATCCAGGGCGGCGGTGCCGGCTTCGACCGATCCGAGGCGAGGAATGGCTCCGGCGTCGAAGAGCATGGCCTCGGCGAGGCTGGTCTTGCCCGCGCCACCATGGGCGATGAGGGCGACGTTCCGGATCCGATCGGGCGTGGTCGGCTTCATGCGGCTCCTCGGGCGGGGACGGCCATTATAGGGAGCAGCGGATTCAGCGGCCGCGGAGCTCCAGCCCGAGCCAGATGTAGAAAAGCGGAGCCAGGATCAACCCGGTGATGCCTGCCGGGACGGCCACCAGGAGGTTGGTCGGGGCCAGGACGATGAGGCGCCCCAGGTAGACAACGACCAGCATCACCCCAAGCACGAAGCCCAGGTTGGACACCCGGCGTGAGAGGGCCCGGCTGCGTCGTGCCTCGGCCGCCAGGACCAGCAGCCCGAGGCCGGAGACACCGAATGTGAGAAGACCCCGGGGGTCAACCGGGCTGGGCAGCCCGGCATCGGTGATGACCTCGACAGCGGGTGGATTGAGGACGTTCGCCAGGTCGTACCCGCCATGCACCACTGCTCCGAGTGCCCCCATCAGGGCCAGGGCCAGGCCGATCAGGGCAATGCCGTGGCTGATCGCGCTGATTCGCAGGTAGACGGCCATCAGCACGACCAGGCTGAGAACACCGCCCAGCATGAGGGCGATCGAGGCCACCAGCATGCCGAGCGCGGGGTTCGCGCCCTGGACGACCCCGCCCAGGAAGGCGACGGCGTACACGAGCCCGCCAATCCCGGCCGCGATGGCGGCCAGCCCCGCCCAGTGCTCGAAGGTCGAGTCGGCGCCACGATCGGCGGAGGGCCTGGTCACGCCGGGAGCATACAATCGGAAGCGTATGTCAGGACACAGCAAGTGGTCTCAAATCAAGCGCCAGAAGGGCGCCAATGACGCCAAGCGCGGGGCGCTGTTCACCAAGCTGACCCGCGAGATCATCACCGCCGCGCGCCAGGGCGGGGCCGATCCGGAGGCCAACTACCGCCTGCGGATGGCCGTCGACAAGGCACGCGCCAACTCGATGCCCACCGACAACATCAAGCGCGCCATCGAGCGGGCCACCGGCTCGGGGGCGGATGCCGAGCAGTACGAGGAGATCACGTACGAGGGCCTGGGACCCGCCAACGTGGCCGTCGTCGTGGCCGCCATGACCGACAACCGGAACCGGACCGCGGCCGCGGTGCGGGCCATCTTCACCCGGTCCGGCGGTTCCTTCACCCCCGTGTCGTGGCAGTTTGAGCACCGTGGCGTCCTGTCGGTGCCGCTCAAGGGACGCGACCCGGACGAGGTGTCGCTGGCGGCCATCGATGCCGGTGCGGTCGACGTGGGCTCGCCGGAGGGGGGCGCCATCCTGGTCGTGACCGAGCCGGGTGACCTGGAGCGGGTGCGGAGCGCCCTGGCCGATGCCGGGTTCGCGCCCGACAGCGCCGAGGTGTCGCTGGAGCCGACGACGAGGGTCGAGATCGGCGACGAGCGCGCCGCTCGGCAGGTCCTTGAATTCGTCGAACACCTCGAGGACCTCGACGACGTCCAGACCGTGTACGCCAACTTCGACATTCCCGACGTGCTTATGGAGCGGCTCGAGGCGTCGGTCGTCAGCGGATGATCGCGCTCGGAATCGATCCCGGATCCGCGGCCTGTGGATTCGGGGTGGTCGCGTCCGATGGGTCGAGCCTGCGCTTCGTGGATGCCGGCACGGTGCGAACGGACCCGGCGCGGCCCGCGGCCGCGCGCCTGGCGGAGCTCGAATCCGCCCTGGACCGCCTGGTGGCCCAGCACCACCCCGACCGCGTGGCGGTGGAGCGCCTCTACTTCCAGCGCAACGTGCGCACGGCGATGGCCGTGGGCCAGGCCCGCGGGGTGGCATTGCTGGTCGCCGCGCGACATGGCCTGGCGGTCACTGAACCCACGCCCAACGAGGTCAAGCTGGCCGTGTGCGGGAACGGTGCGGCTGACAAGCAGCAAGTGGCGGTCATGGTGGGCCGGCTGCTGGGGATGGAGCTCAGCGGGGCGTCGGACGACGCCACCGACGCCCTGGCGGTGGCCATCGGGGCGCTCTACCCGGGCAGCGCCGCGTGATCGGGTCGCTGCGGGGCCCGGTGAGCCACGTTGGGCTGGACCACGTGATCATCGACATCGGCGGGGTCGGGTACCGGGTGGTCGTGTCGCCCGAGCTGATCGGGCGCGTGCGCATCGGCTCCGAAGCCAGCCTGTTCATCCATCACCTGGTCCGCGAGGACGCCCAGGCCCTGTTCGGGTTCGCCAAGCCGGAGGAGCTGGCCTTCTTCGAGCTGCTGATGACGGTGACCGGAGTGGGCCCCCGCCTGGCACTGGCCATCACCAGTGGGCATCCGGTGACGCGCCTGCAGATGGCCATCGTGACCGATGACCTGGACGTCCTGACTTCCGTGTCCGGCGTCGGGCGCAAGACCGCCCAACGCATCGTCCTCGAGCTCAAGGAGAAGATTCACGCCGCCGGGATCGCGGTGGGGCCGGGCGCCGCGGCCGATTCGGACGTGGTGGCTGCCCTGGAATCGCTGGGCTACACCGCCTCCGAGGCGCGGCGCGCGGCGGGCAGCGTAGTAAGTATCGAGGGCGGGCTGGACGAGCGGATCCGGGCGGCGCTCCAGGAGCTGGCCCGATCGCGGTGAGCTTCGCCGATCCGGAGACGATCGAGCGAGTGCTTCGTGAGACCCACACCTGGGCGGTGGTCGGCTGCTCGTCGAACCCACTCCGGCCGAGCCATGGCGTGGCACGGACCTTGATGGGCTACGGCTACCGGATGATCCCGGTCAACCCCCGCGAGACAGAGGTCCACGGCCAGATGGCCTATGCCGACCTGTTCTCCGCCCAGGCCGACGCGGTGGCCGCCGGCCACCCGATTGAGGTGGTCGACATCTTCCGCAACTCGGCGTTGGCCGGGATCCATGTCGACGAGGCGATCGAGATCGGCGCCCAGGCGGTGTGGATGCAGCTGGGGGTCATCGACGAGGAGGCCGCCGAGCGGGCGCACGCGGCCGGGCTGTGGGTGGTGATGGACCGATGCCCGGCGATCGAGCTGCCGCGGCTCAGTCTCGGCGCATGACGAGGTCGATTCGCCCGATCGGCGGCCGAGGATCGGCGTAGGTCTTCACCTTCGGGTCGTCGGGACTGATGACGCCCGGATCCCAGGTCCGGTTCTGGGCGTCGAAGCTGACCTCCGCCAGCCGGGGCCACCGCTCGAGCATCCGCCCCCCAATTTCGTGGACGAGATGCTGGATCGACAGGCTCACGAACTGGTGGAAGACCGATGCCGCCAGGTCCGCCACCTGTTCTCCGGCGACGTAGTGTGCCGGACTGGTCCCCAGGGCGTCTGAATGGTCGGCGTAGCGCCAACCGATGTCCACCCACGTGAACAGGGCACGATCCAGCCGCTCGGGGAGGGTCGTGTGCTCGTCACGGGCGAAATCGGCGAAGGACGAGCCGGTGATCTTGATGAGCTCCAGCCCCTCACGCCCGCAGGCGTGATCGGTCAGGCGCACGCCGTCACCGGTCAGCTCCAGGTCCAGGCGTGCGGTCGAGCGGTCGTTGCGGTCCCGCGCGAAGAGGACCTCGGAGGCGGTGAAGCCATCGCCGTCGTCGGCCGGCACCAGGGACGCGGGGTACGGAAGCTCGGTCCCGAGCATGGAGATGCGTTCCATGTGGGGGTAGTGTTCGAGGAACGCGCGACCCACGTGGTCGAGCCAGCCCTCGAGCGTGGCCGCGGGGCTGGACGCCGAGGTGGCGTGGATGAAGTTCTTCATCGTGTCGGTGGCCACCACCAGCCGATTGTCGCCCTCGGTGTACGACTCCAGGAACCCCTGGCCGTGGACCTGGATCTCGATCTCGGCCGCCATGAGCGTGTTGTCGCGGCCGGAGAACGGCGATTCGGCGATGGGCGTCACGCCGACCAGCGGCGTGCCATAGGTGCGGTAGACGCTGACTGCGGCCTTTCCATAGCCGATCTCGTACCTCATGCATCCTCCGATGTGGGGGAGCGGAACCATCGGAGCCGGTCTGCCGCAATGGCCAGGGTGTCGTCGAGTGCCCGGCTCAGCTCGGCCTCGCGGTGGCCACGGAGCGCAGCCCGGAACTCGGGGAGCAGGTCTCCACGAGACCGGCCGGCCACGTAGACGAGGTAGCGGAAGCCGAAGCGCATCTCGTACGACGCGTTGAGGCCGGCCAGCTCGACGTCCACCGGGTCGGGAGCGGCACCCTGCTCGCGCAGCGAAGCCGCCGAAAGGCGGTCGCGAGCGCCCAGCCGGGGATGTGCGTTCACGAGCTCAACCTGGTCAGCCTCCTCCATTTGGTGCGCGATCCTGGCCGCGGCCGCCATCAGCTCGGCGTCCGACTCGAACGGGCGAGCGGCTGCCAGCCAGGCGGCAAAACGGGGCGCGTTCTCGAACAGCATCGACACCGACTCGCTGAACGAGTCCACCGACAGGTCGTTGAGCTCGTCGGTGGACGGGAAGCCCGTTGCGGCGTTGACAGGCTCAGGGTGCCCGGCCATGTGCTGCGCGGGCTCGCGGTCGCTCAGCTGCCGCGGTAGACCGTGGCGCCGAACGGCGCCAGGAGCAGCGGGACGTGATAGCTGCGACCAGCATCGGTCACCCGGAGGGCCACCGCGATGCCCTGCAGGAAGGCGTCATCGTCCCCATACCCGGCCAGGTCGAACAGGAGCTGGTAGTCACCCGCGGCCAGCTCGCCGCCGACCAGGTCCGCGATGCGGCCGTCGGCGTCGGTCTCGCCTTCGTTGAGGGCCTCGAACTCGTCGCCCTCCCCGCGTCGAAAGAGGACCACGCTGATGCCGGCGGCGGGCACGCCGGTCTCGAGATCCAGCACGTGGGTCGAGATGGTGGGACGCGATGTGTGTTTGGAGCGCTGGGGGCGATTCGGGCGTCGAGCGGCCACGCTATCCTCCCTGGCGTGGGTGACTTGCAGATCCGGGTCGGCGATCTCCACTTTAGCGCCCGATGGGAGGAGGCCGCGCCGCGGACCCGCGAGGCTTTGCGCCCCTGGCTCCCGATTCAGTCCCAGCTGATCCATTGCCGGTGGAGCGGCGAGGGAACCTGGATCCCGTTCGGTGATCGGCGCCCGGCGGTGGGATACGAGAACCACACCGCGCACCCGGCACCCGGGCAACTGCTCATCTATACCGGGGAGCCTTCCGAGTGCGAGATCCTGTTCCCGTACGGGGCCTGCGCGTTCTCCTCCAAGCTCGGCCCACTGGCCGGGAACCACTTCGCGACCGTGATTTCCGGAGCTGAGCAGCTCCCCGAGATGGGGCGGCGGGTCCTGTGGGAGGGGGCCCAGGACATCGAGATCACCGAGACCGAGTGACCGCGGCCCCTATCCCCATTGAGGTTGGTACAGCGCCGGAAGGGCCCATTTCGGCTCCCGCAAGTCTCGTTCCGCTCAGGTTCATCCCTCCTGGGGTTACTACGACGAGTCTTGTGCCGGCCAGGCGCTCTAGTAGTCCGAGGACGGATAGCAGGATGTCAGCCTCCTCATGACCGATCTTGTCGTCGCCGGCGGCACCGTCGTTACGGCTGGAGGGTCGATCCAGGCCGATGTCGGGGTCACCGAAGGGCGCATCAGCGCCATCGGCCCGGACCTGGCCGGCGAGTCGGCGACGGAGACGATCGACGCGACCGGCCTGCTGGTCCTTCCCGGCTGCGTGGACGTCCACACCCACACGCGGCTTCCCAGCGCCGAGGAACCGGATCGCTTCTTCCAGGACAGCCTGGCCGCCGCATTCGGTGGCACGACCACGTTTCTCGCGTTCAACAACCCCGGCACGGGCATCTCGGAGGCGGGCTCGCGCTCGCTCATGGCCGGCCTCGGCGAATTCCGGTCCCGGACCCAGGGTGAGTCCGCGGTCGACTTCGGGCTGAACGCCGTCATTACCGGTCAGCAGGACGACCCCATCGCCGAGCTCCCGGAGCTCATCGCCTCGGGCGTCCCCACGGCCAAGGCCTTCATGGTTTACGACTTCCGTCTTTCCGATGAGCGCCTCTTCGCGGCGCTCCGGGCCATGGGCCGCCACGCGGGAATGCTCCAGGTCCATTGCGAGAACGCCACCGTCATCGACGCGTTGACGGCCGAGGCCGTGGCCCATGGCAACGTCGGCTGCCGCCACCACGCCCTCACCCGTCCCGCATATGCGGAGGCCGAGGCCACCCACCGCGCCATCGCCCTGGCCCGGGCGGCGGACGCATCGGTCTACATCGTCCACCTCTCGTGCGCCGATGCCCTGGCCGAGGTGGTGACGGCCAAGGCACGGGGCTGGCCCGTCTACGCCGAGACCTGCCCCCATTACCTGATGCTTACCGATGACCGATATGCGGTCCCCGACGAGGCCGAGGTCATCAAGTCCGTCATCTCGCCGCCGCTTCGGACCGAAGCAGACCGCCAGTCGCTGTGGCTCGGCCTTGCCCGCGCGGGGCTTGACCTGGTGGCCACCGATCACGTGCCCGACCGGGTGGCGTTCGAGAAGCGGGTGCCGGCCCCGCCGTTCCCTCAGGTATCCAACGGGGCGCCGGGGATCGAGACCTTGCTGCCGGTCGTCTACTCCGAGGGGGTGGCTCGCGGCCTGATCAGCGTCGAGCGCTTGGTCGACCTGCTGGCGACGACGCCGGCGCGCCTGTTCGGACTACCCGCCAAGGGCGCGATCGAGGTCGGGCGCGATGCTGACCTGGTGTTGTTCGACCCAAACGCCACGCGCACGATTCAGCAGGCCGACCTCCATCACACCAGCGACTTCACCCCGTACGAAGGTATGGCGGTTGCCGGTGCCGTGGTCCAGACGCTGCTCCGCGGGCAGCGTGCTGGCGAGCGGATCGGCGTGTTCGTGGAACGTCGGCTGGCCTGAGCGGCAACCCATGGCCCGAAAGGGCCGTTGCGCCCGGTACGGGGTCACGCGCTAGGGTAGGCACCCATGGCGAACCCGCGTGACGCCTATAAGGTCCTGCAGATCGACCCCTCGGCACTCCCGGAGGTCGTCGAAGCTGCCTACCGGGCTCTGGCGCGCCTGCGCCACCCGGACCTCTCCGACCTGACCGACGCCAGCGCCGCAATGACCGACCTGAACTGGGCTTACGACACGCTTCGTGACCCGGAGCGGCGGATCCAATACGACGAGACCCGGACAGCTGCTGTCACCGTGAGCGCGCCCGAGGGTTCGCTGCGCGACCGGATGGAGGCAGCACGCGGCGGCGGGACCGAGGGCCTGAACCCCGAGGGCCGCATCGTCCTGGATTTCGGGCGCTACTCGGGGATGTCCCTGCTCGAGGTTGCCCGAGTGGACCCGGAGTACCTGGAATGGCTGAAGCGCCGGCCACTGGCGGCGCGGTACCGACAGCAGATCGAGGAGCTGACCGCCAGGCTGCGCCCCACGAGAGAATAGCTAGGAGTCCTCGAGCCGGGCATAGGCGGGGATGGTCAGGAATTCGGCGAAGGTGTCGGATAAGACGAGCTCGTCGAGGAGCGAAATGGCATCGGTCCAGCGGAAGTCCGGCATGCTGGATTGCAGCCGGCCAAGCTCTTCGTCGCGGATCTTGGTGTAGCGATCGACCGACATCGGCTCGCCGTCCTCCAGGGCGACCTCGTGGACGCGCCACTGCCAGAGCTGCGAGCGGCTGATCTCGGCGGTTGCCGCGTCCTCCATCAGGTTGTTGATGGCGGCGGCACCGTTGCCGGCCAGCCACGAGGCGAGGTACTGGAGCGCCACGCTGACGTTGGTTCGGACGCCGGCATCGGTCACGCGCCCGCCGGCCACCTCGACGTTCAGCAGCTCCGCGGCGGTCACGATGGCCTCCGGCAGCCTGTCCTTCTGGTGCGGGCGCTCCCCGAGGGCCTCGTCGAAGATCTCGCGCGCCACGGGGACGAGATCCGGATGCGCCACCCACGTCCCGTCCGACCCGTCGCCCGACTCGCGGCGCTTGTCGACCCGAACCTGCTCCAGCGCATTGGCGGTCACATCCGGCTCACGCCGGTTGGGGATGAAGGCGCTCATGCCGCCAATCGCGTGGGCCCCGCGTCGGTGGCAGGTCTGGACCAGAAGCTGTTGGTACGACCGCATGAACGGCACCGCCATGGTCACCTGGGCGCGGTCGGGGAGCACCAGGTCGGCCCGCGACCGGAACTTCTTGATCAGGCTGAAGATGTAGTCCCAGCGGCCGGCGTTGAGCCCCGCGGCGTGCTCCCGAAGCTCGTACAGGATCTCCTCCATCTCGAACGCGGCCGGGATGGTTTCGATCAGGACCGTGGCGCGAATGCTCCCGCGCGGGACATCCAGGGCGGTCTGCGCCGCGACGAACACGTCGTTCCAAAGCTGCGCCTCCAGGTGAGACTCGAGCTTGGGCAGGTAGAAATACGGCCCGCTGCCGCGGTGGAGCTGCTCCCGGGCGTTGTGGTAGAAGACCATCCCGAAGTCGAACAGGCTGGCCGAGACGGGGGAGCCGTCGACCAGGACGTGGGCTTCGTCGAGATGCCAGCCACGAGGCCGGATGACCAGGGTGGCGATATGTTCGCCGAGTGCATACGCCTTCTCCGCGCTCTGGAAGGTGAGCTCGCGCCGAACGGCGGCCGCCACCGCCCATTGGCCGGTCACGACGTTGTCCCAGGTTGGGGACAGGGCGTCCTCGAAGTCGGCCATGAACACCTTCGCCCCGCTGTTGAGGGCGTTGATCATCATCTTCGGCTCGACGGGGCCGGTGATCTCCACGCGACGGTCCTCCAGGTCAGCCGGTGCGGGTGCGACCTGCCAGTCCGGATCGGCGCGAACGTGGGCGGTGTTGGGCAGGAAGTCCGGCAGCTCTCCGGCATCGAATCTGGCCTGGCGTTGGGCTCGGTCCGCCAGGAGCAGGAGGCGACGGGGGTTGAAGGACCGATGCAGGCTGGCGACGAACGCCAGGGCCTCGGCGGTCAACACCTGGTCGGCGTGTGCCGCCGGCGTGCCGATGACCTCGACTCCGGGCGGCACGGTGAGGAGCTCGGTCACCGGTCCGATGCCCTCCCGGCGAGCATCACGATCCGGGTGAGGAGCTGGTAGGCCAGGCTTCGCTTCTTCACCTGGTTGACCGTCCCGGTGACGTACAGGTCGACCTGCGGTGCATGGAACGCCACCGCGCCCGACGCCCCGGAGTGACCGATCAGGACGGGCATCGCCCGAAGGCCGGTGAACAGGCGGGGGAGCGAGAAGCGCATCAGGCCCATGCCATAGCGCAGCGGGTAGAAGATCCGCCGCCACTCACGCTGCATGTCGGCGATATCCTCGCGGGGAAACAGCTCGCCGGAAAAGAACGCGCGAAGGAACCGCAGGCTTTGGAGCGCGGTCGACACGATACCGCCGTCCGCCCCGACCGAAGCCACGACCTGCGGGATCCGGAGCGGCGTGGTATCGAGGAGCATCGTGCTGACCGATGGATACCGATCGGCGGTCGCGTTCGAAAACAGGTACGTCCGCTCCAGGCCCAGCGGCCGGAAGAGTCCCGTTTCGAGGGATACCTGATAGCTGTCGCCGGTCACCGCCTCGATGATCGCACCCAGGAGCTGGTAGTTCGTGTCCGAATACGACGCCCGACCAGGCGCGCCCGGGGCAAAGACTGGGGACCATCTTATGTTTGGCAATATCGATTGCCTCGGTGAACGTCCAGCCCGGCCCGCCGGCGAGTGCACGACCGAAGGTGGTCCCGCCGTCAGCGCGCTTCCCCTCGAGGTAGTCGGGAATGCCTGAAGTGTGCGAGAGCAGGTGGCGGATCGTGATCCGGGGCCCCTGGTCGACTCCATCCATCACGCTCAGCCCCGAGACGATGTCCGCTCTGAGATAGGTCTGGATCGGGGCGTCGAGCTCGATCAGGCGACGGCGGCGGAGCTGAAACACCACGGCGGTCGTGTACAGCTTCGTGATCGACGCGATGAAGTACGGCGCGCCGATGACGCCGTAGGCCCAAGTCCACCCGGTAGACGGCTGCGCGAGGTTGAAGGCCACATCCGACGTGTCAGAACGACGGTCGTAGGCGTCGACCAGTCGCGTGAGCCGGTCCTCGGCCTGGGCTCGGTTCATCTCCGCTCGCTCATCGGTCCTCGCCGGGCCGACGAAGCGCCTTGGGCATCCGGCCGGCGGCGGATTCCTCGATGAGGCTGGCGAGGCGCCGCTCTCGCGTCGACTCTTGCTTCGCGGACTGGATCCAGAACGCCGCCCCCTTGCGATAGCTGGCTCGCTGGGCCTGCCAGTATGCCCAGGCGGACGGGTTGGCCCGGATCCGGGCCTCGAGCTCGGCCGGCAGCTCCTGGCGGAGCGGATGATCGCGGAGGTACGGCAGGTCCTTGCGCCGATCGCGCTCCTCGAAGGCCTTCAGGCCGGCGGGGTGCATCCGCCCCGCGGCCGTCAGCTCGGCGACCTTGGCAATGTTCGGTGCGCTCCAGTTGCTGCTCTTCCGTCGGAGTGTCCACCGGACCGCATAGATTTCGTCATCGATCCGGTAGGTGATGCCGTCGATCCACCCGAAGCACAGGGCCTCCTCGACGGCCTCCGGGTAGGTCATTGCGACCTTGCCCGTGCTCTTCCGGTAGTAGCCGACCCACAGATGGTCGGCAGAATCATGGTTCGCCAGGAGCCAGGTACGGAATGCGGCTATCGTTGGAAAGACCGCGACCTCGTCGCGCGTTGGCCTACCCATTCGGTCAGGGCCGTCGTACCATAAACCGCCGAAAGCCTCGCGGATCGCACCCAGCCAGTGGAGAGAATCCGTCCCACATGCCGCTCTATCTTGACACCCATAACCACGTCCCTGGCCTCACCGGGGACGCCGTCGCGCAGGCGCACGCCCGCGATGTCGAGGTCCAGGGCAAGTACGGCGTTTCGTACCTGCGCTACTGGTACGACGAGGCGACCGGGAAGGTCTACTGCCTGGTGGAGGCGCCGAGCGCCCAAGCGGCCGAGGATGTGCACCGCGAGGCGCACGGCCTGGTTGCGGACGTCATCCAGCAGGTCACCGAGGGGGCCTGAGCCGCCGGCTGAGCCGCCGGCCGAGCCTCACGACCTCGCCTGGTCGGTTGCCCTTGCCAGGAGGGCGCCAAGGGTGTTGCGCCGACCTTCGGCTCGGAGTCCGGGGAGCGCGTCCCCCAGCCGTTCGGCCAGAGCGATCGTGACCTGATCCCGTTCGGAGGCGTCGGCGGGTGGCAACGACGCGCCAATCGCCTCGCGTTGGGCATCGGCGAAGCCGATCAGGCGCGCGGCGCGCTCGGGTT
>Ga0299906_10002073_pt1 | contig 16857 bp, 13 predicted proteins | sample RVTome_14_FD_200259 | JGI IMG/M metagenome (GOLD analysis project Ga0299906, IMG submission 200259) | Soil microbial communities from uranium-contaminated site in the Upper Colorado River Basin, Wyoming, United States - RVT145D125 (version 2) ...
GATGCAATTCCCGAGGATGCGGACAGGGACCAACTCATGGCAGCCAAGGGCGCCATCGGTGAATTCCAGACCCAGGTGGAGGCGTACCGGGCTTGCCTGGCAGAAGCAGAGGCCGGTGACATCACACCGGGCAACAAGCAGGCGATCGTCGCCTCCTACAACTATTCAGTGGAGATGGAAGAGCGCGTCGCGACTCGCTTCAACGAGGCGATCCGCGATTACAAAGCACGCCAGTCGGATGGCTGAAGGGTCGCCGCCCGGCCACTTACTCGCGCTCGGCCTCAGTCTCAGTCTTCTTTTCATTCCGGCCGCCGCCCGCGCCCAGGCGGAGGGTGAGGAACATCCGCTTGCGGCGATCCCGCTGCGCCTGATCGGCCCGGCCCTGACTTCGGGCCGCGTGTCCGACATCGAGGTTCATCCACAGCGCTCCGACGTGATCTACGTCGCCATGGCCAGCGGCGGCGTATGGAAAACCGTCAACCGCGGGATCACCTGGGTGCCAATCTTCGACGAAGAGGGCGCCTACGCGATCGGCGTCGTGGAACTGGACCCCAACGATCCCGACATCGTCTGGGTGGGGACCGGCGAGAACAACAGCCAGCGCAGCGTCGGCTTCGGTGACGGCGTTTACCGGTCGCTGGACGGCGGTAATAGCTGGGCCAACATGGGCCTGCACGACTCCGGCCATATCTCGATGATCCGCCTCCATCCCGAGGATGCGGACACAGTGTACGTCGCGGCCCAGGGACCGCTGTGGAATTCCGGTGGCGACCGTGGCTTATACCGCAGCACCGATAGCGGTGGGACCTGGGAGCGCATCCTGCATGTCGACGACGACACCGGCGTCAACGAATTCCTGATCCACCCTTCCGACCCGGATGTGATACTCGCCTCCACCTATCAGCGCCGCCGCCACGTCTGGACTCTGATCAACGGCGGGCCCGGAAGCGGAGTTCACAAGTCCACTGACGGGGGTGAGACCTGGCGGGAAATCAGCTCGGGCCTGCCCGCTGGCGACCTGGGCAGGATCGGCCTGGCCGCGGCGCCGTCGCGCCCCGACATGGTGTACGCCATCATCGAGGCGGCCGAGGAAGACGAGGGCGTCTACCGCTCGCGCGATTTTGGCGAGAGCTGGGAAAAAAGGTCGTCACACATGACCTCCAGCCCCCAGTACTACAACGAATTGATCGTAGATCCCAACGATGCCGACGTGGTCTACTCGGTGGACACCCTGACTCACGTCAGCCGGGACGGCGCCGAGAACTGGGAGCAGCTTCCGCTGGAGTACCGCCACGTCGACGACCACGCGTTGTGGATCGAACCTGGGAACTCCGAACACATGTACATCGGCGGCGACGGCGGCCTTTACGAGACCTGGGACAGTGGCGAGAACTGGAGTCATTTCCAGAACCTGCCGGCGACCCAGTTCTATCGCGTCACGCCGGACAACGCCGAGCCTTTCTACAACGTTTGCGGCGGCACCCAGGACAACCAGACCCTGTGTGGCCCGACGCGCAACACCTTCGACGACGGCATCACCAACGCCGACTGGTGGATCGCCAAGTTCGGTGACGGCTACAAGGCACGATTCGATCCCACCGACCCGAACATCATCTACGCGCAGGCGCAATACGGAAACCTGGTGCGTTTCGACAAGCGCACGGGCGAGAAGCTGTTCATTACCCCCCAGCCGGGCGCGGACGAGAACCAGTACAAGTGGAACTGGAACACGCCGATCATCATCTCTCCGCACGATCATCGGCGCCTTTATTACGGCGCCGAGATCCTGTTTCGCTCGGACGACCGCGGCGAAAGCTGGGCCAAGACCTCCGGTGACCTGACCCGGCAGCTCGACCGCAACGCCCTCGAGGTCATGGGGCGCGTGTGGAGCGTGGATGCCATCGCCAAGAACGACTCCACCTCCTTGTACGGCAGCATGATCGCGCTGGACGAAAGCCCGCTCGTCGAAGGTTTACTTTACGTTGGCACCGACGACGGCCTGATCCAGGTCAGCGAGGACGGCGGCGCGAATTGGCGGCGGGTGGAGTCGTTCAAGGGCGTGCCGGACATGTCGCTTATCGAGGACATCATTGCTTCGCATCACGATGACAACTTCGCCTACGCCGCCGTCGACAACCACAAGCGCGGTGACCACAAGCCCTATGTGCTAAAGACCACCGACCGTGGCGGGAGCTGGAGTCTGGTCAGCGGCGATCTGCCGCAACGCGGCACGGTCCACACCCTGGCAGAGGATCACGTCGATCCGAACTTGCTGTTCGCGGGGACCGAGTTCGGCCTCTTTTTCACCACCGATGGTGGCGCCCGCTGGCACGAGTTCAGCGGACTGCCGACCATATCGGTGCGCGACCTGGAGATCCAGCGGCGCGAGAACGACCTCGTGGTCGGGACCTTCGGTCGTGGAATCTACATCCTCGATGATTATTCCCCGCTGAGGATGGCTGCCGCGCTGGATGAGCCCACCTTGTTCCCGGTTCGCGAGACGTGGCTGTTCATCCCCGACGCCCGGCGCGGTTGGGGCGGCCTCGGCGATTACGGCGCGGCCAAGTACTCGGCGGAGAATCCGCCTCACGGCGCCGTGATTTCTTACTACCTTCCCGAATCATTGCAGAGCCTGCGCGAGCAGCGCCGCGAGGCGGAGAAGGAACGAGCCGAGGCGCGTGAGGACAATCCTTATCCCCCCTGGGACCGGCTTCGCCGTGAAGACCGCGAAGAAGCACCGTCACTCACCCTGACCGTGGCGGACGCTGAGGGGCAGGTGGTGCGCCGTGTCGGCGCCCCGACCGAGAAGGGCTTCCACCGCGTGGCCTGGGACCTGCGTTACCCGGCACCGGAGCCGATTTCGCTGGAGCAGCCCGAGTGGCAGGCCCCGTGGATCACGCCGCCCCGCGGCCCGCTCGCCCTTCCCGGGAAATACCAGGTGACGTTGTCTCACCGCGTGCTGGGTGAATGGCGCGACCTTGACGGGCCACAGAGCGTGATCGTCAAGCCAATGTTCGAGGGCGGGCTGGTGACCGCCGACCGCGAGGCCCTGCTGAACTTCCAGATGCAGGCGTCACGCCTGTATCGTGCCGTAACGGCCGCGATCGAGGCGACCGGCGAAGTGCAGGGCCGGATCGATCACTTGCTGGTGGCCGTCAAGGAGACGCCCGGCGCCATAGAGAGCCAGGCGCAAGCCGTCCGTGACCTGAGATCGCGCCTGCAGGACATCGACACCGCCCTCAATGGCGATAGCACCATCTCCTCGCGCAACGAGCCGAGCCCACTGGCTATCGCTTCGCGAGTAAGCACGATCGTGGACGGCAGCTGGGAGAGCCAATCCGGCGTGACCGGCAATTTCCGGGATTCGTACGCCGTCGCCGATCAGCAATTCCGCGAAGTGATTGCGGATCTCAAGGCCGTCGACTCAGACCTCCGTGCGCTCGAGGTGGAACTCGAGGCCGAAGGCGCGCCGTGGACCCCGGGCCGAATCCCCGATTGGCCCTGAGCAATAAAAGGGGTCAGAGCCCTTTTCCCTGATGCAGGGAACAAGGGCTGCGACCCTCGGTTCACGAAAAAGGCTCCGACCCCGTTTTTTGGCTATCTACGGCGTCTCGTGCCGGACCTCCCACAGATAGTCAGTATGGGAGTAACAGATGTCGATGAACTCACTGCTTCCCTCGACTTCGCCGACGGCTGCCAAGAGGCTTTCCCGCGCGCTGAGCAAACTCGCGACGTCTGCCGCTGTGATCGTCAGCAGGCGGCGGTACTCACCGCCGATGACGTGCGACTGCCAGCCCCAGGAAGCGATCTTGCCGTCCTCGAGGTGCTTGTTGTAAATCGGCGCGAACTGTGTTGCGACCAGCTCGTCGGCCCGCTCTTCCTTGTTCATGTTGCAAACGAAGTAAACCGATTCCCCCACCTCACCCCGGTTGCCGGGGCCCGAGCCGGCCTCGCTCTTCCAAATGTAATCGTCGTGGGCCTTGCAGGACACGGCGACACCGGGGTCGTCATCCGCGACGCCTTCGAGCTCCACGTCCAAGGTGCCGATCGCGCCGGCCAGGCTGGTGCTTGAACGGTAAATGACCCGGCGCCATTTGCCGCCGGTGTGGTGGGCCAGCCAGCCCCAGGCAGTCATCTGCCCCGCTGCGACCGCGGCGTCGTAACCAGGAGCCATCTTATTCTTGACGAACTCGTCGGCAGCATCCTCGGTGGTCGTGTCACAGTAGAAATAGGTGGCATAGACGTAAGCCTCGGTCGCCTGCTCTTCCTGGGCAGCGAGCGATAACGGCACCGTCAGGCACAGCAATACGGTTGGAACGATCGTTCTCCTCATGGATTTCTCTCCTCAAATGGACGTGGGTGTCCACCCTAAAGTCTAGGAGAGAAACGGCGTTCTTGCCGGTCCGGGAGCTCCGCGGCGCAGTCGCTTTTAAAGCGTGTACAATTATGCGACACTCGTTTGCATTGAATAAAATGTGCCAGGGGAGCCGTCGCGCCGGCGTACTTGCGGGCCAGAGGGTCCCCAGAACAGAACAATTCGGCCGCTCCTTGAGCAAGACATTTCCGGAATGATGCGATGAAATGCATGTATTACCTTGCGCCGTCACTGGTTAGCTCACACAAGATCTCCCATGACCTTCATGACGTCGGGATCGCCGATTGGCTCATCCACGTCGTATCCAAGGACGAGGCGGGGCTCAAGCGGGAACACCTCCACTCAAGCAACTGGTTCGAAACCCACGATCTGCTGCGCGACGGGTTCATCGGAGCCAACCTGGGCTTCATCGCCGGCGTGCTGCTGGCCGGCGCGGTAATGGTCTTCGAGCCGTTCGGCGAAAACACCCCCAAGGTCGTTTACTTCTTCGTGGTTGTTGTGGCCACCCTGTTCGGCGCCTGGGTCGGCGGGCTGATCGGCCTGGATTCCGAGAACCGCAAGATCCGGCGTTTCCACGACGACATCGACGCCGGCAAATACCTTTTCCTGATCTACGCGCCCAAGGGGTACGGGGAGCGCATCAAGGCCATGATGGCCGAGCGCCATCCCGAGGCCAGCCATCTGGCAACCGACCGCCATTTCATCAATCCATTTTCGCGCGTTCGGCGGAAGATCGATGCCATGGGACAGTCTTGAACGACTGATGGCCCGGGTCGATGGAAAGGGAGTTCGAACGACTTCAGCGACTTCTGATCTTATTTATTCAAGGTAGCGGAATATGGCATTTGCGGTAGTTCTCATCCTGCTCGTCATCGGCACCGTCGTTTTCCATTTCGCCAGCCCCTGGTGGTTCACGCCCATCGCTTCCAACTGGGGCATGATCGACACCACCGTCATCATCACCTTCTGGGTCACCGGCGTCGTTTTCATCGCGGTCAACCTGTTCATGGCCTATGCCGTGGTCAAGTATCGGCATCGCAAGGGCCAGCGCGCCCATTACGAGCCTGAAAACAAGAAACTCGAGACCTGGCTGACCGTGATCACCACCATCGGCGTTGCCCTGATGCTGGCACCGGGGTTGTTCGTGTGGGCCAAGGTCATCGACGTGCCCGAAGGGGCTTCCGAGGTCGAAGTCGTGGGGCAGCAGTGGCACTGGAGCTTTCGCTACCCCGGTGAGGACGGCGAATTCGGCCAGGTGGAACATAAGTTGATCAGCCGCCAGAACCCCTTCGGCCTCAATCCCGAGGACCCTGCCGGCCAGGATGACATCCTGGTTGCGAGCCCGGTGGGGCACCTCCCCTTGAACACACCGGTGAAGCTGTTACTGCGTTCCAAGGACGTCCTTCATAACTTCACCGTCGCCGAGTTTCGCCTCAAGATGGACCTGGTTCCCGGCATGGTGACCTATTACTGGCTGGAGCCGACCAAAGCCGGCGAGTACGACTTATTGTGCGAGGAGCTTTGCGGAATCGGCCATCACACCATGCAAGGCAGGGTGGTGGTGCAGAGCCAGCAGGAATTCGAGGATTGGCTGAGCACCCAGCCGACGTTTGCTTCGCTCCAGACCCAAGCCGAGGGCGACCCGGTGGCCGGCCAGGCGCACTATGCCGTCTGCAGCGCCTGCCACGGCGCCCAGGGTGAAGGCAACAAGGCGGTCAACGCGCCCAAGCTGGCCGGGCAGGAGTGGACCTATCTGGAGCGCCAGCTACACAATTACAAGAAGGGCATTCGCGGATCGGCCGAGGGCGATACCCTGGGCCAGCAGATGGCGGGCATGGTCGCGACCCTGCCAGACGACAAGGCGGTGCGGGACGTGGTGGCGTATATCGGCACGCTGCCCGACGAACGCCCCCAGGCCACCGTCACCGGCGACCCCAATCGCGGCAAGAGTTTTTACACCACCTGCCAGTACTGCCACGGGCCGGAAGGGCAGGGCTACTGGACCATGAACGCGCCCCGCCTGTCCGGAATGAGCGATTGGTACATGGCGGACCAGCTCAGGAAGTTCCGGGACGGCACCCGGGGCAGCCACCCGCGCGACCTGTACGGCAAGCAGATGGCGATGATGGCCGACCTGTTCCATAACGAGCAGGCTCTTATCGACCTTGTCGCCTACCTGAACGAGTTATAGTCGGAGGAATAACAGATGGCTTACGTCGCAATCGCCGACCGGGACCATGAAGCCCACCTTCACCATCCGAAGAGCTGGGTAACCAAGTACGTCTGGAGCCAGGATCACAAGGTGATCGCCATCCAGTATGGCATCACCGCGATCGGCATCGGGCTGGTCGCGCTGGTGCTGTCGGGCCTGATGCGACTGCAGCTCGGATTCCCCGACACCTTCTCTTTTATCGATCCCAGCGATTATTACCAGTTCATCACCATGCACGGCATGATCATGGTGATCTACCTTCTGACCGCTCTGTTCCTGGGCGGCTTCGGCAATTACCTGATCCCCCTGATGTGCGGGGCGCGCGACATGGTGTTCCCGTACATGAACATGCTCAGCTACTGGGTGTACCTGGGCGCGGTGCTGATCCTGGTTGCGAGCTTCTTCGTGCCGGGGGGGCCGACCGGCGCGGGCTGGACGCTGTACCCGCCGCAGGCGATCTCGCCGGGCACGCCCGGCACGAGCTGGGGCATTATCCTCATGCTGGTGTCACTGGCGGCGTTCATCGTCGCCTTCACGATGGGCGGGCTGAACTACGTCACCACCGTACTGCAGGCTCGCTGCAAGGGCATGACCCTGATGCGCATGCCGCTCTCGGTGTGGGGCATTTTCATGGCGACCATCCTGGGTCTGCTGGCGTTCCCCGCATTGCTGGTCAGCGCCGTCATGATGATCCTCGACTCGTTGCTGGGCACCAGCTTTTTCATGCCGGCCATGCTGTCGGCCGGTGAGCACACGCAGCACGAGGGCGGAAGCCCCATCCTGTTCCAACACCTGTTCTGGTTCTTCGGCCACCCCGAGGTCTATATCGTAGCGCTGCCCGCCTTCGGCATCGTTTCGGACCTTTTGAGCGTGCACGCGCGCAAGAACATATTCGGCTACCGCATGATGGTTTGGGCCATCCTCGCCATCGGCGGACTGAGTTTCGTGGTGTGGGCCCACCATATGTACGTGAGCGGAATGAACCCCTATTTCGGGTTCTTCTTCGCCACCACGACGCTGATCATCGCGGTGCCGACGGCGATCAAGGTCTACAACTGGGTGCTGACCCTGTGGAGAGGCAACATCCACTTGACGGTGCCCATGCTGTTTGCCATCGGCTTCATCTTCACCTTCATTCACGGCGGTCTCACCGGGCTGTTCCTCGGTAACGTGGTTGTCGACATGCCACTGTCGGACACTTACTTCGTGGTCGGCCACTTCCACATGGTGATGGGCGTGTCGCCCATCCTGGTGGTGTTCGGGGCGATCTACCACTGGTTCCCCAAGATCACCGGGCGGATGTACAACAACACCCTCGGCAAGTGGCATTTCTGGCTGACGCTGCTCGGCACGTATTCGATCTACCTGCCGATGCATTACCTCGGCATCCTTGGCGTGCCGCGCCGCTACTATGCCTACGGCACAACCGACTTCATTCCCGAATCGGCGCAGGCGATGAATTCCGGGATCACCATTTCGGCGCTGATCGTGGGCGTGGTGCAGCTGATCTTCCTCTACAACATGATCTACAGCATCTTCCGCGGGCCGAAGGCCGACGGCAATCCCTGGGGTGCCACCAGCCTTGAATGGCAGACGCCGGATACCCCGCCCAAGCACGGCAACTGGGGGCCGGAGCTGCCGGTGGTATACCGCTGGGCTTATGACTACAGCGTTCCTGGCGCCGATCTTGATTTCATTCCCCAGGACCAGCCGCCGGACAAGACCCACCGCACGGTCGACGACCATGCCGCGGACGCGGAGCAGGTCCATTTCGAAGAGGGTGAGTTCAAGGAGCCCAGGGGTGCGGAGCTGTGGGGTGACGACACCTCCAGCGAAGACGATTGGAAGGAGTCACACGGCCAGGCGAACGAAGGGGAAGATTCCGCGCGATGACGTTCTGGCGCAAGCTCACGGAGAAGTCGTGGGAGCACGTTGGGGAGATCGACGGCCCCGATGGCGATGTCTCGGCCACCGCACAGCCCAAGCGTGTGGCCCTGAGAATGTTTCTGTGCGTGGTGGCCAGCCTGTTCTTCCTGCTATTGGTCGCCTACCGCATCCGAATGGGCTATCCGGACTGGCGACCGCTCCCGCTACCCGCGATTCTGTGGTTCAACACCGCCATGCTGGTTCTGGCCAGCGTGGTCATGCAATGGACGCGCGCGAAAGCGGAGATGGAAGCGGACGGGCCGTTGCGAATCGGAATGGTTGCCTCCGGGCTGCTGACCGTGGCGTTCATAGCGGGCCAGCTGCTGGCCTGGACCCAACTGGAATCCGCGGGCTACGGGCTTCGTGGCAACCCGGCCAGTGCCTTTTTCTACTTGCTGACGGCCGTTCACGGCCTGCACGTCCTGGGCGGGCTCTGGGTGTGGTTCAGGGCCACCGCAAGGGCTTTCGGCGAGGATGGTGCCGGCGCGGTCCGCATGAGCGTCCAGCTCTGCGCCAGCTATTGGCATTTCCTGCTGCTGGTATGGCTGGTGATGTTGTACTTCTTGTTGAAAACCTAGATAAACCAGGGAACTCCACATGTCTCATGAAGCAGTGCACGAGGACGTAGACTCAGGCAGAGAGGGTCTGCAGGAAGGCCTGCACGGAATCGTCGCCGACTGGTCGGCCGACAAGCAGGCCTTCCAAGTGCCGTGGGGCAAGGCCATGATGTGGATCTTCCTGCTCTCCGATACCTTCATCTTCTCCTGCTTCGTCATTTCGTACATGACCGTGCGTCATTCCACCACCATCCCGTGGCCCAACGCCAGCGAAGTGTTCGCATTGAGTTTCGGCGGCGATCCGATCCCGCTGATCCTGATTGCCATCATGACCTTCGTGCTGATCACCTCCAGCGGCACCATGGCGCTGGCGGTCAATTACGGCTACCGTCGCGACAAGAAGAAGACCGTGGCGCTCATGCTGGCGACCGCGGCTCTCGGTGCGACCTTCGTCGGCATGCAGGCCTTTGAGTGGACCAAGTTGATCGTCGATGAAGGCGTGCGGCCTTGGGGCAACCCGTTTGGAGCGCCGCAGTTCGGTTCCTCGTTTTTCATGATCACGGGCTTCCACGGCGCCCACGTGACCGCGGGCGTGATCTACCTGATCGTCGTCGCCAACCGTGTGCGCAACGGTTTTTACGACCGCACGCGCGGCGGCAATTACGAGATGGTCGAGATCGCCGGGCTCTACTGGCACTTCGTCGACCTAGTGTGGGTCTTCATCTTCGCGTTTTTCTACCTTTGGTAAAGAGGGGAGTCTGAAGCATGGCCGAAGGACATCAACAACACCCGCTCGGAATCTACATCTGGGTATGGATGCTACTGTTCGTACTCAGCTTCTTCTCGTACATGGTCGACTACTTCCAGCTCGAGGGCATGCTGAGGTGGTCGCTGGTCGTTATTTTCATGTTGCTCAAGGCGGGGTTCATCGTGGCCGTATTCATGCACATGGCCTGGGAGCGGCTGGCGCTGATTTACGCCATCCTCCTGCCGCCGCTGTGTATTTTGGTGCTGATCGGGCTGATGGCGCTCGAGTCGGACTACACCTTCTTCACTCGTCTCGTTGCATTCGGGCCCGCCGCCGAGATCGTATCCCCCCACCACTAGAAAAGGGGTCAGAGCCCTTTTTCAAAAAAAAGGGCTCTGACCCCTTTTTCTTTCCGGTCATCGTTTCTTCACTGACAGCCACAGCTGCGGCTGACAGACTCCTCGCGTCCGGCCGCAGAGCCGGCGCCGGTCAGGCGATCCAGGATCGGGGCCTTTTGACAGCCCCCAACACCGAGGTGAGTCAAGTGAAACGCAAAATTATATTGTTAGTTGCGGCTGCGGCCCTTTTAACGGGCAGCGCGCAGGGGGCGGATTCCGTGCCGCTCAAGGCCGTCAACAAGGCAAACGAAGTGATCGATGCGGCGATTGAAGCCCATGGCGGAGCGGATGCGCTCGACGAGCTGAAGACTTTCGTGCAGGAGAGCAAGTTCACCAACCACGCGGTCGGCCAAAGCCGCAAGCCGGGCAAACCCTGGGACCAGAACCAAACCGATAATTTCGTGGCCCTCGATATCGAAAATGAGATCTTCGTGGGGCGCGTTGCCGGGCAAGGTGGCGGATTTACCTTCGACGGTGGCACCATCATCAACGGTGAGCAGAGCTACCAGATCGACTACCGCGGTAATACCGCCGCGCCGATCGCCGAGCCGGATTACGACACCAATTCAGGTCCCACCATCCGCATTACGCCGGCGCTTTTGATGAAGCAGCTGATGGCACGCCGGCAGACGTCGCACTGGTTGGGTGAGGCCGAGGTGGACGGCCGACCGCACGACATCATCACGCTGGTGATGGAAGTTGGCCCGGCCCTGAGCCTGTACATCGACCGGCAAAGCCACATGCTGACCCGCATGGAACGCGTTTTGCCGCCCTTCGGGCAGGTCGAGTACGCTTTCCTGGATTACGAAATGGTCGACGGCATCGCCTTGAACCAGCGCTTCAAGCTCTTCGTCAACGGCGATTTGAACCTCGTGATCGACGAACTGCAGCAGAAGATCAATACCCCGGTGGAGCAGTACACGACGGTTCCCTCCAGCATGCAGCCGATACCGGAGGTCACGCCACAGGATTTCGCCAGCAATGAAATCGACGAGGGCGTGTTCCTGATCGGTGGCAACGGGGCCTACGGCTTGTTTGTCGAGATGGCCGACCACGTCGTCGCGATCGGAGGTACGCAAGGCGCGGCCGAACGCATCAAGGCGTTGCGCGAGGAGATTCCCGACAAGCCGATCCGCTACGGCGTGCTGACGCATCATCACAGCGACCATGTGCCGGCGACGGCCGATTACGCCGCGGAAGGCACGATCGTGATCACCTTCAAGGAGAACGAGGAGGTGGTGCGCGCCGCAGCCGGAACCGACGACGTCAAGCTGCAGTTTGTCGAGGACCACCTCACGCTTGGCAGCGGCGATCGCAGGGTCGAGCTGTACAACGTGGGTCCCACGCCTCATGCCGAGAATATTCTGATCGCCTACCTGCCTAAGGAGGGCATTATCTTCGAGGCCGACCACTTTCCCCAGGCGCAAACGGGCCCCATGCCGCCTGCCGTCCCCGCTACCGTGGCCTTTGCCGCGGCACTGGACCGGTTGGATCTGCGCTACAGCAAACTGGTCGGCGCGCACAGCGCGAGAATCGGCAGCCCTGCCGACCTCGAAGCCATGCTGGCGCACCCTTCAGCCGCCGCAACCGGGAGCAGGTAAGGCGCTCAGAAGTTCGCGGCGAGGTGACGCTCCTTCCAGGGGCCCCTTCCGCCTGTAGGAGCGGCACCTCGCTGCGATTAGAAATGAATGGCGTGAGCCGGGGGGTTGGGAAGCACCTTCTTGACCCCCCGGAGCGACGCCCAACTGACGATCGCGTAACGAATTCCGCTGTCCACCACGTGGGCGCAGTGCTCGTAGCGGTGGTCTGAGGGAAAGACCAGCACGTCGCCGACATTCGGTTTGAAGCGGCAGTTGAAGCGCGTGAAAGTGAGGCCTCCGCCCGTGAATTCATCGTTGATGTACATCAACAGGCTGAGGTCGCGGTCGTTGACCTTGTACCAGGTTTTGCTGGCTTCGTCCCGCTGGGCGCTGTCGGCGTGCGAAATGTAATACCCGCCGGGCTCGTAACGCAGGACGTGCGGCATCTCCATCCACTCGAGGGAGCGCTTGGTGGCCGCAGCCACTTTCAGGTAGGCAGACCCCACTGCATGATTAATGGCCGATTGCAGGTCGCCCCCCTTGACCTCGTGGCATAGGCGGGCTTTATCCTCGACGAATACCGGTTTGTCCGGGGTCGATTTCACCATGTCCAGCACCTGCGCCATTGCCCGGGGCTGGGCCTCCAGATACTCCACCCATTCACGGCAGGTGTCGCGGCCGATAAATCCCTGTAATACGACCACCCCCGGTGGGGGAGGTCGGGGGCTCGCGGTTGTGCCGCAGCAATCCTTGAAAGCACGCCCGCTCCTGCAGATGCAGGCCGAATCGGGCTGCGGATTGAAATCCGGTAACTTGACTCCTACAGGCATGGCGCAAGAATGAATGGATTTGAAGACATTGCTCTAGGATAATCGATCCTCGTGACCGAAATCTTGCCACTAATCTTGCCATTCAGGGAGGATGGAGCCATGAAACACTCAGGCCTATTGGGACTGTCCATGCTTACCTTGATCGCGGTAACGCCAGCAGTGGCGCTTGCCGATGTTTCCAGTTGGTGCCCCGAGGGCCAGAAAGCCATTTCCGCCGGTAACTACGAGGAGGCCAACCAGGCACTGAACACTTGCCTGTACAGCCCGCCGGAGGATCCGGCGCTCGCCGCGGATGGTTATGTCCTGCGCGGCGAAACCTATCTCGAGGGTCTGGACTACGAGGCGGCACTGAGCGACTTCGACCGGGCCATCGAGCTGGCGCCCGATAACGCCGTCGCCTGGCGCAAAAAGGCGTGGGTGCACTACAAGAGGAATGAGCTGCATCCAGCCGTGACGGCGATCACCGAATCGCTCGAGCTCGACCCTCACAGCACCCGATCGCATCACGTACACGCGCAGATCCTGACCGCGATGGGGCGTGGAATCGCCGCCATGGACGCTTACGACCTTGCTTATTCATTCGAGAGTCAGGCGGCCGTGCAACAGCTGCAGAGCGCGCTCGAAAACCAGGGCTTCAAGGTGGGCGCGCGCGACGGCGTGTATGGGGCGCGCACCCGGGACGCGCTCAAGGAGTGCATTGCCGCCGGCTGCAATATTCCGCTATAAAATGAGCAAGATGGGCCATCCTGGCCCACTTGCATCTCGCCTTTGAAAAGCGCGGTTTTCAAAGGCTTGCGGGCTTCGCCCGTTGGCACATCCATGTGCCAAGGTTTTTCTGCGGCACTTGTAGGAGCGGCGCCCTCGCCGCGATCTTGCGGCGCCTCAGCGTTTATGGAGCCAGGCGGGCAGGAAGGAATTGGCGTCGAAATCCGGGCCGGGATCGTCGAAACTGACCCGGGCCTTTTCCAGCAGGGGTTGGACCTGCTTCCGGTTCCAGGCCTGGTACAGATCAGTCGCCCCGCCGATGTGGTTGCCGCCGATGAATATCTGAGGGATGTTGTTGGTGCCAAGGCGTGATTTCAGCACCTTGCGGATCTCGCCGCCACGGTTACCTTCCTGGTAGCTTACCGAGTCGAGGTCCACGGAGCGGTAAGGAATGCCGAGCTTCCCGAATAGCTTGCGTACCCCCCAGCAAAACTCGCACCACTCAAGCGCGAAGAGGACCACGGGCTGGTCGGCATCGGCGAGCACGCGTTCCACGAAAACACTGGCTTCTTCGTTTAGCTGCGGCCCCGGCGTGACGGCCGCAGCCTTCGGCTCCGGCGCGGGCGGAGGCGCCGGCGTATCGAAACGGTAGTTGGGCGTCGAGCGGGAGATGGCCAGTTCTTCATCGTTCATCTCAACGTCGACCTGCTCGAACACCGGCGTCGAAAGATAGCGCTCTCCAGTGTCCGGCAGCATGCACAGGATACGCGCGCCGGGCCCGGCTTTTTGCGCCACCCTCAGCGCCCCGCTGAAGGTTGCTCCGGAGGAGACCCCGCAGAAGATGCCTTCGCGGCGCGCCAACTCACGCGTCATCTCCATGGCGTGGTTGCCGTCGATGGCGATGATCTCGTCGATGAGGTTCATCGCCACGGCATCCTCGGCGAGCTTGGGGATGAAGTCGGGCGTCCAGCCCTGCATCAGGTGCGGGCGGAAGTTAGGATGGCTATCCTTGGGAGAGCCGTCGGGGTTGCGTTCCTGCCCGATGCCGCTGCCGAGCAGAGCGGAGTTATCCGGCTCGCAAACAATGATGCGGGTACGCGGGCTTTTCTCGCGCAATACCCGCGCGATGCCCTTGAGGGTGCCGCCGGTGCCGTAGCCAGTGACGAAATAATCCAACCCATCCTCCCCGAACACCTCCAGGATCTCGATTGCGGTGGTTTGGGAATGCGCATCGGCATTGGCCTCGTTTTCGAACTGGCGCACCAGGAACCAGCCGTGTTCCTTCGCGAGTTCGACGGCCTTGGCCAGCATACCGCTGCCCTTGAGGTGCGCCGGCGTCAACACCACCTGCGCGCCCAGGAAGCGGAGGATCTTGCGGCGCTCGATGCTGAAGCTCTCCGACATGGTGAGCACCAGCGGGTAGCTCTTGGCGGCGCACACCATGGCGAGCCCGATGCCGGTATTGCCGCTGGTTGCTTCGACCACGGTTTGGCCTGGCTGGAGCGCGCCGTCCCTCTCGGCCTGTTCGATGACGCCAAGCGCCATGCGGTCCTTCACTGAGCCCATCGGATTGAAGGCTTCCAGCTTGACGTACAACTCCGCTCCGTCCGGCGCGAGCTTGTTGATTCGAACCACGGGGGTGTTGCCGATGGTGTCGAGAATGTCGTTGAATAACTTCGCCATAATTATCTGTTCGTCGCAGCGGGAGCCCCCGATGATCGAAAAGGACGCAAATAAATTACCCTTGATCGATCTGCATCGCCACCTCGACGGCAGCGTGCGGCTGCAGACCATTCTCGAACTGGCCGAACAGCACGGCATCGAATTGCCGGCGCATAGCGTGGAGGGACTGCGGCCCCACGTCCAGGTCACCGAGGCGCAGCCCGGGCTGATGGCGTTCATCGCGAGGTTCAAATACCTCACCGCCGTTATGGCCGATGCGAAGGCCTGCCAAAGAATCGCCCGTGAAAACGTCGAAGACGCGGCGGCTGAGGGGATCGAATACATCGAGTTGCGTTTCAGCCCGCTGTTCATGGCCGAAGCCCACGGGCTCGATCCCGAGGAAGTGGTGGAAGCTGTCGCCGACGGGGCGCAGGCGGGCGCCCGCGACTTTGGGGTGGACGCTCGCTTGATCGGCATCCTGAGCCGCAGTTACGGCGCGCAAAGCTGCAGCTACGAACTCGAATGCCTGCTGCGCCACCGCGCGGAACTCGTCGCCATCGACCTCGCGGGCGACGAGGAGCGCTTCCCGCCCGGGCTGTTCGCCGAGCATTTCCGCAAGGCGCGCGAAGCCGGGCTCAAGGTGACCGTACACGCGGGCGAGGCCGTGGGGCCACGCAGCGTGTGGTCCGCGATCCGTGACCTGGGCGCTGATCGGATCGGCCACGGCTTTCGTTCCATCGAGGATCCCGAGCTGGTTGAATTTCTCGCCGATCGGCAGATCGGCCTGGAGATATGTTTGACCTCGAACCTGCAGATCGGAGCGGTCGAAAACTACGAAACCCATCCGGCCAAGCGCCTGCTCGATGCCGGCGTACTGCTGAATCTCAACACCGACGATCCGGGCATCAGCGGCATCGGGCTGCGCCACGAGTTCGAGGTGGCGGCACCCGCGGCCGGATTCTCGCCATCAGACATCCAGGCCGTACACCGGAACGCGGTGCGAATGGCCTTCGGCTTGTCGTAAATTGACATGCCTGGCCACGGTTGGCCGTCCCTATGGCACGCAAATGCAGTGACATGGCCCTTTGCTGCCAAGTTCGCGTATGTCAATTTAAGTACTAAAAAATTTCCGTTGATTTACTTTATAGGCTATGATGTTCCGCGAGTGAGCCGTGCAGAAGCAAAAAAACTACGGCGCTACCAACTTGGGCCCGGTACAAATTGCTAAAATTGCACTTAAAATTCGTCCAACTCGTAACATTCAGACGTTCGACTCCGGCGCCGTTTGGCTGTATAGTTGACCGGCGCTGCTTCGAATAGTTTGATGTTGAGGGAACAACTGATGATATTCAGCAAAATACCCCCCGCAGTCCTTGCCACGCTTTTAATTGGATTTACACTGACCGGTACCGCTCTGGCCTGTTCCACGGATGGTTGGGATGCGACTTCCGGTGCCATTGTTGTGGGGCAACCCTTCGGCGCAACGCCCCCGGACTCGAACGGCATCTCGCGTTATGAGGAGTTTTGCGCCATGCGGGCGACAAACACCGGTTACGTCCAGACCAACAGCCCGTCGCACTCCGAAGTCAGCAACCGCTTCTATGTCTTGCCAAATTTTACCGGTGGCGGTACCACACCGCTGTTGATCGGCTACAGTGCGGAAAACGGCACGGGCGAATTGTTCAGGATCGGATTCAACGGAACCCACTTTACGTTCGCAGCAACTGGTGGTGGGAACACAACCGCCGCAGCCCCAGCTGGCTGGAGTCTGATCGAGTACTACTGGGATTCCAACGCCGACATGTTCAGCTTTTGGGTCAACGCGGACGCCACGACTGACCCTGCGACCGGCATGATCGACGGC
>Ga0299906_10002074_pt1 | contig 16854 bp, 16 predicted proteins | sample RVTome_14_FD_200259 | JGI IMG/M metagenome (GOLD analysis project Ga0299906, IMG submission 200259) | Soil microbial communities from uranium-contaminated site in the Upper Colorado River Basin, Wyoming, United States - RVT145D125 (version 2) ...
AAGCGAGCCGTCCTTCACCCCCCTTTGAAAAAGGGGGGCAGGGGGGATTCCCGCGGCGAAGCCGCGGATCGGCAGGCAGTGCCCGCCCTCCTCGCCCATTCGGGGACGGACTTCTGCACCGCAGCACTAGTCCCACCAAGAAAGAGCGACGGGGCCGCCCCGCCGCTGCGATACGATAGGCCGATGCGACCGATGACCATCGACCTCGACCGTGGCGACGCCAGACCCTACTTCTTCTGGGACGAAGACCTGAGCATCGCCGAGCTCCGCGAACGGCTCGCCGGCGCCGATTCCCGGGATCGGACGCGCCTGCTCGCCAAGCTGCTGCGCGAGGCCCGGGCTGAAATCAGCCTTGTGCCGTGATTTCCCTGATCTCCACGTCGGCACGATCCACACCTACCAGGGCAAGGAAAGCGACATCATCCTCTTGGTACTGGGTGGAAACGTCTTAAACGTCTTCAAGGAAGGAGCGCTCAATTGGGCCGCCAGCCGGCCGAATCTTCTCAACGTCGCGGTGACCCGGGCGCGCAAGCGTATGGACCCGTCCGTACTTCCGGGAGCTGGCCCGATGGCTCCCTGTCAGGTAGGTCACGACAGGATCTCCTGTGTCGGTAACTACAACAGGCCGCGCTGTATCTTCTCGTCAATCGCGGGGCCGATCTCCAGCTCGATCGCGTCATAGCGCGTCCGCGCCACTTCCCCGATCTCGTCGACGCGCGAGCTCAGCCGTAGCTCCACCCGTCCTGCCGCGTGGGTCGCCACATCGCGGCGCGGGAGCCGGCGCCGCGGTGGGGATGGGTCTGGCGCTGGCGTCCACCCGCTGGCTCGAAGCGCTGCTCTACGAGATCGAGCCGCGCGACCTGCCGACGTTCCTCGTCGTGCCCGCGGTGCTGCTGGCGGTGGCGGGACTGGCGACCTGGCTGCCGGCGAGCCTGGCGGCACGGATCGAGCCCGTCATCGCCCTGCGGCAGGAGTGAGCTACGCCGCGCGAAGCGGGACGTCCCCGAATGGGCGAGAATCCGCGTAGGGCAGGCACTGCCCGCCGCTCCGCGGCATCGCCGCTGTCATGGGGGGCGGCTCAGAGGCAGACCGCGCGTCCGCGTCGGTGTTAGCGGGGGCGAAGTAGCGCGGACGCCCAGTATCGTCGATAGGAAGGGGACAAGACAGCGCGGACGCCCAGTATCGTCGATAGGAAGGGGTCGGGACAGCGCGGACGCCCAGTATCGTCGATAGGAAGGGGGTCAGGACGGCGCGGACGTCCAGTATCGTCGATAGGAAGGGGTCAGGACAGCGCGGACGTCCAGTATCGTCGATAGGAAGGGGTCAGGACAGCGCGGACGCCCAGTATCGTCGATAGGAAGGGGACAAGACAGCGCGGACGCCCAGTATCGTCGATAGGAAGGGGGTCAGGACAGCGCGGATGCTCAGTATCGTCGACCTGAAGCGGATCGAGACCGGTCGTCTCTGCGGTACGATAGAGCGATGCGACCATGGCGCCACGATGGCCTCCTCTGAGAGGAACATAGCTCGCACTTGCCACCCACGGCTTTTTCGGATCGGCGGACAAGACTATGGCGCGGACGTTTGTCATCGAGATCCGGGAGCGGAAAGGCGAGGTTCGCGTCCGCGCGTCGGATGGTGAAGCCGGCAAGGCGTCCGCCGAGCCGGCCCCAAAGCTCAAGGAAACCGCCGTCAGGCTCGACAAGAACCTGCGTCGCCTGGAGCTGCAACTCCCGGCCGCCGCCGCCGCGACGGCCGGGCTCGCCCTGGCCGACGCCCTCCCCGAGGACGTCACCCGCCGTCTCGCCGCGACGCTCGGCCGTCGTCCGGCCGCGCGTCTCGACGTGGTCTTCGACCTCGGCGGTCCTCGGTCGCCCCGCTGGCTCCATGCCGTGCCCTGGGAGCTCCTGCGTCTGCCCGACGACGTGCTGCCGGTCGCCCTCCACGAGCACGTGGCGCTCTACCGCCGAGTGCCGGGGGACGACGGAGCGCCGCCGCGCGGCGGGCTGCCCTTGCGCGTCCTCTACGCGGTCGCCGCCCCCGACGCCCTGGCCGAGGACGTGCGCTCGTCCCTCGACTGGGAGCGCGAGGAGGAGCTGATCTTCGACGCCGTCCGCGCCACCGTGCCCGACGCCGTCTTCGAGACCGCCGACGAGGGCAACCTCGCCTACCTGGAAGCAACCCTACCGCCGATCACTTGGCCGACATGTATGGGAGCTCGAGATCTGGCCTCTGGCCATCGCCGCCTGCAGCCACGGCGCTATCAGCATGTGAAGCTGTGGGAGCGGCCAGCCGGCACGTAAGCGCGTAGCGTCTGGCCGCGGGCTGGGAGCCGGTATCGCCAGCGGCGAGAGCCGGTCGTGGTCTGCCATCTCGGACAGGGATAGTTGAGTTCTTCGTCGACCAGCCGCGCTTCTGCTTCCGACCACAGCGTTTCAATGCCCTCCAGTCACCGAGATCTCGGCAGCAGGCCACGAGTAGGCCATAAGAGCGCACCCACACGAGGGACAGGGCGCGTCCAGCGTCTTATGGATCTCGGCGTGTACTGCGGCCGGGTTGTCCGCCAAACGGCCTCTCAGGCCTCCAAACCTGCTGTTTCCCATTCCGACCCCCCTTCCCTTGGTAGGTTCAACTACAGCCAACCAGATCGATGGGACCATCTGGTTGGGGGAAGGAGGATATGGGGATCAGTGCTGGAAGACCAAGCTGGCTGCAAGGTCACTTTTGGTGTTGCTCTCGAGTTCGACTCGCCAAAGCGGCCGAAAGTTCACCCGTGGCGTACCAAGCCAAAGCTGCCGAAGTTCACCAGTGGTTGGCACTTGATCCGGCCGCAACTGTATCGGTCTTCCTTGGAACTGCTAGTTCCATGGGGCGAAAGCCATGAGCAGCATCTTCTCCATCATCTCGCTCCATTCCCGCAAAGGCGGCGTGGGCAAGACCACGCTCGCCCTCTGGATCGCCCAGGAGCTCGCCGCCGACGGCCACGTGCTCTTGATCGACGCCGACGTCGTCGGCACGGAAGTCGCTGATCTCTTCCATGACGACCGTTCCGGCTCATGGCGGCTCGGCCTGATGGATCTGCTGACCCAATCGACGGGCGGCAACGCCGACTTCGAGAGCTGGTTACGCCAGGAGATCGCCGACGCCGGGTCGTGGAAAGAAATGCCGGTGGTGAAGCTCGGCGACGCCGAGATCCGCGTACTTCCATCGAGCCGGTCCCGCTCGCTCGAAGAGCGCGAGAGGATCCGCCGCGAGCTGGCCCACCGCTTCCTCGTGCTCGACTTCGCCCGCGAGCAAATCCATCGCCGGCTTCTCAGTCTCCTGCGGGCGGTGGCTCACTCTGCCGACCGCCCGCAAGCGATCGTGATCGACAACTCGCCCTTCCACGTGGGGCTCGCCGAGCTGGTGACGCGTTTGCCGGCGGAGGCCCCGGTGGGGATGCAGGAGGAACATGCGGCGTTCTGGAGGCAGGCCCACTTCTATCACCTCGAAGTCGTAGGACCCGACTTGCAGGACGTGGTGAGCCTGTCGCTCGAGCCGACGCCCGACCCCGCGCACGCCGCTCACGGCTGGATCCTCAACCGCGACCAGCACGCTCCTGACCTCGACGCCGGACACACCCTCGTTCCGGTCTACGGCTGCGCGCCGCTGGCCGCTCTTGCCGCCGCCCGGCAATCGGCCATGCTCCGTTCGCCACGGGTCGTCCACGTGGGGCTCAACGAAAATCTCAGCCGCGGTTACCGCGGCCTCTACGGCGACCCCGACCCGACTACGGGCATGTACCCGGAGATCTCGCGCGTCGAGAACGTGCTGCTGAGTAGCTGGTCGGCGCTCTCGCGCCATCGTTGGGACGACACTGAGGCCGATTTCGTCGACGTCCGGAGCTGGCGCGCTTTCCTTGATCGTCTGGACCGGAGCGCGCCGTGAGCACCGAGGTCCAGCTCACCGATCCCGACCTCCACGCCTGGCTGATCGGCGACCGGGTCGCCGCCGACCTCGCCGCGCTGTCTCGCGGCGTGGCGGCGATCCTCGGTCCCGGCTGCGTCGACGAAGCCTGGTGGCAGCAGCGGCACGACTGCGAAGAAGCGGAGCGAACGCGACCCACTCTCGACGCGATCTACCGCACCTGCCCGCTGCGTCTGGCCGAGCGCCTGCACGAGGGCCTCAACGTTTACTGGGCGATCGGCGAGCGCGCCCTGCCGCCCTTGCTACCCCTGATCAACCCGATGGTGCAGGCCGAGCTTCACCTCTACACCAAGCTCGACACCTCGGGGAAGCCCTACCGCGAGCACGTGGTCCACACCACGCGCGTCGCTGCCCTCTCTCACCTCTTCCTCGCCGAGCCTGGAGGCGTCGGTCTCCCCGGAGCGCTTCGCTGGGACAAGGTGCGCACGGGGTGGAGCCACTCCAAGGAATACGACCTGCTTCGGCGCTTCGCCACCCGGCGCGGGCTCGACCTTCCTGACCCGTCGTCGCCGGGCGATCCCTGGGGGCCCTGGGTGCGGATCGCGGCCCTTCTTTCCGGTCTGATCCACGACCTCGGCTATCTCCACAAGGCGATCGGCGAGGTGGTGGAGAAGGCGGCGCGGGCGGTGCCCTGGATGCGGTTCAAGCCCGACGTGACGGCGCCCGAGGTCAGCGCCGAGACTCCCCTCGGCCGTTTCTATCGCGCCGTGATCGACCCGGAGGAGCACGGCCACGACGACGCCTCTCTGCCCGCCTTCCTGCGGCGTCACTATCGGCCGCTCCATTCGGTGGTCGGCGCGTTGTGGCTGGCCGGCCTGGCCGACGCCCTGCGGCCCGGTTATTCGGCGGGCGTCGGCCCGCATCCGAGCTGCCGGCGCGAGGCGTCGATGGCGGAGCTCTCCTTCCAGCTCGCGGCGCTGATGGCGTTCGCCCACGACCTGGCCCTCTCCGACGACAAGCGCCGCGGGATCCTCGGCATGCGGCAGGTCGAGCGCGGCGGCGAGACGCTCGACGTCGTCAACCGCCGGGACTATCCCCTCTGCACCTTGTTCAGCCTCGCCGACGTGCTCCAAGAGTTCGGACGTCCGGTGCAGGTGGTGCGCGGCGACGCGCTCCGCTACTGTGTGCCGGTGGCGGGCGTCGGACTGACGCCGGAAGGCGGCGGGCTGCGGGTACGGTATCTGACGAGGATCCCCAGCCGGCTCAACACCTCGCTGATGCCGCGGAGAGCGCTCGAGGAACGCGCCATGGGAGCGTGGAGGGAGTGCCACGTGGGAAAGGGCGTGGAGTCGTGGCTGCGCTCAGCGAACCTCGGCGGCCTGATCTTCGTTGACGAAAAGAACGAGAACAACCGCCTCGCGTCGTACCGGCCCGAGCGGGGGCCGGGCTTCGGCGCGCGAAAGCTGGTAAGATCACGGTAGTGAAGGCCGATCGGCAGGCGGAGCCTGCCCTACGAGAGCTCGGACGATGATCGACGCGTCGACGCGACCCCTCGAAGCCCTGGACGCCATGACGGACGCCTTCGCCACTCGCGCGCGTTCCTCCACGTTCCAGAGGTCGTTGGACGCGGCGGAGCGTCCCGTCATCGTCGACGTGCGACCGGAATGTGCGCCGGACTTCACGATTCCGCTCGTTCTGAGCGACCGCGAGCAGCTCCGGTCGATCGCCGGCGCTCACGGCGGCGAGCTGCCGGCGGCCTTCGCCTACCGCAAGCGGTGCGCCGTCTGCGGCCACGAGCACGCCTTCGACGTCGAGGTCGGGGCGGAGGAGCTGAGCCGTCTGCGACGCGAGCTGCGTGCGGACAGGCCCGAACCCGAAGCGGGCCGCTTCACCAGGTTGGGCTTCCCGGACCTGGGACCTCAGCGCGACGTTTCCTCGTTCGCTCCCACCTTCCAGAACCACCGCGACCTGCCGCTGCGCAAGGCGAACCGCCTGAGTCACGAAGGCCGCGAGGAGCCCGACCACGATCGGGCCGTGGCCAAGCTGGAGGAGTCGATCAGGCTCTACGAGTCCGTGCCCTATCACGACGCGCCCGCGGCCCAGGTGCGTCTGGCCCTCGCCGAGCGGCTGGTCGACCGCGAGCCGAAGCGGGCGCTCGAGCTGGTCAGGCAAGCCCTGCCGGTGCTGACGGGGCCGGCGCTGCGTCCCTTCCGCGAGCGGGCGCGCGAGCTCGAGGAGCGTCTGGCGGCCTGATCCGACCGGTGCAGGAGTGACGACTCAGTCCCACCACAGGACGAGCGACGGCTTCTGCCGCAACCGTTCGACGAGCGCCGCGACGCCCGTGGCCTCGTAGGCGCCGCCGTCCTCGTCCTCCTCTTCTTCGAGCTCGTCCTCGTCCACCAGCTCCGGCAGCAGGTCGGCGCAGAAGTCGACGGCGTCGCGGGCGAAGGCCTCGAGGTCGGCCGGGAGACGGACGAGGTCGAGCCATACCCAGTCGAAGCCGGCGCCGATCAGGCGCACGCCGCACAGCGGCTCCCATTCCTTGAGCTTGGCGAGGATCGCGGCGGTGTCGAGATCGTAGTTGGCGGCGTTGGTCTGCCGCACCCAGAGCAGGGGATCAGGCACCGCGCCGCGGAAGACCACGAGCAGCGCCTTGCCCGCCGCGAACCGGCTCGCCGGCATCAGCCCGGTGCCGAAGAGGTAGACGAAGTCCTTGGCGCCGCGGCCGGTGAGCAGACATTGGACGCCGCGGGGCGTCCGGGCGTTCTTCGCCCGTGAGCAAGGCTTCTTTCTCTCCGGCGGTGCCGCCCTGGTCGGTTTCCATCTCGGACATCGAGAAACCTCAGATCTCGATCTCTTCACCGTCGACACGGCGGCGTTCGAACGTGGCCCCCACGCCGTGGCGGATGCGGTCGTGGCGCTGGGGGCGTCTATGGTCGTCCGGCAGCAGGCGACAGGGTTTCATCGGTACTTCGTCAGCCGCGGCGACGACGCGGTCATCGTCGATCTGGTTCTCGATCGGGTGCCGCAGATTCACGTGGAGAAGTGGGAGCGCGATGGTCTCCGGATCGATCCGCCCGATGAGATCCTCATCAACAAGCTGAACACGATCGTCTCGCGAGCCGAGATCCGCGATGTCGTGGACGTCATGTCGCTCGAACGGGCTGGCTTCTCTGTCGAGGGCGCTTTGGAGGGGGCTCTGGCCAAGGACGGCGGCTGCACTCCGGCTACGTTGGCCTGGGTGCTCTCCGAGATCGAGATCCCCGAAAAGGCGCAGCTTCCGGGCGGAATCTCCGGCGCGGAGATGCGCTCCTATCTTGCACAGCTCATTCCGAGGCTACGCCGGGCCGCCCTACCCGAAACTTGAATCGATCGGACGCGCCGGGTAGATCACGACGGGATCTCCAGTGTCGGGAACCTACAGCAGGTCGCGCGAAATCTTTTCATCCCATTTCCGCTCGCAGAACGGCGCGCCGCCCTCCCTGGCCTCGACGCTCGCTTCGAGACGGAACCATTCGGCGTCCGCGGTGAGACGGCGGCAGACCTCGCGGAAGTGCGCGAGCCCCTCCGGCGACGCGCTCTCGAGGTAGGGCCCCTCGGGAACGCCCAGCACCGGGCGCCCCTCCGGGTGGGCGTGGCGCCACTCGCGGACGAGAAGGGGCGCGACCCGCGCCGCGCCGTCCACGCCGGCGGTGAAGAAGCCCACCTGGTCGAGGGAGGGCGCGAGGGGGATGACGCCGTCGCGCGAGATGCGGCCGTAGCTCGCCTTGAAGCCCACCACGCCGCAGAAAGCCGCCGGACGGGTGATCGAGCCGATCGTCTGGGTGCCGAGCGCCAGCGGCACGAGCCCCGCGGCCACGGCGGCGGCCGAGCCGCTGCTCGAGCCGCCGGGCGTGTGCTTCGGGTTGCGCGGGTTGCGCGTGGGACCGGGCGCGAAGTAGGTGAACTCGGTGGTCACCGTCTTGCCCACGACCAGAGCCCCCGCTTGCCGCAGCGCGGCGACGCAGGGCCCTTCCGGCCCCTGCAGGACCTCGGGCGGCAGGCGGCTGCCGGCGCGGGTGGGCAGGCCGTCGACGTGGAAGGCGTCCTTGACGCCGAGGGCGACGCCGAAGAGCGGCGGCCGGCGTGCCCGATCGGGGTGACGGGCCGCGAGCTCGGACGGGAGATACGCTTCCTCCTCGGCTGGACGACCCGAATCCTCGACGCCCACGAGAAAGAGAGAAAGCGCGAACGCTTCCAGTCCGGACCGCGGAGGCAACAGCCTGGTCGACCGCCGGGACCGCCGAAGGACAAGCCGAGAGAATCCCGACCACTCGAGCCCGCCGTCTGGACACCGAGAGTTCCCACTCGCGAGATCTGGCAGCGGGCCACGGTCACCTTCACGGCGGGAGGCGGCGGCCAGCTCCGCGCCGTCGCCGCCGACCGCCGGGCCGCGGAGCCCGCCAGGACGCCGCGCGCAAGCTCCTCGACACCCTCGGCGGCGACTCACGGACGAGGCTCGTTGAAAGACGGAGGACTCTCCAGATAGACGTCGAGGTCGAGAAGATCGGAGCGTCCTGGCAACTCGTCGGGTTGCGGGAGGCGAGGTGACCCAGGAGATGACCCCAAGGCGAACATCCTCGGAGTACTGGCAAGGACGAAGGTCCCCGCTGGCCTTCCTGGCGCGGGCTGCTGGCCGTCGGCCTGATCATCGTCTTCACGCCGCTCATCCGGCTCATCTGGCCGCCGCAACGGGTTGAGTTCTTCCCGACGCTCGACAAAGCCCAGCCCTGCCGAGGCGATTAAAATCACTGGCTATCTCTCCACCGTCCCTGCGGGACGAGGAGCCGGCCGCAAGCGCCGTCCGCCGCCCGACCCGGCCAACGAGCAGGCGGCGGCGCTCAAGGAGATGGTCATGGCGGGGACGGTGGCGCCCCTCTATGCCTGGGAGGAGTGACGTGCTATACTGGCCCGTGTCCACAGCCCGGGGCTCTCCTGCGAGCGGTTTTCGGCAAGTGCCAGGAGGCGCCGGCAACGCCTGCGAACGGTTTTCGGCGACTGCCAGGAGGCGCCGGCAACGCCTGCGATCGTTTTTCGGCGACCGGGTCTATCCGGATGTCGCCGCCAAGGCGCCGCCGGGGATTCGCGAACGCTCCTTTCGTCGTTTCCACGGCTCGGTGACGTTGCCGGCGCTGGGGGGCGGCGGCAAGGCAGGCCAGATCGGCGACGTGGTACTCCAGCACCGACGCCAGTGCGGATCCCGGCTGATCGCCGCCCTCCGGCAGTCCTCCGCGCTCACTCCACGTACCCCAACGCCTGCAGACGCCGGCGCGTCTCGTCGTCGACGCCGGGCTCTTCCTCCCGCGTCTGGCGCGACGTCTTGGCGGCGATCCACGCCCGGAGCCGCGAGCGCAGCCAGGCCGCCTCGAGGCCGCCCTCGCCGGCGCGGTTGGCCAGCTCGCGCGGGTCGGCCTCGAGGTCGAAGAGGTACTCCGCCGAGCGCGTGCGCCCGGCGCCGCCGCCGAGGCCCCAGTCCAGGCCCCGGCGGGGCGCCCACACCAGCTTCCAGCGCGCGCTCTGGACCGAGTAGATGCCGCCCTTGACGCTCGCCGCCGCCGCCAGGTGCAGGTCCGGAAGGTGCAGGTCGGGCTCCGGCGGACGCGGCAGCAGCGAGCGCCCCTCGCCGGCGGCGTCCGGCGCCACCAGGCCGGCGAGGGTGGCGTGGAGGTCGAGCGTGCTCGTCGGCCCCGCGTGCTCGCCCGGCGTCACGGCGCCGGGCCACCAGAGGACGAGCGGAATCCGTATCATCTCCTCGTAGAGCGTGTAGCCGTGGAGCACGCCGCCGTGGTCGAAGAGCTCCTCGCCGTGGTCGGACGTGAGGGCCACCAGCAGACTCCGGCGCGGCACCCGTTCCTCGAGCGCTTCCAGGAAACGCCCGAGGTGGGCGTCGGCGTAAGCCAGGCCGGCGGCATAGAGACGGCGCAGGTGCTCGCGGTCGGCCGCCGTGAGATCCAGCCGGCGGCGGCTGAGAGCCAGCAGCGTCGCGGTCGAGCCGTTGACGGTCGAACCGCCGACGCCGGCGGTGAAGTCGGAGCGCCAGGGCTCCGGCGCAGCGTAGGGGTTGTGCGGGTGCATGGCGTGGACGTAGACGAAGGCGCGCGCGCCGTGCGGCAGCGACGCCAGCCAGGCCAGGGCCGCCTCGTGGAGACGCTCGGCGTTGTCGTTGTACGGGGCGCGATGCTCGTCGAGCGCCACCTCGGCCACGTGCTCGAAGCCGCGGTCGACGCCGTAGGACGGCCCCACCCACGGGTTGCCCGAGAACAACGCGGTGCGATAGCCGGCGCGGCGGTACGCCTCGGCCAGCGTCGCGACGCCCTCGGCGAGCTTCCAGCCGCCGCGGTCGGCGTAGGCCTCGCCGGTCAACAGCGCCTTGGTCGACGGCAGGGTGTTGGGGGCGACGCTGCGGTGGGCGCGGAAGGTGAGACCCTCGCGCGCCAGGCGGTCCCAGGTCGGCGTCGCGCCGCCGCCGCCGAGGTGGCCCACGGCGTCGGCGCGCAGGGCGTCCATCACGTAGAGCAGCACGAGCTCGGGAGGCTCGGCCCACGTCGGCGCCGGCGGCTCACGCCCGCGCGAGGCCGCCGTCGCCGAGACCACGAAGAGATCGCTCCAGCGCGCCGGCGGCCCCTCGCCCCGCGCCACCAGGCTGACGCGCACGAGGCCCGCGCCGCCGAGGGGGACCTCGAAGCGGCGCGCCCCCCGCAGCCGTCCCAGCAGGCTCGGCGTCCACGTGAAGGGCTCGGCCGTGTGGCCGTCCGCGCGTTCGAGCCGCAGCTCGAAGCGCTGCTGCGCGCGCGCCGGAGAAGGTGGCGCGAAGCGTCCGGCCAGCGACTCGCCCGCCGCCGCCCGCAGCACCACGTCCACCCGCGAGTCGCCGCTCTGCGCCAAGCCCCCGTCGTCCTCCACGGCTTCTCCTGCCGCCAGGGCCGGACGCACGCGCCCCTCCCGTACCACGAGGCGCGTGCCGGCCGGCCGCAGCTCCACCAGGACGCGTCCCGCGGGGAGGTCCGGGGGCAACGGGATCTCGAGCGGATCGGCAACGGCCACCGCGCCGAGGTCGCGGCCGGCGGCGCGGACCTTCACCCGCCCGTCCGCGTCGAACGTCCCGTCCTCGAGGTCGAGGGCGAGCGTCCGGGCGCGCGGCGCGAGCTGGACGATCTCCAGCCGCGCGCCGGCGGACGCCGCGCTCAGCGCAAGCTGGCCGCCGCCCCCCAGACCGCCGCGCCGTGGGCGCCAGCCCGCCACGAAGCGGTTGCCGTCGAGCGTCGGCCGCGGCGCCAGGCGGCCGGCCTCGACAAGGACGTCGGGGGCGTACCGGGAGTCGAGGAGAGGACGGCGGAGACGGCCGTCGTCCCCGCAGGCGGCCGCCACGGCCAGGACGGCGAGCGCCGCGCCGGCCCTCCTCACGCCGCCGCCTCGCGGACGATGGCCGCGCACGCGGCGCGCTGCGCCCGCGCCGAGCGCGCGAGCCGGAGCTGGCCGCGGGCGCGGACCAGGTTGTGGGCGCCGGGCTGCGGCCAGCGCTCGCGGTCCTCGTGGAAGTAGCGGTTGCGCACCGCGTCGGCGGCGAAGCGGGCGGCGAGCTCGAGCACGATGCGCTCGAGGCCCGGCACCAGGCTGGCGCGCTCGCGCTCGGCGAGCGGCGGCGCCGCGGCGAGCCAGGCGCGCGCCGCGGCGGCGAAGAGGGCGAGGTCGAGCCGGCTCTCCTCGGGCGCGTCCTCGCCCGCCGGGTTGCACCAGCTCCGCCAGGCGTCGCCGAGCTCGCTGGCGTAGGGCATCGGCTCCAGGGTGTCGAGGTCGATCAGGCACAGCGCGCGCCCGCCGGCGGCGTCGAAGCGCACGTTCGAGACCTTGAGGTCGCCGTGGCAGAGGCGCTCCGGCAGCTCGAGCTCGCCCTCCCACGCGGCCCACGCCGCGAGGATCTCGCCGCCCACCGCGCGGGCCTCGGCGGCCAGCGGATGACCGTCGCAGGCGGCGAGCGCGCCGGCGAGCTCCGCCATCCGCGCCGGAGAGTCGTGGATCCGCCGCGGAGGCGCGTGGAGCTCGCCGCGCCAGGAGGCGAGCGCGGCGTGGAAGCGGCCCACCAGCTCGCCGGCGGCGGCGGCCTGGGCCGGCCCCGCCAGCCGGTCGACGGTGCGCCCGTCGACGTAGGTCTCGAGCCGCCAGCAACCCTCGGCGTTCTCGATCCACAGGCGGCCCGCCGGCGTCGGCACCAGGCGCGGCGTCGTCAGGCCGGCGGCCGCCAGGTGCCTCGTCACCGCCTCGACGTGGAGGTGGACGCGCGGATCGAAGATCGGGTTGACCCATTGCAGCACCGCCGACGGCGGCTCGTCCACCGTCCAGGTGCGGTTGATCAGCCCGCCTTCGACCGGTCGCAGCGCGCCGCGGCGCCGCCAGCAAGCGAGCGCCGCGGCGGGGTCGAAGGCGTCGCTGGGCGGCGGGGACGGCATGGGAGACGGACTCTAGCAAGTCCGGGCGGCAGGCGGCCGTAGAGGCGCCACAGGCTTTCCCTGACCAGTGTCGTAATCTGTGTCGTAATGTCCGCGGCGGACAATCTGGTTGGTCTCGGTTTCCCGCCATGAGGTTAGGTGATCGGATGGGGAAGATTCTGCTGGTCGACGACAATCCGGACATCCTGATGGTCCTGCGCGTGACCTTCGAGGTCGCGGGCCATGAGGTGATCGCGACCGAGGACCCGCGCGAGGTCCTGGCGCTCGCCGAGCGCAATGCGCCCGACGCCGTGGTGCTCGACGTCATGATGCCGGGGCGCAGCGGCTGGGAGGTGCTGCGGGAGATCCGCGAGCGGCCCGCCCTGGTGACGCTGCCGGTCGTCCTGCTGACGGCGCTCGCCGACGTGCAGGACCGCGTCAAGGGCCTGCGCGGCGGCGCCGACGACTACCAGACCAAGCCCTTCGATCCCGAGGAGCTGCTCGCCCGCGTCGAGGGGCTGATCGCCCGCCGGGCGCAGCGCCCGCCGGCGCCGGAGGCCGCGCCGTCGCTGGTCGAGGCGATCACCGAGCTCGAGCGGCGTATCGCCGCCCGCGAGCCGCTCGACGAGGTCCGCCTCGGGCGCTACCAGGTGCGCGAGATGCTCGGCCGCGGCGCCATGGGCACGGTGATGAGCGGCTGGGACCCCAAGCTCCAGCGTCCGGTGGCCTTGAAGACGATCCGCTTCAACCTCAAGGACTCCCGCCGCGGCGACCGCGAGAAGCAGGTCTCGCGGCTCCTCCACGAGGCGGTGACCAACGCCCGCATCAACCATCCGAACATCGTCACCGTCTTCGACGTGGGCGAGGAGGGCAAGGCGGCGTTCATCGCCATGGAGCTGGTGGAGGGCACCAACCTCGAGGCCCACCTGGCGGCCCACGGCACCCTCTCCTACCGCCAGCTCGTGCCGCTCGCCGCGGCAGTGGCGCGGGCCCTGGCCGCCGCCCACGGGCACGGCATCCTCCACCGCGACGTCAAGCCGGGCAACGTGCTGCTCGGCGACGGCAGCGCGATCAAGGTGACCGACTTCGGCATCTCCGAGTTCCTGTCGCGGGCCAACGACTCGGGCTCGATCTTCGGCACCCCGGGCTACCTGGCGCCGGAGTCCCTGACCGGCGACCTCACCACCACCGCGAGCGACCTCTTCGCCCTCGGCGCGACGCTCTACGAATGCCTGGCCGGCCGCCATCCCTTCGTCGAGAGGAACTGGCGCCGCACCCTCCACAACACGGTCATGGAACAGCCGCGGCCGCTCGCCGAGATCGTGCCCGACCTGCCGCCGCGCCTCGACGACCTGATCTCGCGGCTGCTCGCGAAAGACCGCAAGGAGCGTCCCGACGGCGCCGCCGCGGTGGCGGCGGAGTTGGCGGCGATCGCCGCGGCCGAGGGCCTGACCTGGAAGCTCGACGCCCCGCGCCGGCCGGCCCCCCGGCTGCGCCTCGCCGCCACCGGCTCGCGCCTGCTGCCGCTCGAGACGCTGAGCGAGACCCTGAGCATCGAAGCCTGGCCCCGCGCCGCGTCCGAGAGTCAGGAACCGCCCGCAGAGCCCGAGGGCGTCCCCCAGGGACGGATGAAGTCCTCCGGCTCCACGCCCAGGCCGTCGGCCACCCGGGTGATGTAGTTGAAGTAGCCGATCACCTGCACGGCGTCGTGGATGGCCCGGTCGTCGAAGCCCTGGCGGCGCAGCGCGTCGAGGTCGGCCGGCGACACGTCGTGCTGGTGGCGGGTGAGCTTGACGGCGAACGCGCACAGCGCCCGGTCGGCGTCGGAGAGCGGCGCCTGGCGCCAGTCGCGGGCCACGGCGTGGACGAAGGCGTCGGTCTCGGCGTCGTCGGCGAATCGGTCGGTGACCTCGGCCCGGAGGTCATGGGCGTGCGCCTGCGTTCAGTAGAAGCAGCGCTGCTCCCGCGACACCACCGTGGCGAGCATCTCCCGCTGCGCCCGGGAGAGCGGCGAAGGGCCGAACATGGCGGCGCCGTAGAGCTTGAGGCTGGCGTCCATCGTCCGCGGGTTGAGGCTCATCACGTGGACGATGTTCCACACCCGGCCGGCGCGCTCGAGGGCGGCGTCGAAGAGCTTGCGCAGCAGGCCGGTGGCCTCTTGGACGGGGATCTGGCGTATCCAGGACACGGGGCGTCACTGTACCATCGCGCAGACCGGAAACACCTACCGGCCCTTGATCGACGAAACCGGCCGTCCGCGCACCTTTCAACGCCCTCCTATCGACGGATCCGTCCGGATTTATGGATTCGACCCCCTTCGATCGACGAAACCGGCCGTCCGCGCGGTCTCGACGACTCCCATCGGCGAAACCGGCCGGCCTTGCTGTCTGGGCGGCCCTGCTGGGAGCGCAGGCGTCCCGCCTGCTTCCGGACCCGGCAACGCGCCGGCAATTATTGCCGGTGGCAGGCCGGATTCTGCCGGCTCGCCGGCGAATCGGCAGGCGTAGCCTGCCCTACCGGAAATCTCCCATGCCCGGGCGGCCCTGCCGCCCTTTTCAAAGGGCGAGCTCCTCGATCTCTCGGATCAGAGCACCGTGACGCGGTGATCGACCATGGCATCGCCGTCGAACACGGAGTGGCCGTGGAAGCGCTCGCCGGCGAGCATCAGCGGCAGCCACACCCGGTCGTCGGCCGTCCTCACGTGCGCCTCGCCTCACCGCCTCGCGTCCGCCCGGAAGCCAGTCAATAGGCCGATCCGCGGTGGAAGGCGGCGATCATGAAGACAGTTCGCTTCTCGTCGTCGATCTCGTAGAAGAAGCGCCAGTTGCCGATGCGGTAGCGCCAGGTCTCGGGTCGGTAGTCCTTGAGCTTCTTGATATGCGTCCCTACATGGGGCCGTTGGCGGAGCTCGGGATAGATGACCTGGCGTAGCTTGATCTCGATCTTGACGCGTCCGGCCTTGGCGAGATGCTCGAGATCCTTCCGGAATTGCACGGTCTCGAAGATCCTGTACTCACTCAACGAACGCGCCTCGTCCCGCCCGGGCGTCGGCCGAGCCCCGCCTCAGGCGCTCGAGCAGGCTTTCGCTGGCCCGGATCTCGGCCAGCTCATAGTCATCGACGAACTGCAGCTCGCGGATCCTGGTGAGGGCCGCCGTCCGGATCAGGTTGGCGATCGAGCGATTCTCGGCCCTTGCCGCGTCGGCGAACAACTGGTAAACGTCGTCTTCGAGCCTCAGGGTCAGCGTCTTCGCCATCTCGGACCTCCGTTCGAGATCACTCTATGCGAATAAAAGTGAATGCGCAAGGCCCGAAACGGGGTGATCCGGATCGTTCTGACGATCTCCGGAACCCTGGCACGGCCTTTGCCGTAGGATTCCGCCGTGGCCAAGCTCGACATCCTGGTGGTCGACGACGAGCCGAACATTCGGCGGACGCTCGAGGTCCACTTCGCGAGCCTCGGCCACCGCGCGTACACCGCCGGGACGGCGGAGGAAGCGCTGCGGGCGGCGCGAGAGCACGGCTTCGACGTGGCCTTCGTCGACCTCGCTCGCGGCCGCCCGGGTGTTCCGCCGCGAGGAAGCGATCGCGCCCCTCGCCGGCGCCGCCGACGGCGAGCAGGCGGTGGAGCGCTGGAAGTCGTTGACCGCCCCCTCCGGCGGCGATCCTGGGGCCGGTCGCCGACCACCTTGCTACCCTCCGACCGAGATGTCGTAAAGTCGGCCGATGCCGAAGCAAACCGATCCGACGCTGCATGCGACCGAAGCGGTCGACGAGACGTCCGCCGACAAGCTCTTCAAGACGGCGTTCGAGCTCTTCCTGCGCAATCTCGTCGAGCTCGTCCGTCCCGAGGTCGCGGCGCGCCTCGACCTCGACCACGCCCGCATCCTCTCCCCGAAGCTCTTCGCGGACTTCCGCAAGCAGGGGCTGCGCGAGCCCGACCTGGTCGCCGAGGCGGAGACGGTGGACGGCGAATCGCAGCTCGTCGTCGTCCACGTCGACGTCGAGGGAGCGTTCGGCAGCATCATGGACGATCGCATGCTGGAGTACGGCCTGCACCTCGTGCTCAAGACCAAGAAGCCTGTCGTCTCGATCGCGGTCTTCCTGACCGGTGGCCCGAAGGGCATCAAGGTCCGCGAGGTGAAGATGGAGGCCGCGGGGTGGATCTCGATCCGCTTCTTCTACCTGGCCTTCGGCCTGTCGGGGAGCCTGGCGGAGGAGTACGTGGATCGTCCGCAGCCGCTGGCGGCGGCCTTGGCGGCGCTGATGCGCTCCGAGGTCTGGGACCGGGTGGAGCAGAAGCTGCGCTGCTTTACGGCGATCAGCCGTGCGGAAGGGCTCGACCTGAGCCGTCAGTACGTGCTGAAGAGGATGGTCGACACCTACCTGGAATTGAGCGAGAATGAGAGCGAGCGCTTTATGGCCGAGCTGAAGCGCGACGCCAACAAGGAGGTTCGAGACATGGTCGTCACCTGGGAAGAGGC
>Ga0299906_10002075_pt1 | contig 16854 bp, 17 predicted proteins | sample RVTome_14_FD_200259 | JGI IMG/M metagenome (GOLD analysis project Ga0299906, IMG submission 200259) | Soil microbial communities from uranium-contaminated site in the Upper Colorado River Basin, Wyoming, United States - RVT145D125 (version 2) ...
GAACCGGAACCCCGCGCCGGACAACCCCAGCGCGGCACCCAGAGCGATCACCATCACGGCGGCGGCGGCGAGCCAGGAGACGCTGACCGCCGGCGCGCGCAGGCGGTCCCAGGCGCCGCGCAGGCGCGGCCGCGGGAGGCGCCAGGCCCGGAGGTCGCGGCGCACGCCGCGCAGCCCCGCGAGCTCACCGCGACACGCCGCGCACTCCGACAGGTGCTCTTCGGCCCTGCGACGGGACGCGGGGTCGGCCTCGTCGTACAGCAGGTCGAGCAGGTGTTCCTGCGCCCTTTCACACTCCATCGCTCCAGCTCCTCATCACTCTCCCCGGCCCTGGGCGTCCCTCACCCCCCGCCGCTCCAGCTGCCGCCGGAGTTGGGTGAGAGCGCGGTAGAGCCGTGTCTTGACCGTCGACACCGGGAGGCCCAGCACCTCCGCGATCTCGGCGAAGGTCAGCTCCTCGTACTCCTTGAGCACGATGACCTCCCGCTGCTCCTCGGGAAGGGACGCCACGGCCTCCGCGACGAGCCTCGCCAGGTCCCGCTCTTCGACGGCATCCGCGACGCTCCGCTCGCTCACCACCAGCCGCCCGGCCGACTCCGGCTGAGGCAGGTCCTCGAGGCTCAGCAGGCGGTGCGTCTTTCGGCGGCGCATCCGGTCCCGGCACAGGTTGATGGCGATCTGGTAGAGCCAGGAGGAGAACCGGGCGCGGCGCTCGAAGCCGTCGAGGGCGCGGTAGGCCTTGAAGAACGCTTCCTGGGACAGCTCCCGAGCCTCCTCGTCGGACCCCATCACCCGGTAGATCGCACCCTGGATCTTCTTGTCCCAGCGGCGGACCAGCGTGTCGAAGGCAGCCGTGTCGCCACCCTGAGTGGCGGCGACCAGCTCCTCGTCACTCAGGACGGCGTGCATGGTGCGGCTCATCGCGGAGACAGGATCCCATCTCTCTCGGTTCAGACGCCGGCGAAACCCTGTTGGCCTGTATTCTGTCGTTAGACAGAGTCAGGCCCGGGGGTGCGTCCGCCGGTACGTGGCGAGGATCTGGCGGGTATTGACATGGGTGTACTTCTGGGTGGTCGAGAGGCTCGCGTGCCCGAGCAGCTCCTGGATCGCCCTGAGGTCGGCGCCCCGCTCGAGGAGGTGGCTCGCGAAGCTGTGACGCAACGTGTGAGGGCTGATCCGCAACTGCCGGGCCAGCGTCCGAACGCGTCGGATCACGCCGCGGTGGATCCCCCTGGTGCCGAGCCGCGACCCGCGGGAGCTTACCAGGAGCGCCTGATCTCGGGGGTGGGCGCGGCTGCGCTCGTGAAGGTAGCTCTCGATCGCCTGTGCGGCGGAGCGACCGTACGGAATGACCCTCTCTATTCTGCCCTTACCCAGAACTCGGCAGAGTCTGTTGTTCCGGTCGAGGTCTCCCAGGTTCAGTGTGGCCAGCTCGGCACACCGCATCCCCGTCGCGTAGAGGATCTCGAGGGCGACGTGGTCCCGGAGAGCGACGAGTCCCGTGCCCGCCGGGCCTTCGAGGAGCGCGGCCACATCCGCTTCGCTCAGGCGCTCGGGGAGCCGGCGCTCGCGCTTGGGCGACGCGAGGGCCGCCGCCGGGTTCGACTCGAGCAGGCCCTCGCGGCCCAGGAACCTGAAGAGACCCCGCAGGCTCGAGAGGATCCGTGCGCTCGTGGCCGGACTGAGCCCGCGCCGGTGGAGGTCCGCCAGGTACGCGCGCACGAGAAGGCGATCGAGATCCCTGGGCCCCGGGTCGCCCCCCAGTTCCTTCTGTGCATAAACATAGAACTGTCGGGCGTCGCGCGTGTAGGCGCGGGCCGTATGGGGGGAGACGTGGCGCTCCAGGAGCAGGTGCCGTCTGAAGGCGGCGATCGCCTCGTCCAACGATCAGGCCGTCAGCAGCAGCCTGCGGGATGGCGGCGGGTGGTGGGAGTCGATGAACCCGCCCAGCGCCCGAAGGGCGCGCTCCGCCAGCTCCCGGCGCCGCTGCGACTTGTTCCGGACCCGCTCCGCGAGGGGCGGCAGCAGCCCGAAGGCGATGTTCGTGGGCTGGTAGCGATCCGGATCGCTCGACGAGATGTAGCGCCCGAGCGCTCCCATAGCCGTTTCGGGGGGAAACGGCACGGGGGTTTCGCCACGGGCCCGGGCCACGGCGCCCAGCGCCGCGGCGAGGCCCGAAGCGGTCGACTCCACGTACCCCTCCACCCCGGACATCTGGCCCGCGAAGAAGAGCCCGGCTTGCCGGCGCGTCTCGAAGCAGGCGTCGAGGACCCGGGGCGCGTTCACGTAGGTGTTGCGGTGGATCATCCCGTAGCGCACGAACTCCGCCCGCTCCAGCGCCGGGATCATCCGGAGCACGCGACTCTGGTCCCCCCATTTGAGCTGCGTCTGGAAGCCCACCAGCGAGTAGTGGGTCGCCGCCAGGTCGTCCTGGCGCAGCTGGACCACGGCGTGGGGGCGCCTTCCGGTGCGGGGGTCCACCAGCCCCACCGGGCGCATCGGCCCGAACAGCAGGGTGCGCGGCCCGCGGCTCGCGATCACCTCGATCGGCAGGCAGCCCTCGAAGAACAGCTCGCGCTCGAAGTCGTGCAGCGAGGCCATCTCCGCCGTGGTGAGCGCCTCTAAGAAGCGCCCGTACTGCTCGGCGTCGAGCGGACAGTTGAGGTAGTCGTCGCCGCCCTTGCCGTAGCGGGAGGCCCGGAACGAGCGCTCCGGGTCGATGCTGTCCGCCTCCACCACGGGGCTGACCGCGTCGTAGAAGTAGAGCTGCTCCTCGCCGACGAAGCGGACCAGGTCCCGGGCCAGCGGGTCCGAGGTGAGCGGGCCGGTCGCCACGATCGCGATCCCCTCCTGGGGGAGCCGGGTGACCTCCTCGCGGTGAATGCGGACCTCGGGCAGCCCCTCCACCGCTTCGGTCACGAGACGCGCGAAGCGGTCGCGATCCACGGCGAGGGCGCTCCCGGCGGGGACACGCACGGCGTCGGCGGCCTGGAGGATCAACGAGTCGAGCCGGCGCAGCTCGGCCTTGAGCAGCCCGGCCGCCTGGTCCAGAGCGTCACCCCGCAAGCTGTTGGAGCAGACCAGCTCCGCCAGATCCCCCGTGCGGTGCACGGGTGTCCCGCGCCCGGGCCGCATCTCGAACAGGTCGACGGAGAGACCACGCCGGGCGAGCTGCCAGGCGGCTTCGCATCCGGCCAGGCCGCCGCCGACCACCGACACTCGCGGGGCGCTCATCGACCTCGAGACGGGCGGCACGCTCATTGACGTCGGATTATATGCGGCCGCTCACCCCCGCGCCGCGACAGCTGCGGTCGCGGCACGACCTCACGAGGCCCGCTCGCGTCGAGCGCTCGAAGAGCAGGGGCTGCCCGCAGCCGGGACAGGGGCCGGGAACGGGCTGGTACGGGGACCGGAACCGGCACGTCGGGTAGCGGCTGCACGCGAAGAAGGTCCGCCCCACGCGGCCCGGGCGCGCCACGACCTCTCCGGTGCCGCAGTCGGGACAGCGCAGCCCCCGGGGCCGGGGGGTGCACCGCCCGGGGCGCCGGCCGGGCCTCTCCAGCGCGGCCCGCAGCTCGCCGAGGGAATCGGCGGTCCGGCCACGCCGCACCGCGTTCAGGGCGCGCTCGTGAGCCACCAGGCGCGAGGCGTCCAGCAGACCGGGAAGCCTCTCCTGGAGCTGGCGCACGGCGCGCTGGCCCTGGCGGGTCGGGTGGAGCTCCGCTCCGCGCCGCACCATCAGGGCGCTCTCCTCGAGGACCTCGATCAGCTCCGCCACCAGCTGCGGTGGCGCCCAGCAGCGCTCGGTGACCTCCCGGACCAGCGCGCCGTCGTCGTAGCGCCGAGGCGGGTCGGGCACGATCGGCTCCGGCTCGGCCCGGATCCCTTCGAAGGTCTGCCCGGCTCGCAGCCGGGGCGGCGGGGCGGCCCCGGGGGCGCGCACCCCCTGGAAGCCGGCTTCCACCACCTCGCTCCAGCGGGCTCCGAAGCGCGACCGCCCCGACCGCAGCTCGCAGCGGGTGTCCCGGTATACCGCCGGGGCGAGCTGCGAGGAGAGGAAGCGCGTCCAGATCAGCTCGTAGAGCGCCAGCTCGTCGCGGGCCAGGGCTCCGGCCAGACGGTTCGGGTCGCGCTCGAGGGCCGTGGGCCGGATCGCCTCGCCGGGGGGGCCGCTCCCGGCCGGAGCGCGCTCGGGGAGCACGCCGGACCCGCGATTCGACCCCAGCCAGGCCCGGGCCGCGGCCGACGCGGCCGACGAGACTCGCGTCGACTCGCTGTGCCAGTGGGTCACGAGGCCCACCCCGGGCTGTCCCTCCAGGGGCTTTCCTTCGTACAGCCGCTGGGCGATCGCGCCGGTGCGGGCCGCGCCGAAACGCAGCTCACTGAACGCGAGCTCCAGCAGCGTCACCGTGGTGAAGGGCGGTGGTGCGCGCACTCTCCGGCGCCGGCGCGTCACCCCGGCGACCTCGAAGCGTGCCCCCTCGAGCCGCCGGCACAGCAACTCGGCGGCCTGCTCGGCGTGATGGGAGCGGCTCTCGCCCGAAGCCAGCCGCCTGACCAGCAGGGGACCCTCGGGACCCGCCAGCTCCACCCGGACCGCGAAGCTCGGCGGCTCGGCGAACGACTCGACCTCGTCCTCGCGATCGCAGAGCGCCCGCAGGGCCAGCAGCGACGGCCAGGGGAGGGCCCGCGCTATGCCCGGCAGGAGCCGCAGTGCCGCGGCGAGCAGCGCCGCGCCGCGGCAGCGCGCCTCGATCGAGCGGAACACGGCTTCGGGGAGGACCGCGGGGCGAGCCAGCGCCGACCTCACGGCTGCGGGCGTCAGCTCCGGGAGCTCCACGCGGCGCAGCCTCTCGCGCAGCTCGGGGCCGAGCGCCTCGGCGAGGTGCCAGGATCGCTCCGCGCCGGCGCTCCCGGGGTCGGTCGCGATCAGCACCTCGTCGATGGCGGAAGCGCTGGCCCGCAGCTCGGTCAGGCTGCGACGGCGCGACGCCGGGACGACCCAGGTCGGCGCCGCCTCCCCGGACGACTCGAGCTCGCGCCACTCGCCCGCCGCGACGACGACCTGGTCCCCCGTGCGCAGCCCCGGGCGGATGGCGGCGGCCTTCGCCGCGGACTCGACCAGGATCAGGCGCGCGGGGGCCGGCTCGCCGACATTCGGGGGCATGGGGATCGGGTCCGTCTCCGGGACGCTCTCGAGCGCCATGCCAGCCTATCAGCCCCGGATAGGGCCTCCGCTCAGCTCCGCAGGTAGAGGGACCCCGGGAGCCGCCGGACGCGCGCCTCCAGCTCCAGCTGTGTCAGCTCCCGGAGCAGCTCCGGCACGCTCCGACCGCTGCGCTCCTGCAGCTCGTCGAGGCTGCGCGGCGTGTCGGCCTCGAGCCATGCGAGCAGCCCGGCTCCGGGATCGACCGACGTCACGGGCGCCACCAGCTTCAGTGTGTCGAGGACGTCCACAGCGGAGCGGACCAGCGCAGCTCCGTCCCGGATCAGGGCATTCGTGCCCTGCGCCAGGAGGTCCGACGGGTGCCCGGGGACGGCGAGCACGTCGCGGCCCCCTTCGGTGGCCTCCCGGGCCGTGCGCAACGAGCCGCTGCGCTGCCCGGCCTCCACCACCAGGACGGCCTTCGAGCACCCCGCGATGATGCGATTCCGGCGGGGGAAGTGCCCCGGCTGGGGCCCGGTCTCGAGCGGGAACTCCGAGATCACGGCCCCCCGCGCCGCGATCCGTCGCGCCAGCGCCGCGTTGTCTTTCGGGTAGAGGCGCTCCAGGCCCGAGCCCAGCACCGCCAGCGTGTAGCCGCCACCGTCGAGAGCCCCGGCGTGAGCCGCAGCGTCGATGCCCCGGGCGAGGCCGGAGACGACGGTCACCCCGGCCCGGGCCACGCCGCGGGCGATGGCCCTGGCCAGGCTCAGCCCGCGGCTGCTCGCGGCGCGCGCCCCGACGACCGCCAGGGGGCACGCCGCCGGAGGCGGGGGCCACTCGCCGCGGACGTAGAGGACCACCGGGGGGTCGAAGATCTCCCGCAGCAGCTCCGGGTACGAGGCCTCGTCCACCCCCACGATCCGCACTCCCGCCCGCTCGGCGTGACGGCTCTCCGCTTCCGCCTCGCGCCGCGCTGCCCCGCTCGAAAGGGAGCGCTGGGCTGCCGCCGGGAGCAGGTCGCCGTGATCACCGGGCTGGGCGAGCACGCCCGCAAGACCGCGGCTGCGCATCTCGACCAGCCTGTGCGGGCCCACTCCCGGGAGCAGGTTCGCCGTCAGCAGGTCGAAGGTCGTCTCCATGCGCTCTCCAGAAAGCGGCGGCATTCTATGCGGCCGCCGGACCGCGCCAGGTCCGCCGCCCGGCCTTCTCGCGGACCCTGTAGCCGCGCGCACGGCGACTGGCCTCGCACGGGTCCAGACTGTCCCAGATGGGCGACACCCCGCGCACCGCGACGCACGGGGCGCGGCCTCCACGGCGCGGCGGCGGCGCGCCGGGCACGGCCCCGGAGCGGAACCGGACTGCCCTGGGCGTGACGGGTCAAGCCGTTGCCCGAAGGGCGGTTAGTCGTGGGGGGCGGCGACGGGGTAAATGCCGGGGGGGGACGCGCCTACCCTTGCCTGGTCTGGTGCCCGGGGAGTAGTATCGAACTTTGCAGTCAGGAGCCGCCGATGCGCAAGCTGTGGCCTTTTCTCCTCGCGATCGCCTCCGCCGTTCCTGCGGCGGCCGCCCCCAGGAGCGACGAGGAGGTCGCGTTCGGCATCGAGGTCGCCTCTCGCGGCCTGTGGAAGGAAGCCCGCTTCCGGTTCGAGCGCGCCGTCGAGCTCGATCCCGAGAACGCGTCGGCGCTCAACAACCTGGCCGTCGCCCTCGAGCAGCAGGGCGAGTTCGACGGCGCGCGGGATGCCTACGAGAAGGCCCTCGAGCTGAAGCCCGAGGATCTCTACATTCAACAGAACTACGACCTGTTCAGGGAAGCCGATGACAAGCGGAACCGGAAAAAGCGTCGCGCTGAGAATCCTTAGCGTCGGCCTGGCAGGTCTGGCGGCCGGCTGCGCCTCGTTCGTCGAGGTGCCGGTGGAGACCCCGCTCCAGTCCAAGATCGACGTCAAGGCCTTCAGGCGCATCCTGATCGCCGGCTTCGCCACGGAACCCGGCGACGCCCAGGTGGACGTCGTGCCCGAGACCGTCCGGCTGCTGCAGAACCAGCTGCGCTCCAACACCCAGCTCCGGGTCATCGACGCGGACAGGCCACCCCTCACCGATGCGATCGAGCAGGCCACCTCCGAGCTCGGGGATCCCGGCCGCCTCAGCGGCGCCGAGCGCGAGCAGTACCGCCTCGAGGCGGACCGGCTGCTGGCCGACGCGGAGTTCTGGCGGCAGATCGGCGAGGAGTACCAGAACCCGCTGATCGTGACGGGCCGGATCGGGTTCCAGGAGCAGAACCGCTCGGGCTTCCAGGCCCAGGAGCGGGTGGTCCGGGACGCGAGCGGGCGGCCGGTGCTGGTCCGCGGGAACCGCTACCTCGAGCGCAAGGGCTACGCCCTCGCCGCCGACTTCCACTTCATCGACGGGGGAACCGGCGAGCTGCTCCACAAGGAGAAGTTCACCGAGGAGGTGCTGTACGGAGTGGACCAGCGGATCTCTCCGCTCTCGTCCTACTTCGAGCTGATGGACCGGCTGTTGCCGAACTTCCTGGGGGTGATCTCGCCGCAGAAGATCCGCGGCACGCGAATCCTGTTGAGATAGGGGTTGGTGAATGACCTTTCGAGCTGATCCTGGGAGGAGCCTCCCCCGCCGCCTCGCCGGCGCGGTCGCCGCTCTCGCCCTTCTCTTCGCCGCTGCGCCCGCCGCCGCCCAGTTCGTTCCGTACTTCGGCAGGAACAAGGTCAAGTACGACACATTCCAGTGGCGGATCTACAAGGCGCCCCACTTCGAGGTCTACTACTACCCCGAGTTCGAGCTGGAGCTGGGGCGGGTCACCTCGTACCTGGAGAGCGCCTACCAGACCGTCTCCTCGGACCTCAAGCACGAGATCAACTTCGCGATCCCGGTCATCCTGTACAAGACGAGCTCCGAGTTCCAGCAGACGAACCTGTTCCCGGCCGAGGTTCCCGAGGGCGTGCTGGCCTTCGCGGAGCCGGTCCGGGACCGCATGGTCCTGCCCATCGACCTCCCCTCGGACAAGCTCCAGGACCTGGTGATCCACGAGCTGACCCACGTCTTCCAGTTCGACCTGATCCCCCGCAACCTGTTCCAGCGCACGGTGCCGCTCTGGGTCGACGAAGGCCACGCCTCCTACATGGAGGGGAAGTGGGACCCCCTCGACCTGATGCAGGTCAGGGAAGCCGCCATCAACGACAACGTCCCGAAGATGAGCCGCTCGCAGTTCCAGGCGCTTTCGGGGCGCGCCCCGTACAACTTCGGCCACGCCGTCTTCGACTTCATCGAGGAGCGTTACGGCAAGGAGGGGATGCGCCAGTTCCTTTACACCTGGCGCAAGAACCTGGTGGGCACCAGCAGCGGCGACGTCTACGAGCAGGCGTTCCGGATCAAGCCCGACGAGTTCGACCGCGAGTTCGAGCGCTATCTGAAGGAGCGCTTCAAGCCCTTCCGGGACAAGGAGCGGGCGCCGGACTACGGAGCGCCGATCTCCCCCGACTCGGAGCGCACGGCCTACACCCAGGTATTCGGCTTCGCGCCCAGCCCCTCAGGCGAGATCGCGGCTGCGGTCACGGGCAACCGCGCCGACGGCGAGATCGACGTGGTGCTGCTGTCGCTCCGCACCGGACAGGTGATCAAGAACCTCACCTCCGGCTACAGCGGGGCCTACGACTTCCTCCACATCGACTTCCTGCACCGCTCGCTGGCCTTCTCCCCCGACGGCGACCAGGTCGCGTTCTTCGCGCGGACCGGAAAGCGCCGCAGCCTGTTCCTCGCCTCGGCCCTCACCGGGGAGGTGGAGAAGAAGATCCCCATGACCGTGGACCAGGCCACGGCCCCCGTGCTGCTCCCCAACGGCCGCCAGGCGTTGTTCACGGCCATCGACACCGGGATCACCGACGTCTACCTCATGGACCTCGAGACCGAGAGGATCCAGAACCTGACCCGGGACGACTTCGCCGACTCCGACCCCCAGATCTCCCCCGACGGGCGCTACGTGGTCCACAGCCGGCGCATCAGCGGCTTCGAGAAGCTCTACATCTTCCCCCTCGCGAACCCCGAGCAGAAGACCCAGCTCACCTTCGGGACCTTCGACGACGTGTCGCCCGTCTTCTCCCAGGACGGCAACAAGGTGTTCTACAGCTCCACCGAGGACGACGAGATCTTCAACCTCAGGTCCCTCGACCTCAGGACCGGGGTGATCGAGCAGTACACGGACGTCCTGAGCGGCAACCTCGCACCCGCGCCCTTCACGGGACCCCAGGGGGAAGAGCGGCTCGGGTTCATCACCTTCCACAAAGGCGAGTTCCTGCTCTACGCAGTCGAGCTCAAGGAGCCCCTCAAGGAGGTCGAGCAGGAGGTCATGGTCGCAGCCGACGAGATCATCGACTTCCAGCCCGACGTCGTGCACCAGGTGATCCCCGAGAACAAGCGTCGCAAGAAGATGTTCGAGAAGCTGTTCCTGGAGGGGCGGCCGCCGATCAACGTCGGGCTGACCTCGGGCGGGGACTTCTTCGGCGGGTCGCAGATCGCCCTGGCCGACGTCCTCAACGACCAGAACATCCTGTTCACCGCGCTCTCGATCCGGGAGTTTCGGAACTACGACCTGACCTACTTCAACCAGAGCTCGCGCTTCCAGTGGGGGGCGAGCCTGTCGGACAATACCTACTTCTACTTCTCGTCTCCTTTCCAGCTCCAGCGCGGGTTCTCGCGGGAGGGGGCCTTCGCCAAGACCCGCGTCACCGGCGGGACCGCGTTCGGGGTCTACCCCATCGACACCTACCGCCGGCTGACCGTCTCCGCCGGGGCGTACCGCCTGGCCGAGGGCTTCGACGATCCCTTCGTGGAGGAGTTCATCCGCGCTCAGGCCGAGCAGCAGGGGGTGCCGTTCTTCCTGAACGACGGCACCTACTACCCGCTCTCGGCCCGGCTCACCCAGGAGACCACGCGCTTCCGGGAGTTCGGCCCGCTCACGGGGAGCGCGTTCTCCGTGGGGGTCGAGTTCGCCCCCGGGGTCGGGGACTCGCTGACCCGCACCAGCGTCGACGCGGACCTGCGCAAGTACTTCCGGCTCGGGAGCACGACCACCGTGATGGCGTTCCGCGCCCGCGGCTTCAGGTCCACCGGCAACCACCCCCGGAACTACTACTTCGGAGGAAACATGGAGCTGCGGGGCTTCCCCTACCTCAGCTTCACCGGGAACGAGGGCTTCTTCGCCAACGCCGAGCTGCGGGTGCCCCTGATCAACCTGATGGCGACCCCGATCGGCGTGATGGGACCCGTTCGGGGAACCGTCTACTTCGGCCTCGGCGGCTCCCGCTACGCCGGGGAGTCGTTCTCGTGCTGGACGGACGACCCCGGAACCTCCTTCGTGAACTTCGACCCCGAGGATCCCCGGACGTTCTTCGGGGAGCCGGTCGATGGCTTCCATCTCCAGGACTGCCGGGCTTCCTACGGGTTCGGCTTCCAGTTCTTCTTCCTCGGCTACCCCCTGCACTTCGACTGGACGAAGCTCACGGACCTCTCGGTCACGGCCGACCGGTCGCGCTTCGACTTCTGGATCGGCTTCGATTTCTGAGCGGCCGGTTTGACCGGCCGCCGCCGCCTGGGGTACCCTCTTTCGTTTGTCGGATGCATCTGAGCGGGAGGCGTGAGCGTGTACGCGATCATTGAGACCGGTGGCAAGCAGTACCGGGTGAGCCCGGGGGACACGATTCTCGTGGAGCGCCTGGCAACACCGGTCGGAGAGCAGGTCAGCCTCGACGACGTGCGCCTTCTGGGCGGGGAAGAGACCCGGGTCGGGACGCCGCGGGTCGACGGGGCCTCGGTGCTGGGTACCGTGCTCGAGCACGGCCGCGAGCGCAAGATCCGTGTCTTCAAGTACAAGCGGCGAAAGCACTACCGCCGCACTCGCGGCCACCGCCAGTCGTTCACGGCGGTCCGGATCGACGAGCTGCGCGGCTGAGAGGGTCGCGTTCTTCCGCGGACGAGGATAGAGATCGACTATGGCGCACAAGAAGGGACAGGGCTCGAGCCGCAACGGCCGCGACAGCAACGCTCAGCGGCTCGGCGTGAAGCGCTTCGGAGGCCAGCGGGTTCGGGGCGGCACGATCATCCTGCGCCAGCACGGAACGCGCTGGAAGCCCGGCAGGAACGTCGGCCTGGGACGCGACCACACGCTGTTCGCCCTCGTCGACGGCGTCGTGCAGTTCGAGGACCACGGCTCCCGAGGCCTCCGCGTCAGCGTGGTCGCCCCGGCGGCCAGCTGACGCCGCCGCCGCCGGGCGGCGGCGAAGGATGTTCGTCGATCGCGTCAAGCTCCTGGTCAAAGGCGGGGACGGTGGGCGCGGCTGCGTGAGCTTTCGCCGCGAGGCCTACGTGCCCCGGGGCGGGCCCGACGGAGGTGCCGGGGGCGACGGCGGTGACGTCGTGCTCGAGGCCGCCGCGAACCAGAGCACGCTGCTCCCGCTGCGTTACCACACCGAGTTCCGCGCGGCCAGGGGCGCCCACGGCGGCTCCTCCAACAAGACCGGCCGCTGCGGCGAGGACACCGTCGTCCCGGTTCCCCCGGGCACCCTCGCCGTCGACATCGAGACCTCCACCCTCCTCGGGGAGCTGCTCGCGCCCGGGGCCCGGCTGGTGGTCGCGCGGGGCGGGCGCGGCGGCCGGGGCAACCGGGCCTTCCTCTCGAACCGCAACCGCGCGCCTCGGCAGGCCGATCCCGGTGAGCCCGGCGAGGAGCGCTGGATCCAGCTGGATCTCCGCCTGATCGCCGACGTCGGCCTGATCGGGGCACCGAACGCCGGGAAGTCCACCCTGCTCTCGCGGATCTCGGCGGCGCGGCCGCGCATCGGCGCCTTTCCCTTCACGACGCTGACGCCGGTGCTCGGCGTCGTCGAGGTCGGAGACCACAGCTTCGTGGTCGCCGACATCCCCGGCATCGTCGAGGGTGCCCACGCCGGAGGCGGGCTCGGGCTCGACTTCCTGCGCCACGTGCAGCGGACCCGCGCCCTGCTGCACCTGGTGGACACCTCCGACGCGGCCGAAGACCCCGTGGGCGCGTTCCGCGAGGTCCGGGAGGAGGTCCGGCTGTGGGACCCCGCGCTGTTGGAGCGCCCGCTGCTGGTGTTGGCGACGAAGCGCGATGCCGCCAGCTCTCACGAGAGCCTCGCCGCCCTCGAAAGGGCGGCCGGGGACCTCGGCCTCGAGGTGCTGGCGGTGTCGGGGGTCCGCGGTGACGGCCTCGCCCGGCTCAGCGCCCGCGCCTGGAGCCTGCTGGCCGGAGACCCGGCCCCGGCAGCGAGGAGCGCGCCGTGAAGGTCGGGGTCATGGGCGGCACCTTCGACCCGATTCACCTGGGCCACCTGCGGGCCGCCGAGACCGCCCGGGAGGCCCTCGACCTGGAGCGCGTCCTGTTCGTGCCCGCCGGCCGTCCCCCTCACCGCTCCTCCCCGGTTGCCCCGGGGCTCGACCGCTACGCCATGGTGGCGCTGGCGGTCGCGGACCATCCCGGGTTCGTGGCGTCGGACGTGGAGCTGCGGCGGGACGGGCCCAGCTTCACCATCGACACCCTCGAGGCGCTGCGCGCCGCTCGGTCGGGCAGCCGGTTCACACTGATCGTGGGGAGCGACAGCCTCTCGGAGCTGCCCGGCTGGCGCCAGGCGGAGCAGATCCTGAGCCTGGCCCGCGTCGCGGTCGTCGAGCGACCGGGGGACGCCAGCCCGTGTCCCCCGGAGCTTAGGGAGCGGGTGTCCCGCATCAGCGGTCCCGCTCTCGACGTGTCCGCGACGTCGATACGCGCCCGGATCGCCGCCGGCGGAAGCGTCCGCTACCTCCTCCCGCCGGGGGTCGCCGAGTACATCGAGAAACGGGAGCTCTACAGATGAGCGCGGGGCTCCCCGCCCACGTCCGCCGCGCCGCCGAGGCCGCCCTCGAGAAGAAGGCCGAGGACGTGGTGATCCTCGACGTGCGCGCCCAGGCCTCCTTCGCGGACTACTTCCTGCTCGCGACCGGATCGAACCAGCGGCAGCTGGTCGCCATCGCCGACGAGATCCGGACGGCGCTGCGCGGGCTGGGGAGGCGCCCCGACCACGTCGAGGGCTACCCGCGCCAGGAGTGGGTGCTGATGGACTACGACAGCCTCGTGGTCCACGTCATGAGCGCGGCCAGCCGCGCCTTCTACGACCTGGAGCGGCTGTGGGCCGACGCACCGCGGATCCGGGTGTCGTCCTGACGGGGCCCGCGGAAGGGCTCCAGGTCGTCTCCCAGTCCGCCCCGATGCGGGAGCTGATGGAGATCGTGGGGCGGCTGGCCTCGGTGACGAGCCCGGTGCTCCTGGAGGGCGAGAGCGGGACCGGGAAGGACCTCCTCGCCCACCTCCTCCACTACCGGGGCCCCCGCGGCGCGCACGCCCTGATCAAGGTGCACTGCCCGTCGATTCCCGAGGACCTGATGGAGTCGGACCTGCTGGGACACGAGCGCGGCGCCTTCACCGATGCGAAGACCGCAAAGCAGGGCAAGATCGAGCTGGCGGGAGGCGGGACCCTGTACTTCGACCAGATCCAGGACCTGAGCCCGCGCCTGCAGGCCAAGCTGTTGCGAGTCGTCGAGGACAAGCGTTTCGAGCGGCTGGGCGGAACCCGCACCATCGAGGTCGACGTCCGCTTCGTAGCCTCTTCCAACGTGCCGCTCCGGGGAGCCGTCTCCCGGGGTGTGTTCCGGGAGGACCTGTTTCACCGGCTCGGCGTGGTGCCGGTCACCCTGCCGCCGCTCCGGGAGCGGCGCGAGGACGTGCTGCCCCTCGCCGAGCTGTTCCTGGCGCGAGTCCGTGAGCGCGGGCTGACCCACGCGCGGGGCTTCACCCCCGAGGCCGCCCAGGTCCTGAGGGGCTACCGCTGGCCGGGGAACGTCCGGGAGCTGCGCGCGGCGGTGGAGCGGGCGGCTCTCTACGCCGATCCCGGCCCTGAGATCCCCGTCTCGGCGCTCCCCGACGGGGTGACCGACAGCCCCCACACCCTGTGGGAAGGGCGGGACCGCCAGCCGACCCTGCGGGACGTGGAGCGGGAGTACATTCGCCACGTGCTCGGCCGGGCGGGTGGCAATCAGACCCGGGCCGCCGCCGTGCTCGGCATCAGCCGCAAGGCGCTCTGGGAGAAGCGCCGGCGTTACGGGCTCTCCTGAGATGGGGCGGGTCGTCGCTGCGCTCGCCGGATCGCCCGGCCTGCTCGTGCGCTGGGTCCTCGACCCCGTGCTGGCTGCGGTCTTTCCGGGCTGGTGCCCCGCCTGCGGCGAGCCCGTCGACCGCCCGACCCGCGGGCCACTCTGCGAGGCGTGCTGGAGCGGCTTTCCCCGGCTCCCGGGGGTCCCGTGTCGCTGCGGCTTCCCGCTCCCCGAGGGGCTCGAGCTGTGCGGGCGCTGCCGGCGCGGGCAGGGCGTGCTGGACCGGGGCGCCTGCCTCGGTCCCTACGAGGGACCGCTGCGGGTCGCGGTCCACGAGCTGAAGTACCGGGGCCGGCGGCGCGTGGCGCGGCGCCTGGGGGAGCTGCTGCTGGAGTCGCCCCGCGTCCGTGAGACACTTGAGGGGGCCGTGGTCGTCGAGGTTCCGCTGCATCCCAGCCGGCTGCGCAGCCGCGGGTTCAACCAGGCCGGGCTGCTGGCCGACTCGCTCGCCGACGGGGCCGGGCTCCGGCGGCCCGGCGGCGTGCTGGTTCGGCGCAGGGAGACCCCGCCACAGACCGGGCTGTCCGCGGCGAGCCGACGGCGCAACGTCGATGGGGCGTTCGCGGTCCGGCGCCGGGCCAGCGTGGTCGGGCGCGCGGTCGTGTTGGTCGACGACGTGATGACGACGGGGGCCACGTTGCGCGCCTGTGCTCGGGCGCTGCGGCGGGCCGGGGCCCGGGAGGTTCGCGCGGTCACGGCCGCCCGGGTCTTCTGATTTCGAGACGAAGAGCGAGGTGATGGTGAGAGATCTGGCACGTGTCCTCTGGCTCGGGACGGCGCTGGCGGCGGCGCCCGCGGTGACCCTGGCCTGGGGCCCCAACGCTCACAGGGCCGTCCACGAGCGGGCCATCGGCACCCTCGAGGGCGACATCGAGGACTTCTACAAGGACCACCGGGCCGAGATGGCGACCCTCGCTTTCGACGACCCCGAGCTGGTCGCGGGCCTCGACGAGAGCGGACACCACTTCGCCGTCGACGCCCTCGAGCCGTTCCCCTTCCTCGACCTGCCCCACCGCGAGGATGCCCTCGCGGAGAAGTTCGGCCCCGCCGCCCAGGAGGCCGGTCGGCTGCCGTGGCTGATCCAGGAGTCCTACACCCGGCTCGTCGAGGCCTTCCGGCTCCGGGACAAGGCCCAGATCCTCGAGGAATCGGACCGCCTCGCAGTCCTGGTCACGGATCTCCACAACCCGCTGGCCCTGACCCGCAACCGGGACGGCCAGGAGACGGACCAGCACGGGCTCTGGGAGCGCTTCTCGGTGAAGCTCCCCGAGGCCATGGACAAGGATCTCAAGCCGAGGCCCGACTCGGCTCATTTCCTCGACGACCCCGAGGGCTTCGTCTTCTCGCTCATCAACGCGAACTACGTGTGGGCCGACAACGTGATGTACGTCGACGAGCTGGCCGCACGGGGCAAGTCCTCCTACACCCAGATCTACTACGAGTCCCTCGCCCGCCGCGCCCGCGACATCGTCAACGGCCGTCTCAGCGAGGCCGCCGAGCACGTCGGCAGCTACTGGTACACGGCCTGGACGAACGCCGGCAGGCCGGCCCTGAAATAGGGGTGTCGCGGTGGGTATGTCCGTTGACCCCCACCGAGCCGGCCCACTATCATCGCCGCGACCCGGGAGTCGGGCTCGCGGTCGTGTGAGGATTCAGTCTATTGGCCGAGGGGAACGCCCCGACCGATGCGGAGCTCATCGAGCGCTGTCTTCAGAACGACAACGCCGCCTGGGAGCGCATCGTGGCGCGGTTCCGCCGCCGCATCTTCTACATCGCGTACAAGTTCACGGGCCGCCACGACGACGCTGAGGACCTGACACAGGAGATCTTCCTCAAGGTCTTCAAGAGCCTGGACAAGTTCCACCGCGATGCGGACTTCGGCACCTGGCTCTCCAGCGTGGCCCGCAATTACTGCATCGACCGCTACCGCGCCGGCAAGCGGGAGCGGGAGCTGATGGTGGAGGACGCCCTCGCCTTCGACCTCGCCCCTGCGGTCTCGGGCAACCCCCACCGCGCCCTCGAGGAGCGAGACCGGCGAACCTTCCTCCGGGAGGGCCTCGACCTGCTGCCCCCGAAGCTGCGGGAGGCGGTGGTGCTGCGGGACCTGCTGGGGCTGAGCTACCAGGAGATGTCGGAGCGACTGGGCCTTCCCGAGGGCACTGTCAAGAGTCGGATCAACCGCGGCCGGGAGGAGCTGGGGCGCCAGCTCCGGCGCTCCCGGCAGCCCGGGCGCTCCCGGGGCAGCCGCTCGGGGCGGCGTCGTTCGACCCGTTCGGAGGTGAGGTGATGCAGCTCAAGATCGAGCGACAGGGTGACGTCCGGATCGTCCGGGTCGGGGAGGCCAAGCTCACGTACCCCATCCTGGCCTCGTTCTTCGCCGCGGTTCGGGAGCTGGTGGAGGACGGCTGCCGGCGACTCGTCATCGACCTCCAGGCGGTCACCTACGTCGACAGCGCTTCCATCGGATGTCTGATGGACATCCACCGGCT
>Ga0299906_10002076_pt1 | contig 16852 bp, 13 predicted proteins | sample RVTome_14_FD_200259 | JGI IMG/M metagenome (GOLD analysis project Ga0299906, IMG submission 200259) | Soil microbial communities from uranium-contaminated site in the Upper Colorado River Basin, Wyoming, United States - RVT145D125 (version 2) ...
ATCGAGGTGGTGCTCAGCCTCTTCGGCATCCTCACGAACGTCCGCACGGGTGGGCTGGCGAGCCAGTCGCTCTCGCTCGACGGGCTCTCGCGGTCGCAGGCGTTCGGCGGCGGCAAGTACGGGCCGTACTCGGGCGCGATCGAGCTCTGGCTCCAGCAGCAGAAGGCCATCCTCGAGAGCTGGCGCCGGGCCGAGCGCGGGCCGGTGCTCATGGTCATGTGACATGGCGGTCACCGATCCCATCGCTGGCGGCCTGCACTTCGACCCAGCGGCGTTCGCCGGCCTGCTCGACGCGCACGGCACCGAGGTGCAGACACGGCACGCGGTGCGCTGCGCGTGCTGGGACCGGCGCACCGGCAAGCCCGACCCCGCGTGCACGCTCTGCCAGCCGTTCGGGCTGCTGTGGGACCCGGCGGTGACCCGCAAGGCGCACGGGCCCACGCGCAAGCCGACGCGCCGCTTCGGGCGCGAGGGCGAGCTCGATGTGGGCGACTGCTTCTTCTCGTTCGCGGCCGACGTCATCCTCTCGTTCGGCTCGCGCATCCTCTGCCCGGCGAGCTTCATCGCCGTGGACGACATCCTGACGCGCGGGCAGGACGATCGGCTCCGGCACGGGACGATCGGGCCGCTGCTCTCGGCGCACTACGTCGTGCGCACGCCGCCCGCGGGGCCCGACTATACGACCACGAAGGTGCCGCTCGCGGTGGACGGCGTCGCGCCGGACATCGTGGTGGGGCCCGATCGGCTGGTGACGTTCACTGGCGTGCCGCCACCGGCCGGTACGCGGTACGTCGTCTCGTACCGAACGCCCGTCGAGTACGTCGTCTGGGAGCCGCAGGAGCGGCGCGAGGGCGAGCAGGCGCAGCCGACGCGCTACCTCTGCAAGCGCATGGACTTCCTGGTGCATGCCGCGAACGCCGCGGAGAGCTTCGACTATGGCGCTTGAGGAGTTCCCGCACCTCAAGGCCGCGCTCGCCGGGCCGATCCCAGACCTCATCGTGGCGGAGTGGTCGGAGGTGGCGCAGGAGCACTCGGCGACCGGCTTCTACCGTTCCAACCTCGCCTTCTCCCGCATGTACCCGTATCGCGGGAACGAGCTCGCGGCGGCCGTCGCCAACACGGCGCCCTACGCCAAGGTGCTCGAGGACGGGCACGGCGGCTACCACCTGCCGTCCCACATCAAGTGGGGCGAGTCGGCCCGCGCGAAGACGACCAAGGACGGCCGGCGTTACCTCACCATCCCGTTCCGGCACTTCACGCCCGGCGCTGCCGCTGGCGGGCTCTCGACGCGGCGCATGGCGGCCATGATGCCGCAGGACGTCTACCGTGACGCACTCACGGCGCTGCGCGGCGAGCGGACGAAGCGTGCCCAGGCGGCCCTCGGGCGCCTCGCCCAGGCGGGGACGCGGCTCTCGCGGCCCTACGGGCATCACGCGCGCACCGATGCCCGCTTCCCGCCGGCGCTGCTCCAGCGGGCGATCAAGCAGGAGGGCAAGCCGGGCTACACCTGGCGCTCGCGGACCTACGAGGGGCTGCGCCGCTACGAGCAACGCAACCCGCTCACGGGCTCGAAGTCGAGCACGTACCTCACGTTCCGCACGCTCACCGAGGACTCGGTGGGCTGGTACATCCCGCCGCATCCCGGCTACCAGTTCGCCGCGCGCACGGTGGAGCGGGTGCGCGAGCAGCTCCGCACCATCGTGGCGGAGGCGGCGCGCGAGGACGTCGTCAACCTGGTGACGATCCACCTGGGGGGCCGCCAGTGAGCTTCGGCGGCATCCCGGTGCCGGAGCTCGCGCTCCTGGCCCTACTCGACGACACGCCCGGCTCGGGCGGCCTGATCGACCAGCTCGTCTCGAATACCGAGCTGCTCGATCATCTGCTCCAGACGGTGACGGCCGCCGACCAGGACTCGCTGCGCACGGCGCTCACACGCCGTGGCGGGCGGCTCTCGCTCGGCTTCGGGGAGGAGTCGATCGAGGACTGGTCGGTCCTGGTCTTCAAGGTGGGCGAGGCGGCGCCGGACCGGACGCTGGGCGACCACGTCGGCGCAGCCGAGGAAACCCCAACCGTAGACCCGACGACGCTGGCGGCTGCGATCGGCCCTGAGGTGGGCGTGGCGCTCGCCCTGGTGGGTGGGCTGCCGGCGGGGCTGCCGAACCGGGGCCGCGTGCGGCTCGGGAGCACCGAGCTCGCGACGTACCGGATCGACGCCGGGACCGTCGTGCTCGAGGCCCGCGGCGTCGCGCAGACGACGGCCAAGGCGCACGCGATCGGCGCGGGCGTGGCGCCGCATCTGCTGAGCACCCGGATCGGGTGGAGCGAGATCGCGCACACGCGCGTGGACGTGCTGAGCAGCTCCGCCCTGTTCAACATCTTCCTCGCGACGCTCATCAAGGCAACGCTCATCAGCCGGGCCGCCGATTTCGAGGCGGCGGGCTTCACGCTGCGCTCGATCACCGAGAGTGACCTGGCGCCGCGGCCCGAGTCATACCCGGCGCAGCTCTACGTGCGGAGTCTCATGGTGGACCTCCAGCGGGACTTCGCCGTGCCGATCACATTCCCTGTCGTCACCGGGCCGGCCTTGGCCGAGGTGACGCTGACACCGGAGGTGCCATGAGCAAGGCGAAATCGACGAGCCGGGCGGAGGCGGTGCCCACCGTGCTCACCCGCGAGCAGCTCGATGCCGAACGAGACGGGACGGACGGGACGGAGCAGCCGGTGGCGATCGACGCGGAGCCACCGCCCCCGCCACCGGGCTCGACGATGCCCGAGCCGGCGACGAAGCCGGCGGAATTCCCGCTGGGCGTCGAGGAGTGGGCGCTCGGCCGCCAGGACGGCCGGATCCTTCTGGCCGGCTTCCGTGGCTACGTCCGCGCCACGTTCGGGGCCGGGGAGAAGCGAATGCGCTACGAATGGACCCGCGAGTTCGAAGCGTGGCGAGCCCGCCCGACGACGTAAGGGGCGCGGGCGGCGGCAACGGCGGGGGAAGAGGAAGAGGGGTAGGCGATGCCAAGTTACGCGATCGGGTTCAACCACAACGGGCAGTGGACGGCGTTCCCGAGCTCGTTCACGACCATCAACGCGGAGGCCCTCGAGGCGCGGAACCAGGGGCCGACCGGGGTCATGGCCATCCTGGCGACCGGCGCGGGTTTCTTCCCGCCGCAGCAGGCGAGCAGCCTGCCGTTCGACATCGGCTCGCCCTCGCGATTCCTGCCGCCCAGCGACCTGCGCACGGCGGCGGAGTTCGCGGTCCGGCGGTTCACCGAGCCGGACATCGACGGGCCGGGGCAAATCTTCGTGGTGCCGGTGACGGCCGCGACGAAGAGCACCCTCGACATCGAGGACATCGTCCCGGCGACCCTGGCGACGCTCACCAGCAAGGGCTGGGGCCTCAAGATGAACGCGATCCTCGTGAAGTCCGAGGCGGGCCTGCTCACGGTCACGTTGCCGACCGATTCGGGCGCCAACATCGTCGAGACGTTCGCGTACACGACGGTGGCCGAGCTCGTGGACGAGATCAACGGGCGCTCGGGCATCGTGGAGGCCGCGTTTGTCCTGGAAGGCACGCCCGACACCTTCGTGGACACCCCGATGGCGGGCGGGACCGAGCCGGCCGCCACGAACGACGACTGGGCGGCCGCGTTCGCGGCGATCGATCCGCTCAAGATCAACGTCGTGCATGTGGCCTCGGGCGACGCGGTCAACGTCTGGCCCATGCTCATCGCCCACCTGGCCGCGCACCGCGGACGCGGCTTCGTCGGCTCGACGAACATCCGCAACTGGAACGGCGTGGCGGCGCGCGCGGCGGCCATCACGGCGCTGATCGCGGAGGCGGCGGCACTCAACTCGCCGCGCGTCATGCACATCGGCCTCGGGGCCGATGGGCAGCCGGGCTATCTGGCGGCCGCCCGCTACGCGGCCCTCGCCGCGTCACTGCCGCCGAGCGTCCCCATGACCTTCAAGCGGCTCGACTTCGTCTCGCTCGAGGCGCGGCTCACCCGCGAAGAGGTTGGCGGGGTCACGGGCCTGCTGGTCAACGGCGTCGCGCCGCCGGTGCCCGACCCGCGCAACGAGAGCGTCTTCCTGGTCTCGCGCGGCCTGTCCACCTGGACGGGGGATGCGAACCTCTACCGCCGGGAGCACTCGGTGCTCGCGGCCGTGGACGGCGTCCAGGACGAAATCGAGCAGGCCATGTTCCAGTTCCTCGGCCTCGAGGGCACGTTCGCGGTGCTCGGCCGCGCGACGCAGGCGGTCGCGGAGATTCTGCGGCTGGCGAGCCGACCGGACAGCGCCATCCGCATCCTGGCCTTCGATCGCGAGCAGATCGTCGTGACGTTCTCGTCGGACACCGTCATGCGGGTCGCGGCGTCGCTCACGCCGATCATCCCGATCAACTTCATCGTCACGACGCTCGCGCTCGAGCGTACGGACATCACGATCGAAGTGGACGTCAACCTGGCGGCCTCGCCGCAGGTGTAACGCAAGCTCCGCACACAGAAGCGGCGGGGAGGGGTAGGACGAAATGGGACAGCTTTCTGCGGAACGATTCCAGACCGGCAACCACGTCCAGGTGTTCTTGACCGGCGACGGTGCCCGGCGCGTGTTGGGCGAGGGGCTCGTCGGGGCGCCCACGGGCAAGGCCCGCTCGACGGACGCGCAGACGTCCACGGGCGCGCAGTTCTTGCACACGGTGGGCGACGCCGAGCCGGCGGGCATCGTGGACGGGGCGTACGAGTACCGGATCAATCTGGACCTCCTGCGTCTGCGCACCGACGACGCCTCCGAGCTCATCGAGGCGGAGCCGGTGGACATCGAGATGATCGACCGGTTCAACAACGGCCAGGTCATCATCGCCCGGTCGTGCCACCTGGCGAACAGCAACGCGCGCATCCCGGCGAACCAGCCGATCGTGCGCAACCTGTCGTTCCTGGCACTGCGCGTCGAGGGGTAACGGGGTCCCCCTTGCGTTGCCCCGATCGGCCGGTGTCAGGGGGCGCCCTGGCACCGGCAAACCCCGGCTCACGCGGCGGGGGTGTCGGCGGCACGGCAAGGGTCCCGCGGAACACGAGGGGGGGAGATCATGGACGAAGCCGAGGCGTTGCTCCGCTTCACGCTCGAAGGGGAGCCCAGGGCGTTTCCGGGCCAGACGAAGCCGGAGGGCACGTTCGGGCCCGAGTTCGGGGGCGAGTTCCAGCTCAAGCGGCCGACGCTGCTCGATCGGATCGACGCGCAGGGCTATGCCCGCGCGTTCACCGAGAAGCGGTACGGCATCGACGCCGCGGCACTCGATGGCGAGACGTATCTGCTCGTCGTGGCCTGGTTCTCGCTCCAGTCGATCACCGAGGTGCGGCCGGCGTGGCTCGAGCAGGGGCTCGATGCCGAGGACTCGCCCGACCTGGTGCAGGCCATCATGCGGGCGGCGTGGATCGCCCGCGAGCGCCTGGCCGCGAGAAAAAAAAAGTCCGCGCCGAGTGGCGGGAGCGACTCCACCACTACGTGAGTGAGCACCTCGAGCTCCTCCTCTTCTGCCGGCAGTACGGCATCGCGCCGACCGACCCGCGCGTGCGCGAGATGCCCGAAGAGGACCTCGCGCTGCACGTCGAGAGCTGGCTCGTCATGTTCGGTGGCGAGAACGTGTCCGCGACACAGTGTGAGGTCTGCGGCGGGTGGTCGTACCTCACGCGCTGCCCGGTCTGCCCAGGGCGGCCGCCGTTCTCGCTCGCCGCGCGCACGGCCGACGCGCTCGAGGCCCGCGAGGCGCGCGGTGAGAAGGTCGATTGGGCCAAGGAGTTCGACGCGCTCGTCTTCCCCGATGCCGTGAAGAGCTGAGATGGAACCGGTCGTCATCCCCGTTGCGCTCGATACCACGCGGGTGCCGTCTGCGGCGCAGCAGCTTGGGGACGACGTGCGGCGGGCGACCGAGACCATCCCGGAGGCCCGTGCCGCGCGCGAGGCGGGCGACGAGACGAAGGCGGCGCGGCACCTGACCCGTGACTTCGACCAGCTCGGGGCCACGATCGGCCAGCTCACCGGCCAGTTCAAGGTGCTCAGCGCCGTGCTCCAGCACCTCATTCAACAGGCGGCCCAGCAGCCGGGCGCTCCCGGCATGCCGCATCCGGCGGTGCAGCCGCCGCCGGCCGCGCCAGCGGGCGCCACGCCACCGGGCACGACCGGCGGCGGGGGCGGCACGTACCTCCCGCCGCTGTGGCGGATGGGCCGCAACGTCGGCATGTCGGTGGCTGGCCTGGTCGGGCTCGGCGGCGCCGGCTCGGGCTTCGCGGAGCTGCGCCGGTGGATCGAGGGCGCGCGCAGCTTTGGCGTCGAGGCGGCCATGGCCGAGCTCGGCTCCCAGCGGCCCGGCACCTACGAGGCGCTCTCGCGCGGCGTGCGTGACGAGCCCGGCTTCAACACCCTCGTGGATCCGAACCAGGGCATGCGGATGGCCGCCGAGCTCCTGCGCGTCGGCTATCGCGGCGACATGGCCGAGACGGGCCGCGATGCGCTTGCGCTGGGCGAGATCGGCCTGCGCGGCATGGGCTCGGCCGCCGCCGGCGGCGCGCTCGGCACGCAGGCGTACGAGACGCTGCGCAGCGACCAGGTGGTGGCCTACCTGGGGTCGCTCGTGAACCTCGGCCAGACGCAAAACCTCGGGCTCGGCAACCTGCTCTCGCAGTTCTCCGGGCTCCGGCAGTCGTTCGAAGCGCGTGAGGGCCAGTACGCGCGATCCGAGCGTGAGCTCGTCGAGCTGCTGCGGCTCCAGGAGATGCTCTCGACGCTGCCGGGTGACGTCGGCGTGGGGGCCGGCGGGCAACGGCTCGTCGAGGGCGTGCAGAGCTTCGGCCGCGAGGCCGGCATCGGCCGCGCCGTCTCGCTGCGCGCCTACCAGGAGACCACGGGCCAAGGGCTGCCGCGCACCGCGCAGGACGTCATCGCCTTCGAGCGGTGGCTCCAGTCGCCGCAGTCGGTGCGGCCGGTGGCCGAGGTGGCGCGGCGCGAGCTCGGCCCTGACGTGGCGGCCTACCTGCTCTCCGGGCGCGGCCAGCGGCCGATCGAGCCCTTCCAGCGCATGATGGAGCGCGACCAGCCCTTCACCGACGACGACTTCACGGGCCTGCTCCGGCCCGAAGAGGTGCCGGCGATGCTCGGGCGCCAGGCGCGCGACCTCGAGGACACGCAGGGTGGCCGGGAGCTGCGCATCGAGCGGGACCTGGCCGAGATGCGCGCGCGGGAGAGCCGGCTGCTCGAGCTCGAGCAACGCCTGCGCGAGACGCTGGCCGCGCAGCCGACGCTCACCACGGGCGCGCAGGTTGGCATGGGCCTCGGCGGCACGGCGTACGCGGTGAGCGCCGCCCGCGGCCTCCTGCGCGGCGGCACGGCGGCGGGCGGTGGGGCCGCAGGTGCCGGGGCTGGCGCTGGCGCCGGCGCGGGGGTCGGGGCACTCCTCACGCGCGCGGGCTTCCGGCAGGCACTCGGTCCGGCGCTCGGTGCCGGCATGATCGCCAAGGACGTCTACGACGCGGCCGCCGGCGGCGACGAGAACAATTCCACGGACGTGATCGTGGGCATCCTCGGTGCGCTGGCCGGCCTGGGCCTCGTAGTCGGCACGGGGGGCACCGGAGCCATCCCGCTCGTCCTGGGCGGCGTGACGGGCTACGGCGCGGCCGCCGGGGCCCAGCAGGCGTGGGAGGCGTTCCAGCCGCAGTCGGCTGCCGCGGCCCGCCCGTCCCTGCCACCGGGTTTGCCGGGGCGCGACCTGGCGGAGCGGTTCACGATCCCGCGCGCGGAACGGCGGTTCGCGTCCGGACCGCCGCAGCTCCCTGGAGCGCCGCAGCTCCCCGGCGTTCCGCCAGCGCGCTTCGACATGCCCGAGCTCGACCCGAGCGGCACGCGCGAGGCGCTGGTCGAGCGGCTGGGCTTCCAGGGCCCGAGCTCCGGGCTGCGCATGCGGCCGGACGGCCGGGTAGACCTCCGCTCGCCGCGGTTCCGGGCGGCCGAGGAGCAGTACGGGCTCCCGCACGGCCTCCTCTCGGCTACGGCGCACGTCGAGAGCCACGGCGATCCGCGCGCCGTCTCTCCTACCGGCGTGCGGGGCCTCATGCAGATCACGCAGCGCACCGGCGCACCCTACGGGCTCACCGACGAGAATCGCTGGGACCCGGCGGTGCAGATCGACGTCGCCGGGCGCCACTTCCGAGACCTCCTGGACCGTTTCGGCGGCGACACGCGCCGTGCGATCGCCGCCTACGGGGACCCGCAGGATACGACGTACGCCGACAAGGTCGGCCGGCTGGTGCCGCGCTACGCCGAGCACGACATGGAGGACATGGCCCGGTACTACGTGCCGGAGTCGCTGCGCAGCGGCGTGACGGCGCCCACTGTGGACACGCCGGCGGGCGTCGCGGCCGCGGGGGACGCCGAGCGGCGGGAGATCCACCTCTTCGTGCATCTGGACGATGGGTTGGCGCCGGGACGCCTCGAGGCGCCGCCGGGCGTCACGGTGCACGTCACGGAGTAGCTGCGTGCTGGCCCCCCGTCGCACTCCGCCGCCCGAACGCCGCCCACGCTGCGAGGTCTACATCGGCGCCGGCACGGCCCGTGAGAACGAGACGCTCTTCCTGCGGCCGGGCGTACCCGATCCGCGCGACGCGGTGGTGGGCCTGCCGCGGCCCTTCTTCGCGACGCGGCCGATCACCGACTACGTGGAGTCGATTCGCACGGTGAAGTCGCTCGACTCGCCGGCGGGCACCTTCGAGATCCAGACCACCTTCCAGACGGTCGAGGACGTGCAGCGCGCGGCGCTCTCGCGCGCACTGGCGCCCAACAACCTCGTGCAGATCCGGCTCGACGCCGGCATCCCCGGCTCGACCATGCGGCCGATCATGAACGGCTGGGTGAGCCACGTCGGCTCGCAGACCACGGTGAGCGACAACGGCCGTCCGCAGCGGCAGGTGACGATCCGCGGCTACGACGCGGGCAAGTTCCTGCTCCGGCACTCCCTGCCGGGGCATCTGCTCTCGGGCTTCTTGCAGGGCGAGGGCGAGCTGGCCGAGCGGGTGCGCCACGGGCTCCTGGTCGCCGGCACGCCGGCGGACGTGCTCCACACGATCTTCGAGCAGGCATTCGCGCAGCTCGTTCCGGCGCCGCGGGCCGTGTGGGATACGATCCAGCTCCTCACCGACCCGGCGCTCGCCGGCGAGGGCACGGATGCGCTCGTCTCGCACTTGGTCCAGGAGAACATCTGGCTGCGGCATGGGAAGTTCTGGAACCTGCTCCAGAGCTTCTCCGATCCGGCCTGGAACGAGCTCTTCGGGGACTACGTGCTGCCACCGTTCCAGCCGGCCGGGGCCGACGCGCTCGCGATGTCGCCCTTCGCGGGCTACCGGGCCAGCCGGAATCCGGGCGCCACGATCGAGTCGGTCCTGGGGGGCGGTTACGCGATCATCGCGCGGCCGCGGCCGTTCACCGAGGCGCGCTGGAAAGCGCTCCCGACGCACGAGGTCCTGGACACCGAGCTGCGCTACGAGGAGGCGCACCGGAGCGACGACGAGCGGGTGAACCTGGTGGCGGTGGCGCCGGTGGGCCACACGCGCGGCGGCTCGGACCAGTTCTTCGACTCCATCGTCTTCCAGACGGTGCAGTTCTCGCGAGACGAAGCGTCCCGGCACGGCACGCATCTGCTCGAGGCGCAGACGCTCTACAGCGACCTCGGGGTCGGCACGCACACGGATGCCGACGAGCTCGCCAAGGCCGCCGGCGGCGAGGGCGACATGGCCGACGCGCTGCGCGAGCGCGCGCGGCGCCTCTGGAACTGGTACAGCATCAACCCGCAGCTCTACCGGGCCGTCTGGGTGCTCGCCGGGACGCCCGACATTCAGATCGGCCAGCGGGTGCAGAATCAGCAGACCCGCTCCTCGAGCTTCGTCGAAGCCGAGTACGAGCGGCGGACCTACTACGTCGAGCGGGTCGTGCAGGACTACCGCGATGGGAGCCACTTTGTCACGCACCTGGGGCTCACCCGCGGGCAGCCGACCGGCCGCTTCCTCGAGGCGCCGGCACCGGACCCGAACGGCGGGCGAGAGGCAGCGGCATGAGGCGGATCGCGCCGCTCATCGCGATCGATGATGTGCGCCAGGCCGGCCTCGGCCGGCGCGTCGAGCAGCGCCCAGCAACCCGGCAGACCTTCGAGTCGGTCAAGGGCGTCGTGACAGCCGTCTATCCGCCGGACCATCCCGACAACCGGCTGGGGCAGACGCTCGTGGACGTGCAGCCGTTGGCCGACCTCCCGCAACTCTTCCGGGTGCCGCTCGGCGCGGCGCATGCGCATCGGGACACCGACCCGGCGGCCCCGGCCTCGGCCCGCCGCCAGCCGTTCGCGGCGCGGGCCCGGAACACGATCGAGGGCAGCGTGCGGGACGTGCGACCCGGCACGTACGTCTGGATCCAGTTTGCCCACGGCGGGCTCTACGACCCGGTGGCGGTGGTGGCGATGCAGCCGCGCCAGACGGACGCACGGCCGGGCGCCGCGGCCGAGTTCGTGGACACCGTCACGCAGGCGGGCGACGTCGAGTGGACGGCGCTCTCGCCGCTCCAGGCCGGCCGGCAGGAGTACCCACGGGCGCTCGAGGTCTACAACGGCGTGCGGGTGCTCGTGGACAATCGCGGCAACCGCATCGTCCAGACCTCGTGCGACCGGGTGCCCGTCTGGCCGGGGCACAACGGCATCCCGAAGTCGCCGGCGCCGCAGGGCTCCTACCTGGTCTCGACGCGCGGCGCGGTGGTCGGTCACCTGGTGCTCGTCACCGGCAAGCATCCCCGCACGGGCGAGGCGAGCCGCGGCCGCCAGGGGCGCCTCGTCCTGGAGGCCGAGGACGGCACGATCCGGGACGAGACGCGGGACGCCGGCAAGGGCTCGTTCATCCGCCGCCTCCGCTCCACGGTGGGCCGCCTGTGGGAGTCCACCAAGGGCTCCGACGACGGGCGCTGCTACCGTGAGGCCGCCGATGGGTCCTACGAGGCCCTCGGGGACGGGGTCGCGGAGCTCTACGGAGATCGGGAGGCGGTGGTGCAGGCGACGGAGGTCTACTTGGGCGGGCCCAGTGCGGGCGGCAATGCGGTGACGCATGCCGAGCTCGCGGACGCCGTGGGGCAGATCCTCCAGCTCATCGACACGCACACGCACACCGGCGTGCAGACGGGCGCCGGCACCTCCGGCACGCCGATCGTGCCGCTCTCGCCCCTCTGGAACGGGCTCAGCGAGACCTTCAAGGCGCAGAACGTCCACCTCGACACGGCGAACAGCCCGCAGGCGCGGCGGCAGGACGATCCGGATGGCGCTTGAGAAGCACGTGCGGGTGGACCCGCTGCTTAACCAGCCGTTCCTCATCATTCACCGCGTGAGCGTCGTGCCGATCGTCTTCTACTTCCCGCTCGCGCCGCAGCATGTGGACGTGGAGCATCCGGCGCGCGTCGCGATCCACCAGACGATCGGGGACAACTACGTAGACGACTTCTCCGGCGCGCGGTCCGTGCTCTCGAAGGTGGAGCTCGGCGGCACGTTCGGCTTCGACAAGCGCGCGGGTGGCGCGTTCGGCGTGCCGCTGCCTGGCAGCGCCCACCTGCGCATCTTCGAGGGTATCTACGAGACCTTCAACGGGCTCGACCGCTCGATCAAGAGCCGTCTCGGTGCGGCGCAGGAGTACGTGGGCCTGTCGCGGCTGCACTTCTGGCGCATCGTGATCGAGGACCTCCAGTACCGGGCCGACAAGACCAATCCGCTCCTCTGGTTCTACAAGCTCCGGTTCCGGCGGGTGCAGGACTACCTGTCGCCGGTGGGGCTCGCCAATCAGGTGGCCGACGGGCTGCCCGCGCTTGGCTCGCTCGGAGGGCTCTTCTGACCATGGCGCTCTCGGCCTATCGGGACGCGCTGCGCGCGCTCAGTCATGCGCCCGTGCCACCGGCGGTGCGGGCACTCGACGAGATCGTGACCCGCGGCCGCGCGATCGCGGACGCCTTCGCGGCGCTCGAGGCGGGGCGCACCGACGTGGCGCCGACCTCACTCGACGAGGCCCTGGCGGTCGCCGCGCTCTGCGATGCCTTCGTCCAGACGTACTTCGCCGAGCTCGACTTCCCGCCTGCCCTCTTCGAGGAGCTGCGCACGGCCGAGCGCGAGCTCCTCTCGGTGCGCCGGCTGCGGCGGCTCACGGCGGCGCAGATCGCGCTCTCGGCCGGCCGGCGCAATGACACGCTGCTCGGGACCGAGTCGGGGCTGGTGCCCTACATCCTGCGGCACGGCGATACGCTCGAGCGCCTCGCGCTCATGACGCTGGGCGACGTCGGCCGGCTGCGCGAGCTCGTCGACCTGAACGACCTCGACTACCCGTTCCTGCTCTGCGACCGGCCGCTGGCACCTGGGGACTTCGTCGTCACGATGCCGCCGGAGTTCGTCGTGGGCGAGTTCCAGCGGCAGCCACACGCCGATCGGCGCCACGTGGCCATGCGGGTGCGGGTGACGGGCGATCTGCTCATGCTGCCGCCCGACGCCATCGTGCCGGCCGAGATGGCCACGTTCACGGCGCTCGACGTCGAGCTCTTTGGCCGCGACCTCTGGCTGGAGAACGGCCGCTTCCAGGTCACGCAGCACGGGGAGTACCAGACGCTCGAGGCGGTGCCGAACCTCCTCCAGGCGCTCCGGCATCGGCTGGCGACGGTGGAGGGTGAGCTGGTGCTCCACCCGGCCTACGGCATGCGCCGGGCGCTCGCCCTCGGCGTCGAAGGGACGCGCGCGAACGTCCTGCTCTCGGGCGTCGAGACCGCGCGGACGGTCCTGGAGGACCCGCGCATCGTGCGCGTCCACGGGCTCGAGCTGGCCTTCGCGGACGGCGTGAACCGCGCCACCATGCAGGCCGAGACCATCGGCCCGGCGCAGCGCACGATCCCGCTCAACCTGGTGATTCCGGAGGTAGTGACGCGATGAGGCGATGGCTCTGTGCGCTCGTGGTGGCGGCGGCGGTGGGACTCCCGGCGGCCGCGCAGGAGCAGGACCCGTATCCGATCGAGGCGACGTTCCCGAACCCGCCCGACTTTGTCTGGAACGCGCCCAGCATCCGGCCGATCGACCGCGACCATATCGATCGCTTCGGGAATGAGCTGGAAGCCGTCATCGCCTGGCTCCAGGCCAACGTGGTGGCCGCCGGTGGCACGGGCTACACGACCATGCAGGACGAGGGGACGCCGCTGCCGCCGCAGCCGGCGCTCAACTTCCTCGGCGGCATCGTGTCGGTGACCGACGATGCCGGCAGCGTGCGCACGAACGTGAGCATCAACGTCTCGCCAGGCGGGGCGGCGGCGGCGGTGGGCACGACGCGGATCATCGGCACGACGGCGCCGCTCACGGGCGGCGGCGACCTCAGCGCCGATCGCACGCTCGCCTTCGAAGTCCAGCTCGCGAACCGCCTGTTCGCCGGCCCGAGTGGCGGCGGCTCGGCCGCCCCGACGTTCCGGGCACTCGTCGGTAGCGACATCCCCGTGCTCGACGCCTCGAAGATCACGTCGGGTGTGCTCGGCATGTCGCGCGGCGGCCTCGGCTTCAACGCCGGCGGCATCGCGAAGGGCGGGCTCCTCGGCGGCACCGGCGCCGGTACCATCGGCATCCTGCCGACCGGGAGCAACGGCCAGGTGCTCGCCGTGAACACGGCGACGGCGACGGGGCTCGAGTGGAGCAGTGGCGCGGGTGGCGGCTACAGCACGATCGAGAACGCCGGGGTGGCGGTCCCGCAGCGCACGACGCTGGACGTGCAGTCCGGCGCCGGCGGCGCACTCTCGGTGCTCGACGTGGCCGGCGAGACACAGCTCTTCCTGGACGTGGCGCCGCCGACCTCGTCGGAGGTTGTCGGGACTGACCGCTTCGTCAACACCTTCCCGCCGCTTTCGGGTGGGGGGGACCTGTCAGCCAACCGCACGATCAGCTTCGCCGCGCAGAATCAGAACTCTGTCTTCGCTGGCCCAGTTGTGGGCGGCCCCGTCGCGCCCTCCTTCCGGCCGCTGGTCGACGCAGACCTCCCCGCGCTCGACGCCTCGAAGATCGCAACCGGCGTCCTACCGCTCGCGCGCGGCGGCCTCGGCTTCAACGCCGGCGGCATCGCGAAGGGCGGGCTCCTCGGCGGCACCGGCGCCGGGGCGCTGGGCATCCTCCCCACGGGGGCCAACGGCCAGGTGCTCACGGTGGACACCGCCGCGGCGACGGGGCTCGCGTGGGCCACCGGCGGGGGGAGCGGCGGGGGGGGCTATGACACGGTGGCACAGTTCGGCATCCCGCTCCCGCAACGCACGTTGCTGAACATCGTCGGCGGGCCGGCGCTCCAGGCGTTCGATGTCGCCGGGGAGACGCATATCCTGCTGTCGCAGATGCCATCGTCGGGCGCCGTCGTGGGCACGGGGCGGCTCCTCAATACGACGGCGCCACTCACCGGCGGGGGCGACCTGACGGCCGATCGCACGCTCGCCTTCGCGGTGCAGAGTGCCAACACGCTCCTGGCTGGCCCCACGTCGGGCGCCGCCGCCACCCCAGGCTTCCGGACGCTGGTCGCGACCGATGTCCTGCCAGGTGGCACGACCGGCCAAGTGCTGGCGCGGGACACCGGCGCGCCGACGGGCCTTGCCTGGGCCGCCGGTGGAGGTGGGGGAGGGCTCGACGGGGTCGGCGAGGCCAACGCCCTGGCGGTGTGGAGCGACGCGGACACGCTCACGACCGCTGCATCCGTGCACGTCCTGCCCAACGCCCAAGGAATACGCCTCGAGCGGCTTGCGGTGGGCGTCAACAGCTCGGCCCGAGCGCCGAATGCCGGCGTTCGTGTCGGCCATCGGGTCGGCACGGGCGGTTCCTCGCTCGTCTTCGCCCACTGCGACCAGTGGCGCCCGAGCACGCTCTACATCGCCGGCGAGTGCGTGCGCTCGCGGCCGCCGAACGGCTACAAGTACATCGCGCAGACGGCCGGTCAGTCGGGCTCTACCAACCCGTTCCCCCAGGCATGGATGCCCCGCCGTGACTTCACGACGGGACAGCAGGTCGTGCCGTGGCAGAATCCCTCGGAGAAGGTCTACACCGTCGTGGCGGCCTGCACGACGGGCTACGCCTACCCGCGTCCGTCCGGCGACGTCTGGTGCGTCAGCGATGAGTGCGTCCTGGACGAGACAGCCTATCGCGCCTGCACGTTCGACTCCGACTGCCCAGGCGAGTTCGCCACCTGCGAGTCGAACCAGTGCACGAACGGGGGGACCTGCGAGTTCCGGTGCACCGGCCCTGGGTGCGGCGCCGTCGCGGCGCTGCAAGCCGTCACCGACAACGGCGTCACCTGGGGCGGGCCCGGCGAGACCGTCACCGACAACATCGGTGCGCCAATTATCATGGACGCGCACAACCAGGGCCCGAAGCTCCAGGTTGGGAGCTGGGACAACCAGTGGGGCCCGACGTTCCTGGTCACGGGCAGCACCGTCACCGGCAAGACGCAACCCGCAGGCCCGCATATCTACGAGAATCAGTACCACATCCTCGCCACCGAGACGCCCGACAATCGGGCGTGGCAGCCCACCGTGGCGATCAATCCGTGGCTCGCGACGGCGCCGGCCGCGCCAGGGCTCGTGGTGCAGCGGGGTGGCGGGCAGGCGGGCGTGCCCGACCCGATCCAAACCGTCCGGTTCACGACGCCGGGCGGTGTGAGCCTCCTCTCAGGTGGCTGCGCGCACATGACGTACTCGTGGATCAGCAAGACCACGGGCGGGAGAACCAAGGCGGCCCCGCCGGCCTGCATCTGCTTCCTCGCGGGGGCGAAGATCGTGTACGAAGTGCCGCAGCGCTCGCAGCCAGCCTGGGCGGATGACCTCATCCTCTACCATCGGTTCCTCAGCGGCGGCGCGAGCTGCACCAGCGTCGACCCCACCGTAGACCGCCACCAAATGGGTCCCGACGAAACGCGGGTGTGGGAGGAGACGGGCCTCGTGATGTTCCGGCTCGGCGTCGTCGAGAGCCCGACGTTGCCGTTCATCGCGGACTACGAGCCAGTGCTGGACGTCGAGACCGAGAGCCAGAGCGGCGTCAACCAGACGCTCATGACGGCGGCCGAGATCTACACCAAGCCGCTGCCGGCGCACTGGAAGGCGAGTACCGTGTACAGCGTCAACTCGGTCGTGATCCGGGGCAGCGTGACCGCGCGCCGGAATAACCGAGACGGGTTCCACGCCTGGCGGCTCTTCGCCACCACGGCGACCCAGGACTACTGCGTCCGCGGGCCGGAACCAGGCACCGACTGCACCATCGACGCGGACTGCGGCACCGGGGGGCTCTGCGGCTCGTTCGGTATCGGGTTGACGTGCACGTCGGGCGTGACGGAGCCGACGTGGGACAATACGCCAGGCTCACTCACGCCGGCCACGACGACGGCCGCCGATGGTACGTGCGTCTGGCAGGAGAACGCGCGCGATGGTCCGGTCCTGGCGCTCCGCGCGTACACGGACCGCGCGTGCCGCGGTGGCTCCAACGATGGCGTGACGTGCACGGCCGATGCCGACTGCACCGGCGGTGGGCTCTGTGCCCTTGGCACCGACCTCATCCATGCGACCACGGGCTGGGGGGCGGGCGAGAACCTGCTCGCGCGCTGGGCGTCGAATGGCTCGTGGCGGATCGGCTACGGCGTGGGTGGGCAGAACGATAGCGGGTGGCTGCGACTCGGCAGCTTGAACGACCCGGAGGCGACGCTCCAGATCGAGGGCGACGAGCGCACCGCCAATGGCCAATTCGGCGGCAGCGTCATGATGCAGAACCTGGCCCCCGGCGGGGGCTCCGCCTGGGTCATCA
>Ga0299906_10002077_pt1 | contig 16849 bp, 10 predicted proteins | sample RVTome_14_FD_200259 | JGI IMG/M metagenome (GOLD analysis project Ga0299906, IMG submission 200259) | Soil microbial communities from uranium-contaminated site in the Upper Colorado River Basin, Wyoming, United States - RVT145D125 (version 2) ...
GCGACCTGCGGCCGGAGGAGCCCACCGACGGCGCGCTGGTCGGCTTCGGGGCGGCCCTGGGCGCCGGTCTCGCCGCGGCCTGGCGACGACGGCCCGCGACGCAGAAGACGCGCCTGCCGCGGGCGCGCGCCGCCGCGGCGGCGGCGCTCTGCGCCGGCCTCGCCGCCGTCCTGCTCTGGTCCGCCCTGCGCCCGTACCGCAGCTTCGAGGAGACGACGTGCACCGTTCTGGACCGCCGCATCGCGCTGCGCAGCACGCGCACCTCCAGCACCGGGAGCCGCGGTGCCGGCCCCTCGACCACCGTCTACGGCGTACCGGTCGCCGCGGTCCGGGTCGGGACCGCTGCCGATCCGGTGGTCGCCACCGGCTTCGCCGCGGGGGCCTTCACCCGCTCCGTCCCGGAGCTGCGCGGCTTCCCGCTGGGCGCCCAGGTGCCCTGCTGGACGGCCCCGGGGAATCCCCGGGAGTTCACCCTGGTCCGGCGGCTCCCGGCAACGGGGTGGCTGGGGACGGGGATGCTGGCGCTGCTCGCTTTCGCGTTCCTGCTGATCGCGCGGCGCCTGCCCTGAGCTAGTCCGCCGGGCTCCCGGGGTCCCAGATCGTCCCCGCGATGAAGCGCTCGGAGTCTTCGCCGAGGTTGTAATAGTAGACGGTGACCAGCTTCCCGTCGGGACGCTGCGCGGTGCGGGTGTAGCCGAGGTCCCACGATCCGCCGTCGTCGCGCAGCACGAAGGGCTCGCTCCACGACCTCCCCTGGTCCGCGCTGAGCACGGCGCGGATCCCGAATGGGGGCTCGCGATAGCCGTACGTGAGCACGAGCCGCCCGTCGTGCAGCTTCACGAGGCTCGGAGGGTTGCCGCCGGTCTTCGGGGCGGGACGGCTCAGGCGCTCCCAGCTCTCCCCCTCGTCCTGGGAGAGGTATGCGTCGATGAAAGGCCGGTAGCGCACCGCCGTCAGGATGGCGCCGTCGTCCAGCCGCACCGAAGAGGGCATGATCGCGTACTCGCGCCCTTCGGGCTCCGGCGTGACGAACGCCTCCCGGGTCCAGGACTTCCCGCCGTCGCGGGAGCGCGCGCAGATCACGCGGCCCTCCCGGCCATCGGACTTCGCGACGGTGAGCAACAGCGTCAGGTCGTGCTCTCCGTTGACCAGGTAGTCGGTGCGGGCCGCCGTTCCCGGCTGGCCGAAGTCCGGGATCCGGAAGGGCCCCTCCCAGCTCGCGCCGCGATCGAGGCTGTAGTAGAAGCGCGACTGCCCGGCGTGGATGTCGGTCATGCGGGCGGTCAGCGCGAAGCCCGGGTGCGTGAAGTCGATCCCGCCCGGGGCGTCCCGCAGCTCCCGGCCCGTCCCGGCTGTGGGCACCCCGGCGATCCGCTCCCCCGCCGGCGGCTGCAGACCCGGGGGTCGCTCCAGGCTCCAGGTCTCGCCGCCGTCCCGGGAGCGCGCGAGGACGTGCTCGGCGGGCTTCTCGTAGTCGATGGCGTGGCCGGTGTCGCTGCTGCGAAAGTGGCCCAGCTCGAAGCCGACCAGGATCTCGTCGCCCCAGGACCAGGCGCCGTGGTTCGCGGGCCAGCCCGCGAAACGACCTGCCTCCCGGTAGACCTCGACGTGCTTCACGATCTGCGGCTCCGCGGCCGCGAGAGCCGGCCCCGCCGCGATCAGCCCGAGCACGGCACCCTTGACGTTCACGTTCTCCCTCCCGCGCTCCCCGGCGCGCTGCATTGTCTCACCCCCGGGAGAGCCCCGAGACGCGCCGGCTGGCGTAGGCTGAACGGCGGAGGAGGTTCCGGTGGAGCTGAACGAGACGCTCGACTTCCTGGAGCGCACGCCGGCTACGCTGCGCGCCCTGCTCCAGGGGCTGCCGGAGGAGTGGCTGGACGCGAACGAAGGGCGCGAGACGTTCTCGCCCCGGGACGTCCTGGGTCACCTGATCCTGGGCGAGCGGACGGACTGGGTGCCCCGGCTCCGCATCGTCCTCGAGCACGGCGAGTCCAGGGCCTTCGAACCCTTCGACCGCTTCGGCTTCCGGGGGATCGTGACCAACCGCCCCGTCGGAGCGCTCCTCGACGAGCTGCAGCGTGCCCGGGAAGACAGCCTGCGCTACGTGCGGGGCGCCGGGCTCACCCCGGCCGACATGGAGCGGCGGGGCCGGCACCCGGAGCTGGGGACCGTCACTCTCGGCCAGCTCCTGGCCACCTGGGTCGTGCACGACCTGGGCAATCTGAGGCAGATCGTGCGGGTCCTGGCGAAGCACCACGCGAACGCCGTCGGCCCCTGGCGGGCGTACCTGTCGATCCTGGGCGAGTGAGCTCCTCGGGCGACTGATGGCGCAGGCCCCGCGCTTTGCGGACCCCCTCGCCGTTCGCCTGGCCTGCCGCGAGGATCGGCTCGACGGCTTCCCGAGCCGCGCCATCGACGGCTTCCTCTGCGCAAACGTGGTGATGCTCGACCAGAGCTACGCCGCGGACTTCGAGGCGTTCTGTCGCGCCAACCCGGTGAGCTGCCCGTTGCTGGCCGTCGTGCCGGCCGGGCAGCGGCGATGCCCCGAGCGCTGGGCGCGGGACTGCGACTTCTGCACGGACCTGCGCAGCTACGACGTGATCGAGGGCGGTGTGACCACCCGCTCGGTGCCCCGGGTCGACGACCTGTTCCACGAGGACCTGGTGACGTTCCTGATCGGCTCGAGCGTCAGCTTCGACGGGGAGCTCGAGGTGCGCGGCTGGAGGCCGGGGTGGGGCCCCTGCATCTACGAGACCGCCGTCCCCTGCGAGCCGGTGGGCCCCTTCCGGGGTCCCATGGCGGTGACGATGCGGACCTTCCCGCCGGCGGTGGCAGACCTCGTCAGCGAGTTCACGGCCCACTTCCCGGACTGCCACGGCGGGCCCGTCGGCCGCAACGACGCCGGCGCGCTGGGGATCGCCGACGAGAGCCGCTTCCTGCTGCCTCCGCCCCGGCCGGGGCCGATCCCCCCGGGCGAGGATCGCCTCTACTGGGGCTGCGGCATCACCCCGTCCCGGGTCGCGGTGCAGGCCCGGCTGCCCTTGATGATCGTCCACACCCCCGGCAACGCCCTGGTCACCGACGTGCGCACGATGAAGCTGTGGCGGGCGTGACGCGGATCCGGGGCTGATCAGCGTAGCGTGAACTCGCCCTTCAGCAGCTCCACCGAGCTTCCGCCCACGAAGACCTCGAATGCGCCCGGCTCCGCACTCCAGCCCCCGTCGGCCCCGTAGAAGGCGAGGTCGTCGGACCCCAACGCGAACGACACCACCCGCGACTCGCCGGGGTCGAGGGTCACCTTCCGGAAACCCTTCAGCTCCTTCACGGGCCGCGTGTAGCTGGCGAATCGGTCGCGCACGTAGAGCTGGACGATCTCCGTCCCGGGCCGGCCGCCGCTGTTGGTCAGGGTGACCTCCACCGTCAGCGTGTCGCGCATCGCCATCTCCCCAGCGCCGAGCCTCAGGTTCGAGTACTCGAAGGTCGTGTAGCTCAGGCCGTGGCCGAAGGGGAACAGCGGCGTGTTCGGCGCATCCGTGTAGTGGGACCAGAAGACCATCCCGCCGAAGGCGGGCTCGCCGCGCCCGGTGGGCTTGTGGTTGTAGTAGAGCGGCTCCTGACCCACGTGGCGGGGGAACGAGACCGGGAGCTTGCCCGAAGGGTTGTAGTCGCCGAACAGCACGTCGGCGATCGCGTGGCCCGCCTGCGAGCCCAGATGCCAGGCCTCGAGGATGGCCGGCGCCCGCTCCGCGACCTCGGTCAGCACCAGCGGCCGGCCGCTCATCACGACGGCCACGAGGTTCGCGTTGACCTCCGCGACGGCACGGAGCAGCTCGAGCTGCAGCCCCTTGAGGCCCACGTCCACCTGGCTGCGGCCCTCGCCGGTCTGGAACCCCTCCTCGCCGATCGCCAGCACCACGACGTCCGCATCCCGGGCGGCCGCCACCGCGGCCGCGATCCCCGAGCGGTCCTGCGTCTCGAAGGTCAGCTCGCGCACGAAGCTGCGCTCTCCCGTGGCGAGAGGAACGCCCAGCTCGTGCACCACGACGGCGCCGTCACCGGCGGCCGCCTGGATGCCCTCGAGCAGCGACACGGCCGAGCTCGCTTCGCCCTGTCCGCGCCAGCCGGCGATCGGGCTGTCCTTGTCGGCGGCGAGCGGGCCGATCACGGCGATCGTCCCGGCGTCCCGGGCCAGGGGCAGGAGACCACCGTCGTTCTGGAGCAGCACGATCGAGCGACGGGCCACGTCCCGGGCCGCCTCCAGGTGGGAGGCGTGGAGGACCATCTCCTTCTCCCGCGACGTGTCCGAGTAGCGGTAGGGATCGTCGAACAGTCCGAGGGCGAACTTCACCCTGAGTACCCGCCGGACGGCCTCGTCGACGTGGGTCACCTCGACGGCACCGGACTCCACCAGCGAGGCCAGGTGGTCGACGTAAGCTCGGGACTCCATGTCCATGTCGCTCCCCGCCTCGAGGGCCACCTCGGCGGCGGCGGCCAGATCCGGGGTGTAGCCGTGGGCGACCATCTCGCCGATCGACCCCCAGTCCGAGACCACGAAGCCCTGGAATCCCCACTCCCCTTTCAGGATCGTGCGCTGCAGCAGATGGCTCCCCGTCGCCGGGATGCCGCCCAGCTCGTTGAAGGAGTTCATCAGGGTGGCGACCCCCGCGTCGACGGCGGCTCGGAAGGGCGGGAGCACCACGTTGCGCAGCGTCTGCTCGGAGATGTCCACGGTGTTGTAGTCGCGCCCCGCCTCGGCGAAGCCGTACGCGGCGTAGTGCTTCGCGCACGCGGCGATGGTGTCCACCGCCGCGAGATCGCTTCCCTGGAAGCCTCTCACCCGGGCGGCGGCCATCTGCGCGCCGAGGTAGGGGTCTTCACCCGCGCCCTCCATGATCCGCCCCCAGCGGGCATCCCGGGCGACGTCCACCATCGGAGCGAACGTCCAGTGGATGCCCGAGGCCGCGGCCTCCACGGCCGCGACCCTCGCGGAGCGCTCCGCCGCCTCCGGATCCCAGCTCGCCGCCTCCCCGAGCGGGATCGGGAAGATCGTCTTGTAGCCGTGGATCACGTCGTAGCCGATGATCAGAGGGATCCCGAGCCGGCTCTCCATCGCCAGCTCCTGGGCCCTGCGCGTGGCCTCGGCGCCGTTGACGTTGAGCATGGACCCGACCAGGCCCTGCCGGATCTGGTCGTAGATCTGCGCCGCGCGCCCGTCGGACGGGGGCGGCCCGGTGAGGTCGAAGACGCTCGAGTACTGGTTGAGCTGGCCGACCTTCTCCTCGAGGGTCATCTTCGCGAGAAGCTCGTCGATGCGCCGCTCGGTAGCCGCGTCGGTGGAGAAGCCGGCGGCGCCGGCGACGCTGGCCAGGTGCAGACAGGCTGCCAGGGACGTGAAGACTCGGGTCGTGGACATCGCAGACGCTCCTGTGTTTCGTGGATTCTACCGACCCGGCCCTCCAACGGCGCGGATCATTCGATCCAGGGACCTGCCGGCACCAGGCTCCGTCCCTCTCAGGCGAGAGTCTCGTGGCGAGCCGGGCGCTCCCGACGCCCGGCGGCCCGGGCCTGCGCGTCCACGACCCCGTAAGCGGCCATGTTCACGATGTCCGGCACGTCGACCCCCTGCTGCAGGACGTGGATCGGGGCCCGCATGCCCATCAGGATCGGGCCGATGGCGTCGGCGTTCGCCAGCCGCCACACCAGCTTGTAGGCGGCGTTCGCGCTCTGCAGCTCCGGGAACACCAGCACGTTTGCCGGCCCCGTGAGGCGCGCGAAGGGGTAGTACTCCTGGAGGAACCCCGGGAGGACGGCCGTGTCGGCCTGCATCTCGCCGTCGCACTCGAGATCCGGGCGCCGCTCCCGCACGATCTCCACGGCCTGGCGGACCTTGTCCGTGGAGGGATGGGACGTGTTCCCGAAGTTCGAGAAGGAGATCATCGCCACCCGCGGCTTGATGTCGAAATGGCTCGCCGTGTCCGCCGACAGGATCGCGATCTCGGCGAGATCCGCGGCGGTAGGGGTGATGTTCACGGTCGTGTCGGCGAAGAACAGCGCCCGCTGCTTGAGCAGCAGGACGTAGAGACCGCTCACCCGCCGGACGCCCTCAGCCACGCCGATCACGCGCAGGGCCGGGCGGATCGCCTCCGGGTAGCTGGTGGTCAGACCGGAGAGCGAGACGTCGGCGTCGCCCCGCTCGACCATCATCGCCGCGAAGTAGTGGCGCATCCTCATGTGGGCGAAGGCGACCTCCCGGGTCGCGCCGCGGCGCTTGCGCCGGTCGTAGTACGCCTCGACGTACTCCCCGAAGCGAGGATGGGTCTCGGGATCGACCACCTCGACCGGGGCGTCCGCGTCGAAGTCCCCCAGCTGCTCCCGTGCCCTGCCCCCGAGGGAGACCAGTATCGGCCGGGCCAGCCCTTCTTCGGCCAGGAGCCGAGCCGCGCGCTGGATCTTGGGATGGTCTCCCTCGGCGAGGACGACGCGCTTCGGGTCGCGCTTCGCCTTCTCGTGGATCACGTTCATGAAGGAGCGCGCCGGAGAGAGCTTGCCCTCGAGGCTGTCGCGGTACGCCTCCAGGTCGGCGATCGGCCGCCTGGCCACCCCGCTCTTCGCGGCGGCCTCGGCCACCGCGGGGGCGACGCGAAGGAGAACGCGGTGGTCGAAGGGCTTCGGGATGAGGTAGTCACGCCCGAAGCGGAATCCCTCGACGCCGTAGGCCCGGGCCACCGCGTCGGGGACCTCCTCCTTGGCCAGCTCGGCCAGGGAGCGGCTGGCCGCGAGCTTCATCTCCTCCGTGATCTGCGAGGCTCGGCAGTCGAGGGCCCCGCGGAAGATGAAGGGGAAGCCCAGCACGTTGTTCACCTGGTTCGGGTAGTCGGATCGGCCCGTGGCCATGATCACGTCGGGCCGCGCGGCGTGGGCTTCCTCGGGCATGATCTCGGGCTCCGGGTTGGCCATGGCGAAGACGATGGGGTCGCGGGCCATCGTCCTCAGCATGGCTCCCGTGACGAGCCGCGCCGAGGAGACGCCGACGAACGCGTCGGCGCCTTCCAGGGCCTCGGCGAGGGTGCGCCGCTCCGTCTTCCGGGCGAACTCCTGCTTGTACGGGTTCATGTTCTCGGTGCGCCCCTCGAAGATCACGCCGGCGCGGTCCACCATGAGCATGTTCTCGGGGCGCACGCCGTAGGTGACGTACAGCTTCGCGCAGGCGACGGCCGCCGCGCCGGCGCCGGCGAACACGACCTTCACGTCCTCGATCCGCTTGTCCACCAGCTCGAGGGCGTTCATGAAGGCGGCCGCCGAGATGATGGCGGTACCGTGCTGGTCGTCGTGGAAGACGGGAATCCCCATCCGCGCCTCGAGGGTCTCCTCGATGTAGAAGCACTCCGGGGCCTTGATGTCCTCGAGGTTGATGCCCCCGAAAGTCGGCTCGAGCCTCGCGACGCACTCGATGAACCGGTCGGGATCGGTCTCGGCGACCTCGATGTCGAAGACGTCGACGTCGGCGAAGCGCTTGAACAGGACGCCCTTGCCTTCCATCACCGGCTTGGCCGCCTGGGCGCCGATGTTCCCCAGACCCAGCACCGCGGTGCCGTTGGAGATGACGCCTACCAGGTTCGCCTTGGCCGTGTACTCGTACGCCAGCTCGGCGTCCCTCTCGATCTCGCGGCAGGGCTCGGCGACCCCCGGCGTGTAGGCGAGGGAGAGATCCCGGGCCGTCGCGCAGGGCTTGCTCGGGACGACCTCGATCTTTCCCTTGCGCCCCATACGGTGGAAGTCCAGGGCGTCCTGCTTGCTGATGCTCACGGCTCCTCCTCTTGCGGCGCTGCCGGCTCCCGGCGGATCAGCTCTCCGCGAGGCCCGCTACCTTTGCGGGCTCCGCGTTCCAGACGTCCCGCGCGTACTCCCCCACGGTCCGATCGGCCGAGAAGGCGCCCATCCCGGCCACGTTGAGGATCGACATCCGGTTCCAGCGTTCCTCGTCGGCGTAGGCGCGGGCGACCTCGCGCTGGCAGTCCACGTACGAGCGGAAGTCGGCGCACAGGAGGTACCTGTCCTGGCCGGTGAGCTCCGCGACGATCGGGTCGAAGAGGCCGGGGTGTGCGCGGGCGACCTCACCCGTCGCGAGGCACTCGATCACCCGCCTCAGCTCGGCGTCCCGCTCCATGAAGGCCTGCGGGCGGCAGCCCCTCGAGCGCAGCTCGGCGATCTCCTCGGAGGTGTGCCCGAAGATGAAGACGTTGTCCGCACCCACCTCGTCGCGAATCTCCACGTTGGCGCCGTCCAGTGTCCCGATGGTCAGCGCCCCGTTCAGCGCCGCCTTCATGTTCCCGGTGCCCGAGGCCTCGGTCCCGGCCGTGGAGATCTGCTCCGAGACCTCGGCCGCCGGCATCAGGCGCTCGGCGATCGAGACCGAGTAGTCCGGGAGGAAGCTCACTCTCAGGCGCTTCCGGCACACCGGGTCGGACGCCACCATCTCTCCCACTGCGTGAACGAGCTTGATGATCAGCTTCGCCATTGCGTACCCCGGGGCCGCCTTTCCGGCGAATAGCACCGTGCGCGGCAGCAGCTCGTCGCCCCCCTCCCGGAGTCGATGGTGGAGCGCGATCACGTGGAGCACGTTCAGGAGCTGCCGCTTGTACTCGTGGATCCGCTTGGCCTGGACGTCGAGCATCCAGGCGGGGTCGATCGGCACCCTGGGGGTGCGCCACTTGACCCCGGCGGCCAGGCGCACCTTGTTCGCGAGCTTGATGCGGGCCCAGGCCTCACGGAATCCGCGGTCTTCCGCCAGCGGCGTCAGGCGCCGCAGCTCCTCGAGCCGTGTCACCCAGCCGTCGCCGATGGCCTCGCTGATCAGGGCGGCCAGCTTCGGGTTGCAGGCGAGGAGCCAGCGCCGGGGTGTGATGCCGTTCGTCTTGTTCTGGATCCGGCCCGGGAATCGCTTCTCGAAGTCGCCGAAGACGGAGGTCCTGATGATCTCGGTGTGCAGGGCGGCCACGCCGTTGACCGCATGGCTCCCCACGACGCCCAGGTGAGCCATGCGCACCTGGGCCGCGTCCCGGTCGACGATCGCCATGCGCCGGACGCGATCGCCGTCCCCCGGGTCGTCGCTCGTGAGGTCCATGCAGAAGCGGCGGTCGATCTCCTCGATGATCTCGAGGTGCCGCGGCAGCAGCCTCCCGACCTGGTCCAGGGACCAGCGCTCGAGAGCCTCGGGCAGCACGGTGTGGTTCGTGTAGCCGAACACCCTCTGGGTGATCTCCCAGGCCGGCTCCCACTCGAGGCCGTGCTGGTCCACGAGCACCCGCATCAGCTCGGGGATGGCCAGGACGGGGTGAGTGTCGTTGAGCTGGACCGCCACCTTCTCGGGCAGCTCCTCCCAGCGCCGTTCCCGGTGCTTCGTGAAGCGCCGCAGCACGTCCTGCAGCGTCGCCGAGACGAAGAAGTACTGCTGCTTGAGGCGCAGCTCCTTCCCAGCGTAGCGGTCGTCGGGCGGGTATAGCACCTTCGAGATGTTCTCGGTCCGGTTCTTGTCCTCCACGGCCCGGACGTACTCCCCCGCGTTGAAGCTCGCCAGATCGAACTCGCGGCTCGAGCGCGCCGCCCAGAGCCGCAGCGTGTTGACCGTCCCGTTGCCGTACCCCGCCGCCGGGGTGTCGTAGGCCATCGCCCAGACCTCTTCGGCGTCGGTCCACTCGACCTGGAGTCGCCCTCCGGGGTCCCTGAGGTGGCGCGTGCGGCCGTAGAAGCGAACCGGCACCAGGACGTCCGGACGGGCGATCTCCCAGGGGTTGCCGTAGCGCAGCCAGTTGTCGGGAGCCTCGACCTGGTAGCCGTCGACCAGGTGCTGGCGGAAGATGCCGTACTCGTAGCGGATCCCGTACCCGTAGAAGGGGAGAGCGAGGGTCGCCGCGGCGTCCAGGAAGCATGCTGCCAGGCGGCCGAGACCTCCGTTCCCGAGGCCGGCGTCCCACTCCAGCTCCGACAGCTCCTCGATGTCGAAGCCCATGGCGGCCATCGCCTCCCGGCAGGCCGGCTCGGCGCCCAGGCTGATCGCGTTGTTCATGAGCGCGCGTCCCATAAGGAACTCCATGGAGAGGTAGTAGACGCGCTTCGCATCGGTGCGGTAGTAGAGGTCCTGGGTCTCGAACCAGCGCTCCATCAGGCGGTCACGGACCGCGAAGGCGAGCGCCTGGTAGACGTCGAACTGGGTGGCCGTGAACCGGTCTTTCGCCAGCGAGTACTTCATCCGCCGGGCGAAGGCCTCGGTGATGCCCTCCGGATCGAGGCGTCCCGGCGGGGGCTCGGGGATCCTGCGTGCCGTGCTCAAGACGCCTCCCAGGTGTGGCGACGGGAACGACGCGGTCGGCAGGACTCGATTATGACAGATGAGAGAGGCTCGGCACGCGGACGCGACCGGACTCCTCACGGCGGAAACGCGAACCCCTGTGATGCGGGGACCAAGTGATTCCCACGCTCCGGCTGCTCGGCGTTAGAGGAGCTTCGTATGGAGCGAGGGTGCGCGACCGGCAGGAGCTCGTGCGGCTCTCCCCCACGAGCAGGCAGGACGCCTGGCCGGGTCGCCGGACGCACCCGGCTCTAGACCAGGCGGGTCCGTCCCGGGACGGGCACCTCGAGGAGCGGCAGCTCCCCGAGCTCCAGGTGGGGCGGGGTGAGGTCGAGGGTGGAGGCGTTCATCGCCCAGTCCCAGCTCAGCGCGTTCCCGGTGTACGCGCTCATCCGACCCATGATCGCGGTGAGCGTGCTCTCCGCCACGCGCCGGCCCTCGTTCAGCGGCTGGCCGGCCTTGATGCTGGCGACGAGGTCCGCGTGCTCCTGCACGTACGGGTTGGGCGAGACCTCCGCGCTCCTCCAGGGCTTCGCCCCTTCGATGTAGCCGTCCGCGCTGTCGGTGTAGGACGTGCCCGACGTGCCCACGACGCGCTCGGAGACGTTCTCGGAGGCCCCCGCCGTCTGCCGGCACATGCTGAGGACGCGCGCCCCCTTCGGATACTCGTACTCCACTGCGAAGTGATCGAAGACGTTGCCGTACATGGGGTCGGTCCGGGCAGCGCGCCCCCCCATCCCCGTGCACTTCACCGGGTGCGCGCCGAACGCCCAGTTCATCACGTCGAGGTTGTGGACGTGCTGCTCGACGATGTGGTCTCCCGAGCACCATCCCGTGAACAACCAGTTGCGGACCTGCCACTCCATGTCGGACCACTTCTCGATGATCCGATCGGACCAGTTGCGGGCAGCCCGCTCGACCCACAGCTCCCCCATGTTCCAGTAGCACTGGCCGCCGCGGAGCTCCCCGATGGCGCCCTCGCACACCCGGCGCATGATCTCGACGTAGTGGGCCTGGTGGCGGCGCTGGGTACCCGCGACGATCGCCAGCCCGCGGACCCCGGCCCGCTCGGAGGTGGCGATCACGGATCGCACGCCCGTCGGGTCCACGGCCACGGGCTTCTCCATGAAGACGTGCTTGCCGGCGTCGATCGCGGCCGCGAGGTGGGACGGCCGGAAGAAGGGCGGCGCGGCGAGGATCACGAGGTCCACGTCGGTGGCCAGGACCTTCTCGTAGGCGTCGAAGCCGCTGAAGCAGGAGTCGGGCGTCACCGGGACGCGCTCGGCGGCGGCCTTCTCCCCGAGCTGACCGCGGGCCCACTCGATCTGGTCGGGGAAGAGGTCCCCGAGGGAGACGACGACGGTGTCGGGTGACGCCTCGAGGCAGTCGATCGCCGCGCCCGTGCCGCGACCGCCGCACCCGATGAGGCCGACCCGGATGCGCTCGGACGCGTGGGCGACGAACGCGCCTCCCGTGGTCGGGAAGGCGGCCGCCAGGGAGGCGAGGGTGGTCGTCTTGATGACCTCCCTGCGGGTGATCGCGGACGTGCCGGCCTGCGTCTCGTCTTTCATGGCTCTCTCCTTCCCGGTGAGCGGGAATCCGGCACCCGGCCGGCGGCGTCGCCTCGAAAGATTGTCGCTCTCCGAGGGTCGGGCGTGATGAGCCCTTTGATCCACCCCGGGGAGACCGCTCCGGCTCGTGGCTGCGCCTCGCCGGAAGGGGTTATCATCTCTGCCCTGGAGCGACCCATGGCCGTGCGCCTCTTCGTGACGGGCGGGACCTTCGACAAGGAGTACGACGAGATCCAAGGACGGCTCTACTTCAAGGACACACACATCCAGCAGATGCTCGAGCGAGGGCGCTGCCGACTCGAGGTGCTGGTCGAGAAGCTCATGCTGATCGACAGTCTCGAGATGAGCGACGACGACAGGCGCCGGATCCTGTCGAGGTGCCGGGACGCTCCGGAGGAACGGATCGTCGTCACGCACGGCACCGACACGATGGTGGAGACCGCCGGCGTTCTGGGGCGGGCCGGGCTCGCGAAGACGATCGTCATGACGGGAGCCATGATCCCCTGGGCCTTCGGAAGCTCGGACGGCCTCTTCAACCTGGGCAGCGCCCTCTCCTTCGCTCAGGCCCTTCCCTCGGGGGTCTACGTCGCGATGAACGGGCTCTGGTTCCCGTGGGACGACGTGACCAAGAACAGGCACCTGGGGATCTTCGAAGCTCGAAAGAGCGCGGCTCGGTAGGCGCTGGCGCCGGGGAATGCCGAGTCCGCAGTCCGCGTCGGGCGAGAGACGGCCGTCCCCGGGATCAGCGCGCGACGGGTACCAGCCGTTGGACCTCCTGGAGCCAGTTCAGCACCAGGATCGCCTCCGCGTCGTCCCCGGCTCCCTCGCGCTTGAGCATCAGCAGGCGCCGGCCGTCGCCGGCCACGTCGAAGGTGGGCCCCAGCGTGTCGGCGACGTAGTCCCGCTCGATCAGCTCCGCGGGGCTGCCGACCGACACTGCGGGCCGGCCGCGGAACGAGACGGAGGCCACGCGCCCCACCCCGTTCACGTAGAACAGCTCCTCCCCGTCGCGCGCCCACACCGGCTTCTCGCCGCCCTGCGTGGTCACCTGCCACTTGCCCGCCTCCACGTCGGGAAACGGCCTCACGTAGACCTCAGGCCGCCCGGATTCGTCCGAGCGGTACGCGAGGAACCTGCCGTCGGGCCCGAGACGGCCCTCCGACTCGTTCGCTTCCGTCGCGACGAGCTTCCGCTCCGTGCCGGACTCCAGGGAAAGCAGCAGCAGGTCCAGGCCGGTCTCGGGCCGCCGCTCGCTGAGCACCAGCAGGCGGCCGTCGGGCGAGAAGCTCTCAGGCTGCCGGGGATGGACGGCGGCGTCCAGGCGCTGCTCGCGACCCGAGCCGTCGGCCGGCTTCGCGTAGAGGCTCGGAACGCCGCCCTCACGGTCGGAGCTGAACACCAGCGTGCGCCCGTCGGGGGACCACAGTGGGTCCGTGTCCTGGTCCGGATCGAAGGTGATCCGCGTGGACGTCCCGCGTGAGAGGTCCTCGACCCAGATGTCGTTGCTCCCGTCGAAGACGGTGATGGCGATGCGGTCACCCTCCGGGGACAGGCGCGGCTGGTAGTACAGACGCGGCTCGACCGGGAGGATCCGCTCGCTCCCGTCGCGCCCCGCCCACACCAGCGCGTGGCGGGCGAGCCCTTCCCGCGATCCGGGGACGTAGACCAGCGTGCCGTCGCGAGAGAGGGCAAAGTTGGCCGCGCCGCTCGGCTTGGTGAAGACGTTCCGGAGCACCGTGACCGGATCGCCGGTGGCCGCGAGCTGCTGGAGGTCGAAGCCGACGGCCCCGAGCATTCCGTCGCCGGCGAAGACCAGGTGCCCCGACTCCGCGTAGTGAGGATTGCTCCCCTGCTCGACCACGACGCGCGTCCCGCCGTCGTCGAGGGAGAGCACTGCGATCGACCTTTCGCCACCCCGCGCGACCGTGAAGACCACGGCCTCGCCGCCGGGCAGGACCTCGGGCCACAGGTGCTGGACATCCTCGGCCTCGGCCTGGGTCAGCCGCTGCGACTCCCCACCCGCCGCCGGAATCCGCCAGAGCCCAGCGCTGGTGCTGGTCGCGAAGACGATGCTGTCGTTCGAACCCCAGCTCGCACCCCGGGGCCGGCCTCCCGGCACGTCGCCGATCCGGGTCGCCGGGCCGCCTTCGAAGGGGACCCGGCGCAGGACGGAGCCCTCGAAGTAGCCGATCCAGCGGCCGTCCGGGGAGAAGAAGGGCGCCTGAACGCGCCGGCCGTCTCCCACGAGCCGTGCCTCCAGATCGTCGAGGGCGCGGGCCCGGAAGGCCCGCCGGCCGCCGACGATCGAGGAATACAGCACTCGGCGCCCGTCGCTGCTGATGGCCACGTCCACCTCGGGAGGACCGAAGTGCAGCGACTCTCCCGGCAGGGTGGCCTGGGCTCGGACGACCCGGCGTGGGGGCTGCGGCTTCAGGCTCCAGGCTCCGACGACACCGAGCAGACCGGACGCCAGGGTCGCAGCGGCGACGACGCCGAGCATGCCGGAGCGCCGGCGGGACGCCGGCGGGGCAGCCGCCGCTTCGAAGGAGCCCTCGAGGGCGAGCCGGACGTCGCCGATGTCACGGATCCTCGCTTTCGGATCCTTCACGAGGCAGAGGCGAAGGGTCCGGCGCAGCGTGCCCGGAGTGGTCTCGGGCAGGGCCTCCCAGTCGGGCTCCGCCGAGAGCACGCGGGCCAGGGTCTCGGGCAGGTTTCCTGACGCGAACGCCCGTTCGCCGGTGAGCATCTCGTAGACCAGGGCGCCGAAGGCCCAGATGTCGGTGCGCCGATCGACCCGCTCGCCGCGCGCCTGCTCGGGGCTCATGTACGCGGGCGTGCCGAGCACCACGCCGGTCGCGGTGGCGCCGCTGGTGACGGTGGGCGACTGCGTCGCGGCATCCCCGTCCGGATCCGGGACCAGCGCCTTGGCGAGGCCGAAGTCGAGGACCTTCAGCTGCCCTTCCGGGGTGATCTTCACGTTGGCGGGCTTCAGGTCGCGGTGGACGATCGCCCGCTCGTGTGCCGCCTCGAGCGCATCGGCGATCCCCAGCGCGATCGCGAGCGACTCCTCGACGGGAACCGGCCCCCGCACGATCCGCTCCTCGAGGGTCTCTCCCGGCACCAGCTCCAGAACGAGGAAGCGCGTCTCCCCCGCGGACTCCAGGCCGAATGCGGCGGCGATGCGCGGGTGATTCAACGAGGCGAGCAGCCGAGCCTCGCGGTTGAAGCGTCGCAGCCGCTCCGGGTCGCGAGCGAAGCGCTCGGGAAGGACCTTGATCGCGACGTCGCGATCCAGCTTCGTGTCGCGGGCGCGATAGACCTCGCCCATGCCGCCCTCACCGAGCCGCTCCGTGATCCGATAGTGGGCGAGGGTCTGGCCGATCACTTCCTGCTCGCGCTCGGATGCCTGTAGTGCGAGTGACGGCGGTCAGGTTAGGGCACCCGGGCCGGGGGAGGCAACCGATCCGCGACAGGCCTCAGGTGGACGCAGACGACCACAAGCTCGTCGGTCGGGTGGCCGCAATCCTCCCCGCAGAGCCCCGGAGGCGGCGTCCGGCACCACCGGATGGGAGGCCTAGCCGATGCTACCTGTCGAGGGCGGCATCGGGCGTTCGGGCCAGGTTGTGAGCAAGGCCGATTCGGCTGAAGGACACCGAAGCCGACGTTCAGCGTGCCGTTTGACGCTTCTTTCGTCATATGGCAGTATAAAAGACGGAATTGATGCCGCGCAGCGCCTACATAGACCGGGAGATCGACCTCGCTGCGCTCCTGAGAGGCAAGTCCCACTTCCTCTTCGGCCCCCGGCAGACCGGCAAGAGCACGCTGGTCCGCCGGACGCTGCCGGATGCCCGGGTCTACGACCTGCTCGACTCGTCCTCGTTCCTCTCGCTGAGCCAGAACCCGGGCCGCCTCGGCGAAGAGCTGATGGAGGCAGGTACCATCGTCGTAATCGACGAGATCCAGCGTTTTCCCGGCATCCTCAACGAGGTCCATCGTCTCATCGAGGAGCGCGGGACCAGGTTCCTCCTGACCGGGTCCAGCGCCCGGAGCCTGCGTCGCGGCGGCGTCAACCTGCTCGAGGGACGCGCCAGGACCCGCCATCTCCACCCGCTGACGCGCCGCGAGCTGGGCTCGGACTTCGAGCTCACGCACGCCATCCGGACCGGCCTGCTCCCGTCGATCTACTTCTCGGACGACCCCAGCGGGGATCTCGAGGCCTATGCGGGGACCTACCTGCAGCAGGAGATCGTGGCGGAGGGTGCCACGCGCAACGTTCCCGCCTTCAGCCGGTTCCTCCGCGTAGCCGCGGCCTGCAATGCCAGCGTCATGAACTTCACAGCCGTGGCCAGCGACTCTCAGGTCCCGCGTACCACCGTCTACGAGTACTTCGACATCCTGCGGGACACATTGCTCCTGCACGAGGTCCCGGCATTCACCGCCTCGACGTCCCGAAAGCCGCTCGTGTCCTCGAAGTACTACTTCTTCGACGTGGGCGTCGTCTCCTGGTTGCAGGGGCGGCTGGTCCAGGGGGGCACGCCCGAGTTCGGACCCGCTTTCGAAACCTGGATCCTGCATGAGCTCGTGTGCCACCGGGACTACGCATCGGGAGCGCCGATCAGCCACTGGCGGTCGGCATCCGGCTTCGAGGTGGACTTCGTGCTCGGCGATCACACCGCCGTCGAGGTGAAAGCCAAGCAGAACGTCGCGCCGCGGGAGCTCCGCGGGCTGCGCGCCCTCGCGGAGGAGCGCTCGGTGAAGCGAGCGCTCTGCGTCTGCCTCGCGGATCGTCCACGCGTCGTGGAGGGCGTGAGCATCCTCCCATACGGCGTGTTCCTCGACCGACTCTGGGAGGGGGAGTTGCGTTAGTCAGCCGGCGCCGCGGCCGCCCGCGTGCTGAGGCAGGCATCCCCCGCATCCGGCCAGGTCGCAG